>VFSW01003430.1_pt1 | contig 23772 bp, 23 predicted proteins | sample 5358111 | NCBI WGS metagenome assembly VFSW01 (sample SAMN11554181, study PRJNA540505) | mine drainage metagenome | isolation source: sediment from site ElyBrook_90M | place: USA: Ely Copper Mine, Vershire, VT | collected 2017
TGGTGGATACCGTTTCAGCTCACGGGCTCGTACACCACTCGTTGGGACTCAACTGCCACCATTGTTCGTCATGAAGTGCCCACAGGTGCCCAAATCATTTCGTGAGGTGCCCATAGGTGTCCGGTTCCTCCCGCGAACCGTCCTCTAGAGCAAGACCTCGACCGGCTACCGTGACGGTGGAAGAGGAGAGTGATGGAGATTCATTCAGTCCAGCCCAGTCACCCGGGTCAAGCCACGACATTTACCGGCTTGGTATGGCGGACCCCTATTCACGAAGGTTCAGCTCCGGGGTTCCTTTCTCTCAATCTCATTCACTTCACGCCCGAATCTCGAACGGCGTGGCACACCCACGACTTCGGACAGACCCTGGTCGTGGTGGAAGGTGAGGGAGTCGTGCAGGTCAGAGGGGCCCGGGCACACTGGTTAGGAGCCGGTGACGTGGTCGCGGCGAGTCCCGGTGAAGAACACTGGCACGGCGCTGACGGGGAGCACTTCATGGTTCACTACTCGTTGGTGGAGGGTCACCCCGATCGACCAGCCGTCCAGTGGGGTACCCACGTCAGTGACGGTGAATATCAGGCCGCACTCGAACAACTGGGAGAAAGCTAGAAAACGACGCTCGACACGATCTGGGCCATTTGTGGCGGCCAGACGTGGACTCCACCGATGTTGGTGCGAAGCGTCACCGTCACCTTGTTTCGGCAACGTAGGTACCGGGTGACCCGCACTGCTCCTGTTCCCGTCGTGACGGGTCGAGTGGCGCAGTGATTCATCGTCGCCCAGAAAGCCGCGGTTTGGGGGGCACCCTTCACGTTCGCCCCCCCTCCAAAGACACTCGAGAAGTGGCCTCCGTTGTAGGGAAAGACCGTGTCGGACGTTCCCTCAATCGCCAAGACGGAGATAGGTCGAGCGGGGTGACAGTTCGCCGCCACCGAAACCGGAATCGGCCCCTCAGCGGGGACAATAGCGGAGAGTCGCGACGACAACCGGCAACCCAAATACTCCGCCATCAGAGCCCCGTTAGAGAACCCCACCGCCACGACGCGGGATGCATTGATTGACGTGTGCGCCTCGAGGTACGAAATCATCGCGTTCGTGAAACCAACGTCGTCCACCTTCGCCTGTGCGGCAGGATTGTCGTTGAGTCCGTCATTCCACGAATTCTGATATCCCTGAAGAAAGGCCACCACCGCGCCACGGGCGGCGAGAGAGGGCAGATTCGTTCTGGTCACACCGGTCATCGCGTTGTCGGTTGCCCCGTGATACACGAGCACCAGCGGGTGCGGGGTTGACCCGGTCGGAATGTAGACGTAGGCCGAACGCTGACGTCCCTGCCACGTCAACGAGACCCAGTGAGTCCCCGCCGAGAGCGAACTCGACGACAACCCCGAGGCCACGGGAGCCACCAAGCCGATGGAGAGGAGGGCCAGTACTATCAGCCAGAGTCGACGCATACCTACTGTTCTACCCGCCCACGATGGTCACTAGCTCATCGACTGCTTTAAGAATCCGTCTCAATCCGTCGTGCGAATCGGTAGAACCGGCCACTGAATACACGTGTCCGTGGTTCCCGTCACTCCAGTGCAGCACATCACCGAGCGATCGATTCAACATAATTTGGCCCACTCCGTCTACTGCGCCGAGGTCGTCCAAACCTTCCACTCCCGCGAGGAGCTGGACGTCCTGGGGGGCGTGAACGTAGAGCAGGTAGGCGAGACCCTCGGGGGACGCCATTTCCATCAATGCGGGATTCACTCCGAGAGCCAGTTCCATCGCTGCGCCGAGGTAGTCCCGTCGGAGAGCACGCTCCACCATCTCGGGTACTCCACCACCGATTCGTCCGTTGACCTCGATAACGACTGGCCCCGACGGAGTGAGCTTGACCTCCGTATGAGTGCACGCCCGGTCGACGCCAATCGCCCGGATGGCCCGCCCGGCTGCGTCGAGGACGGCCCGCTCATCTTCGTCGGAGAGTTCGGCGGGGATAAAGAAACCAGTCTCTCGAAATGGCCACGCCGGTGGAGTTCGACCGGTCACGGCGATGTGACACGGGCTCCCGTCAACGACGACACTCTCTACCGAGACGTACCCCGCGAAGCCCTTTCCCGCTCGATCAGCGGAGGCGTCCGGAATGTAACTCTCCAACACGAACTCCCCCGACGCGCCTTCCGCGCTGAACTGCTCGAGGCGACCACGGAGTTCATCGACTGACGACACCGGCTCGGTGAATCGACTGGCCTCACCCACGCGCGGTTTGACCACCGCGGGAAAACCGACGCGGGCGAGGTCGGACTCATCCAGATTCCGTGTGTCAATGACACATCGTCGCGGCACCGCGAGTCCGGCAGCTTCGAACGCCGCTCGCTGACGGAGCTTGTCGGTGAGTGTGCGTGCCACGTCGGGTGAGTGAAATGGAAGCCCGAGACGACGAGCGAGATCGGCGGTCCGCACGAGATAGGTGTCCGCGAGAGTCAAGATTCCGTCGGGACGGTACTGCTCGACGAGGGTGCTCGCCGCCTCGACGTCCAGACCCGCGAGATCCACCACCGGCCCCGATCGCGCGAGTAAACGGGTCATCGAACCGGTATCGGGGTGGGTGGAATCAACCAGCCACAGGGGAGTCGCCCGACCCCGTAGGGCTCGGGTTAACGACAGGGTTGCGAAGGACCTGGGGTGGTAGTAGTAGGCGAGGAGAGGCCCGTCGGGCCGCTCGACCAAGGTCATCAGATCTCTTTGGCCACGAGGAGAAACTGAGCGTTGTCGTGAAGAAATCGGTCGTTTGACACCATCACGAGACCACCGTGAGCATCCCTCACAATTCGCTCGACGGAGAAGGGACCCTCGCGCTTGTAGCCGATGATTCCAGTCACCTCGAGTGCTCCAGTCGCCACCTTCGCCGCCAACTTCGACGTCGTGACTTTGAGGTTGCGTAGTTGAATAGTCATAGGGCCGTTCTCCAAACTCCCCTCTTCACGGAGCAGGTCCAGTCGATTCGCCGCCGTCTCGAGCAAAGCGCGACACGCCTGGACGTCACCGGCCATCTCGGAGACTCGAAGAGCGCCCGGTGGCACCGTTCCAATGGCCTTGCGAGCAGCGGCGCGAACAAAAGCGTGGGCGCGGCCCACGGCCGCTTCGGCGAGACCCACCCACGCGGCGGATAAAATGAGCTGGCGCATTTGACCCGCTCCGTCGTTCGCGACGCTCGAGAAAGGCACCGGGAAGACCAGCTCTTCTCGAACTCGCGCACTCACGCGATAGCCCCGAGAGCAGGTTCCCCGCAGGCCCATCGTGTCCCACGCCGACGTGGGTTCCAACTCGTAGTCCGCCCGCTCGACGAGGGCGTAGACCATGTCAGTTTCGGGCGCGGACTCACTTCGGCGAGCCATCGACAGAAGCGCGTCCGCGTGCGGTCCGTACGAAATAGCGAGACAGTCCTTCTCCCACGTCCAAGGAGACGCGTCTCCTCCGAGAAAACTCTTGGAGCGACTGACGTCACCACCGCTACCCACCTCGGAGTTAGCGTTGGCGAGCAACATCTCACCTCGACCCACTCGGGCCGTCACCTCTCGCAGGGCGTCGGTATGTCCGTGGCGGACCAAATTAAACGCCTCGATCAGGTGCATGGCCAGCACCAGGGCGCTGGAGGCGCACTCGCCCGCCATTACCCGAACCGCGGAGGCGAGTTCGGGCAACCGGGCGCCCCCACCGTCTAACTCACGCGGCACAATGGCCCCGAGGAGACCGGCCTCTCGCATCGCGTCCACCGCTTCGATCGGGAATCGTGACTCTCGGTCCACCGAATCGGCGTGAACTCGGGCCACGTCCCGGGCTACGTCCCGGGCTCGCGTCACCACCTCGTCAACCGTTGTCGAACTCACTCGCTACTCTCCTCTGCTCTCGTCGACACCAACCACGGGGCGGTGACCTCAACGACAAAACTCTCCAACTCACGCATCGTCTCTCGACGGGCCTCAATACGTCTCATACTGTGATCCAACCCGTCGATCACTCGGACCGAGTAACCACGAGGATGGTCGATCCGCCGCGTTCCCACTCGACTCCAGCGCTCGCGATCGTAAAACGGCGTACGGTCCTCGTCGCAAGAAATTACCTTCACGGTAGTTCCCCGGGCGGCGAGATCGGCCAACTGATTCCGTCGCCGAGAAGGGGGTAGCAACCACTGCAGGACCAACCATCCCCAAGCCCAGGGCCAACGAAACGACAACATGAGGCGTCGCGCTCGACGTCCCAGCGAACTCAGAGCTGGGACGGGCGACGCAACTAAATCAACCACGAAGGGGAAGGAGTCAAGTCCTACCGGGGGATTAATGGCGAAGAGAGCCCCCGCCCCACTCTCCAGCGCACTACGCAATCCGTCGTAGGCCCCTGAACAGAATGTGACGTAGACCACTCTGGAGGAGTTCACTCCTAGATGGTTTCTGACCTGTCGGATGTCTTCTCGCCACTCCGGGAGATAGATCCTCAACCCCTCGACCCCATGCTCGCCGTTGACGACCATCCCGGAAAAATCAAATCGGGCGCACCGTAGTCCCGCGGCCGCGAAGGTGCGAGCCATCTCCACCCACGTTCGTGCGGGTCCCCAGTGATTGTGGTAACCGTCAGTCACGAAGAGTACGAGGGGGGAGTCGCGATTTGCGTTCTGAGCCGATTCTGTCTCTACGACGAGCAGGCGTCGCTCACCCACGAGTTCCACGGACTCTCGCACGGAGGAGGCGTTCGCCACCTCGATGGTGGTACGTAACGGGGGCCACGTCCACGAGTGGGTCCCGCGTACACCGCTCGACAACTCGTCGACAACGACGCCGAGGGAGTCCATCGGCAGTCGCATTTCCATCGTGTCTACTTCGAGAAGACCTGTTTGCCCCTGCGCATCGACGATGCGCACGCCTCGTTGAACCCAGTCCTGCTCAGTGGGTCCATCGAGAGGTCGGTCAACGCGTCGCAGAACGAGATCGGGCAGACGAGTGTCGCCCTCACGCCACGTTCGCCAAGCAGACATGACTGGTCCCACCGATGGCGGAATCGGAAACTCGTCGTTCTGGCCACCCCGCGACTCGGTGTGATGAGAGGCTTCGTGCAACATCCCTAACGCACGGTTCTCGCGGATCCAGTGGCGTCCGCTGGTGGAGGGATCCCACAGCACCACCCGATCGATCGACAGCCCCGCCCGTAGCGCTTCTCCCACCACTGCGGTACCCAGTCGCATGCCCACGACGGCAACCCAGGGAACCCCACCCTCTCGCACCCACTCGACCGCGCCGCGAAGACTCGATACCCAGTCCGCGACGTCTAGTGGGTCACCCAGTGAACCGGTCGAATCACCGGTACCCGGATAATCCACGCGTACCGTCATCAACCCCGCATTCGCTAACTCCTCAGCCAGCCGACGCCACAGCCCCACGAGAGGGACTGCCTCTCGACCAAACGACGTGGCAACGACCACCGCACCGCGAACCTGCTCACCGTCGGGCAGGGCCACCCACGAAAAGAGAGATCGTCCTTCGACGTCGATCCATCCAGGGAAGTCCCGCACCGCTAGTCCTAGAGGCCGAGCCGGGCCGCCACGTCCGTGGGCCACGACGACACTTCGACACCGTGTCGGCGAAACAGGGCGAGCGCCGAGCGCTCCAGACCCACGGCGAAACAAGCACTCTCGGCTACTCCGGTCGATGTGGTGATAGCGAACGACGTTCCAAAATGATCCTCGTGATAGTTCGCCGAACTAATTGCGTTAGGGGTCTCCTGGGCAATCGGCGCCACAATCTCGAACTTCAACTCCTTCTCGAGTTGACCTTGACTCATCATCTGGGAGGCGCGTCCGAAGAAGGGATCGTTGGCAGCTTCTGCTTCGACCACGAGACCGAGTGAACGATGGGCGTCCAGTGCACGTTCGAGCCAAGCGTCACGAAAGGCACGAGCCTCTTCGGGCGTCCCTACGACGACGAACTCCTGCATCCGGAAGGTCTGCATGCGAGCGGGATTGTCACTCGGTTCGTGACGAAAACACGTCGCCGAAATCTCGTAGTGCCCACCGCCGGGCGGCATCTGGCGACCGGCGAGGAGCGGGTAGAGCCCGTGGCACGCCGCGGGGCGCAGCGCGAGACCGGTGGCGTCGAGCTGTTGCCACCACTCACCCCCGTCGTGCGCAGTGTCCGCCAGCGTCCGCGCCTCTCGCGCGTCCCCGTGAAAACCGTCGAGGAGACCCATGAGTTGGGGGAACGACTCTACGTAGTCGGTGTCGACCAGGACCTGAGCCGTCGTCACCGGGGACATTACCCATCGCGGGCTGTCGTAGGGGTCGAGGGAGCGAAAGAGGGCTTCGATGCCGCTCACGACATCTTCGAAAGCCCCCCCGCGGTGATAGAGGCCGGGGGCTCCTCCGTCAGCCAAAATCCCGTGTTCTATAAGTTCGTCGCGCAGATTACTCACGCGGAGGCCCCTAGACCCTCGAGGGCGCGACGAATCGACGCAACACTCTGAAACGTGGACCGCGTCAGGAGATCATCGGGAAATTCGACCTCGAAGGCGTCCTCGAGGGCCAACATGACGTTGACGCTCGCGTGGGAGGACAAGCCCTTCTGATAGAGATCGTCATCCACTCCGAGTTCGGCGGCGTCGACCGCCAATTTCCCGTGATCGGCTAACACCCGCCGAATCGTCTCGTCCATCTGCCCTACTCCTCTTCCTCACCAATGACACAACCCCACGCTCGACCACCGCTCAGTGACACGCTGGCGACAATTCGACGAAGTCGAGCACGCTCGGACCATCTCAACGCCGCTCCCGACAGTTCGATCGCCACACTTGCTGAACCGAGCTCGACTTCAATATCCCTCCATCGTGGCACGTCATCCGCCACTCGAAGTACCTTCAGCATCGCTTCCTTCACGACGAAGTGCTGAGCGACGACCTCGGGGGTGACGATTCTCGACTCGCCGGCGCGGTCACACTCTCGTGGACTCAAGATGCGACGGAGAAAGCGTTCCCCGAACCTTTCCACGGAGTGGGCCACCTCCGCGACATCGAGGACATCGACACCCACTCTCACCAGAACTCCAGTCGCTAACGTCCGGGGATACCCTGGGGGAGCATACCGAAAATGGTGCGGGTCGGCGAGAAGGATATTCTCAGAATCCCCGTTGACGAATCTCCCCGAGAATTCTACGAAGTTCCACGGTGGTGCGATCGGCCCGCGTATGAACCTCCTCGGTGAGGTCGAGGGGCATCGAAAAATCGCGGTAGCGGGCCTGCAGAGCCAGGTCCTCTTCGATAACCGCAATCTCGAAGGCCACGGCCTCGTCCATTCGCTCCCGGGAACCACCCACATCGTTACGCCATAGGGAGGAGTAGATCCGCACCCACTCGTCATCTTCGGGAACGAGGAAGAATCCAATGACGTTGCGGCCCCCGGCATCGAGAAACTCAATATCTAGTTCGAGGTGGTAGGGCGCCACGTAGTGATAGGTCAATCGTCGGCGTTGAATTAGGGGTCGCTCACCACGGGCGACGCCGGGATCCTCTCGATTCGCAAAGTCGTGCTCGTACACCGCACGAAACCCGTCCCCCATCCGTTCGACGTGGTAGGTCGGTACTATCCGTTCTTCCTGTGCTCCAAAGGTCCCTCGGTGCACAAAGGGAAAGTGGGCAACGTCGAGGAAGTTGTCCGCGAGTAGCCCAGCGCTCGCCCGAGCCCGCATGACCGGGAGGTCACCCCGTTGGAACTCACTCAGTGAATCAACGGAGACCTTCGGCGGGTCCGCCCAAGGTGACTCGAGAGCAACGTAGACCATGTGATGACTTTCGTACACGTCCGCTGGTCCGGTCAACTGAGCCCGTGGTGGCACCGTCGCGCCGTCACCGAGAGCCGGAATCTCCACGCATCGTCCGGTCGAGTCAAACAGCCATCCGTGATACCCACACCGAATCCGACCTTCTTCACACCAACCCGACGTCAGGGGGGCCCGCCGGTGAGGACACCGATCAGCGAAGACGCGCACCCTTCCTTCTTCATCGCGCCAGGCGACCCACGACTCACCCATGAGGCGGTACGCGCTCGGTGTATCCGTGACCTCGTCCGATCGACAGAGCACCTGCCAGGTCCGTCGGTGGGATGGTTCGCAGTTACGGAGGGGCTCCATTGGAGAATCGTAGGACAACTCGACCAGCGGATTCGCGTTGCGCCCGTCCTACGTACTGCGCAGAACCTCACTCAAGCGACGGTAGTCATCCTCGGAAATCTCTCCCCGAGCCAAGCGTTCTTGGAGAATCTCGATGGCCCGCACCGAAGTTTTCCCCGAAACCGGTGGGGCGGGTGGAACGTCGAGGGGTGCCGAGTGGGACCACCATCCTCGATGACGGGGCCGCAACAGTGAAACCACCACGAAAATAATTGCAATCCAGAGAGCCATATTGGCGAACCCCAGAAAAATCCACCCGGGGCCCCCTCCGTGTCCGTACCAACCAAACATCACCGTCACCTCCTAGAGATGGGCCTACTTCTCACCCTACGCACCACCCCTAAAGGGGTCTCCCAACTCCCCTAAGAATTCATCTGGGCCCGTGTCTATTGGGAAGCAATCCCATTATAGTCGGGTCATGACCGCCGTGGCTGCTCCGACCAGGACTGAACGCGTGCGAGCCGCCTTCAGTCCTCGAGAATGGCGACGGCTCGGTGTGATGTTCGGTTTCGTCGTCTTCTTACATCTCGTGGGATGGGGTGGTCTCATCTTTGCCGCCACTCGCCACTACAACCTGGGGGGAGGCAAAGTCTTCGGAATCGGCACCGGGATACTCGCCTACACCTTGGGCATGCGTCACGCCTTTGACGCGGACCACATCGCCGCCATTGACAACACCACTCGGAAGTTCATGTCCGAAGGTAAGCGTCCGATGTCCGTCGGGTTCTTTTTCTCTCTCGGACACTCCTCGGTCGTCTTCGCCCTGACCGTTCTCTTGGGACTCGGCGCCCGTGCCCTCGGAGGGCAGGTCCGCAATCCCAACTCGGGTCTCCACCACTACGGTGGCCTTTTCGGCACCATCGTGTCGGGCGGTTTTCTCTACATCATCGCCATTTTGAACCTGATCATTCTCATCGGTATTATTCGCCTCTTCATCGAAATGCGTCAGGGTCGCTTTAACGACACGGAACTCGAGAAGCATTTGAACGCTCGAGGGTTCATGATGAGATTTTTTGGGAGATTCGCTCGCTCGGTAGACGCACCGTGGAAGATGTACCCCATCGGCGTGTTGTTTGGGCTGGGCTTCGACACCGCGACAGAGGTTGCTTTCCTCGTGCTCGCCGGGACATCCGTGGCCGAGGGCTTACCCTTCTGGGCCATTTTGACGTTGCCCATCCTCTTCGCGGCTGGCATGAGTCTGCTCGACACGATTGATGGTTCCTTCATGAACTTCGCGTACGGTTGGGCCTTCTCGAAGCCGGTACGCAAGGTGTACTACAACATCACCATCACCGGGCTCTCCGTTGTCGTGGCCCTGTTCATCGGCACCCTGGAACTACTTCAGGTCCTCACCAGTGAGTTCAAACTCACCGGGGGGCTCTGGTCGTACGCGGCCACCTTCAATATCAACTCTGCGGGTTTTGTCATTGTGGGTCTCTTCGTCGGCATTTGGGTACTGGCCCTCGGTTACTGGCGATACGGGCGGGTCGAGGACCGGTGGGAGAAGGCTGCCCTACGGGCTCAAGTCGCCCGCGGCGAAACACCCAACCTCAGTCAGGCGGGCATCACACTCGGTAAGGTCTCGGACCCCTTCGTCATCGACGAATGAGCAACGAACGGGTCTAGACTCGTAGTGCTCGCCCCGATCGAAAGTTCTTCGTGTCCGCCCGCCGTCTCCGCCGTCGCCCCCCCCGACTCGCGCAGGGGATTCTCGTTTCGGTCATCGTGTTTCTCGTAGTGGGAGTGTTGCTCGTCGGGGTACCCGGCGCACATCGCTACTTTCATTCCCAGGGCGGATCCATTTCGGGTTCATCAACAACATCCCTGACCACGTCCACTGTCGGTGATCTCTCCGTCAACTCCCCGGTGACATCTCCCGCCATTATCGCGGAGAATGCGAAACCCGGAACGACCGCGTGGCGAATCCCCGCGAGCGTGTCACCCACCCAGATTCAAGGGTTTGCCACCACCACCTCGGCCGCCCCCGGGTCGGTCGTAAACCTCTACGTCACCTCACACGTCGCTAGCTACCGCGTGGAGGCTTATCGCATGGGCTGGTACCAGGGCAACGGTGCGCGCCTGGTGTGGGAATCGCCCCAGGAGACGGGAATCGTCCAGCCTCCGTGCTCTCTCGATACGAGCGTCAACATGGTGTCGTGCGCTAACTGGGGTCTCTCCCTTTCCGTACCAATAGGTCCGGCGTTCGTTCCGGGCGACTACCTGTTGAAGCTCGACGGAGGACCCCAAGCCCAGTCCTACATTCTCCTCACCGTCTGGGATCCCCTCTCCCACGCCACCTACGTCATTATGAACCGCTCGCTGGTCGAGCAGGGTTGGAATACCTTTGGGGGGTACTCCTTCTATCGGGGGCTCGGCCCCTGCATTATCGACTCCTCCAGCTACCCCGTCTGCAATCGCGCTCGAGTCGTCTCGTTCGATCGTCCCTACGACACCTCGTACGGATCAAGTGACTTTCTCACCAACGAATATCCCCTGGTCGCGCTCGCCGAACGCGAGGGGCTGGACGTGACCTACATCACGGATATCACCCTCTCGGAGCACCCCACCCTCCTGGCTCAGCACCGCGCCCTCCTTAGTCTCGACCACGACGAGAGTTGGACCTACGCCGAGCGTCTCGCGGTACAAAACGCCCAAATGGCTCACGGACTCAATGTGGTCTACTTCGGCGCGGCCGCCATGGTTCGCCACGTCCGCCTCGAGCCCTCCATCCTCGGTCCCGACCAACAAGAGGTCGACTACCGCAACTCCTACGAGGACCCCTTGTGGGGTCGGGGGAACCCGATGCAGGTCACGGGTAACACCTGGGAAAGCCCACCGTCCAGTTGGTCGCCCGTCGTCCAGATTGGCAGCCAGTACTCCGGGTATCTCAGTCCCGGGAACTACGTTCCGATGACCGTGTCCGATCCGACCTCCTGGGTCTTTGCCGGGACTGGGCTGACGAGTGGCGCCACTATCCCCAACGCGATTGCCTCGGACGTGAATCACGTGATTGCCTCGAGTGCCACCCCGGCCAACCTGGACGTTCTCGCCCATTCGCCGATTCCGGCGTCCGCGGGAACTCTCGACGGTATCTGGGGGGGCTACTCCTATTCGGACATGGTGTACTTCACTCTGCCCTCCAAGGCCGGAGTCATCGATACCGGAAATAACGTGTGGATCGGTGATTTGATTCCGTGCGCCACCTCCAGCGCGTGCCCCTCTGCCCTCGTGACCCGCATCACGGAGAATATTCTCGCCGGCGTCGGGCACGGACCCCTCGGCGCCATTCACCCACCCCACCCCAACCTGACCTCTATCGTTCCTTACGGGAGTTGAGTTAAGGATCCGTTGACTACGCTGACTCGAGTGACCTACTCACCCGATCCCCAGCGCTACGAAACTATGGCCTATCGCCGTAGCGGACGGAGCGGTCTCTCACTGCCCCTCATTTCGCTCGGACTTTGGCACAACTTTGGAAACGATCGGCCCCTCGACAACCAGCGGGCCATTCTGCGCCGCGCCTTTGATCGTGGAGTCACTCACTTCGACCTCGCTAATAATTACGGCCCTCCCTACGGGTCAGCGGAGGAAAACTTCGGCCGCCTCCTGCGAGAGGACTTCTCCTCGCACCGCGACGAGTTGGTGATCTCGACGAAGGCCGGGTGGGATATGTGGCCGGGCCCTTACGGCGACCTCGGCTCGCGCAAGTATCTGATTGCCAGTTGTGACCAGAGCTTGAAGCGTATGGGTCTCGACTACGTGGACATCTTCTATCACCATCACTTTGACGCCTCGACGCCACTCGAAGAGACCATGGGAGCGCTGGATCACATTGTTCGTTCGGGTCGAGCACTCTACGTGGGCATCTCCTCCTACTCTCCCCAGCGCACCCGCGAAGCCGCGGCGCTCTTGAGGGAGATGGGACACCGTCTCCTTATTCACCAGCCCTCGTACTCGATGCTGAACCGTTGGATCGAGGACGAACTACTCGCGGTTCTCGACAGCGAAGGGGTGGGCTGTATCGCCTTCTCTCCGTTAGCCCAGGGGCTCCTAACTGAGCGCTACCTCCACGGAGTTCCGGAGAATTCGAGGGCGGCCCGGGGTGACTCTCTCGATACTGGAATGTTGAGTGACGATAACCTGAGGCGCATCCGCGGCCTCGCCGATATTGCCCGGCGTCGCGGTCAGAGCCTCGCTCAGATGGCCATCGCGTGGGCCCTGCGCGACCCCCGAGTGACGTCGGTGGTTCTCGGTGCATCCTCCGTCGCCCAACTCGACGAGAATCTTGATGCACTGAACCACCTCGACCTGTCGGACGAGGAATTAGTAGAGATTGATCAGTTCGCCCAAGAGGGGCATATCGACCTCTGGCGCAACGTCGCGAGTCAGTAACCTCATCCCCCTAGACTCGCGTGTCGTGAGACGAGCCCTTCGGCCCCTGCGGGTCGGCCTGGTAGCCCTCGCCTGCCTCTGTGGCCTTCTCGGCGTCATCTCCTCCTCGGCTCACGCGTCGTCGACGCTCTATCCGGTGGGCACACCACGGGCCGGCGATGCGTCAGGCTTAGGCGAGCCCGCGACCACGGCACTTCGCGGCTATCACCTGACGTATTTCACCCACTTTCCCGGTTCCCGTCTTCCCAGGGGTTGGTCTAGCTTCTCGGGCGTTCCAGGAGGCACCGTCGGCGATGTCTTTTCGCCCGCGCACGTCGTGGTGTACCAGGGAGTACTGCGACTAAAGACCTACCAAGATCCGCGGTACCAGAATCGTTGGATTACGGGCGGGGTCTGTCAGTGCGCCCGACCCTTCACCTACGGAGCGGTCTTCATTCGTTCCCGGGTCACCGGCCCCGGTCCCAACTCAGCGGAGCTTCTCTGGCCCCACTCCAACGTGTGGCCACCAGAAATTGACTTCTACGAAGACTTGGCCCAACCCGCCCTCGCGACGCAGTCAGTTCACTGGGGACCACCACACCGGATGGAGACCTACCAACTTCGTCACTTCAACGTAGACGCGTGGCACACCTGGGGGGTCATTTGGACTCCTCGGTCGATTACCTTCACCGTTGACGGTTACGGATGGCACCGAGTCGACTCGCCCACGCCGATTCCCCACGTACCCATGGACGTCAATATCGAGCAACGGACCAGCTGCGGTACACATAACGCGTGCCCGTCGAGTCCTCAGTCACTCCTCGTCGATTGGGTAGCGGTCTACCAGCCAATCAGTATCAAACACTCCCGGAAGTAGTTAGAGCCGTCGGAAGGTCTCGACCCAGTCAATCTCAACCGACTCCGGAGTCGACGGACAGGCGTAGTTCAGTGCGCACCACGTTTGCTGCTGCAGGTGGAGAGTCATCGGAACGCGCGGGATGGCGCTTCGACTCGATACTCGTCCCCACTCCACCCCGTCCAACGTGAAGGTAATCGACCGAGGAGTCCAAATGACCCCCCAGGTGTGCCAGCGAGTCATGTCGACTCGCACCTCACTGTGACGCTGCGCGTTGCGCGATCCGAAGTGAACGGTCGCCATCGAGTGAGAGGTCGGTCCGTACGTCTCAGTGAAGTCGACTTCGGGGGGCCACCCCATCGTCGGCCAGAGCAATCCAACGAACGTCGCCCCGGGACCGCTCAGACGCGCTCGTACGAAAAAAGCTCCGTAAGTCTGAGGGTGCTGACACGCACAGAGCCCGCCGGTGACCCATCGACCTCCGTAACCAGCGTCGCGCCAGGCGTTCAGAGTTAACACCCCTCCAGACACGCGAACATGGGATGGGGACCACTGCGCCCCGGGATCGCCGCCCGGTTCTCCCGCGAAGAGGGACCATTGATTCGAGAGATAATTCGAGCGAAAATCGTCCACGAAGACTCGACGAAACCCGGGGAGCGCACTCGCCCGCAGGGGGGCGAGACCCGAAGGTTCGCTCGTCGCGATTACCCCGGGGGAGAAGGCCACCACCGCGCAGTCACGACCCTGGGCGCAGATTCTCGCTGTCGGAGCCGCCGACGCCGGAGTGACCGCAACAATCGGGCCCAGGAGGGCCGCCGCTGATATTCGAATGAACGTGAGTCGCATTGTCATCGGTGTTCGAACCTGCCTTCGTACTTCGGGGGGTAGTGCGACCAGTAACTCCGAATTAACTTGCCTAGTCTAGGTCAGGCCGTTATCCGTTCCCGAGGGCACTCATCAGACCGTTGCGTCACGCCCCCTTCGGTAGGCTTAAACAATGTCCCCGCGTTTACGCCGGTCGGCCCCCGATACTGGTCCGACCCAATCTCATCGTGGGTCGACTCCCCCTGCGCTGACGCGACTTGTCGTCGTTCTTGGTGTGCTCGAGGTCATCCTCCTCGCCAGCGACAACCACTCGGTCGTGATTTACTACGTGGGACTCCTCTCCGTGAGCGTGGTACCGGGATGGGCTCTGGTCAGCCCCGTCCGTCACCTCGACCCTCCTCTGCGCTGGGCCCTCGTTCTCACCATGTCCTGGGCTTCACTCCTCGTGGTGGCCCAAGTTGCCTTGACGCTTCATCACTGGCACCCCCGCCTGCTCGTCGCCCTCGTTATGTTGCTCTCGAGTGGGGCCCTGGTGGCTCGAGATCCACTAGTACGGGGCAGATCCCGTGCATAAGTTCTTCTCACACCTGCCGATCAATCTTGGGAATGGACTCCCAGTCGCCGTACTTTTTATGGCTGTCATTGCTCTTATGACGGTGCGAGTTTTTCAGTCCCTCTTCCTCCACGCCACTCCCCAGGAACTGCGTCGTGCGGATATCTGGACTCTCGGACTGCTCGTGCTGTTTGTTGTTCTCATTGTTCTGAGGTTCCTCGCCTATGCCTACGCCTAAGAGACTGGAGAAGTTCCTCGCGCCACCCCTCCTCGTCCTCGTGAGCGCGGTCCTGTGGGGAGTCGCCATCCTTCACGCTCGCCACACCGCGATGGGTCCCTACGGCTTAATCTCCCAGATGAACTGGGCGTTTTACCTGACGCTCACCGTTCTCGGAGTAGCGGCGGCACGCGAACTCACTCGAACGCCGTTGCGCAGCCGCGCCCTCTTGCTCATCACCGTTGCTCTCGTGGTGGTGCTATTCGGTACCTCACCAGCCACCACCCAAGTAGCGGCTTTGACCGACTCGTACGTGCACACCGGTTTCACCAGTTACATCATCCAACACGGTGCCGTACTCGAAAACTTTGACGCCCGATTCTCGTGGCCCGGGGCCTTCGCACTCGGTGGATTCGTGGCGCAAGCTGCGGGAGTCTCGACCACACTCTCCTTCCTCAAATGGTTTCCCCTGGTCATCGAACTCGCCTACCTCGCCCCCCTCTGGGCCATTGGACGAGCCTCCGGTCTCTCACGGCGAACGGCCTACCTGGGCACGTTGCTTTTCTATACGGGCAACTGGATCTACCAGGACTATTTCTCACCCCAAGCCCTCAATTTTCTCTTCTACCTGACCCTGATTGCCCTCGTTCTCTCCATGTATCGACCTCTTCGAGCCACAGTGCTTCCGCGGTGGCGCCGAGCACTCCACACGTGGCGACTACAACGAATCTTGGGTCTCGACACGATCTCCACGATGCGGCCACGAGGCGAGGTCGCCTTGCTCGCGATGGCCGGAGTCCTCGTTTCCGCGTCCGCGGTGTCGCACCAGTTGACGCCTTACGCCATGGTGCTGTCGCTCATCGCACTCCTGGGGGCTCGTCGCCTCGGACGCCCCGAATTAATTGTCTTCACCGGAGCGGTCACTCTCGTATGGCTGAGCCTCGGTGCGTACAACTTTTGGGTGGGGCATCTCTCGCTGATTTTCGGTTCACTCGGTTCGGTGGGTTCGACTCTCGGATCGAATGTGAACAGCCGGGTTTTCGGCGCCTCCTCCCACCTCCTCGTCGTGAAGTGGCGAATCTACGCCACTGCCCTGATGTTCCTGCTAGCCGGTATCGGTGTACTCCGTCGAGCGACTGACGACCGCTCGCTCGAACTCCTCGCCGGGGCCCCTTTCGCCCTCCTGCTCGCTCAGAGTTACGGTGGAGAAGGGCTTCTTCGAGCCACGCTCTTCTCACTCCCGTTCACTAGTCTGCTGGCCGCTTCGGCCATTCTCCCCCGCCGTCACGGAACTGTGGCTCCGTGGATACCGTGGCGGCCCTCGCAACGCTCGCGCTTCGCCCGTCCACTGCTGAGCGTGACCATCGGAGTCCTCGTCGTCGCCACGGGTATTCTGCTGACCTTTGTACGGGGGGGTAACGACTACTACGAGACCTACACCTCGGGAGAGTTCCAGGCGGTTCGGTACCTAGATGCTCACGTCCCTACGGGGGGACTTGTCGGAACGTTCTCCGCCTACGTTCCCCTGGGCGCCACCGGGCTCACCACCTATCGGGTGTACATCGCCGTTTTGTACTTGGACACGTCGGTCGCCACCGACCTCACCTTGCTGGAACGTCAACACCCCAACTATCTCCTCCTTTCTCAATCGGAAGAACACTGGGGAGAAGTAGTCATGGGCTACCCCACTGGGTGGGAAGCCACGGCCGAACAGGTGCTTCTTCACCACCACTACCGCGTCGTCTACCACAACGCCACCGCCACCGTCCTACGCCGAGTCACTCCGTGACGACCTGGAGCCCTGACGAACTGCTCACTCACGAAGAGTGGTTGGCCGGCATCTGGCGTCACCACTTACATCGTGGAGCGAACCCCGTCGCCGACTTCTTCGCGCAAGGTGGTACCGCCGCGAGTGCCGTCGCCATGCTCTCCGAGATCACGGAACATTTTGGTAGTGCAGTAACTCTCGAAGAGTTTCGACGAGATTCTTCGCTCCAGGGGCTGGTTAGGCGCCTCGGAGGCTCTCAAGTAGGCGAAGAACTCGTCACCCTTCGCTCCACGGGATCACGTCCGCCGCTCTACCTCGTAGCGGGGGCCGGTGGAGTGGCCCTCCAGTTCTGCGCTCTCACTCGTTCACTGGGTCCCGATCAACCCCTGATGGTCTTCCAGGGTCGCAGCATGGTGACCCGCCACGCTCCCGAGTACTCCCTCAAGTCCTACGGGCGCCGAATTGCCCGAGAGATTAATCGTCTCCAGCCGACCGGTCCCCTCATTCTCGGCGGCCACTCTCTCGGTGGGCTCGCAGTACTGCACACGGCCCACGAACTCCGTCGACGAGGGCGTGAGATCGTGCTCGTTGTGACCCTCGACTGTTTCCCGGGCCCCCACATGTTGCCGCGGGCCACCCGCGTCACGTCCCAGGCGGCTCAGAGGCACGTAAAACGACCCGAACTATCGGTGCTCGTCCAGATGGCCCTCGCGGGCTGGTGGCGCTTTCCCACACCCATCCAGTGCCAACTTCATTTTCGAATCGGGGTCGCCCGCTGGATGTGGGCAAGGCCAGCGCCTCCCTGGGAGGGCCACACCACGGTGATCGCCAGTCAGTGGGAGGCCGACTACGTCGCCCAGACGTGGCCCTACCTAGCGCCACGGCACCTCGACATCGTGGGCGTGCCCGGAACCCATACCTCCATGCTGTCCGTAGAGCACGTCGAGGCGACAGCGGACGCTGTGCGTACCAGCATTGAACGGGTGCTCGACATCTCACCCGACTAGGCCGGGCGAAACTCCTCCACCCAGTCCACCACCATCGACGTGGGTCGAGTGGGGCACTCAACGTTTTGTGAGCACTTCGTACGCTGCTCGAGATCAAGTCTCATCGGGACTCGCGGGATTTTGTAGGAATCCAAGGTCTCGCCCCAGATGTGTCCATCTAAGGTCAGGATAATTTTGGTGGGCGTCCAGATGACCCCCCAGGTATGCCAGGCCAGTAAGTTGACGTGCAGGAACCACTGCTGAATTCGATTCTGCGAAGACCAGTGAACGGTCGCGGACGTGAGTTTGAGACTCGGGGACTCATTGAAATCAATCTCCGGCGGCCACGTATTGGACTCGGGCCACAGAAGTTGAGCCTCGTTCGGCCCCGCCCCCGTCACCCGCGAACGCACAAAAAAAGCACCGTACAGTTGGGGGTAACCACACGAACACACACCGCCCGTAACCCACGCACCCTTGAAGGCGGGATCTTTAAAGGTAGTCAGGGTGAGTACTCCGTGAGCGACACTGACGTGAGCCGCACCAAAATGACCTCCCGGATCTCCGCCCGGTACACCGGTAAAGACATCCCATCCCGTCGGAACCGCAGAACCGACAAAATCCTCTACGTAGCTTCTCGCGTATCCGGGTAGGGCGAGGGCTCTCAGGGGCCCGTAACCGGAAGGCTCTGTCGCATTCGGCACACCCATCGAGTATTGGGCCGCGGGCTGAGTCGTCGTGGTGACCGTCCGCGATCTCGGTCGAGTGGCGACAAAATACGAGGTCACCACGAGAGCAGTGAGCAGCACGATGACGAGAGGAATCCGGGCGAGGTGCCGGGCTCTCGAGTGATGAGAAGGCCCATTAGGTACTGGGGACATCGTCGCCTCCACGGGCCAATGGTAGGGGCCTAACGGGGTCGACCGAAGACACGTAGTAGGTCGGAGTCAAGCCGGCGAACTTCCCGACGGGCTTGATAGTTCCACCACGGACCCCAGAGAGCCCCCCGCCACTCGAGGTACTTCAAGTCCCCGGGGTAGGTGACCTCGCTCGTCGGCGAACTCTCCCGCCGTGACTGATCGAGGTGCGCAATCCCCGCGAGGGCTCGACGAGCCATACGCCAGATATGGCGAGGGTCCCGAGAAATCAATTCGGCGTACACCGCGGTGAGCCCCGCCCCGTAACCCACCACTTGGCGTCGTAACGCCGCGTCAGTGGTGCGGTGACGGTGACGCACGATTGCGGACGGGTCGAAGCACAAAGTCTCTTGCGCGAGGGCCAGGCGTAAAAAAATGTCGAGATCCTCACCACCGCGAGAAGGCGTTCCCGTTCCCAGGGACATCGAGAATCCCCCCCGTTCGAGGAGAGCGCCACGGCGAAAGGCCATGTTGGCACCAGCCCCAAATCGACCGGCCGCGTAGGGGTACAACGGGTCAGTACGACCAATCTCCGGAGTAATAACTTGGAGTGAGTAGTCCCGAGAAAAACCCCCGAAATACTCTTCGAACCAGACTTGGGCCTGGTGTTCCATTTCGGCGGGTAGAACCAGTCCCCCCACCGCGACAACGTCAGGACTGCGAACGAATCGCTCACCCAGTGCCCGCAACCAGCGCTCATCAACTAGCACATCGTCGTCCGTAAAGGCGACAACCTCTCCACTGGCGTTCAGAATCCCCCGGTTACGAGCAGCTGAAAGACCTGGGGTCTTCTCCCGCACGACGGTCACTGTCGCCCCGCCCTTCGGCATCGGCGCGAGGAGCAATTCCGGTGCATTATCGCCTCGACGATTGTCCACGACGACTACATCAAAGTGTGGGTAGTCGAGTGTCGTGATACGGCCCAGAACGTGATTGAAGAGGTCGGGGTCTTCGTAGATCGTGCAGACGACCACGGTGATGTGGGGAAGAGTGGAGTCACTCAGGGGAGCGTCACGCGTGCCCTCAGGAGATGAGTGAGACGGAAACTCTGACGGAGACCCCCAGGCCACGACACCGTGGTCTACCGACACCACCCGGCGCGCAACCAACTGCGAATCCCGCCAAATCTCGACCCAGGCCGAAGTCGTTTCAGGGTCCTCCACGATGACTTCGTTGAGTGACTCTTCCAGGTTCACCCGCACCATTGGAAGAGGACGCCACCCTCGAACTGGCTTCTCACCACGCAGTTCTTCGGGGTGACGACGAATCGCCCACGTGCCCCGGAGTACTCCGAGCGCGGCCACGACAGTTCCCGCCACTATACGAGCCACCCGCTCCGCACCCGCTCTCGGACGCCTCGGTATCAGGGCCAGAGAACGAAGGATGTCGAGCGGCAATGCCCTCATCGCGTGCTGGCGCTCCGCCGACAGTCCATCACCAGCGCCGACCAGTGCCGCGACCGCTGCTTTGGACAGTCCTTCTGCCCAACAGCGCCGAAGGAAGTACGACCAGGTGAGCCGGGAGCGAGGTACGTAGTGGTGAACAACCGCCCCTGGGGCGTGAACGAATCTCGCCTCGGGACGATGCTGCGAGTAACGGATTGCCAACTCGGTCTCCTCGCAGCCGAGTGGAGTGGAACCGACTCGCCCTAAGCCGGAGCTGAATCCCCCGACTTGGGTAAACACCTCTCGGCGCATGGCCATACCCGCTCCGATGGGATTACGGATCGTGGCTCCCTCTCCCGGGAGCCCCGAGTAGCTGCATCCCATGACCCACCGAAAGGTGTCGGGGAAGTTGTCGGGTTCCCCGCCCTCCCAGTTGGGTTCAATCCACGATCCGACTCCGACGACCTCAGGATCTTCGAGAGCTCGAAGGTTGGCGGCAATCCACTTCGAATCCGCGTACGCATCATCGTCGAGAAAAAGAATGACATCCCCTCGCGCAGCGAGGACTCCAGTATTTCGAGCACCGGACAGACCTTGATCGTGTTCGTTAGCGAGGACGGTGGCCTCTCCGAAAACCTTCTGGGCTCGCTCCAACAACTCCGTGTTGTGGTCAATGACGACAAGAATTTCGTCGGGGGCGACTGTTTGATCACCCAACGACGCAACAGCCCGTTGAAGGTCAGTCCACCGATCGAGGGTGTAGGCACACACAATGACGCTGGTGGTCATCGATACGCCGAGTCACTGTCCGAGTCGTTGAGGGGAGACTCCAAGCGTCCCTGACAAATACTGTCCAAGCGTTGAGCCACCTCCCGCCAGTCCTGGGGGCCCGGGAAACGCAGGTCGGCCATTCGCAGCGTGTGCGCGACCGCAACGTGAATCGACGCCGGGCGAGTCACATTTCCGAGGACGGCACCGACGTAGTTCGTCGAGAGTAGCGGAACTCCGTCGGACAGTACTGCGGTTCCGATTCCTTGATTCATCGCCTGGGAGAAAACTCGCGAATCTATCTCCGGATCTCCAATGGCGAACGCGGACGACGACTGAGCAAGTTCGGCTAGCTCCGATTCATCCAACGTCTCACCAATCAATTCGACGTGGGCCCCGTGGAAACTCTGTCGCACGAGATGCTCAGGCTCACTTCCGTGATACCTCATCACCACCCGAAGTTGTCGGCCATCTATCCAGCCTTCCGGAGTGGCGTCGAACGCCCGCAGCACACTCTGAAGGGACTCCACATCGTCTCGTTGCAAGAAGGTGGACACCGTCTGAATGGGACGAGCCTGAGCTCGCCCATTGAGCGACAGAGCACGTTGAACCTCGATGATCGGGCGAGTCGTTCCGAGGGTCGCGGCGAGCAACGACGCTTCCATGATGTCGCCGACGAGCACGACGTCGCAATCGGACACTTCACGAGCGAGAGCCGCAACATGACTCGGGGAGTTGGGGTGCGTCACCACGAGTACGACACTCGGAGTACGAGATTCGCGGGCCAGACGTACGAAGTCCCCAATCCATGCGTTATCGAGGCCGGGCCAGGCCAATGCCACCGCCATACTCGTCCGCTCCCCGAAGTGGGGTCGCATCGCTGCACGGCGGTGTCGAGCCACCAGTGGGGCGCGCAGAGAGTTCACCACGTGATGAGAGCGTTGATAGGCACCCGCAAGAGCGGGCGCTCGATGAAGTCCCGACGCGAAGTCCTTCGTGCTATCCACGGCGATCGTCGTCACCTTCGCAAACGGTGCGAGGAGTCCCACGACTTCGGCCGTCATAACACCTGGCAGGGTCACCTGCGAACTAGGTCCGGCTACGACTACGTGGGTCGTCCGAGCTCTCTCTCCGTTGACCGCGTGCTCAGCGACCACTGCGAGCCCCCTTCAAGGCTTCACGCACAATGGTTCTCCCAATGCGGATTCCGTCCTTTAAGGCGTGCAGATTGCTACTTCCGTGAATTCGGTCCGCCTCGAAGCAGGGCACTTCACTAATCTTCATCTTCGCCTTTTGAGCTCGGATATTGATCAGGGTCTCGACTTCAAATCCATTGGAGTCAATGTTCAAGTCCTTGACCCTATCGCGGCGAATCGCGAAATAACCGTAAGTAGCGTCAGAGTACGAGACCCCGAAGAACATCTTCATCAGCCAACAAATGCCCGCGTCTCCAAATCGGCGAAAGCGCGTTATGTCCGCCGAGCCCCCGCCGGGTGCGAAACGCGAACCTTTGACGTAGTCCGCCCCCGCACTCAGAGCGTCCCGAAACTCGCCTAGTTTTGCCCCATCCATCGACCCGTCCGCATCCAAGCAGACCACAAAGTCTCCCCGAGCCTTCGCGAACCCCGCCTTCAGCGCGGCACCCTTACCCTTAGTCATTTCGTGGACCACGACGACGTCGGGATGCAAGAGTCTCGCGATTCTCTCCGTATCGTCGGTGGAACGCCCATCGACGAGGATGATCTCGTCGACCCAGTCTGGAATGGTATTCAAGACGTAGGGTAAGTTTCCGGCCTCGTTCAGCGTAGGAATCACCACGCTGACCGTCTGAGACGGCACCGTGGGTTCAGACGCTGGAGACGACCTCGACGAGACCACCGGGGGGGTAGTGGTCGACATTTCAGTCCTTTTCATTGGATTGCTTTCTTTCATCCTGGTCTATCTCCGAGTCATTGTCAATGTGAGGGCTGAGAGCGAATTCAGGTGGATCGGGAGTAACGAGTAGGGCTGAAGCGAATTAGTTGTGGGAGTACTCCGCAACCCAGTCGACTTGGAGTTGCTGAGGACTGGTGGGGCAGGCAAACCCTGATGAACACCAGGTTTGCTGCTGGATATCCAGGGTCATGGCCTGCTGGGGAATACCGGCGGAGTTCTGCACTGAGGCGTACGCCACGCCATCCAGGGTGTAGGTCAAGCTGGTCGGCGTCCATACGACTCCCCAGGTGTGCCACTGAGTCAGATTCGTATTCACTTTGTGCTGCTCTTGTGAGTTGGTAGAACCCCAGTGAGTTGTCGCCGCCGACTGGCTCGTTGTTCCGTCGGTCTCCGTGAAGTCGACCTCCGGGGGCCAGGTGTTCGCGGCGGGCCACAGAAGTTCGACCTGGGTCGGTCCTGGGCCGGTCACCCGAGAACGGACGAAGTACGCGCCGTAGGTCTGGGAAAGGCCACACTGGCACAGGCCCCCCGTGACCCACTCGTTTCCGTAGTTCGGGTCTTGGTAAGTAAGAAGACTCAGCAAGCCGTTAGCTACTTTGACGTGATTCGCACCGCCGAATTGAGCGCCGGGGTCACTTCCCGGCTTTCCACTGTAGGTGTACCACCCAGCGGGAAGAGACGAACCGCTGAAGTCAGATACGTAACTCTGGGTAAATCCAGGTAGGGCATTGGCGGTGGGCGGGGAGTATCCCGACGGCTCCGAAGAGTTCACTACTCCCAAGGGGTAGGCCGTCGTGGGGGCGACCGTCGTCGTGGTAGTGGGAGCCACGGTTGTCGTCGTGGTGGGGGCGACCGTCGTCGTGGTAGTGGGAGCCACGGTTGTCGTCGTGGTGGGGGCGACCGTCGTCGTGGTAGTGGGAGCCACGGTTGTCGTCGTGGTGGGGGCGACCGTCGTCGTGGTAGTGGGAGCCACGGTTGTCGTCGTGGTGGGGG
>VFSW01003431.1_pt1 | contig 23769 bp, 10 predicted proteins | sample 5358111 | NCBI WGS metagenome assembly VFSW01 (sample SAMN11554181, study PRJNA540505) | mine drainage metagenome | isolation source: sediment from site ElyBrook_90M | place: USA: Ely Copper Mine, Vershire, VT | collected 2017
CCGCGCCAAAATCGATTATGCCATCGTCTTCAATACGATCGGCGGAGGCGATTGGGCCGAGACGGACGCGACCATTCCATGGTCCGCTCGTTCGCGAGCAAAAGTGATATTCGAACGGGTTGGCCCATTCTCGGATATTCTCCGCACGTACGCACCCTCCCATAGAAAATGGGTCGATACACTGCGGGTGTATGAGATGCATCCCGCGCCGAGTCCCTAAGTGACTGGTTAGGGAAAGCGAGCCTTAGCCACTTCCGTCATCTCCTCGACTCCCACCTCGCTGGCGGCCCAAGTCCATCAGGTCCCGAAGGTCCCAGTGGCAATTCACAGCAAGCGGTTTTGTTTTTGGGATATTTGCCTTTGCAAATTTTGGCGCCCAATGCCGGGGACAAACTTTCGGATTTTATTGTAACACACGAATGCCAAAACGGTTTCTCACCGCCCGGCCCCGCGAGTTCGGGATTTTTTCCCTACCCTCGGCGCTCCTCGTTTCCGCGCTTCTATACGCGTGGACTCTGACCTATCCGATCTCGATAGATTCGTCCCTCTACGCCTACATGGCAGCGGGCGTGCTGAAAGGATATTGGCCCTATGTAAACGCCGTGGAAAATAATTTTCCGGGCGTGACGTTCTTTGTACACTTGCCGGAACTGCTACTCTTCGGCCGTAGCGTCGTCGCCTTTCACGCATGGGACGTGCTTTGGCAGTTAGCCGGGGCATTTTTCCTCTACCGAATCATCGAGCGAAGTTACGGCCAATGCTCCGCGTGGTTAGCTGTCGTGCTCGTCGCGATTTTTTACGTAAGCCTCGACACAGTGATGGTCGCGCAGCGTGACTGCTTTGCCACCGTCATCCTCCTTGCCACCATTTATGCTTTGGGAACCGTTCCGACGATACGCCGCGCGATCTCCTCTGGAGTGCTCTATGGCATCGCAATTCTCATCCGACCCACGAACGAGGCGCTCGCCTTAGTCCTTGCAGCACAAATCCTATACGAAGAGAGAACGAAGCTTGGGCTCCGAAAGGCAATCGTGTTTCTTGCGTGTGCTCAGTCGTGGCTGGTGGTGTTGGTAGTGGTGTCGCTCGCCGCGGGCGCCCTCGCGAATGTTTATACTATTCTGATTCTTTTCAATTTGGGAGTCTATTCGCACCCACTCCCTCTGCGCCAAATCATGTATCCATTCGCGCACTATTGGTTCCTCCTGCCCGGCGTTCCGATAGGACTGTATGCATTCCGAACCCGGGATCGGCTGCTGTTTTCCGGCCTCATGCTGGCATCCCTTGCGACGCTGGTTCCGCAAACGCGGAACCTTTACCAATACGATACCGTCCTCGTGCTGATGTTCGCTACGGCGGCCCTGGGCTATGCCTGGCTTGTGGAGCAATCTCGTTCACTGTTTGCCGGCCGTTGTGGTTCCGCGGTTCGAGTTGGACTCATCGGTGCCATTGCGCTCGTTTCCCTTGCGGAGCTCACACGCGGAACGCCGGAGAAGCGTATTTTTTTCGAGTGGCTCGAAGCGCGCCTCCCCGCCGGACCAGTTTATTGGCAATACGACACCTCGAGCGCCTCCGGCTATGCCGTTCTCGACCAGGTTGGCGCGTATCTGAAAGCGCACACCCGAGCCAGCGAACGTGTGCAATTCATTGGTGAATATGTATATCCGCTCTATGATGCCGATCGAATCTCCGCAACACGATTCATTCTAATGGCCGAACTCGAAATGCGCGGACCGAAAGGGCTAACGAGTTATCAAATGAGGTGGCGCGAGGAATTCGTGGATTCGATTCGGGCCGATCCCCCGCTCTATATAGTCGTTCCCGACGCGCCGGATTATGCGCGTGGGTACCTGAATGGCCTCCTTGGCCACGAAATTTTAGAGCGCGATCTAACGCATGTTGGCGAGGTCGTTCGCAGCCAGTATCATTTTGAAACACGCATAGGGGCTTTTACTTTTTATCGCAGAAATTAGTATTCGAGAGCGCTGCGCTTACGCCGCTTCCACCGCCTCCTTGATTCCCACTTCCCTTGCGGCCCAATCCATCAGATCGCGCATGGTGGCGGGGTCGAAGGGCGAGCGCAGCCCGGCGGCGCGGAAGATATTGAGGATGCTGAGCGTCCCACCGATTTCACAGAGCTTCAGATAGGTCGCGAGCGCCTTCTCATGATCCTGGGCATCGATCATTCCAAGCTGCATCGCGGCGGTCTGCGCGATGGCATAGTCGATGTAATAAAAGGGCGTTGCATAAATATGGCTCTGCGCGTACCATCGGGCATATTTGTAGTCCTCGACTCCGCGAAAATCAATGCCGGGCATGTAGGTATCCCAGATTCGTACCCAGGCCGCATCGCGCTCGGCGGGCTTGACGCTCGGGTTCTCATAGACCCAATGCTGGAACTCATCAACGACGGAAATGTAGCACATGAGATTAACCGCATCATGGATGTGATGACGCCGGTATTTTTTCGCGTCCTCCGGCTTGAAAAACCAAGTGAGCCTCGGCAGTGCCAGGAATTCCATTCCCATCGAATGGATTTCTGCGCCATCGCTCGTCGGCCACCGAAGATCGACGGCTTCGATCTTCTGGCTTTCCCATCCCTGAAAGGCATGGCCCATTTCGTGGATAAGGGTTCCAACATCGCCTTCATCGCCAGTGGAGTTACACAGGATCGCCATCTTTTCTTCATCGGGCCGCATGGTCGCGAATGCGCCAGGCCGTTTGCCCTTCCGGTTTTCGAGATCGATCAGTCCCTCTTTTCGCATTCGCGCGAAATGCGCGCCCAAGCGCGGCGAAAGCTCGTCGAAAAGATGCTGCGCATTCTCAAGTTGAGTTTCGATGGGTGCAATGCCCGTGGGAAGTGTAAAGGCCGGATGATAATTCACATCCCACGGCAGCAACGTTTCGGTTCCCAGGGCTTCGGCCTGCTCCGCGTTCAATTCCGCGAGGATCGGCACGGCATACTTCCGGACCGAATCGCGAAACGCTTTCGCCTGTTCCGGCCCGTAATCCGTGCGGCGCATGTTGAGATAGCCGAGTGGAATATAATTTTCATGACCTAAATTGCGGCCCATCTCATCGCGGATCTGCACGAGACGATCGTAAATTCCCGCGAGCACATCGTGATGCTCCAAGAACCACTTGCGATACGCGATCCAGGCTTCTTTTCGCGTTTCGGCATTCTGGTCGCTCTGTAATCCACGGGCCCGCGAGAGCGTCATCGTCTTGCCGCCCACGACAACTTCGCCCGCGCTCGTCAATTTTTCATACTGATCGACTAAATCGCTCGCATGAACGCGGAGATCGGAGTTCACCGGCGCCTGCGGCTCGACGCCTGTTTCGAGCGCTTCAATCAGGTACGCTCCATAATGTTTTCCGATCGCGTCCTTATAACGGCTCTTGAGGAACGCATCGAGCAGCACGGCATTGCCCGCTTCGATGGCTGGGTTGACCTGCTCGCGGAAGTAGCGGTCGGCTTCATCCCATTTCGGGTCCGCCATATCGGCGGCATGGGCGTAGCCGATACGGCTGGCCTCGCCGGAATAATACGCGCCGAGAGAATTCCAATCGCGGTAAAGATCGAGCCACGCTTCGGGAGAGCCAGCTTGCTCGGCCGGCCCGACGCGCGCGATGAGCTTCGCAAGCTCCTGATCCACAAATTCCTTGGTTAGTTTGGCTGGCCGGTTGGGATAGTGTTTATACATCGGATTTAAAGGAGATAGGTGCGAACAAGAGCTAATCCTGAACGCAGAGGTTAGTTAATGATTGCGTAAAACGCTTCCCCATAAGGGAAAAGTTTTGAATAAATCACCCTTCGAAGGGATGCGGGATCTTCGAATGAGAATATCGAAGCTTCGAGTAGAGAAGAACTGCCAAGGGGCGCGGTACTCAAATTTGCCTTCCCTTGGCGCAACATTCGGGATGGATTGCTCGTTATGGGTTACTGGCCGGAAGACGGCCACAACTCCAGCCGCCTTTTTTTGGCCTCATTTTTTTTGCATGCGCTCACTTTTCGTAACTCTCCTTCTTCTCGCCGTTTATTACATCGCTTCTCCGAGCGCCCTTTTGGCGCAACCGCCCGGCGGCCAGCAGCCCCCGGAGCAGCATTATTCCATTCTCGGTCTCACCGTCGTGGGAAACCGGACGAGCGATGCCGCCACGATCATCAGCCAGTCCGGCCTGTACCGTGGCGAGCAGCTTTCGCTGCCAAGCGATGCCGTTCGCGCGGCACTCGCACAGCTTTGGAGCATGGGGATTTTCCGCACCGTCGATGTCATCGTCGATAAGCAAGTCCTGCAATCCGATAGCTCGATCGGGCTGTTTCTCAGCATTCACGTCTCGGAGCTTCCCCACCTGAATAAATATACCATCACTGGCAATAAGGAGATCAAAACGGCGGATATTGAAAAAGCGCTTTCGCTCTCCGAAGGCCAGTACGTGCGGCCATGGGAACTCGAAGCCGGCAGAAACCGGGTGAAGGCGCTTTACGAGAAAGGGGGCTATCATTTCGCGACCATTACCATGCTGCAAACTCCCATGGCGGATTCGACGAAGGTCGATCTGACCGTTGCGATCAATGAAGGCAAAGAGATGATCGTCCGCCACATTAATTTTGTCGGCAACGTCCACGTTTCCTCCGGCGACCTGCGAGGAGCGATGGCTGATACCAAAGAAAAGGTATGGTGGAATATCTTTCAGAGCGGGACCTTCGATGAGTTGAAATACGAAGCCGACAAGCAAAAGATCATTGACTATTATCACTCCAAGGGCTACCGCGACGCCCAGATCCTGAGCGATTCCGTCTGGACGACTGGCGAGAATAATCTCGATATTCTCATCCACGTTTACGAAGGGCAGCAGTATTTTATCCGCAATATCGCGGTCGTTGGCGCCGAAGTGTTTACGCCGGAGCAGATCATAACTCACTTGGGATTCCGCAAAGGGGACATTTACGATCAAGTTCGATTGGAGACAAACCTGCACGGCCCGACGCCGGATTTTTCCGATGTCGGCTCGCTCTATTACGATCGCGGTTATTTGGCCACGCTGACCACGGAGCCGACCGTCGTGGATGGCGATTCGATCGACCTCGTTATCCGCGTAGTCGAAGGGAAAGAGCATTATTTCCGGTATGTCGATATCAAAGGTAACACGAAAACGAAAGACTATGTGATCCGCCGCGAGCTTTACACGCTGCCCGGCGAGCCTTTTAGCCGTGCGGCCGTCATTCGCTCGATGCGGCAGCTTGCAGCGCTCAATTATTTCAATCAGGAGAAGCTCGCACCCGAACTCTATCCACGACCCGATGTGACGGACGTCGATATTACCTATAATGTCGAAGAAAAATCCAGCGATACCTTCAACGCCTCGATCGGCTATGGCGGCACGCTGGGCTTTACAGGCTCGGTCGGCGTATCGTTCAATAATTTCGACATTACCGATCCGTTGCATGGTGGCGGAGGCGAGGTCCTTTCCGTATCGGCGCAAATCGGGCAATTGCAATATCAGTCCTACTCGCTTAGTTTTAACGAGCCGTGGCTGAACCAGACGCCAACTTCGCTCGGCTTCCAGCTTTATACGACAAGCTCCGCCTACATTTATACCTCTACCCAGTCTGGCGCGACGGTCTCCTTGGGCCGCCGCTTCCGATGGCCAGATGATTTCTTCCGTGGCGATCTGACGCTCTCCGCCCTTCATTCCAACATCACGAATGGTGGTGGAATTTACGCCACCGGTACGCACGACGAAACCGCGATCCAGGGAGTAATTTCGCGCACCTCGACCGACAATCCCATCTTCCCCACGACCGGCTCAGAGTTCGCGCTCCTCGGAAAAATTGCCTATCTTCCGATCGCCTCCGTCGCGCCAAACCAGCCGGCGAATTACTTCCGCACCGGATTTACGATGAAATTTTATACCCCGATGCTCACCATTGCCGGACAGAATAAACTCGTCCTCATGACGAGCGCAGACGTTGGGCAAATGGGCGCGCTCGGCCCCCATCCCTACGTGCCCCCGACGGAACTCTTCGTCATGGGCGGAAGCGGACTCGCCACCGGCATTTACAGCATCCCGATGCGCGGTTATCCGGACGCGGCCGTTGGGGTGCAACATGGAACGGCAACCAACTCCGTGTATGCACCGGGCGGAGATGCCTACGCGCACTATGTGGCGGAACTCCGCTTTATCGTCAGCATGGAACCGATCCCGATTTATTTCCTCACCTTCGCGGAAGCGGGTAATGTTTGGGCCGATTTCTCCCACGCCGACCTCTTCGATCTCAAACGCGCCCTCGGTGTCGGCGGACGGGTTCAGGTCCCTGCCGTGGGTCTTATCGGCATCGACTTTGGCTACGGCTTCGATCCCGTCGGCGCCTTTGGTAAACCCAGCGGCTGGCAGACTGCCTTCCAGTTTGGAAGGGGATTTTAAGGGCTATTAGGCGTTTTGTCTAGAAGAAATGCAACTTCTTGGAATACACGTTTTCATTTAATGAAATTAATTTCACCGAGTTCCCGCAAATTCCGAAAAAATAAATCAGTATAATCAGCCGAAATGAGCGTAATCCAGGTTTAATGCTGAATCGATAATTTCACTGCCCGGCCCATGATCGAGTTTGCTATGTGCGCAAAGTAGGTGCCGCTCGGAAGCTTCGAGCAATCTAAGGTAAGGCACAGGCCAAGTTCCGCGTCCGGCGTGGCGTTGTAGAGTGTTGCCACGGTGGTGCCGTCCTCGTTCACGACTTCCACGTTCGCCGGAATCTCCGCTGGCAAATCCGCAACGCAAATCCGCGCGCGATTGCTTGATGGATTCGGATGCACTGTCATATCGATCGCGCTCGTAACACCTGGCACGGCGGCTTCCACTTTCGGCGCGGGTGCGATGATAGAGAAGAACGTTCGCGAGAGCGCGGAGCCGCGCATCGTGCCCGTCGTCGAAAGCTTCACGCGGAATTTATCGCCTTCGAGATAATCCGGCACCGCCCACGAAATGTGGCCCTCTTCCGCCGGAACATTCGAGAACACCGAAAGCCACTTGCCATGCCCGCCATCCCACAGTGAGACGGTGAGCATCCCCGTGACACGCTTCGGGTTCCACGAAACCGTTTGCGTGGAACCCGAAACTATTTCCTCCCCGCCCATCGGCGAAGTAATAACCGATTGCGCCCGCAAAGTTACCGCGCCCATCACGATTGTCATTGCGAGGAGAATCGAACGACCGAAGGGAGTTCGATTCGACGAAGCAATCTCCCCTTTTAAGAAGCCCAAAAATGTTTTCATAATATATTGCCTTTCTTATTCGATTCCCGGAACCCGGTCCCCGGATCCCGGAACCCGTTACTTAAAATAGTGAAACTTTAGTGAAATACTTCCCGCCGCTCGCGGTTTGGAATACAATGAAATAATCTCCCTTGGGAAGCGCCGAAGTGGTAATGGATGGCTCCCCCGCCGAAACCTCCGCCGTAAAATAGCACCGCCCATCCGAACGATATACGAAGATTTTACCGCGCTCCGCTCCGCCCGGCATATCGACCGTGATGCGGCTGTTCGAGGCGAAAGCATGGAGCGGTTGCGAAGATATTTGCTCGGGTTCTTCTACGTAATCATTCCCAAATGCTTTATACACGATCAAATCCTGCCCACCAATCGCTACGTCGCCGGTGACCGGGTTCACAGCCATGCACTCGATTATTTCGCTGTCCGGAGTCTGGATCGTGTGAACAATATTCCCCGTTGCAATATCGATGATTTGAATACCCGAGCAGGGCACTCCAGATACGGTTTGGATCCCGGCAAATTCTTTCAGCCCAGGCAGCATCGCATAGGTGCTAAAATTCCACGCGGGATTGTTCGGGATTTCAATTGATTTCTGACTTTTTAAATTGTAAATCGTGTGTCCATTGAAGAGAAGAGTTGTGTCTCCCGAAAGAAAAAAGAATGGATATCCGCCAATAAATTGATTTCTGTATAGCACGCTCCCATTATTCACGTCCCAGATCTCAAGCCCCTGGAATCCCCCCCCTTCGAAACTCGCTGCAAGCATGGAGCCATCCGACGAAAAGGCTATGCCCATCACGGCCCGATATTGAGGATCATGGAATTCCCGAATCTCCGAGTGGTCATTCACGCTCCAAAGCTTCACCAAATTCCGAGAGTCCAGCGAGGAAGGGCCATCGGAACCAATCCCGATGCCCGATGCAAAAACCGTTTCCGTTGGAGAAAAGGCAAGCGAGGGGTTGCAATAACCATCCGAGTCTATCATGACCCGATCCTGTATCACAATATTGCTGTCGGGAAGGCTGCTCAGATTGATAATCATCTCGCCATTATTATCAATGCCCACCGCAACAGAGCCATGGCGCGAAATCACCTGGTGTTCACCATAACCACCACCCCACAATCCCATTCCAGTGCTGGCATCAAGAACCCCATCACCAACAAGCGCCGAACCATCCGCGGAAAATGCAAGGCTCAGCGCGCCACCGGAGAGACCTCGAATGAAACCATGTGAAATAGAATAGAGGGAAACACTATATAAATCCACAACGACAATCGTATCATCGTTCAGGAAGCCAACATCATAGATTTCAGGATTAAAATCGAGATGAATAGGCTGCCCATCGGAAACGCGCACTACACCGCCGGAACTTACAATATATTTCCCATCGGGGCTGAACTCGAAATCGTTAAATTCCTCGTAGTCGCCAAAATATCCGACCGCGTGAATTTGGCCGCTCGTATCCATTAGGGCAGTGGAACCATTGTAAATAGACCCCGGCAGGCCTTCGGCGGCGAACATGCCTGGAACAGCAGGATCCCAGGCGACGCCATGCGCTGCGCCAGAAAATTGGCTATAGCGATGAATGATTTTGTGCGTTGCCACATCGACGAGAGCCAAACCTTCGCCAGTAATATTCATTCCAACTAAAAGTAATTTACCATCCGGGCTGAAGCGAAAGCAATTGCCCGTATTTAGAATAGCCCAAAGTTCCTTCCCGGTATTCCGATCCAAGATAAGAAGCGAGTCTCTTGTCCCAAAAACGGCAATTAAACTACCATCCGGAGAAACATCCAAATATCCCAAGCCAGTATCGGCACGGATTACAACGATTCTGTTGGAATTCGGATACCATTCGCATATGGCACGTAAATTATTGAAAATGAGGCCGGAATCCCCTTTAGCTACGTGGGGAGCACAATATCCGCCCGCCGAGGAAGTAACGCCGAAAGGCCCGGTACTATCCGGGCGTGCATCGGTATTAAGGCGCGCTGGCATAACCGAATAACTCAATGGCCAACGCTCGCTTCCGCCCGTGGAGCTGGTAAAAATTTGCTGGCTGTCTTGCGAAATGCATAGCCAGGTGCTTATGCCATCAGCACCGAGCGGCCAGCCCCAGCCCGCCCATAGGATGTCGCTGCTCTGAGCAAAAGAGCAGCGAGCAAATCCCGTGAGCGCGATAAATATTATAAATGCCTTCCTCATTTTATGGTAACTTGGATATCAATTCGTGATCCTCCTCCGGCGTCATTTTGCTGCCATGCCCCTGGATACGCACTGTATTTACCCGGATTACTAGGAGGACCCTGAGTACCAGCGCCCCACCAATCCGGCCACCTCGGTTGGGCCTGCGGAAAATTCGCAACGCAGTTAATATGTCGATCATCCGGTGGCACGTAAGTGTCGATATTCGGATTCTGTGAATTCTCCCAGTAATTTACCCAAGGTTCAGTATAGGGCTGGACGATCACCTTGCCGAAAGATGACCAATTGGGGTCATCCTCCTTCCAAGTCGTACATGGAAGCTGACCAAATGCCGTTGCAGTGCCGCTGCTGAACCCGGCTGGTTTCGAGTAGTGCGAGGGATTAGCGGCCATATCATTCAGGGCCTCCGCAACACCCCAGAAATTTATGTAACCAGGGGAAGTCCAGTTATAATCGCCGAGAATCTGAAACCACATTTGACCGTACGACCCAGGCACGGGGGCACACTCCCCGTAATCGGTAAAGCAGTCGTCTGCATCCAGCCGATTGACGGCTCCGGCAGCTATAGAATGGTTCCACACATGAGGACAATCCACCATGATCTGGTTTTCTCTAGTTCCCGGAGCGGCATCATCGACTTCTTCGTGGCCTTTATCTCCATCATCGTCTCCGCTACAGCTCCACCCAATATCCTGCGAGTTTACGTCAATGTTATCATCTATTCCGTCAATAACAGCGGTTGACCTCGCCTCATAAACATGCGCTCCATGGTAATAAAACATGGAGGCCATCCAGTAAGTCACAACGGAACCGTCGTGATCGCAGATGTCCCACCATTGATTATCATAGACACTCCAAACGTGCGTGTTCGTGTAATACCATTGAATGTCAGGGTTTTCGGTCCGGATGTAAAACTCGTCAGGTGCGCCGTTGCAATGGCTCAGGTGCTCGCCCCTATTGTCAAGAATTGGATCTACGCCGTCGTCATCAACGTGCAATACGATTATCTGCCCTTTCCAGGTAGCGACCGATTGCGATCCGGCATCTGTCAGAGTGAGGTGGACGATGCGGCCATCGTATGAGTCGATGGATGCATTCTTTCCGATCATAAACTGGAAATTGTGCGGGACAAGTTGCCCGTATTCGCCGGTCTGCTCGGCAAGCCTGCAACCCTTAAAATTATTTGGATCGACGGGCTTGCTAAATTTCAGATCAATAGTGGCTGGCGTTCCTTGCGTCCAAGTTGTGCCGCTTCCACCCCAAAGGCCGAATTTATACGCAGTCGTTCCCCATCCTGAAGCTGGAAAAGTTTGCCACACCGGACCGCCGCTTGGATCCCCGCCGCCCGGATCTTGTTGGGGATTGTTTGCGGGAGCCTTTCCTGTGGAGGGATCGATAATCGTCGCGTCCTGCATTCGACCTTGCCACTGATAAAACGAGATACTCTGAAGCACAAAAGGCGAATGGAACACGGCGGTTGCCGTTTTATCCTTATCCATGACAATTCCCGTAAATGGGTTAGTCGTGTTCAGCGACGGATTAACTTCACTCGGGCATCCTTGACCCCAATAGTCGAAATTATAGCATGTGGCTCCCCCTGCCGTGAGGCTAAGCGTAACTGGATTGCTGGAATTGATAGGGTATGATAATAGGTAACCGAGTGTATTGTTCAAAGGAAACTGCGTATGGCCTGAAGCGCTGCCGCAAATTTGTTCGGCATCCGTTGTTACCTCTGAAAGTGGGTTTTGGTTGTCATAGACCCAAACTCCCTGCGCATTTGAGTAGGGTGGGGGATTAAATAAAACACTGGATGGAGGAATGGTTCCGTCATCCATAGCGATATTCAGCGTCAGCGTTACGTTGAGTTTCACTACATATAGAATTACGTAGGTCGTCCGCGGGTATGTAATGTCGGTCTGATCGCCGTTCTCTTCCCCTACCGTATAAGTACAACCATCCCAACCACAAATTTCAGGATTGGGACTCCCCAAGTCGCCCATCCCGACCTGGTACCCAAAATCCGTAGTAGACGGGGACGGCCCGTAGATAGAATACGCCACAACTCCGTAATCCGGATTAAGGATTTTGATAGTAACGCCAACAGGCACAGGGCAATAGGTGCTCATGGCGTCCCACTCGCTCTCCAAACGTCGAGATAAAATTTCTGGACCTGGGAAGTATTGGAGGGTTGCAATGTCATTGACCATTGTTGGATCGTCGATATTCAAATTCTGTATAAATACTTTAAGGTGCCCAAGACCCCCGGGTATCAAAGGTAAAAAATTTGCCGTGGCACATACATTTCCATTTGTAGATACTTTAATAACGGGCGATGGATTGCCGTTAATATTCGAGTCAGCAGACGACCAATGGTCGAACTGAATCGTGTCAGATGTCGTGTATGCATAGAGCGTAACTGTCTTGCCCCGCTCGATGGGATAGCTCGATGTGGAAACCACGCCGAAAGTGTCAAGAATTGGCGAACGGTTGCAGTCTTGACTATCCGAGCGGATCTCGATGAAATCAGAGTTGACCGCAGGTGTATTAGCGCCTGCAGTCGCAACGCAAATGGTATCGATAGCAACCGGCCCATACAATGCAACGATATTCATGCTGTGAAGTTGGTCCGCAGTTTCCGTTACCGTTAAAACGGGATTTCTCGAAGTATCTATCCCCGGATTTCCCGATCCGCTCCATTGTTTGAAGACTGCGCCAGCAACCTGAGATGGGGCAGTGTAAGTCGCAGTATCACCGGCATTCAATTCCTTCCCGACATCGTTGGTATCGAGTATGGCGGTAGTGTCATACGTCTCGGTCATCGTGGTCGAATCGAACGTGCTGTCATATTGAACTACATAGTTTTCATTGATGGTAGGCCAAAAATGGATTACCGGCATGCATGTTAGGCCATCTGTTGGCGCCGCAACGATGTTAAGCCGCCAGCTTTTTTGGCATACGAATCCTTCAGCGAAATCTTGCGTGGTGTCCCCTGTAAGGCCGCTCAATTTAATCGCAACACGATACATTTGCGCGGGAACGAAAGCGTCGTTGGGAACGATATGTATTTTCGTGCTGTCGGCAGGATCGACCCATGCAGTGCAACTAATAGCACTGTCCGTTTCACTCAGGCTGTCACCAGATACGGCAATGTTCGGAATTGCAATTGAGACGATGGGTCCGCTCGAGCTACTCGCACTATCTAATTTTTGGCTAAAGGTCGCGGTGAGGGTGTCATGCATCTTACACGAGTAATCAGAATCGAAAGCCGAAAAATCGACAAAACTCGGAGGTGGCGCGATTGAGATGAAAGTAATTCTTGCAACAGTGTCTGAAATAGTAATCGTGTCTCCTGTTGCTGGGTCGATGACACGAAGTCCCATGAGTACCGCTTCGCAGGGCTGGCTCGTGCCAAGCGAAACGGGTTGAAATTCTATTGTGGTGTCGTTAACGATAGTTCCGGTTCCCGGAAGCGCCATGAAGGGCCAAACGGTATCGCCTTTCGAGGTATCGCGATCAAGAAGAATACAAATGGTCGGGTACTGGTAATCATTGGGGGTGTCAATCATCTCTAAATTCCAATGCACACTCGTCGTATCGATCGGCAGGGACGTAACAATCTCGAACGTCGGTTGCACGGCGGTGGATGTGGTGTTCGTGGGGAGCACGAACCGCGCGAGCGGCGTCTGCGCGTTCAGATAGTTGCCCCCCCGAAAGCTACCAGGATGAGCAGTGTGAAAATAGCCGAAAGGGTCGCGGGCTGGAGGCGCCGCGCCACGCGAGGCTGGAAGCGCATCGTTGCCGATGCTTTTCGCACCACATGAGAAAGTGAAAGCTTCATGGTCGTTCAGTTTTAAATTAGTTACCCAAATCATATACCGTAACCTGAAGGTTACGCCTACCAATCGGCAGAGCGAAGATCGCTCCGTCACAACAAACCGGTCATGCTCACGCATGTCCAATGCTACGAAGGCACACGAGAAAGAAGAAGTTTCATCTTCCTTTAAAAAAATTTCATTATACAAAAATCAGGCCAATTCATGAATCTCCCGTCCTAATGGGCGAATGCCATAGTTTTCCAAATTTCCGATTGCCCACTGAAATACTATGGCCGCGCCACCACTGGCGGGGTCGGATAGGCTTCGGACTGCTTCTTCTGCACGTCGAGTTCGGGCGAAAGAATATCGCGCGGTCCGATGATCGTTCCGGGGACGCTGGGGCTATAGCTGAAGAGGCCGCCCGAGCCGGCGGAAATTAGCATGTTGCACGTGACCGTTTCTTTCGAAGCAATCATTTCGCGCAGATCGCGGATGGAGGGAATTCCGATTTCCGCGCCACGTACTAATTCTTCGTGGCCGTCGCCATAAACTTTATAGATCAGCGTGGGAATGATTCTCTTGCCGTTGGCGAGCATATCCTGAATGCTGAATCCGGCGTCCTGCGGCGGCGCGCCGACTTCGATCGAGCGAACAACGAGGCCGTAATCGTATCCATCCTCTTTCGCGCGCTTAATCAAATCTTTTTCCATCGCGGAGAATGCGACCGCTTTCGTATCTTTATATACGACTACGCCGGGCGCGGGCGCAGCTTCGGTCAGTCCGGGCAAACCACCGGCGAGCGAGCGGGCGTGCCCGTTGGGCAGGAGAACTTCTTTCGTGGGCGTGCGCGTCATATAGAGCGTCTTTAAAATGCCTTTGTCAACAAGCGTTAAATCGGCGGGCGGCTCGACGCCTTCATCGTCGAAGGGATAATATCCGAGCAGATCGACGCCGTTCTTCGTCTTCGTGAGCGAAATATCGTGGAGCGAAGCCGTCACCGGCAGGATGCGCGTGTCTAATCTATCTTTCAGCGAAGAGCGTTTGCCCGATGCGAAAATCGCGGAGACATCGTTGCCGAAAATATCCTCGCGTTCCGCGAACAAACGGGAGACGACATTCTCGGAAAGATAATCGGTGGCGGCGTCATCCTCAAAGAGGACCGGCCCGGTATATTCCTTATCGAAGAGCGGCGCGTTGCGGAGCGCGATGAGGTTGCTGGCAAGTTCTTCGACCGCAGATTTCAGAGTGGCTTCAGAAGGCAGCTCCTGCGGCATTTTTGCGACGAAGGTGCGCGTTAACACAAGTGGCTGGCCATCGGAATCGGCTTGCGTTGCGGCCTCGATGTGAATCTCACAAAGCGTCGCCGGCTTCCGTACGCGGGTACCCTCGGTGTTCTGAATCCACTCGTACGAATTGTAGAATGTGAGCGCGACACTCGAAGTCTGGATTTCCCGGTGCGAGGTAAAGAGCGCGCTCAAATCCTTGACCATCGTTTCCAATGCGGGACGGTCATACTGGAACACTACGGGAGGGACGGTTATATGGATAGCGGGTGCTTTCGAGAAATCGGGAAGATCGCGCAACTCGGGTGAGAGCTGCTTGTGTTCGAGCGCGGCCTTCTTCTTCGTGAAGTTATCGTTCGCTTCCTTGAAAAGATTATCCGTCGAAAGCCACAGCACACGACGGATACCCATGTAATCGTCGTTGAGCGGCAACGTGTTATCCGGCGCGGAATTGAAATTAAAAAAGCCGGTATTGTCCGTGAAGTTCTCGTCGTTGAACTGGTAATTATTGAGGAGCAGCCGCACCGATTCCTTACGCTCGTGCGTTGCGTCCGAGGTTGTCAGCGAGCCGTTCGACGCCGCAATCGCGAGCTTATGCTGATCGGCTACGGTGTAGGCGATAAAGAAGGGATCGACTAATCCCGGCATGTGCAGATCGGCTTTCGAGCGCGCGAGTTCGTCCGCCATCGCGCGATCGACAACGTTGATGGTCGAATCGGAAACCTGCGCGCTCGCGAGTCCCTCCGCGAAGAGAACGAGAACGATCGATAATACGAAAATTTTAATCTGCGCCAAGGGTATTACTCTTTTGCTGTGTTACGGTGATCGCGTCCGGTGCCGGGAGGATGGGGAGCCGGTCCTGCGACTTTTGCTTTTTCTGTACTTCAATTTCACGGATGAGCAGGCTCGGGCTCGACGCCGAAACGGGAACCCATCCGGATTCCGCGCCGCACATTCCGTTGAACGTCTGGCCATCGTTGCCAGCCGCCATGATACGTTCGAAGGTCGAAAGCGGTGTGCCGATCAGATCGACGCCGCGCACTAATTCGTCCGGCTGGCCGTCGGCGTAAACGCGATACACAAGGATGGGCAATACGTTAAAGGCGTTTGGAATCGTTCTCCCAGTCAGCGTAAAACCGCCCTCCACTTCCTTGAACCAGAGGCCATACGGCTTGTCTTGCAGCTTGCACTCGGCGATAAGCATCGAGCGGAGTGAATCGACTGGTACCGTCTTGTTTGCCACGACGACCAAGTTCGATTGCCGCGCTTCCGGGAGTTTGCCCGGCTCGGCGCGGCCGTGACCGTTCGAATGAGGGAACCCTTCGACCGGCGAACGCCCCATCAGGAAATTCTTCAGGATGCCATTCACCACGATGGGAACCCGCTGCCCTTTTACGCCTTCGTCATCGTACTTGTAATGTCCGAGCAAGTCGGTATGGTTGTAGCGTTTTAGGGTTGGATCGTCATAGACATCCATCCAGGTAGGCAGGACTAATTTTCCGACCATTTTCTTGAAGGTCTGCCCCTCGTTCGCATTTTTTTCGCGGCGCGCCTCGACCCGATGACCAAAAATTTCATGGAAGAACACACCGGCCGGTCCGCCGGAGAGTATCGCCGGTCCCGCATACGGGCTGACCACGGGAGCCTTGCGCATCTTCTGGAGCATGACAATCATGTGTCGGACGTCGCGCAGAACCGAATCGTCACTGGGAAGGTCCTCGGGCTTAAAGGCGAAGTAACTTTTATAGAGCGGAAGCTCCATGCCGTCATCGGCTTTGGCGGTCGCCATGATCATGACACGCGTATAAACCTGATTCGAGGCGATCTCGCCGCCTTCCGTGGATACGAAATACTTCCGAACGATGCTGGCATCGAGCGTGGCCTTGGCTTCAAAAATATCCTTCTGCCCGGCGAAAAGTGCGGAATACCGTTCAAGGCGGCCCTCCCACTCCTTGCGGTTCCGAAAATAATTCGACATCTCGATCGCCGGCTCGTAATAATGGTTCGAGGCGTCGGCCTTGCTGAAATCGCCGGAGGTGTCATCGTCCGTTACTTTGATCGTCTCGTTGGTGCGAACTTGCTGAAGCCGCTCGGTGGCGGAGTTGTAGCTCGAGTTGGTTGCCCGCCAGAGCGCAAGACGCAACGCCTCGGCATCGTCTTCGTACGGAATTGCCTGCGCGCCGCTTTGAGCAAACATGTCGTTCGAGCCGCGAAGCTCGTGCGTATTATCGAGCTTATACGTGCCAACCCGAACATCGACAAGCAGCATTCTTCGTCGCGAGGAATCCGATTTTATGAGCGCCCCATAACTCGCCGCCATATTCACGTTTTGCTCATCGCCAACATTATAGCTCATGTAATAGGGAGGGACGGCCTGCGCCCCGAGCGCCGCCTGTTCGCGGGCAAGCTCCGTGTGCATCGTTTGGAGGACGACGTCCTTCGCGGCGGTTTGCGCGTCCGTGGATTCTTGCGCCCATGCCATGCCGGGTAGCACGAGAACGAGGCATCCGAGGAAAATCTGCTTACGGAAGAGTTTCAAAAAAGGCATGATTCGATAAATCTGTAAAACCGTTGGAGCGAAGGTAACCCGCCCCGAGGCGAAAGCCATCGGCGCTGGCGAAGCGGCGGAAGAGTAGCACTAAAGCTGGAAGAAGAGTTCTAACGGGCAGGCAAGAGTTTTGTTACTTTCGGGTCGTGATGCTATGGGCCGCGACTTTGAGAATGCAAAAATTTGTTGAATCGTGTAAATCTCTCCCTGATGCAAGGCCTCTCGCAAGAGCCGCGTGTGTTCACGGACGAAAGCAGACATTCCGAGCAACTCCCGTTTCGCCTTCGTGACTCACATAGACCGGTAAACCCCACTATGGAAATAAAAAGTCATCTCCGGGGATTTTTTTACCGCAACTGGTGTAACAAAACCCCGCGATGCGAATTCTTATACAACGCGTGAGCCGTGCTTTAGTCCGAGTGAGTGGCGAAACCATCGCCGAGATCGGGCCGGGGCTGTTGGCATTCGTCGGCATTAGCGAGCAGGATACGACGGAAGAAGCGCGCTGGATGGCCGAAAAAGTGGCGCAAATCCGCATTTTCGAGGATTCGGGAGCATCGTCGGTGATGCTTGGCAAAATGAATTTATCGCTCAATGATACGGGCGGAGGCGCGCTCGTCGTGAGCCAATTCACGCTCTATGGCGAGCTTAAAAAAGGCAACCGGCCGAATTTCATGGCCGCCGCCGCGCCGGATAAAGCCGAGGCAATGTATGAAGAATTCTTAGGCTATTTGCGAGACCGTCTCGGCGCGGCGAGAGTAGCTTCGGGGCGGTTCCGAGCGAAGATGAGTATTGAATTAATCAACGAGGGGCCGGTAACGATCCTGCTGGAACGAGAGCACTCCTGAGGGAGCCATCGAGGGTCAAATTAGCTGTAACCGCTTAAAAATGTTGTATATTAGTAGGTAGGTCAAACTCATCGTACTAACAAAAATAAGGAATTATCCCATGATTTCTCGATCTCGTATCCCCTTGCGCCTTCCTATCAATCGCGCTCATTTTTTGCCGCTCCTCTTCAGCATCGCCGCAATCGTGGCGAGCGGAAGCATGGGCTTCCTGGGCAACGCTCGCGCCGATTGTGGCGGCAGCCCCAGCTCGACCCAGCCCACCAACGCCGGCACCGAATTCCTGCTCTGCTTCGAGCAAAACATCGATAATTCTATCCCGACCACCGACGCCGATGGGTACCTTGAAATTTATATCGCAACGCAGGCAGATACCGCGACGGTAACCATCACCTCCCGACGCTACCCGAACCTCGACCGAACTTTCTTCATGCAGGCTAACTCCTCGTTGAGCTACCGCATTTCCGACTCCACGCTCCAGGAAGGGCTGGGCGTTACCGACACAATGCGCGATCTCTGGATCACGAGCGATGAAATTGCCGACAATCGGGTCGTTATGGTGCAGTCCACTTCCTCGATCGTTTGTTATGGCCTGGACTATAAGGCCGAGTCAGCCGATGCGTTTTGCGCGCTTCCCATCAATTCGGCGGGGACCGACTACCGGGTGATGAGTTATCCCAATTCCTTTAATTTAACTGGGAACCCCAATGAGCCGTCCCAATTTGCCGTCGCCGCTTTTAACGATAATGCGACCGTCACGATTACCCCGTCGGCCGCGACCGTCGGCGGACATGCCGCGGGAACACCCTTCACCGTAACTCTGCAAAAAGGCCAGTGTGTGCAAGTGCAAACAGATCCTACGGTTGAGGGTCTCGACCTCACCGGCTCGATGGTCTCGGCGGATAATTCCATCGTGGTCTATGGAAGCCATGCGCGAACGGAAGCGCCCAGCGGCTTCCGATTTCCGGATGGCTTTGCCAGCCGCGACATGCTTCTCGAATCCATGCCTCCAACCAGCGACTGGGGCTTCAACTTCGTGCTTGATGCGATTGCGATTGGAGATGGCACGTTCAATTCCGATGGGGATGAGGTGCGGGTACTCGCATTGAAGGCAAATACGTTGGTGAGCATAAACGGCCAGCCTTGGGTAACCCTCAGCAGCAATGGGTTCAGCGATACGGTGATCCATGGGCCGATGATGATCCAATCCTCCGCGCCACTTCTGGTCGGGGAATATGCACATACCGATGTTACCGAGAATGGCGGCGTTGGCGATCCATTCCTGGCCATCGTTCCTCCGGTCGATCAAACGTACAATAACTTCACTTTCTTTTTGCCCTCGAACACCGGAGTGTTCACCTACCAAAGCGTTATTATTGCCACGGACACTACCTCGCAGGGAAGCATCTCCGTCGACGGGCGGCTTCTTCCGCGGACGCTTTTTACGCCGGTTCCCGGCGCGGTTGGAAACCGTTACTTCTCGGTGCTCGAATATTCGCTTCCCGCAGGTGCGCATACCATCAGCACCCCCATGCCGGAAGGAAGCGGTTTTACCATTTTAGGCTACGGCCTTGGCGATGTTGTCTCCTATGGCTATACGGCCGGATCGCTGCTCGTACCAAAGCGGGCGATCGAGATTCAGCCGCCGCCGGAAGCCATGGGCGGCCGGCATACGAATTCGCTTTGGTTTCGAAATACCGCCTATGAGGCCACGTACCTCGATAGCGCCGTGTTTGTACCGGATAATCCGCGATTGAACTATTTCGGAGTTCACGTCCAGGAAAATGTAGCCGGCGATATTGGCCGCCTCGGAGTCGGCGCCAGTGCGCATATTCATTTGGTTCCCACGATACCGCTGGACCTGCCCGTGAGTGGGACCGTGAAAATTTATTCTCACATGCCAGATTTTTGCTATTCGGCCCCCATTGAAGATGCGGAAGCACCGTTCACGCTGTTCCCCGGCGCGACCGACGCCGTCGGAACGCCGGATGCGCTACGCCTGACCGTAACCGCGACACCGAATCCATTCTCGGCCTATACCACAATCAACTTCTCCGTCCCCGAATCAGGGGATATAACCGTGACGCTCTATGACGAGCTGGGCCGCGCCGTCCAGCATGTCACCTCCGGCGAGTTTTCGCCAGGCCCGTATTCCGTTCGCATCGAGCGCCGAGGATTGGCGGATGGGTTTTACACCTGCGTGATCTATTCCCAAAAGTTGAATATCAACGAGCGGGTGCCGATCGTCGCGGGAAGGTAACGGGGCAAGTAGGAAGTATGAACGTGAGCGGAAAAAATGCTATCGATGCGGAAATTCATACTTTATACTTCCTACTTCCTCCTTTCTGTTAGCAGTGCGTATGCGCAGAACCCGGAAACCATTCGGCGGCCGATTCCGAAGTATGCAGTAGCAAAGCTCGCTTCCTCTCAACAAGTATTCTCGCCCGTCACGCCGGTGGCGGGGCGGGTATCCTGGCCCAGGGCACTCTCCTCGACCACCCCATGGACGGCGGCGGGAACGGAATTTTATGCCTGCTTTCCTTCCGTCGTCGGTCAGACGGATTATATTGCATCCACAAAGATCCGCTCGCTCTTCATCTCCTCCCGCGCTCCGGCACGGGTGACGGTCGAAGTATTGAAGACGGCGTTCGATACCACGTTCCTGGTCACTCCAGGTCAGTTTGCTCGGATCAATATTCCAATTTACGATGCGTTGGGCCGGAACGATTATGAAGTCGCGCTCTCGAAGGTGATTCATATCTTCTCGAAGGAAACAATTTGCGTCTATGGATTTTCCCACAACGATTTAAGTTCCGACGGTTTTGTCATCTATCCGACGCAAACGCTTGGCACGTCCTATATGGTGATGAGTTCGCGCAATGCCGTCAATTACAATTATTTTGGGGATACCATCGCCCCGCAGCCGGATACCACCGCTCCGAATCCCCGAAGCGAATGCGCTATCGTCGCAACGGAGAACAACACCACCGTCACGTTTACCCTGGCGGCTACCTCCTACTCCGGCCGCCTTCTCGCCGGATCTACCTATAGTATTCACCTCGATCGCGGCCAGGTGTACCAGATCATGTCGCGCGATACGGGTACACGGCTCGCGGGACCACTCGCGGATAACGCGATCGACTGGTGGAATCTTTACGCGCCCTGGAAGAATGGGCCGGATTGCGATCTAACCGGCTCCGCTATTACTTCGGACAAACCGATCGCCGTCTTCAGCGGGCACGAGCGCGCCTCGGCTCCCACCGCGCTGGAATACGACACCTTCCCTCCCACGCGCGATCATCTTATGGAACAAATGCTTCCCATTTCAGCGTGGGGAAAAAATTATTTGGTGGTCGGTTCCGGACAGGATAATGCCGCGGGCCGCCGCGCAGGCGGCGATGCGATACGAGTCCTTGCCGCCTACGATAATACACGGGTCTCGATAAATGGCACCCCGGCGGGCACCCTTATGCGCGGCCAATATTTCGACACGATGTCTGGCACGGCGACGCTCGTCCAAAGCACTCTTCCCATTCTTGTCGCGCATTTTATGCAGAGTTCCGGGACCGACCAAATGGGCGATCCCGATCTCACGCTCGCGCGGCCGATCGAGGATTACGCAACTGAATATACCTTGCCACCCTGGCAGGATCCTCTCCAATTCACCGAGCCGCATTTGCTCGTGATTTGCGATAGCTCGGCTACCAAGAAAACGTTGTATAATGGTGGGCCGCTTGCGGCGGGAGCCTGGAATCCCATTCCAGGCACCACATTCGTCTTCGGTATTTTCCCGGTCAATTTCAATTTCGGACAGCGAATAGAAAGCCCGCTCCCCTGCTATGTGGAATCGTTCGCGTATGGAACGGCGGATTCCTATTGCTACGCCGGCGGCGGCGATTATCCCTACGTCGATAGCCTCTTCGCGGTCGATCTGGATTTCCAGGCCGTGCCGGTTGGGCAGGCCAGAAATAAAACAAGTCCCTTACGTACTTCCACAACCGCGAAGGATTCCGTGACGGTCTATAATTACGAATGGGTGAGCGGCGATACTTCGAACTTCGTGCTTATCGGTGGAATGAGCCAATCGGCGATTGTTGCGCCGCGCGGCACGCTGCCGGTCCCCTTTCAATTCCATCCCACCGCTCCACGCGCGTATAGCGCGCTCGTTCGCGTGTGGTCCGATGCGGTAAATCCGGTGTTCATTCGGCTGCAGGGCAATGGCATCTCACCGGCGATCGCCGTCATTCCAGACACGATTGATTTTGGGCGCGTCCGCCTGAATACGAAGCGCGACAGCAATTTCATCATCGAGAACGTTGGAAATACTACTATTCAGCTCAACGATCCGGCCTACGAACATTCGCTTTCCTCCACGCCCGATTTTACCGCCGACTCCGTGAAGGCTTCGCTGTTTTCGTTAAAGCTCGATCCATCATCCAATTCCACCGCATGGGATACCGTCCATTTTCAGCCCACGAAACTTGGGTTCCAGAGCGCGTCCATTCCCATCAACTGGACCGATTCCGCAACCGGCACGGAATACTTTACTCCGGTTGTCTTCCTTCTCGGCACCGGCGTCGAGCCTAGCGTGGCATCCACCGGATATAGTTTTGGTGCCCTGCGCGTCGATAGTCTTTCGGACACTATCCAAATTCCAATAACAAACCACGGCTCGGACGCGACGGCCATCGACAGCGTGACCATCCTCGATTCCGCGGCGCTCAAGGATTTTACGGTCAATCTCGATTCGCTTCCGAAATTACCGATCACGCTGGGCTACGAAGGAAGCGATACAACGGTCCATTTTTCCGTAAGCTTTCATCCCGATTCGCTCGGCCCGAAGAGGCTCATTCTTCGAATTCATACCACCGATGGCGCTGTGATTTACGATACGATTACGGGCCGGGGCGTCGAGCCGCTCGTGCTTGTCAGCCCCGACACCATCGACTTCGGAACGATCATCGTACCGAAAGGTCTCACGCCGCCCGCCGATACCTCGTTACCCTTCACGGTCACAAATTCCGGCACGATGAAGGCGATGCTCGATTCGCTCATCCATCGGGATACGGATTTCGAGATTACTCTCGGAAGTAACGGCCCGGCACTCCATGAAGCGCTCGATACCGCTGCATCTTTAAGCGGAATGGTGAGCTTCAAGATAACCGACGAGGGCGATTTCTTCGACACGCTCTACGTCAAGAACGATACGCGGTATCACCTCTATGCACCCTACCAGAATTATCAGCCAGTAGTATTTATTAAGGCTAAAGTGCGTACGGCCGCCATTGGAAATGACAGCCTCTTTATGGATACGATCACGACATGCGTTCCAGATACGAGTGGAGTACTACTGCACAATCCGTATCCGGTGGAAATCCATATCGATAGCATAGCACTCCTCTCGGATACAGCGGGATTTAGCATTCCAAATGATTTTGTTCACCAAATTAGTATCCCGCCGGATAGTGACTACTTGCTTCGCATTATTTACGCCTTCCCGCCCGATAGCTTAAACGGCCCGCAGGTGCTGAAGTTGGGGTTGTTCCAGCGGCAATTGGATGGCGAGCCGCCCGTCGTCGATACCGTCACCGCGGCGCTCCTGCGCAAGCAGCGCGTGTTTACCCTTCATGCGCATTTGCCGACCTACGCATCCTCGGCGAATGATGTCTCCGACCTTAAACTTCCCATCACCGTCGAAGGCCCGCGCGCCGGAGTTACGGAGCTCGATAGCTGGACGCTCTCGCTCCACTTCTCCAACGATCTCTTCGAGCCGGTCGGAATAGATACCACGGGCGCGCTCG
>VFSW01003432.1_pt1 | contig 23767 bp, 21 predicted proteins | sample 5358111 | NCBI WGS metagenome assembly VFSW01 (sample SAMN11554181, study PRJNA540505) | mine drainage metagenome | isolation source: sediment from site ElyBrook_90M | place: USA: Ely Copper Mine, Vershire, VT | collected 2017
GGGCCCGGCCCGGCGACGCCCCGCATCCCCGTGGCCGCGCCCGCTTCGGACACGGCGCCGCCCGCGAGGAGGGCGCCGCCGAGGCCCACGGCGGTCGTCTTGTTGCCGGCGGAGTCGTCGAAGCCCGTCACGTCGGCCATGACGGTGAACCGGCCGGCGTCGATCGACTGGCTGACCGTCATCGAGATCGTCGTGTAAAAGCCCGTGAGGATGGGGAGGATGTTCTCCCCGAACGAATTGTCGATGCCGTTCGGGCCGTCGACCTGGACCTCGGCCATCGCGCCGCCGACGAGCCTGCACACGTCGGTCGACGTCGCGCTCGTGTCCTTGCCGTCGAGGTCGTAGCCGAAGCTCTTCCACGCGTCCGGGCTCGGCATGCCGGTCGCCGGGTCGAGGTCGCCGAGATAAAGCTGGTGGATGGCATAGTTGTGGGACGCCGAAATCGTCGTCGCTGTGCCGGCCGAGCACGGGGGCTGGCCGACGACGCCGCAGCCGGCGCCGGGAACCGAGCTGCCGTCGCTGCTCGACTTTCCCCCGCACTCGACCGATGCGGCGCCCGCGATCGCGCCGGCCGCGCAAACGGCGGCCTTCGCGAGAGTCGCCATCTTCATCCGCGTTCTCCTTGTTCCGACCCCCTCGGGCGTAAACGACGCCGCCTTCGATGCAAGCGACGTCGTGCTCCCCTCGCGCTCCCCGCGACGGGCTTCTAGAGTGCGTCCTTCGGATGGCCGACGAGTTCGTTCACCTGCACGTCCACTCGCAGTATTCGCTGCTCGACGGCGCGGTGAAAGTGAAGGATCTCGTCAGGCGCGTGGCCGCGGGGGGAATGCACGCGGTCGCCGTGACCGACCACGGCAACATGTTCGGCGCCATCACGCTCTACAAGGCGGCGAAAGAGGCGAAGGTCCAGCCCGTCCTCGGGTGCGAGCTCGACGTCGTCGGCCGCGGGGGAAGGGGAGCGCACCTGCCGGTCCTGGCGGCGTCGCTCGAGGGGTACAAAAACCTCGTGTGGCTCGTCTCGCGCGGGCAGGTGACGGGCGCGCCGGTCGCGATCGAGGAGGTGGCCGCGAGGAGCAAGGGGCTCGTGGTGATGACGGGGTGCATGGGCGGGCTCGTGCCGCAGGCCGTCCTCGAAGAGGGGCAGGCGCAAGGGCGGCAGACGCTCGCCGAGCTGCGCGACGCGTTCGAGCCGGGCAGCGTCTACGTCGAGCTTCAGGACCACGGCTTGCCCGAGCAGCCCGTCCTGAACGGCATCCTCGTCGACCTCGCCCGTGAGCTGGGGCTCCCGCTCGTCGCGACGAACGACGTGCACTACCCCGAGCGGAGCGACGCCGAAGCGCACCTCTACCTGTCGTGCATCAAGACCGGACGGTCCCTCGAGGAGGCGAAGGAGCGCCACCACGGCTCGAGCGAGATGTATTTGAAATCGCCCGAGGAGATGGGCCGGCTCTTCGGCGGCCGGCCCGAGGCGCTGAAGGCGACGCTCGAGATCGCCGAGAAGTGCAAATTCTCGCTCAAGCTCGGCGAGCCGATGCTCCCGAGCTTCTCCGTCCCCGAGGGGTACGACACCGAGGGGTATTTCCGGCACGTCGCGCGCGAAGGGCTGGACAAGCGCTTCGAGGACCTCGCCGTGCAGGGCAAGAGCATCGACCACGAGGCGTACCGAAGGCGCCTCGAGACGGAGCTCGACGTCATCGCGAAGATGAACTTCCCCGGCTACTTCCTCATCGTCTGGGACTTCATCCGCCACGCGAAGGAGCACGGGATTCCGGTGGGGCCGGGGCGCGGGTCGGGCGCGGGGTCGCTGGTCGCGTACGCGATGCGGATCACCGACATCGATCCCATCCCCTACCACCTGCTCTTCGAGCGCTTCTTGAACCCCGAGCGCGTCACGATGCCCGACTTCGACATCGACTTCTGCATGGACCGGCGCGATCAGGTGATCGCGTACGTGCAGAGCAAGTACGGCGAGACGAGCGTCGGGCAGATCGCGACGTTCGCGGAGCTCAAGAGCAAGAGCGTCGTCAAGGACGTGGCGCGTTGCATGGGGATCTCGGCCGTCGAGGCGCAGCAGATCGCGAACCTCATCCCGCGAAAGACGCCGGCCGAGACGTACACGATCAGCGAGGCGCTCGAGGTCGAGCCCAAGCTCAAACAGCTCTACGAGAGCGACGGCCGGATCCGCGAGCTCCTCGATCAGGCGCGCAAGCTCGAAGGTCTGACGCGCCACGCGGGCAAGCACGCGGCGGGGATCGTCATCAGCGAGGGCCCCCTCTGGGACCACGTGCCGGTGTTCAAGGACAGCACGTCCGCGGCTTCGCTGCGGCGCGGTCAAGACCTTGGCGACAAGGGCGTGAGCTCGCTGGTCACGCAGTACTACAAGGACGACGTCGAGCAGGCGGGGCTCGTCAAGTTCGACTTCCTCGGCCTCAAGACGCTCACCGTCCTCGACATCGCGGTCCGGCTCGTGAACGCGCGGCCGCGCCCCGGGTCCGAGGGGCCGGGGCCCCTGCCGGACCCGCCCGGGTTCGTCGGCGGCAAGCTCGATCTCGCGCTCCTCCCGATGGACGACGCGGCGACGCTCAAGCTCCTCGCCTCGGGCGAGACGAAGGGCGTCTTCCAGCTCGAGTCCGACGGGATGCAGAAGCTCTTCAAAGACCTGCGGGCCGACGGCTTCGAGGACATCGTAGCCGCCGTCGCGCTCTACCGCCCGGGGCCGATGGGCGCGGGGATGCACGAGGACTTCGTGCGGCGAAAGCACGGGCAGGCGCCGATCGTGTCGCTCCACCCGCTCATCGACGACATCGTCGCGCCGACCTACGGGGTCATCGTCTACCAGGAGCAGGTGATGCAGATCGCGCAGAAGCTCGCCGGCTACACGCTCGGCGAGGCAGACCTTCTGCGGCGCGCGATGGGCAAGAAGAAGCCCGAGGAGATGGCCAAGCAAAAGAGCGTCTTCGTCGATGGCGCGAAGAATAGTGGCGTCGACGCGGGCGAGGCGGAGCGGATCTTCGGGCTCCTCGAGTACTTCGCCGGGTACGGCTTCAACAAGAGCCACAGCGCGGCGTATGCGCTCATCACGTACCAGACGGCGTGGCTCAAGGCGCACTACCCGGTGGAGCTTCTCTGCGCGATCCTGACGAGCGACAAGGACCGCATCGAAAAGGTGGTGCGCACGATCGCCGACGCGCGCGCGATGGGGGTGACGGTGCTCCCGCCGGACGTGAACGAGAGCGATACGGACTTCAAGGTCGTCTACACGCACCGGGCGCACGAAGGGCAGCGTCCGGCGCGGGGAGAGAAGATCAAGGACGCGCTCGGCCCCCAGATCCGCTTCGGCCTCGGCGCCGTGCGAGGCCTCGGGGGAGCCGCGCTAGAGGCGATCTTCGAGGCGAGGCAGAGCGGCGCGTTCCGGGACCTCTTCGATCTCGCGGCGCGCGTCGACGCCAAGCGCGTGAACAAGGCTGTCTTCGAGGCGCTCGTGCAGTGCGGTGCGTTCGACACGACGCTCGCCCAGCGGGGAGTGTCGCGGGCACGGGCGTTCGCGTCGATCGACGTCGCGCTCGAGCGCTCGCGCGCGGCGAGCCGCGACCGCGAGGCCGGGCAGACGACGCTCTTCGGCCTCTTCGACGCCGCGCCGCCCCAGTCGAGCCGCGCTCCATCGGCAGGGGACTACGTCGAGAGCGAGGCGTGGGATCGGCACGAGATGCTCGTCCGCGAGCGGCAGTCGCTCGGCTTCTACGTCTCCGGCCACCCGCTCGAGCGGTACGCGGGCGCCAAGCTGGGGGCGTCGCCCATCGCGGAGTGCGCGAGCATGGACGAGTGGGCGCAGGTGAAGGTGGCCGGAATGGTCGAGGGATATCGTGAGCGCATCTTCAAGGACGGCGGCGGCAAGGCGGCCTTCTTCGAGCTGGAGGACCTGACCGGGCGCGTGAACGTGAAGATGCGCGCCCGCGAGATCGACCAGTTTGCCCACGTCTTGACGAGCGGCAAGCCCGTCCTCGTCGAGGGCAAGGTGAGCTTCCCGCAGCGAGCGGAGGACGACGGCGAGCAGCCGGAGGGCCCGCGCGAGCCGACGATCCTTCTTTATGCGGCGAGGCCGCTCGCCGACGCCGTACGGGCGGACGTGCGAGCGATCGCGATCCGGGTGCACGCAGAGCGGACACGGGCCGCGGAGCTCGCCGGGCTGGCGAGGGTGCTCGCGTCGGCGAAGGGGCACTGCCCGGTCGCGATCCACGTGGGCTTTCCGGACGGCGCGGAGGCGGTGCTGACGCTCGGTGAGTCGTGGCGGGTGGAGGTCTCGGACGCGCTTCTCTCGGGAATCGAGCGCGTATTCGGCGAGCAGGTCGCCGAGCTGAGGTAAGCGCCTGGACAATCCCGTATACTGCTTGCCATGCCGGAGCCGAGCCCCCTCGTCGTGGAGAGCGACGGCGACCCGGTCGTCGCGATGCGCGTTCTCGTCCCCGTTGCGGCGGGCATGACGGACATCGGGCAGCGCGATCACAACGAGGACCACGTGCTCCTCCGGCCCGAGCTGGGGCTCTTCCTCCTGGCCGACGGCGCGGGCGGCCACAACGCAGGGAACGTCGCGAGCGCCCTCGCGACGACGACCGTGGCGAACGTCTTCGAGTCGACGGCGAAGTCGTTGAGGGACCGGCCGGAGGTGGACGCGTTCGGGTTCTTCACCACCGCGAGGCGGCTGGCCACGGCGATTCACCGTGCGAACGCGGAGATCGTCCTCGTTGCGCGGAAGACGGAGAAGTACCAGGGAATGGGGACGACGGTGGTCGCGCTCGCGTTCGCGCCGGAGGGAGACCTCGTGCACGTGGCGCACGTGGGCGACAGCCGGGCGTACCGCCTTCGAGGCGGCGTCCTCGAGGCGCTGACCGTCGATCACTCGCTCCTCAACGACGTCCTCGAGACGCACCCCGACGCGGAGGACGCGCTCATTGCGAAGATGCCCCGACACGTGGTGACGCGAGCCCTGGGGATGGAAGTGGGGGTGCGCGTGCCCGTGCGGACGCTTCGGGTGCTGCCGGGAGACGTCTACGTGATGTGCTCGGACGGGCTGAGCGACGTCCTCGACGAAGAGGCGATCGCGGAGGTGCTCGGGGAGACGCGCGCTCCGGCCGAGCACGTTCGTGCGCTGGTGGACGCGGCGCTCTCGGCGGGCGCGGAGGACAACGTGGCGGCCGCGGTGGTCGTTTGCACCGAGAGCGATGCCCTCCCGAGTCGAAGACCCTCCGCGCGTCCCGCCGCGCCCGTCGCGCCGCGCGGTCTCCTGGATGATGCTCGGGCGCAGATGGGGTCCGCGCCCGAGATCATCATCGTCGGCGTCGAGAGCCACGTCGTCCCCGCGGACAGCGCGAGCGCGAGCTTGATGGACGCGCTCGGTCGCTTCGCGCGCCTGCAGCAGCCGACCATGCCCGAGAGCGGGCACTCCGAGGCTTCGAGCTGCGGCGAGTGCGGTCAGCCCCTCCAGGCGAGCGCGAAGGCCTGTCCGGCGTGCGGCGCCGAGGTTCCCTGATGGCCGCTCACGGGCGCGTCCGCTGGCGGACGGCCTCGTAGAGCGCGATCGCGACGGCGACGGATGCGTTGAGCGAGCCGATGGGCCCCGGCATGGGGAGGCGCGCCAGCGTATCGCAAGCCCGCTTGACGGTCTTGCGCAGCCCTTTGCCCTCGGCCCCGACGACGAGCGCGACGGGGCCGGCCAGGTCTACGTCCGCGATCTCGTGCTCGCCTGCCATATCGAGGCCCACGACGCGGACCTCGCGCGCTCGAAGAGACTCGAGCGCCGGCACCAGGGACGGCACGCGGCAGAGGGTGGCGTGCTCGATGGCGCCCGCGGAGGCGCGGAACATGGCAGGCGACAGGGGGGCCGATCGATGTTCGGGCCACACGACGGCGGTGGCGCCGAGCGCGACGCCGGAGCGGATGACGGCGCCGAAGTTCTGCGGGTCTTGGACCTCGTCGAGCGCGACCACCAAGGCCGGCGAACCCCACTTCTCGCCTTCCCCCGAGGGTCGCGCTCCCGCGGGGACGTCGTCGATGGACACCGTGGAGAGCTCCTTGGCAAGGGCGACGACCCCCTGATGTCTCACGCCCCGGGACATCCGATCGAGCTCCCCGCGCGGCAGCCTGTCGACGCGGGCGCCGTGGTCGCGGGCGAACCGCGCCAGGGCCTCGAGCTGCGGCGATGCCTCTTGTCCACCGAGCGCCGGCGCTTCTATGACGACTCTTTCGAGCTCCGCTCCGCGCGTGCGGATCGCCTCCCGCACCGGCTGAAGCCCGCAAACGACCCTCAACCGCGACCCCCCGCGGCTTGCACCTCCGCGGCGATGGCTCGCGCCGAGGCCGCAGGATCCGCCGCGTCGCGAATCGGGCGTCCGACGACGATCCAGCTCGCTCCGTTCGCGATGGCTTGCCCCACGGTCATCGTCCGCTTCTGGTCGTCGCCCCCGCCCTCGCTCGCGGCGCGGACGCCCGGGGTGACGAGCGTCGCGCCGTTTCCGAAGGCGGCGCGCAGAAGCGCCGCTTCGTGCGCGGAACAGACGAACGCGCGCACGCCTTCGTTCCATGCGATGCGTGCGAGGCGCTCGACGTACATCCCGAGCCCTTCCGTGACGCCGAGAGCCGCCATGTCGGCGGCGTCGAGCGAAGTCAGCACCGTCACGGCGGCGACTTGCAACCCCGCCGCCTCCTTGTCTGCTCGCGCCACGGCTCGAGCCAGCATGGCCGCGCCGCCCGCCGCGTGCACGGTGATCATGCTTGCGCCGAGCGCCGACGCCCGCGCGACCGCACGCTCGACCGTCGCGGGAATGTCGTGGAGCTTCAGATCGAGGAACACGGGCAGCCGTGCCTCGCGTCCAATGCCGACGGCCCGAGGCCCTGCCTCGACGAAGAGCTCGAGGCCCACCTTGAGCATCCCGACGGCGTCGCCCACGCGGAGGGCCAGCGCCCGTGCCTGCTCGTACGAAGGCACGTCGAGCGCGAGCGCGATCCTCGAGCCGCTCACGCGTTCCACACGAGGGGTCCGGACAACGCGTTGCGAAGGGATTGGCCGGAGAAGACTACCAACCGCCTCAGATGCCGGAACACATCGGGTCGCCGGGAGTGCAGTTCTGCTTCGGCCCGGTGTTCGTCCCCGTGTTCACATGCGACTGGACCCTCGGGCCCGAGCCGTTCTTCTTCGTGTCGATCTGCTTCGCCGCCTCTTCTGCGCGCTTCTTCGCTTCTTCGACCTGGGCCTTGAGCTCGGCGATTTGCTCCGGGTCAGTCGTGTTCTGAAGCTTCATCTCGAGGGCCTTGCGATCTTGGTCGGCCTTGTCCTTCTCGTCTTGGAGCTGGTGAAGCTGCAGGGCGATGGCCTCCGCCTTGGCGTTCGCCTGGTAATAGAAGTAGCCGCCGACGCCGAGGGCGAGGAGGAAGACCACGCCGAGGCCGATGGCGATCCGTTGTAGGCGCTTCTTGCCCTCGTCGTGGCTGAGCGCGTGGAGCTGCCGCTCGTGTTCCTGGCGCGAGGCGATCTCGGCGAGGCGCGCCTGCGACTCTGCCTCCATCTTTGCGCGCTGCATCGTGGCTTCCTGGATGGCCACGATCTCGGCCTGCCGGCGCTGCTCCTCGAAAGCTCTGCGCTGGCGATCGTCCTCCTCGGCCTTGACGCGCGCGGCTTCCTCGTCCTGCTTTCGGCGGATCTCGTCGAGCCTTCGCTGCTCTTCCTCGCGCTCGCGTCGCTCGGCCTCGATCTTCTCCTGCTCTTCGCGCGACTGCGCATCGCGCAGAATCTCCTGGATGGAGACCATCACCGAAGTTTCTTGCCGTTCCGCCATGGATGCTCGCTCTCTTCGCTGAAGCCCTGCTTATCGAAACGTACCGATTTGCGCAGTCTTTCGCAAACGCTAGGTTACCCCTCACGATGGCGACCTTGCCCCCTCTCCCCGGCGTAGGCCCCGGCGTGGGCGTCAACGCTCACATCACGGGCACGGTGTGGAAGATCGAAGTCAAGGAAGGCGATGAGGTCGCCGAGGGGCAAGTCTGCGTGATCCTTGAGTCGATGAAGATGGAGATGGCGGTCGAGTCTCCCTCGGCGGGCAAAGTGCAGAAGGTGCACGTGGCCGAGGGGGAGACCGTCAACGAGGGGGACACGCTCGTCACGCTCGTCCCCCTGGCGTAAGCTCGCGGCGTGCGCTCGCGGGCGGAAGCGTGGTCGTCTTGCGCTCCGGTGTGCGCGGGGGCGCTCTGGGTCGGAGCTGCCTTTCTGTCGGGGGGGGCGGCGATGTCCTGCAGCTCCCGAGCGGCGCTCGAAGCGGAGGGAGGTACGTGCGCGCTGGCGACCGACTGCGCGGAGGGGCTGGTCTGCATCCAGGGGCAATGCTCGGACGACCTCTCGAAGATCCAGTCCACCGAGACCGAAGGCGGGTCGGACGCCGGCATGGGGCCCTTGACGAACCCCGCCGACGGAGGCGCAGGGATGAGCGACGCAACGATGGCCGGAGACGTAGGGACCGGCTCACCGCCGGACTCCGGCGTTCCGCCGCAAGACAGCGGCCCGCCGCTGGAGGACTCGGGGTCTCCCGCGCAAGACGCCGCGACTCCTCCGCCGCCGGACGCAGGATCTCCCGCGGACGCGGGCAGCGGGTAGGGCGGTCTTGCTCCCCCCTACTCGCGCCAGAGAAACTTCCACGGGTTGTGCTTGAGGTCGCGCACCATCTCTTGCATGTCATCGTAGATCTCCTCGTCCATCACGAGCCCGCCGACCGTCCCTTCTCCCTTCTTCACATGGGCCACGATGGCCTGCGCATCGGCGGCTGTGGCGTTGGCGCGCTCCGCCAGCTGGACCAAGTCGCTCAACGCCTTGCGGATCTTGTCCTGCTCGGCGGGGTTGCCCAGCGTGGCCGAAAGGCGGTTCAGGTTCGCGAGCGCCTCGTGCGCTTCTTCGAGCAGCGGGCCTGCGTCGTCATGGATCTCGCTCGACAGCTTGTCGATGTTGTCGATCGCCTGCGCGACCTTCGGGCTGTCGACCACGTTGACGCGGGCGTCGTGCGTGAGCTCCTTTGCCTCCACGGAGGTGGCCTCGGCGTTCGCCATGATGCGATCGATGCGGTCCTTGTTCGTCGTGAGAACCTCGCTCAGGCCGCGCAGGACGCTCGCGGCGTTGGTGGCGAGGTCGGCGACGAGCGCGCGGTTGTTTCGGATGCCGGTGACCGTCGTGTCGAGGAGCTCGTAGGCTTTGGCGAGGAAGAGGTCGACGCGAGGCGGGTCGATGCCCCTCACCTCCGCGCCGTCCTTCAGGGTCGGCCCGCCCGGGCTGCCGGGATCGATGGCGAGGAACGGCTCGCCGAGCACGCCTTGAGTGGTGACGTAGAAGTCGGCGTCGTCGTGGATGGCATCTCCGAAGCGCTTTTCGATGCTCGCCTTGGCCCGCACGAGTACGCGCTGCCCCGAGCGATCTCGCGGCGCGTCGATCTTGCGGCCCACGAAGTCGAGGGCTTTCACGCGCCCCACCTTCACGCCCGCGACGCGCACCGCCGCTCCGGCCTCGAGCCCGCCTGGATTGTCGAAGTCGACGTACACGATATACGTCTTCTCGAAGCTCAGTCCGCCGAGGACCACGAGGAAGGCGCCGAGAATGCCGAGCGCCACGAGGATGAGCGCCCCGACTTTGATCTCGATGGATCGCTCGTCGCCGGCCATTCGACGCGAACTCATAGTACGCGCGGCCAGGGGCGGCTTCGTTCTCGTTGCAGGGGGGTGCCCGACGGCCTCCTCTAGGGAAGGTCCATTGGCCCCGACGCCTGGCCCCGGATGAACTGCGCGACCACGCCGTCGGTGCTGGCGCGGAATTCGTCCGGCGCCCCCACAAGGCGGACGCGGCCCTCGTACAGCATTGCGACTCGGTCGGCGATCGAGAAAACACTGACGAGGTCGTGGCTGACGACGATCGACGTCACGCGCAGTGTCTCCGACAGCTCGCGGATCAGGTGGTCGACCCGGCGCGCGCTCACCGGATCGAGCGACGTGGTCGGCTCGTCGAAGAGGACGTACCGCGGATCGAGGGTGAGCGCTCGGGCAATGGCGACGCGCATGCCGTCGCCGAGCTCGGTCGGGTAGCGATCGGCGAAGTCGAGCATCCGGAGCGTCTCGAGGCGCCGCCTGGCTTCGTCGAGCGCTTCTCGGGCTCGGAGCTTCTTGTGCTTGCGCAGGGGCAGCGCGACGTTCTCGAGGCACGTCATCCAGTCGAACAGCGTCGAGTGCTGGAAGACCATGGCGCACTTCTTCCGGACGGGCGCCATCTCGCTCTCGGACTTTCGGGAGATTTCTTCTCCATCGAGCCATATCTCGCCACCGTCCGGGGCGAGGAGCCCCACGAGGTGCTTGATGAGAACGCTCTTGCCGACCCCCGAGGCGCCGATGACGAAGAATACTTCGCCGTCGCGCACTTCGAAGCTGACGCCATCGAGGACGGTCTTCGGCCCGAAGGACTTCTTCACGTCCTTGAAGACGATCACGCTGGCGCCGAAGCTAGCTTACACGCGCGCCGCCCGTCCCAGATCGAGCACGCGCGGCTCGATGGCCTCTTCCACCCCGAGGAACTCCGCGAGCTCTTCGATGGTGGACTGGGTGTCGTCGAGCTCCTCCACGACGCGGTCGATCTCTTCGGTCGCCGTGCCCGGGTCCGCCGGCGCCACGACCTGCTCGTGGGTCAGCTGCACCAGCTCCCCGATCATGGCAAGCTGATGCGCGATGGCCTCCAAAGCGTCGCGCGAGCGGTCCCAGCGCTCGGTGCGCTTGCGCGCGATGACGAGGCGCCGTTGCGCGAGCGCCCGCGTGTGGGGGCTTTGCGAGAAGCGCGCGGCTTCGAGCGCACGGATCTCCTCTTCGAGGTGCCTGCGGTCGACCGACGCCAGGCATTCCCTGCTGGCATTGTAGGCGATGGCCAGGCGGACGTAGCTCGCGAGGAGCCGCAGGCACTCGTCGACGGCGATCTGCGCAGCCGTACCGTGGGGCCTCGCGGCGTCGCGAACGCGATCGACGATCGCCTCGAGCCGGAGGAGCTCGCGTCTGTGCTCGTCGCCCATTTGCAAGAGGAGCGTGGCGCGCTGCTCCGCCGCCCTGGCACGCTCGATCTGGTCCAGGCGCTCGTCGACGTACCGGCGGAACGCGCGAAGGTGCAGGACAATCCCCAGGAGGAGCAGCTCGGCTCCTGCGAAGACCAGCATGAGCACGAGCAGGCTCCAGTTGGCGACCCCGAACACAGTGGCTCCGGCCAGCACGACGACGTGCCACGGGTGCATGAGCGCGTGCTGGACGTACACCCAGCGGCTCCGGGGTTTCGGACGCGCCGCCTCCGCACTCGACCGAATCACGCGTACGGCGCGGCGTGCGGGTCGCTCGGGCCGCTCCACCATGTCATCGGTCTTGTCCCCGTCGTCGACGCGTAAAGTCCCTTCCACGTTGACCTCGATGGCCTTCGCCTCGGGCTGAGCGACTCGCGCTCTCGGAGCATCGTTGGCCGCGTGCATGCCACAAACGTTTGCCTGGGGCTGATCCTGGCTCGACATCGAGCTCCTCCCTTCAGGGGCGCGTGGCTCGGAACGACCGCAAGGGCCATGCCGCGACCCACGGAGCACGTCGCCGCTGCGCGACCGCAATCCAAGAGAGGAAGATAGAAGAGCGCGCTCCATCGACGAGCGCCGTGCCCCCGCTGTGTGCGGCCGCGCCGTGGCAGGGTGGCTATAATGGAGGTGTCTTTCGGCCAAAAGACACCTTCCGTCTCCTTGAAAAGGAGGAGGCTGTCAGGCACGGAACGAGCAGTCCCCGCGGGGTAGCCAAGTTCGGACGCCGGAGGGCAAACCCATGCAAGAATTGGTGAGAGACACTCGGGAATCGGTCGGGCATACGTATGCAGAGCCGCTGTCGGGCCTCCGTGTGAGCTGGGGCTCGGTGTTGGCAGGAGCGATCACGACGCTCGCGGTGTCGCTCATCCTCTGGGCGCTCGCGCTGGCGATCGTCTCGCTGGCGGCCCACGCCGACGCCCATTCGATGCGAAGCAGCGGCATCGCGCTGTGGATCTGCGCGATGGGCGCGACGCTCGTGGGAGCGTTCGTCGGCGGGTGGTTCGCGGGCTATCTGCCTGGCAACCCGCGCCCGAGCCTGGGGGCCATGCACGGCTTTCTGGCCTGGGCGATGGCGTTCGTCTTGTCGTTCGCGTTCCAGTTCTTCGTGATTCGCGGCGTCGCCGCCACCGCCGCGAACGCCTTCATGACCGGCACCGCCATCGAGTCTGGCGAGATCGGCGGGGAGAGCCCGGGCGCGACGGTCCCGGGGAGCGTAAACCCGAACAGTCAGGTGCTCCCGCCGGCCCCCACGTCGCAGGACGTGACGCGCGCGGCGCACACGGCCATCGACACGATGGTGGCGATCGGCTGGTCCTGGTTCGGCACGTGGGCCGCCGCGCTCCTTCTTGCGACCGGGGCGGGCGCCGCGGCAGCGAGGCGCGCCGGCGAAGAGCCGACCGGACTGTACGAGGAGCGCGAGCGTCGCATCGGACCGCCGTTCACGCCGGCGCCGACCGCGTGACCGACGGCGCGGTTACTTCACGATTTCGGCGTGACGGACGCCATCGAGCTTCGGGTACTGCGCGTCGAGGAACGCGTTGCCCTGAGCTTGGATGGCGCCCTGATTCAAGCCGTCGCCGTAGCCCTTGTAGAGCGCGCCGATGACCTCCATGCCCTGGGTCACCTGTCCGAACGGCGCGAAGCCCATGCCGTCGAGCCGGGAGTTGTCGACCGTGTTGATGAAGATCTGCGTCGTGCGCGAATTGGGCATGCCTGTTTTGGCGAAGGTGACGTAGCCGCGCTTGTTGGACTGCTTGACGGAGTCGTCCGGGATGGTCGCGGTCGTCCATTGGCGCGTGACCGCCGGGTCTCCGCTGATCCCGAACTGCACCATGAAGCCGTCCACGGCGCGGAAGAAGCGCGTATCGTCGTAGAAGCCCATGCGCACCAGGTTGTAGAAGCGGTCGGCTCCGCCGGGCGACCAGTCGCGGTGGACCTCGACGACGAAATCGCCCTTCGTCGTCGTGAACTTCGCCTTGAAGACGTCGGGCGCCTTCGCAGAGGCCTTCGATGGGTCGAGGAGGTCAGGGTGCACGACGGACGCGAGGGGACCGGAGGGGGGCGGCGAGGTTGCCGCAGAGGCCGTCCCCGCGGAGCTCGATGCAGGCGAGCTCTCGCCGGCGGGCTCGGGAGGCGACTTTCCACAGCCGAAGAGCGCGAGCGTGACGGCGGCGAGGGAGGCGAACGGGAGGGTGGCCTTCATGGCGCGCCTCCATATCATTTCCGCCGCCGGTCGAGGCTACGCGAGCAACGCCGCCGTCGAAATCGCCGCGTCCAGCACGAGGATCGCCAGCGACGAGCTCACGACCGCGCGCGTCGTCGCCCATCCCACGCCTTCGCTCCCCCCGAGCGTCGAGAGCCCGCAGTAGCCGCTCACGACGGGGATGGCCGCTCCGTACGCCGCGCTCTTCGCGAGCCCCGTGACGACGTCTCCTGCGTGGACGAGCCTCAGGTTCGCGAACGCCACGTAGGGCACCTCGAACGCCACGTGCGCCGTCGCCGCGCCCGCCACGAACGCCACCGCCGCCGACCACACGACGAGCACGGGGGTCATCGCCAGGCTCGCGAGGAAGCGAGGGACCACGAGAAACTCGATCGGGTCCGCCGCGGACATGCGAAGCGCGTCCACCTGCTCGGTGACGACCATCGACCCGATCTCCGCGGCGATGCCGGCGCCGACGCGCGTCGCGAGCATCAGTGCGGCGATGGACGCGGCGAGGTCGCGCACGAGGAGCTGGAGGAAGCTCGGGCCCAGCATCGAGAAGTCCGGCAAGATGCGCTTGGCCTGGAGCCCGCCCTGGTAGACGAGGATCATCCCGATCGTGCCCATCGTGATCGTGAGAAAAAAGAGCGACCGGTTGCCCATTTCGTACATCTGCCGCATCAGCGCTCCGGGTTCGCGCTTGCCGCGGAAGGCGAAGTAGAGCGTCCTGGCGAAGACCGACGCGAGGTCGCGCGCGGAGGTCGCGAGGCGCAGGGCGACGGCGCCGAGGTCGTGGACGAAGCGAGGAGCCCTCATCCGAGCAGGAAGCTCGCGAAGTAATCGAGGACGAAGACGCCGGCCGCGCTCGCGACGACCGTCGCGTTGACGCTCCGGCCCACCCCCGGGGCGCCGCCCCGGGTGGAGAGCCCGAAGTAGCAGCTCGACAGGGCGATGACCAGGCCGAAGAGGAGGCTCTTCACGAGCCCCGTGCCGGCGTCTCCGAAGGAGAGGAGGCCGCCCGTCAGGCCGCGATAGAAGGTCCGCGGCGGGACCTCGACGAGGCCCCAGCCCGCGTACGCCGCCCCGAGGAGCGCGAGCGCGTCCGCGTACAGCGTCATGGCGAAGAGCGTGACGAGGATGCCGAGGAAGCGGGGCACGATGAGGAAGGCGATGGGGTCGATCGCGAGCGTGCGCAGGGCGTCGATCTGCTCGGTGACGACCATGGTCCCGAGCTCGGCGGTGTTGTTCGCGCCGACGCGCCCCGAGATCATGAGCGCCGTGAGAAGCGGTGCGATTTCGCGCAGCGTCCCGAAGCCGGCGGCCCAGCCGAGGAGCGCCTGGGCGCCGGCGCGCTTCACGAAGGCCGCCGCCTGGATGACCATGATGGCCCCCGTGAAGAGGGCCGTGACGACGACGATGGGGAGCGACTCGACGGCCATCTTGGAGAGACTGCGGCGGAGCTCGGGCGCGTCGAGGCGCGGGGGGAAGGCGAAGAGGCGCCCGAGGACGCGACCGAGGAGGACCGCCATCCCGCCGACGGGCGCGGCGATCTCGAGGGCCGTCGCGCCGGTCGACGCGACGGCTTGCGTGAGTCGACCGTGCTCGGGCGCCATCTTTCTACGCGGACACTATAGGCCGAGGGCTTCGATCGCCGTCTCCGCGGCGAGCTCGACGCCGACGTCGAGCGCCAGGACCGCGAGCGGCACGAGCAGGCCGAGAGCAACGCCAGCGAGCGAGCGCCGCGTCCGGACGAAATGGAGGAGGAGCGCCGGCGCCGCATAGAAAGCGCTGAAGACGAAGGCGCCGAGGACCGCAGCGTCGCGGGTCGCGGGGAGCCACGCGCGGGACAGCTGTTCGGCGGTGAGGCGGCGCTCGTCGAACGAAAGGACGGCCGCGACGCCCCCCGTCCATACGGTCATCGAGCACACCGCGGCGACGAGCTCGACGTTTCCGGGCGTCAACGCGCCGCCCCCACCGTCCCCTCGACTGCGATCTGCATGTGCGTCGTGACGGCCATGTGCGAGGCGACCATCTGCGACGTACCGTCGAAGGCCATCCGCGGGACGAGGCGCATCCGCGAAAAGTGAATCTTCCACTCGCCCGAGGTCAGCATCGACTCCATGCTAGGTCCGCCGGCAGCGACCGGCAGCGATTGCGGAGACGCGGTCTGAGCGAGGACGTCCTCGAGTGAGCCCGAGTCGTCGCGCACGTCCGTGAGCGAGAACGATTCGGTTTGCGCGACCTTCACGTCCTTTGCGTCGATCCGCGACAACTTCTGCCAGCGCGCGCCCAGGCCGACGTCCTCGTCGGGAAATGGAGCTGCGACGTCCCTCAGCGTCTGGACGACCTGCACGACCATTTCGCCCGGGGCGCCCCCGTCGCCGAGGCTTGTCGGGTCGACGGTCATCTCTCTGGAAAGCCCTTGATCCGTGACCGCGGCCGTGCCGGACAGGTGCTCGACCGGGAAGAGCTGCGCACGAACGCCGTCCGCGATCTGCGCGATGATGCTTGCATCGGCTTCGGTTGCAGCGGTCGCGCCGGTGACGTGCCATGCAAACCGGAGGTCGCCCTGAGGGGAAATGCTCTCGGGTTCGATGGCGACGGTGATGCGAATTGGGGGCAGGTGGATCTCCGGTGGGTCCGCGCCGCGGACCTCGGCCGATGTCCGGAGCTCGAGCGCGAGCGTCTCTTGCTGGTCGAGACGCCATGCGTACCGGAGGCGGCGACGTGGCGGACGGCCCGGGTCGAGGAGCTGCACCGTGGCGCGCGGAGAGGGCGGCACGAAAGACGAAGGGGCGGAGAGGACCCGAGTCGGCGCGGAAGGCGAGGGGAGGGGAGGAGACGGAGAGGAAGGCTCTGCCGTCTGCACGGCCCGCGGGGAATCCTTCGAGCAGGCGAGCGCGGCGAGGAGGACTCCGCAGCCGAGACGGAGGGCGATCTTCACAGCGGCCCCTCGGTCAACCCACGCACGAACTGCCGCACGCGGGGGTCGTGCGAGCCCCGCGCCTCGGCGGTCGTTCCGTCGAAGATGAGCGTTCCCTCGTTCATCATGCCGACGCGGTCGGTGACCGTCAGCAGGCGATCGAGGTCGCTCGAGACCATGACGACAGTCGCACGGGAAGCGCGCTGCTCGGCCCGCAAGAGATCGAAGATCTTCTGCGAGGTTACCGGGTCGAGCCCGGCCGCAGGCTCGTCGTAGAGCACGATCGGCGCGTGCGTCACGGTCGCTCGCGCGACGCCCACGCGCTTCTGCTGCCCCCCGCTCAGCCCCGCCGGTAGCCGCGCTTCGAAGCCCGACAGCGACACGCAGGCAAGCCGCTCGGTGACGCGCGCCAGGACTTCGTCTTCGGGTGGGGCATAGAGACGACGCAGCGGGAAGGCGACGTTGTCGAAGACGTTGAGGGCATCGAACAGGGCGTTGTTCTGGAAGAGCATACCGAAGCGCTTGCGGATGTCGCGCAAGGCGAGCTCCGAGGCACCTGTGATGGCGTCGTCGCCGACGCGTATCTCGCCTTCGTCGGGCTTCATGAGGGCCGCGACCATCTTGAGCATGACGCTCTTGCCGCTCGCGCCGGGGCCGATCAAACCGTAGAGGCAGCCCTCGGGCACGGTGAGCGAGACGTCACGCAGGAGGATGCGCCTCCCGCCCCCCGGCTTCGGCGCGGACTTCGTGACGCCCGAAAGACGGATCACGAGGTGCTCACGGCGTGCTCACTGGGGCCGTGGGTCCGCCCGCTCGGCGAGTTTCGCGGCAAGCTCGGCCCGGAGCCGAGAGAGGCGCGCGGAGAGCGCGAGCGTCACTGCGGAAAGGATGGCGACGAGCGCTACGAGCGCGACCGTGCCGGCCTGGAGCGTTCGCACCGAGGACCGCGCGACCGCGATGGGCCCCACGTGTGCGAGGCCGTTCTCGGGCGCGCTCGCGGGAACCGGCTGCGAGACGAAGACGACCGCGACGTCGGCGGGGAGCATGTTCGCGACGCCGCCGGCGACCAGCCGGGCAACCGCGTCGGCGCTGAGCGGTGGGGTTGCACCGCGGTGCTCGAGGAGCACGCTCGCGCTGGCGCGAGCTGGAGCGACGTCGCGCAAGGGGCTGGAGGGAGGTACACTCAAGTGGACACGCGCGCAGAGGACCCCGTCGATTCCCTCGAGGGAGCGCTCGAGATCCCCCGCGGTCCCCGCGACGAGCTGCGCGTGTTCGGCGGCCTCGCTCGGCACGAGCGAGCCTTTGCCGACGGCGTCTAGAACTCCAGGCGGCGTGACCCGCGGCAGCTCCTCGTCGTGCATGACCCCGAGCGCGCGCGCCACGTCGTCGCGCGGAACGCTCACCCGCCACTTGCCCTCGGCGTTTGGGTCGGCCTCCTTGCTCGCCTCGATCGACGCGTGGTCGAGCGCCACGACTACGCGGCTGGCCTCGCTATCGTCGAGCGCGCCGGAAACCGGCACAGAGCACGCCGCGAGCAGCGGCGCCAAGGCGACCAGCGCTGCGTGCCGGGGAGGGCGGAGGGTCGCGCGCATCGCCCCGCGGTCGTATCGCGCAAACGTGTTCTTCTCAAGCGTTGCGCAGCGCGGCGCTCGTTCGCCGTCACTGCGCTTGCGAGGCCATGAGAGAAGAACACCCCCACGGATGGGCGGCGGTGGGCGGCGGCTTCTCGTGGCTGCGAAAGGAGACTCATGGCTCTTCAGGCTGAAAGCGGACACGCCCCGCGCGGCGTCTCCCCGCGGATCGTCAATGTCCTCCTCGGCGCGTGGCTCTTCATCTCCGCGTTCGTCTGGTACCACACGCCTCTGCAGCGGAACAACACGTGGATCTGCGGCGTCATCTGCGTCGTCGTAGCGTTGGTCGCGATGGCGGTGCCGTGGGCCCGTTACCTCAACACGCTGCTCGCGATCTGGCTCTTCATCAGCGCGTGGGCGCTCGTCTCGGCGACCCCCGGAACCATCTGGAACAACGTGCTGTGCGCCATCGCGATCTTCGTCGTCTCGCTGGTGCCCACGGTTCCCGGCGTAGCGTCGCCCGGCGGCGGCTTCATTCGCCCCGCCCCTCCTCGACCGATCTGACTACCTTATCTAGATCTATCTAGAGGAGGCCCGGCAGCGCTTCGTGAGGATGTGTGATGTGGGACGCGGGGACCGACGGGGACCCCCGCGAGGATCAGAACGGCGGCTCCGATCGGAATCGCGTTTGGCGTCGACTGTGCAATGGCAGTTGCGGAAGCCAAAGAGCGGTGCTACGGACGACTTCGCAGAGTTCGCGCGCCCTCGGCGTTTGTGCTCCGGCACTCGCCGTGTCCGAGACCTCGTTCTCGTCGTCCGTCCGCGCTCGTTACGAAAGGGGCTGAGGCTCGCGCGCTCGCAGCCCCAGCCGTGAAAAGAGAGCGGGGCGAGCCATTCCCCGCGGCAACGCTTCCGCGCCTGAGTATTGCCCCCAACCGTTCCACCCAAGAGCCACCGCGCAGCTGAAAGGGCACGCCCGCCTCGCCGGGACCGGCGTGCATCACATTCGTTGGCCTCACCGTTCACGGAATCACTCTCCACCCTCAACGATCGCGCGCTGCGGCGACTGCTCGGCGCGCGCGCATATCTCCGCGGCTACGACTACGTTCGTCGGCACGCGGTCGACAACATCGTCATGGAAGACGCGGGTGCGCGCGGAAACGTCCGTGGCACCGACACCGAACCGTACAAAGTAACGTTGCAGCTCACGCCTGCCGGGTTCACTTCGAGCTGCAGCTGTCCGGCGTTCGCGTCGAGCAACGGCGGCCATTGCAAGCACGTCGCGGCCCTCCTCATCGCGCTCCGTGACCAGGCGCGCGGGTCGCATCCGCGCCAGGTGCAGTCGACGAACGGGGTCCATTTCTCCGTCCACGGGGGCACCGTTCACGTGGCCGGTGTGGAGGGCGAGGGGAGGCGGAGCAAGAGAGCGCGGGCTCGCGCCAAGACACAGCAGCACGCCCTCGTCGCGCCACGCTCGTATACGCCCGCCGCGGGCGGAACGGGAGTCGGCGCGTGGCTGCCGGAGCCGATGCCGCCGGCGCCCAAACAGCTCGAGTACCGCGTTCAAGTCAAGCAGGTGGGCCATGCTCCCAGCGGGACCGGCGGCGCCCTCACGATCACCGTGCTGGATCCTGACCATCGCGCTCCCCTTTTGCCGACCGCGCTCCTCGTCGGGCAAGACCAGCACCCGACGGCCGACCGCGACGCCATTCGACTGCTCGCCCGCGTCGAGGCTCAGGCGCCGCGCCGTATCGGCATCGAGGTGCGGGGGGAGGACGCGAGCGACCTTTTGCCCCTGCTCAAAGGGCGGCGCGTCATCGTCGAGCCGCAAATGATGGAGCTCCGCTTCGGCGACGAGCCGCTACGTCCTCGGTTCGACCTCGAGCTCTCGCAGGACGGTACGCAGATTGTCGTTCGGGCGTCCTTCCAGCGGCAGGGGGATCCTCGCAAGTTCACGATGGCGACGGGCGCCTGGTTCGAGGGGAGCCCCGGCTATTACGTCGACGCTCAGGAAGGATGGGCGCGCCCCATCGACCGGCGCGTCTCGCCGGCCGCGGTTCGGCGCCTACTCCGCCAACCGGTCATTACCGAGCCGGTCGACAAGCTTCCGGAGCTCGTGATGCAGGGCCTGCCCAAGGTCGCCCTGGAGGTCGGCGCCGAGCTGCCCGAGCTCTCGCAAGTCGCCGACGTCGTCGATTTGGTACCCACGTTCCGCGTAGCCGCCGGGGGCGCGCTCACCGAGGCCCAGGTGAGCCTACGGGCGGCGTACGACGACTTCGAGATCGACGTCCGCGCCGACGGAATGACGGTGCCCGTCATCGTGAAGCCACCCGAATCGGGGACGAGCAAGCGCGCGAAGTGCATCCGCTGCGACATCGCCGCCCAGCAGCAGGCGGCCGCGAAGCTCCGCGACCTCGGGCTCGTCCCGGCGGAGGACGGCAACAAGTTCGTCGTCCGGGGAGACGGCGCGATCCGCTTCTGGACGGAGGGCATCGCGACGCTGCCGGACAGCTGGGACATCTTCGTCCCCGAGGACCTGGTCGACGTGCAGGTCCGCGACGAGACCCTGAACGCGAACGCGCGCGTCTCCAGCGGCGTCGACTGGCTCTCCCTGCGCCTCAATTTCGAGAGCGAGGGCGTCGCAGTGACGCAAGACGAGCTCGCCCGGTGCCTCACCGAGGGCCGCCGCTACGTGCGGCTCTCGGACGGGACCTTCGCTCGCCTCGACCCCCAGAAGGTCCGCGAGGTGCTCCAGCGCCAGGCGGAGATCCTCGCGACGGGGGGCGGAAACGGCGGCCGTCTGCCGCTCTCGCAAGCCGGGCGCATCGAGGATCTCCTGGCGCAGGTCGGTCGCTCCGCCGTCTCGGGCGACGCGCGGGGGCTCTTCAAGAAGCTACGCGACATCGACGAGATCAAGGGCACGCGCAAGCCGCGCAATCTCAAGGCGCAGCTCCGCCCCTACCAGGAGCAGGGCTTTCATTGGCTCTGGTTCTTGCACGAGATCGGGTCGGGGGGCGTCTTGGCCGACGACATGGGCCTCGGCAAGACCGTGCAGACGCTCGCTCTCCTCCTCGCCGTCAAGAGCGACGACACGTCCGCGGCTTCGCTGCGGCGTGGTCCACACTCGGACGACTCGAAGACCTCCGACGGCGGCGGGAAACGCAAGCCCTTCAAAGCGCTCATCGTCGCGCCGACCAGCGTCGTCACCAACTGGCTCCGCGAGATGGACAAGTTCGCGCCCTCGCTCCGGCACGCGCTGTGGCATGGAGCCGAGCGAAAGGAGCGGCAGGACGAGATGGAGGACGCGGACGTCGTCGTGACGAGCTATGCGCTCCTCCGGCGTGACGAAGAGCTCCTCAAAGAAATCGACTGGCGCTACGTCATCCTCGACGAGGCCCAGCAAATCAAGAACCCGCTCAGCGCGACCGCCCGTTCCGCCAAGCGCCTCCCGTCCGACCGGCGCCTGGCCCTGAGCGGCACGCCCATCGAGAACCGCCTCTCGGAGATCTGGTCGATCTTCGACTTCGTATCGCCCGGTCTCCTCGGGCCGCTCGAGAAGTTCGAGGAGCGCTATTCGCGCCCCATCGACGGCGGGGACAAGGTCGCGGCCGAGCGCCTCCGCGCCACGATCCACCCCTTCATTCTGCGGCGTACGAAGGCCGAGGTCGCGCGCGATCTGCCGGAGAAGATCGAGACGGACCAGTTCTGCGAGCTCACGGGCGAGCAGTCTTCCCTCTACGCCGCCGTCCTCAAAGAGGTGCGCGCGCAGGTCATGGGCGAGGTGGAGCGGCACGGGCTCGCGCGAAGCCACATTCAGATCCTCGCGGGCCTCACTCGCCTCCGTCAGGCGGCGTGCGATCCGAGGCTTCTCGGGCTGCCGCGGGAGTTCGGCGACGACGACTCGGGCAAGCTCGTGGCCCTTCGGGAGCTCGTCCAGACGTCAGTCGAGGGCCGCCACAAGGTGCTCATCTTCAGCCAATTCGTGAGCATGCTCCAGATCATCAAGCGTGCCCTGGAGGAAGACCGGGTGCCCTACGAGTACCTCGACGGGTCGACGAAAGACCGCGCCGAGCGGGTCGAGAACTTCCAGCGCGACGACGGGCCGCCGCTCTTTCTCATCTCCCTCAAGGCAGGCGGCAGCGGCCTGAACCTCACCGCGGCCGACACCGTCATCCACTTCGACCCGTGGTGGAACCCTGCCGTCGAGGACCAGGCGACCGACCGGGCCCACCGCATCGGGCAGACGAGGGTGGTGACGACCTACCGCCTTATCGCGAAGGGCACGATCGAAGAGAAGATCCTCGAGCTCGCCGAGAAGAAGCGCGAACTCGTCGGAGCCGTGCTCGCCGAAGACGTCGGCGGCGCAAAGAAGCTCACGAAGGGCGATCTGGAGGATCTCTTCAAGTCGGACGATTGAGGCGGTAGGCTCCCGAGGATGATTTGGCTCTCCAACTCCACGATCGCGCGCCTGCGCGACCAGCTCCGTGCCACCGGCCAGCGCCCGTCCGTCGCCCTCGGTGAAGCGCCCCTCTCCCCGGAAGCCGCCGAGCTGGCCTCGGCGAAGGCCGAGTACGGCTGCATCAGCGAGGCCATGTACCTCATGATGTCCGCCGACGGGAAGATCAGCCGTGAGGAGCGCGAGGTCTTGAAGGGAGCGCTCAAGAACCTCTCGGGCGACAGCATCCGATCGGTGTACATCGAGGCCATGCTGGACGACGCGGCGAAGGCGGTGGCCGAGCAGGGCCGCGACGCGCGCTTGCAAGACGTGCTCGGGACGCTTCACGAAGACAAGGCACGCGCCGAGGTGGCCTTCGTCCTGGCGGCGGCGATTGCCTTCGCGGACAACGCCATCGCCGACGAGGAGAACGAGACGCTCAACATGTTCGCCGAGGGACTCGGCATCGACGAAGGTCGCGCGAACGAGCTGCTCGACACGGTCGAGGCCGATCTGGCCGAGCGGCCCGACTGACGCGAGAAGACGAGAAGAGAGGTGGAGCTTCCTCCGCGCGCAAGCGCGATCTCGGTCGGATCGATGGGCCCCGGTGACGCGAGCTTGCCACCGCGCATCGGGGTCTACAAGGTGCTGCGCCGCCTGGCGACGGGAGGGACGAGCGACGTGCTCCTCGCCCGCGCCGAGGGGGCTTCGGGCGAAGAGCGCGTCGTCGTCCTCAAGGTTCTCCTTCAACAGTTCCGCGAGGACCCGAAGTTCGAGCGGATGTTCCAGCGGGAAGCGGGAGCGTACGCGCGCCTATCGCATCCCGCGATCGTCAAGCTCAACGATTTCTTCACCGACTCCGGGCAGCCCGTCATGGTGCTCGAGTACGTCGACGGCTTTCCCATGCACAAGATGCGGGCGCTCCTCAAGGTCCGTGGCCAGCAGCTCGACGCACGGGCGGCCGCGTTCCTTTGCTCGCGCATCTTCAGCGCCCTCTCCGCGGCGCATGCCGCGAAGGACCCGAGGACGGGGGAGGCCGCGGCGGTCATCCACCGCGACGTCAACCCCTCGAACGTGCTGGTTCCCTGGGACGGGTACGCCAAGATTGCAGACTTCGGGATCGCCAAGGTCACGGGCGTCAACGGCGACACGCAGGCCGGCCTCATCAAAGGCACCTACGGCTACATGGCACCGGAGCAGGTGCGTGGCGAAGAGGTGACGACGCGAGCGGACGTCTACGCCGCGTGCCTGCTCCTCTGGGAGCTCCTCGCAGGGCGTAAAGCGATCGTGCGTGGGTCGTCGTCGGACGGCGATCTGCTTCGCGCCATGGCCGAGCCGCGCTACCCGGCGCTCTCGGTGCTCCGGCCCGATCTTCCCAAGGCGCTCCTCGATGCCGTCGCCGTGGGGCTCGAGGCCGCCGCGACGCGGCGGAGCATCACCGCGGACGACCTCGCGCGTGTCATGCGCTCCTCGATGGACCTCGACGTGGGGCGCGCCGCGCTCGTCGCAGCCCTCGCC
>VFSW01003433.1_pt1 | contig 23761 bp, 18 predicted proteins | sample 5358111 | NCBI WGS metagenome assembly VFSW01 (sample SAMN11554181, study PRJNA540505) | mine drainage metagenome | isolation source: sediment from site ElyBrook_90M | place: USA: Ely Copper Mine, Vershire, VT | collected 2017
TCCTTCACCATCGCCCTCCCCAACACCGAGTAAAGGTTCCTCCGCTCCCAAAGTGCACCGCCCCTTTCCTGCCGGTGTTCTCGCCGCCATTTCCGAGGCATTCCAGGATTGGAGAACCTACGATGACTATATCTTCGTCCCCGTTGACTTCATAGCCGGTTGCGATGACGCCCATTACAAAAAACAGTTGAAGTTCAACCCCAAGCGCGTGTATAGCTGCAGTGTATTAGGAAATGAAAAAGAAACAGTCCTTAGACGAGCCTACAGAAATTATCATACGAAGCAGCTCGACAATTTATAATCGAAGAGAGACATGAATAAATCACTCCTTTCCCTCTTTCTGATTTCTTCTTCGGCCGTGATGGCTTCTTCGCAGGATCTCGAGCCAATAAATGAGCGTCCCTGTGGGTTGCTAGGCGAACGTCGATTGAATGGAGTCTTTCTTACAGGTCCTAAATATTCTCTCACAAGAAAAGACAAGAGAGCTATCGCCACCGTTAAAGGCGTCGAAGCGAGAAATTTAGATATTCCCGAAGGAATTGAAACCCTCAGGCAATCCCTCGAACCCCTTTTCATCGACAAGTGCTTCACCAGCGAGCTCGTCGTCACCATCCGAGATGAGATTTTCCGGTATTATCGCAGCCACGGAAGGCCCGTTATCGCCATCGATATTCCTGAACAAGACATTACGGAAGGTGTTTTGCACATCGTCATCACCGAAGGGAAACTACAGACTGTTTCTACGCGAGGAAACCATTGGTTTTCTGATAAGCTCCTCAAAGGCTATATCCGATTAAAGCAGGGAGAAGAAATTGATACCGATTCTCTTCTCGAAGATGTCGCATGGATGAACCGCAACCCGTTTCATCATACCAACTTAATTTTCACTCCTGGAAGTCAGGAGGGGACAACCGACATTGAACTCGTTACCGAAGATCGATTCCCTCTGCGCGTGTATGTCGGCGGTGATAACACCGGAGTGGTAGAGACAGGTCAAGCGCGTGTCTTCGGAGGATTCAATTGGATGAACGCTTTCGGATGCGATCAACAATTGACCTACCAGGCCACATTTTCGGACGATTTCAAACGATTTAGGGCCAATACCATCAATTATGTCGCACCATTGCCCTGGCGCCACATTCTCCAAGTTTACGGCGGTTATGCGACCATCGAACCCAAGCATGAGCATTTCCATTCCAAAGGACACAGCTTCCAGAGCAGCTTGCGCTACAACATGCCCATCCCCCCCACCTACAAAGGCACAGAGCACGAATGGGTTATCGGAGTCGACTATAAAAACACCAATAACAACCTCGAATTTGTCGAACGGCAAGAAAACCCCATCATCGCCAATGAAGTGAACATCCTTCAACTGATGCTGGCTTACAATCTAGGCATTAAAAACAAAAAAAATGAATTCACTCTGCAGGGAGAAGTTTTTGCATCTCCCGGCAATGTTCTGCCCAAGCAAAGCAATCATAATTATAACGAGCTGCGCCGCGGTGCAAAAAGCACCTATGCCTATGGACGGTTTACTGTTTCTGAAAACTATCAATTCCCTTGGAGATGGAACCTCTACTTTCAAGTAAGAGGACAAATCCCCACAACGACCCTGCTTCCCAGCGAACAGTTTGGCCTCGGTGGATATGACACCGTCCGCGGTTACGACGAGCGAGAAGCCAATGCCGATCAGGGATATTGCGGCAATTTTGAGATCAGAACCCCTTCCTTTCCGATTTTTGGAATATTTACAAAGAAACACGTCGACGAACTCTATTTTCTGGCTTTTGCAGACTATGGACTCTCCATCAATTACCATGATGAATCCCACATAAAGCACACCCAGCAGCTCGCCAGCGTGGGCCCCGGCCTCCGTTATCGCCTAAAGAATAACATCTCTATCCGTGCCGACTACGGCTACAGATTTATCCCCATCCATGATGGACAAGAAAAAGGTTGGAAAGTCCACCTCGGCGCTCTTATATCTTTCTAATGCGTTACATCTTACTCATTTTTTTAGCTGTGACGATTACCTCCCAAGCACAAATTCAGATGGAGCCACTCAGCTGGAATCCCCGTATTTTCGTCTTTCATCATTTTTTAAGTGAGGAAGAATGCGATCATCTCCGAAACTTAGCAGCCAATTATCTGCAGAGATCGACCGTTATCGACCTCAACTCTTCCCGTGATGTTTATAATAACGATAGGACTAGTTATGGAGCGTTTCTACCCCAGAACCTGAATGATCCCATCGTCTCTGCTATCGAAGCCAGAATTTCCGCCGTAACATTGATCCCCAAAGAAAACGGAGAGAGCATTCAAGTGCTGTACTATAGCGTTGGGGGAGAATACAAACCCCATCATGACTATTTTGATGAAAACACCGTCGGCGGTGCCCAGCATGCGAGCCGAGGTGGCCAGAGAGTTGCTTCATTCCTCATGTATCTCAACACACCCGAAGGCGGAGGCGAAACTATCTTCCCTCGACTGAACATCAAAGTTAAGCCCCAAAAAGGAGATGCTCTACTTTTTTTTGATTGCCGCCTCGATGGTAAAGTCGATCCCAACACATTCCATGGCGGCGCTCCCGTCACGCGTGGAGAAAAGTGGCTAGCCACCAAATGGCTCCGACAAGGAATTTTTAGATAAGCGCTTCTTGAAGCAGATGCCGAATCGTCGTTCTCGTTTCCTCGAAGATGTCCTCTTCATCCAAAGCCTCTACTTCTTCCCATGTGTACCACTGGGCCGGAGGCATCAGCTCCCCACCCGACGGTTTAGCCAGGTAAACGAGATCGATGTGTTGATGAGCCGGTGTGTCATTATGCGCAGGGATATTTTCTAGCAAACACAGATAGGGCCTCTCAAAGCTCGAGGCATTCCAAAATTGCAACCAAACGTTCTCTTGAGGGATCAGTTCGATCTCCAGGCCTGTCTCTTCCATGACTTCTCGTTTGGCGGCCATGACAGGCGTTTCATCGGCCTCGATATGGCCTCCGGGAGGTAGCCACTTGCCCAGCTTGACATGTGGCAGAAGGAGAACCTTTCCGCTGTCGAGGATATAAACGCTGGTTGTGAAGTGTCGGTGCATAATCAACCTTATACTTTAAGGATGGGTATGTATTTTACAGGCAAATCTATCCCCACCATCGTTCGGGTCATAGAGCGGTTCAAGACAAAACCAAAAACATAGTTTTTCTTCGTAATCGAAGGCGTTTCTTTGAGGGACAAGTGTATAAGGGAAGACACGATGTTGACAATCATATCTTTTACTTTAGGTCGCCAATCCGCTGGAAGCTTTTGTAAAAGGGAGTCAGAACGGCATTCGATCTTGGGCAATGCTTTAGCTGTTTGGCCTAAAGCGAAGATGCTTTTTAAAAGCTCTTGGTTTCTCTGTTCCAGGAACTCATTTGCTTCTTTAAGTGTATCTGCAGCTATTTTGTTTAATTGTGATATTTTCGCCACGAGCGTATCGATATCACCGAATTTCAGTGCATACTTTTCTTTGAGTGCATTCAAAGCGCCGTCAAAATCTTCTTTCGTAGTTTTAGATTTAAGGTCAGTTCTCTCTTGATCCTCGATACTCGCTTTCTCAATGAGGGTCTGTAAGCCTCGTTTGCCGAATTGAAGTTGCTCTAAGGAAGTTCTCAGATTTATTTGCTTTTGTAATTCAGTGAAAGCCGTTTTGCTCGATGAATGGATGCTTTCGAGCTCCAAACCTTCTAGTTTAGACAAGGTCGTTTGGAACTCTTCGGTCTGTTTCTTCACATCCGGTTGAGGTTGTTTGAGAGCCTCAAGGTTGGCAGATAAATTAGTTAAATGGGTTTGTTGCTGAGAGATTGATTTGATGATCTCTTCTTGTTTTTGGATTCCGCTAATAAGAGGATCGATTGTCTCGTTTAGAATCTCAGAAATAGAAGAAATATAGGATTCAAAGGCCGCTCTCGTTTCACTATTGGTATTGCGCTCGTCAACCTTCTCCATTTCCTTTAGCTCTAAAACGAAACTTTCCCACAGGTTTCTACGCACTGTCGCGTCAATGTTTTTTTGCATTTCACTAGAAAAGAGATCTGCTTTTGTTTGCAGTCGGGTGACGAAATTGTCAGCATAGGCCTGATAGCGAATCTGGGGGTTGAGCTCGGCTTCAATAGCCAATCGGATGGTTTTTTTTACGATCGCATAAAGCTTGTCATACATATCTTTTTCAGTCAGCGTCATTTCGCCTTCTGTGACAGCTTTACTTTTTGTATACAGAGTATCATTGAGATTTTTTAGCGTGTCATACAGCAGTTCCTGCAATTTTTCCTTTTTTAGGGAAGCTGCAAGCGTAGAGGCCAGTTCATCGGCTGCAGCTTCGCTGGCGGTGCTTACAATGTTTGGATCGAACCCAAAGGCCAGCGCAGAAAATTTGAACAGGGTATCGATGTTGCCATGAGCCTGACTCGACTTATCAGCACGGTTTTCGCGATGGGTATCGAGACGTTGATTTTGCAACAGCTCGAAAATGTGTTTTACAAGCGAGCTTAAGGCATCTTTCACCACTTGAGGTAGCGGTTCGGTGGGAATTTTGGGATTTGGCTCTTTTGGCCGTACTTTCTCTGAACTAACAGGAGGAGCTTCTAAAGAGTCCCAGATTTGCTGCAAATTTTCTAGGAGAGCCTTGTTGAGTGTATGGGCATAGACGTCATCAAAAACCGCCTTTTCTCCGCTCGTACGCAAAGTTGTTCGTAAGTAAGAAGGGATATGAAAGTGCTTAAGAGTCCAAACAATGATAAAGCTGAGTACTTTGTCGATAATGTAAAAAATGAACTGAATGGGTAGAGAAATAATCCCTGTAATAATGGCTAACAAGAAATTGCATGCCTTTGCAAAAAGAGAAGGAGAGGAAAGCCGTAAGTTATTCAGTTTGTTGATGAGAAAGCGACGAATTTCTGTTCGGGGAGTAAATTCATCGACCACCTTTTTTACAAATTCTGTCTCGATTTTTTCAGGTATATACGCGGCATAGTAACCTGGCGCTTGTAGATGAGCTTTGACACAGGTTTCTAGAGCGGCACTAAGAGGTTCTTTTATTTCAGCGATACCCCTGTAGGTATCATTGATGGCGGATAAATCGTCGTTGAGGCATCTAATCGACGAGAATAAAGCTTTATCACTTTTTTGTTTGGAGTCCGGAATATTTTCTTGAAGCTGCGTAAAAAAACTGTCCATGAAGCCTATAACATAGAATTCTGTCACGCGTCGAAGAAAAAAGATGGTGCACTTTGCAGCTAATTTTCGCCAAGAAGGTGATGAGCTACTTTGAATGGTTTGATACAGAATTTCATTTACCGACTTTGACTGAGTACGCGCAGATTCGATGATGTCTATCATTTGGGGCTGGCTGGGGTCGCTAAGGCAAGCAAGGGAAATGCTGCCCAAAATCGTTTCGACGGTATTTTGGTTAAAAAGATTTTTTTGTTCGTTAATCCTGTCTACGACTGGTCGCTTAAGTTCCTTTTCACGAGCTTCTTTTTCTCGTTTTCGTTTTTCTTCATCGACATTAGCTTTTGGAGTACGGATTTTATTGAGCGCTTTGTCTAAAGGCGTTTCTTTGGGAGGGGCGATGAGCTCGGGTTTTTCATCTGTTGCTCCACCCATGCCTAGATTCAATTGTTTGAAAACTGTTTCAAACAGGCTCAAAATAATTCGCGGCATAAGGCCGGATGTTTTAGCCTGAAGAGGAAGGAGAATGTCCTGGTAAATTTTCTCCATTTCACTCACTTCTAATCCGTTTCCAGTTCTTTTAAGGGCCTCCGAAAATTTTTGAAGAACCATTTTTTGTTCTGCTGTGATAGGAAGCGAATCATACATCGAGGCTTGCATCAATTTTGACAGAGCCTCGCTTGCTGCTTTTTTGGGTGCTTCCTGATGTGGAGAGGTTCCTTTTTTATATTCTTCGATGAGTTCCTTGAATGCAGAGACACAATGGACGACCTCTGTGGGAGCTGGATCTGTAATCGCGGAAGCGAGCGTTGTTTTTAGGTAACGGGCAAATTGATCAAGGGTGCCATTGAATGAAAATATATCTGAATTGAGCTGCTGCAACGTGGTTTGCAAAATCCCACTTTTTTTTGAGATGAGATCACAAATGAACTGATCAAATGCAAGTATTTTTGTTTCAAAGTCTGTTTGATCCATTTTTTCGAGCTCTTGGATCCATTTGGAAATGCTCTCTATCTCCTCCTGCGTTAATTCGGAGGCTTTAGAGATTATTTCTGGGACAGCTTGGGTAGTAGGAGCAGGCGTAGGAGTAGGGTTTGTCTTTGGTGTTTCAACTTTTAAAACCACAAAGTCGTCATGTTCTTCTTCTTTTTCTACCTTTCTCCCATTTTCCGATGGACTGGTACGACCATTGGTTTTTTGTGAAAATGTGTTGAAAAGGTCTCTGATGACCTTAAGTTTAGCTGGAAAGGGGAAGCTTGTTGAAATTGCTAAATTGTGAAGGTCCACCAGTATTGTCGGCGAGCGTTTGAGCAAATCGGTAAAAAAATTAATTTTTTTTTGGTCTACAGCAGAATTAGCCTCTTCAAGAACACCACCCAATAAATAACTGGTTGTCCTCGCAATAAATCCTGTGCTTTTTGATGGCGGTGCCATGTCCCGAAAATCCTTCTACTCTTTTCTTTCCTGAAAAATGTTTTAGTGATAATTTAATCTTTCTTATGAAAAAAAAGCTAGTATTTTCAATTTTATCCATGGCAATCCCTCTGATAGCCTCAGAGGACAGGCACTATTCCGTATGGGGCGAGTTCATCACCCTGCGGCGTACGCAAGGCATCAATAAAAATCTCATTTATGACACGACATCGGGGACTCTCAACGCTTGCGGGACTTGCGATTTTGGGCATTGCAACGTGCGGGATCTGATCCATGATTTCAGCTTTGAGCCGGGTTATCGCGTAGGGATGGGGTATTTCACACCGAACTGGACAGCGGAACTCACATATTTTTGGATTCAGGATGCCCATGCTAAATGCAGCCGCCATGATGAAGGAAAAGTCTATTTTAGTCTGAAGCATCCCGATTTTTCCAATGACTTTGAAGGCGCCGATCACGGTGAGGCGGAATATGAAACTGGGCTGCAAAATGCCGAACTAAACTATTACAGGTACGTTACGCCGCGCAAAAAGGACTATTTCGCCGTCGCGTGGCTGGCAGGAGTGCGGTACACGTATCTAGCAGAGGAGCTTAAATTAGGATTCCGAACGAGTGAGGCGACGCGGCTTATTAGACTCGGACAACCACCACTGCCTGTCGAATCTAGCCATTATACGATCGACACGCACAACTTCATGTATGGAGTGCAGACCGGGGCCGTGCTTGAGTGGAACCCTTGGAAGTGGATGTCATGGGACCTGACAGTGAAAGGGGGAGTAGCGGTAGACTTTGCCCGGCAGCACACGCATCTTAGAGATTTTAACGACACAGTTAAACTGCGCGAATACACCAAACACAGGCTAGGAGCTCCCTTCATCGGTGATGGGATTTTGAAATTTACCCTTAGTCCGTTTAAGTGGTGGGATGTTTACTTAGGGTACGAGGTTCTTTATTTTGCAGGGATAGCCTGCGCGCCCGATCAACTCGTTAAGCATCGCACGGATGATGAGATTATTCGCACCAAAGGGTATGCGATTTACTATGGCTGGTTCGGCGGCTTTATGTTCAACTTTTAAAATTTTATTTGGTTGAAATTCTCACGTTGGAATATTCTTATAGCCATTCGATATAACGAATATTCAAATGGAGTAAACGACTATGAACAGAATTTTATCGGCCGTTTTTACGGATCCTTTTCAAATTCGAAAATACTTACCCAAATCAGAAGTTGCTGAACCGACAAGCGTCAAGATTGCAAAATTTGTCACGCGAGGGACGGTTTCTTCTATACCTACCTCGGCTTGTTTTGCTTTTGATACATCTATTCCACTCATAGTCCTACCATTCTTAAGACTAATGCCTTCTAGCCTGATTACTGTGGGGACCTATTTGGGGGGGGAAGGCCATTATTCAAATAGCTTCGGGAGAAAACAATTTTGACTCTCTAGTTTTAGAATGCGGAACTGTTGGATTATCCTATTTGTTGATAGTTTATAATGATTTGCCTGAAAAGTTTGGGTTTAGTGGAATTTTGGACGAGATGGGTGTGAACGTTATTAAATATGTTCACGAAAAATGGAATGCAGGGCCTAACCAGTATGTTCAGATTCCGACTGAAGAATAAAAAAACCGGAGATTTGCCCTTAGCATAGAGTTTTGTCCTTAAGGCTGCTACCTTCCGGTCCTGACCTGGTTCGAACCACTCTATTCTATGAGTTCCCCGGCAACAAACATTTTACCTTATGCTCTCATTGAGAGCAAGGTGTTAATTTTTTATTTGATCTAGGGACCTTACCTTTTCAAGTTGTGTACTCGGGAAGAAGGAGGCGAGGATATTGGAAGCCTTTTCTCCTTTATCTGCAAGGACTTTGGCGCTGAAGAGGCAGAGGCCGACGCTCAGGCCATCTCCGTATCCGGTAAAGATCAGGTTGTCGCCTTTGGAAGTGACGGTAAAGTCGTTACTGCGCAGACGTTGATTTCCCAGCACTTTTTGAAGAGTTAGGAAGTCGATATCATTGCTAGAGCCTGCATTTTTGAGTTTGACTCCGTAGACTTTAGTCGTTTGGGGAATGAGATACAGATCGACCGCTTGGATGTGGGGGAGATTCGCGACTTTGGCAAGGTTTTGCTTGGAAGTCGTAAAGGTCCACATGTGGTTATTTCTTTCATGGGCAGCGATGGGGGCGTTGACGCCAGCTGGAGTGACAATGGGTTTGCGCAGCATGGTAGCAAAGTCGACGGTTTTACCAGCGCTATCTTCGCTCCAAGCCGCGGGAAAGGGGTTGCCGTTCATCGTCATAATGGCATGACGGGTCACATCGACGGCATGGTCAACGTGGAGTTTCGTAGAAACGAGACCGGCGCCCTCGAAATGCGATTCTTGTCCATCCACATGCCAGATGCTGGTCGTATTTTTGGAAAGGAGGTAATAGACATTTGTGCGAGCGACGATCGCGATGGCATTCATGACTTCTTCGGAGCGGGGCTCAGGGAACTGGGCTGTGAGGGTCGATTTGAGGTAGGTTTCGACGTCGACTTCGTTGATCACGAAGAGTTTTCCTTCTATGGCATGGAGTTCGACGCATCCTTTGTATTCAATACCGCTCACGAGGATGGTGCTGCTCGTTTCGCCGGGGACAAATCTAAGACGATAGGACCCAGGAAATTTTTCACCCCACCGCAGACCATATTCTTCGACGGTTACGGGATGGCGGCGGCCTGTGACGTGCGAGGTGATGTGGCTTCCATCATCGGGATTGTAGACGTGGTGGCGGCCTTTAACGTCGAGTAACACTTTGTCAGCGCTTTTTTCGACGAGCACCCGGATGGTCGCAGGTTTAGATTTTTGTGAATAATCGGTGCTAAAGCTCATGCATAGCACGGCTAGCAGGATGCGGATCGATTTCATGGTAGTTCTCCTTGTATTAATTTTGAGGGAAGCCCCCGGCCGAGATGCTCATAGGCGAGGCGAGTGGCTTCCCGGCCACGCAGCGTGCGCTTGAGAAAACCTTGCATAATGAGGTAGGGTTCGTGGACTTCTTCGAGGGTTGAGGGCTCTTCGCCGATAGCGACGGCTACTGTGGCGAGACCAACAGGGCCGCCATCGTGATGATCGATGATCACTTCGAGGATTTTCTTGTCCATTTCATCGAGGCCGCGGTTGTCGATGGCGAGCATGTGTAGGGCGTTTTGAGCCACTGTTGCATCGATTTGTTTATGGCCTTTGGACTGGGCGAAGTCGCGTACCCACCGGAGTAGGTTATTGGCCACGCGGGGCGTTCCACGCGAACGGCGAGCCACTTCGTAAGCCCCATCAGGGAGAAGGGGAATACCGAGAACGGTGGCGGAACGGTGAAGGATTTTTTCGAGAGTGGGAAGGTCATAGTAATCGAGACGGCTTGTGAAAAGGAATCGGGAGCGCAGGGGGCTGCTGATGAGGCCGAGACGTGTGGTGGCGCCGACAAGAGTGAATTTCGACAGGTTGACCTTGACACTCCGAGCGGATGGCCCGCTATCGATGAGAAGGTCGAGGCAAAAATCTTCCAGGGCTGGATAGAGATACTCTTCCACGTTGCGGCTGAGACGATGGATCTCATCGATGAAGAGAACATCGCCTTCCTTCAAGTTCGTGAGAAGCCCGGCCAAATCACCGGCCTTTTCAAGCACAGGCCCGGAAGTAACGGTGATAGAGGTTCCCATCGTTTTAGAGATGAGGTGGGCCAAAGTCGTTTTCCCAACACCTGGGGGGCCATGAAATAGACAATGGCCGAGGGGTTCATTGCGTTGTTTGCTGGCATGCATGAGGACGTCGAGCCTCTCGCGCACAGCTTCCTGTCCGATAAACTCAGGGAGGGATTGCGGGCGCAAAATATTTTCGAAAGGAACGTCGGGTTTTTGAAGGACCTCTTCCTTGAGCGGGGACGATTTTTCGAAGGACGACTCGATGAATTTTTCTGCCATACTCTCGAAATCCTAGCAAAAAACGAATTGTACGGCTATATATACAGCTTATTAGAGGTAAAACATGAGCATTAAATCGGACCGTTGGATTAGAGAGATGGCGCAAAAACACAAGATGATCGAGCCCTTTGTGGACGGTCAAGTGCGTTTTGAAGAAGGAAAGAAAGTTATCAGTTATGGACTGTCGAGCTACGGCTACGATCTGCGCGTTTCGCGCAAATTTAAATTGTTTACAAACCTCTATAACAGTATCGTAGATCCTAAAAATTTTAGCGATGCGGCGTTTATTGATGTAGAAGGGGATTATTGCATCATTCCTCCTAACTCATTTGCCCTCGCTTGCAGTGTGGAGTATTTTCGGATTCCTCGCGATGTGATCACGATGTGCATTGGAAAATCGACGTATGCGAGATGTGGGATTATCGTTAACGTGACGCCCTTCGAACCCGAGTGGGAAGGATATGTGACTTTGGAGATTTCCAACACGACCCCTCTTCCTGCAAAAATTTATGCGAACGAGGGCCTAGCGCAAGTGCTGTTTTATCAAGGAAATGAGGTCTGTGAGACTTCTTATGCGGACCGCGGAGGCAAATATATGAAGCAAACCGAAATCACTCTGCCGCTTGCTTGATAAATCAAAGACGGGTTAGATAGAGTATATGAAGGCAATTTTTAAAAAGTCATGGTGGGCCATCCTCTTCGTAGGGGTTCTTTCGTTTGTTTATTTCCAGGGCATGCACGAAAAGTCGCTTCTTTTAAAGGAGTTGCAAGGTCGCCTCAAGGGACTTGAGCAAGAAAAATTGCTGGCTCAGCAGACTCAAGAAGAGCTTCTCATGGAAATCCAAAGCCAAACCGACCCCGCATGGATAGAATTGCAACTAATGGAAGAGCTGGGGATGACTCCGCAGGGTGCTGTAAAAGTCTATTTCAATAATCAATGATAGGACTCATTTTACTTCTGGTAGGCCTACTAATCCTCACAGGACTGGTTGCTGCCGCCGAGACAGCCCTTTTTTCTCTTTCCTCCCTCAAAGTCAAGACGCTTAGGCAAGATAAAGATCCCCGCAATCAACTGATCGCATCGCTTCTTGCGGCTCCGGGCGACCTTCTCGTGACGCTGATCATGCTCCTCATTACGTTCAGCATTTTGATCCAAAACGTCACATCGGCCCTGTTTGGGGAAGGCGCTAGTTGGTTTCTTTCGGTGGGCCTACCTCTCTTCATGACTGTTGTATTCGGCGAAGTTATCCCTAAATCGATTGGTCTCGTTGAGAGCGAGCGCCTTTCCTACTGGGTGGCTCCCACCGTCTATGTCATCCAAAAATTGCTACTGCCTCTGCGCAAAGTTGTTGTTACGATCACCAACTATGCGGCGCGCATTTTTTTCTTTTTCTTGCGCAAGGAAGAGGAAATCTCCATCGATGAACTGCAGCATGCGCTGAGAACTTCCCAAAAATACGGAGTCCTCAACAACCAAGAAGCTGACATTGTCCGCGGCTATCTGACGCTCCAGGACTCTACGGTCAAAGAGCGCATGCGGCCCCGCGAAGAGGTCCTCTACTACGATATGGAAGATCCGCTGTCCAAACTCATCCATCTTTTCGTAGATGAAGAGTGCTCGCGCATTCCGGTGAGTACCGGAGGTCTGGATCAGATTGTTGGGGTGATGACGAGCCGCCTTTTCTTCCTTCATCGAGAGACACTAAAGACACCGGAAAATCTTCGGGTAGTTTTAGAAAGGCCTTTTTTCGTCCCGGAGTCCGTCCAGGCAAAAATCCTTCTGCGGCAGTTTTATGATAAGCAAGAATCGTTTGCCATTGTTGTCGATGAATATGGCGCAGTATCGGGCATTGTTGCGCTCGAAGATTTAGTGGAGACCGTCATCGGGGAAATCTCCGACAGGCGCGATGAAAAGAGCATGTATACCCGCTCAGGGGAAGATGTCATTATCGCCAGCGGGAAAATGGAACTAGCCGATATCGAACGGATTTTTGATTTTCCGCTCGTCAGTGAAAACAACATGGTGACGATCGGGGGATATCTAACGGAGAAGATGGGAGACATTCCCAAGAGCGGCAGCAAATATCAGACGGAGTACTTCCTTTTCCATGTGCTGGCCGCCGATCCTACCCGCGTACGGCGGGTCTATATCCGGAGGCTTAAAAAACGATGAGCTGGAAATTTTTCCTTACCCTCATTGTGATCTGCTTGGTCGTTCAAGGTTTTTTTGCCATGGTCGAGATGGCGGCGATATCTTTCAACAAGGTCAGACTGCAGTATTATGTGAGTAAAGGCAGTCGCAGGGCAAGGTGGCTCAGCGATCTCCTGCACCACCCCGGTCGTCTCTTTGGGACAGCGCTCATTTGCATCAACGGCGCGCTGCTTCTGGGCTCCGAGGCTTCGCGACATTTCTATGAGTCGGTGGGGCTTTCTCCCGCTTGGTCCCCCTTATCGCAGATCTTTATCGTCATTATCTTAGCTGAAGTTGCCCCTCTCTTTGCGGGCCGGCGTTATGCCGAGCACGCGGCGATGCTGGGCATTCCGATCTTGTACTTCGTATCGATTATTCTGCGCCCGGTCATTTATCTTCTCGATCTTCTCTGCAAAGGTGTCAACAAACTGCTCCGCACATCCGAGGGCGGAGGCCTCTATTTGAGCCGCGATGAGTTTCAGAAGATTTTAGAAGAGCGCGATGAGTTCAATACGATCGTTTCTCACGTCTTTTCTTTGAAAAACGAGACCGCCAAGGAGCTCATGAAACCCCTTTCTAGCATTCAAACGGTCCCTTCGATCTGTACTGTAGCGGAGATGCGCGCTCTTCTCACCTCTAACTACTCTCCGTTTGTTCCGATCCATCATAAATAGCCGCACAACATCGTCGCCGTTGCCTATCCTCGCGACCTCCTTCGTTTGGCCGAGAATAAACGGGTCCGCGATCATGCCCGGCCCCCATGGTTCATCACCGAAACAGATACGGTTCTATCCATCCTCAAACAGTTCCAGCGTAATAATCAAAGCGTCGCCGTCGTTCTCGATGTGAAAGGACATGCGACGGGAATACTAACCCTCGATGAGATCATCGACGAAATCTTTGGACAATCCGATACTTGGATGTCGATGGAAGAGGCCATTCCAGCTGTACAAAATATGGTCATCGATCGAACGCTGCCTGGCGATATGCTCCTAACCGACTTTAATGCTCAATATCAGGCGCATTTGGAAGGGTTAGAAGCGACCACGCTTGGGGAGTTAGTATCGGAGCTTCTAGATCATCCGCCAGCGCCCGGCGAGTCTGTGAAAGTCGGCAATTTTGAGATTACTGTCGAAGAGTCAACCATGCTCGGGATCAAGACAGTGACCGTCAGGACCTTAGGTTAATCATCATCGCAGTCGCAAGCGTCGCGCTTAACAGAGGTGATCGTTCCCGTTGTCTTAAAGCTACCCACGTTGTCCTTGGGGCGAGCTAGGTTCAATGTCCCCGAAGAATTGCTCAGAAAGTATCCTGTTTCAACAAAGGATCTGTTGTTAGTAAGTTTGAGGCAAATCGATGATTGACCATTAGTGCCAACCGCAATGCCCGTATCACCGGCAGTCGGATTGTTAATCTCATTGTTTGAAATAATGGCTTTAAAAGAACCTACTGCTGAAGAATTGGTTTGGATAACGATGCCAAAATCTGGTGTTCCACTGATCTGGTTGTTATTAATGAAGGCACATACAGGCTGCCCTGTTTGTGTAATGGTAAGGCCTGTTGGTCCATCATTGGTGACCCGATTGTTAAAAATGCGTAGGATTGAAGGGCCGTTTACTCCTGTCGAGCTTAAAAAGGCAAAGGGAGCAGCAGTAATAGAAAGATCATGATTGAGAGTGTTGTTTGCAAATTCGAAATCGAAAGAGCCGCCGTTATTGGCTGCAAGGCGAACACCATTAAAATAATTCATAACTACATTGTGTGACATACGGCCCGTAATAACGGCGCCGGGCATCGTTGCAATTAAGATCCCTTGAGAGCCTAATAAAGTGGGGATGGAAAATTGGTTATTTTCAATGATAACTTGTCCCTGCGCGAATAAGTTGAGATTAAAAGAACCCCCTAATCCACCGCTAATATTGTTATCATGAATATAAACACCGTTGATGCCATTTCCAACAATGTTATCGACCAAAAGATTATTATTTCTTACAACATTTAAACCCGAGAGCTCATTTCCATTAGCTAAAACGATGATATTTTGAGTTAAAGTTGGATTGGTCAAAAGCGGAAAGCTCTCTGTGAAAGCAGGAATTTTGACTTTCCCCTGCGTTGTCTTAAGATGTTGTTTGACTCCAGAACCGAACAATTTTTGATTATTTTTCAGTGTAATTCCTTGATTCATTCCCGTTGAGGTACCATCGCCTGAGAAGACATAGATCACATCATTTATTGAGGAGGCGTTTTGGGCTTGCACGAGTGTCGGAAAGGGCGACTCGAATGTCCCCAGCGAATGGCTGGTATTATTGACAAACCAGAAAAACCACGGCTCTCCCGTCGCAGGATTGATCGCTGTTTTATGTTCACGTTTATGATCGAGGATGATGATTTCTTGCCGATCAACTCGTTGATAGGCGCGTTTGCGAAGAGCTTTTTCTCGAGAGCAGCTTCTCCCTTCTCTTTTCTTCACTTGCTTTTTGCTCGAAAAAGGAATGATAAAGCTGATCTCGCCCTGGATAATTCCTCTAAAAACATTATCGTAGGAGCCCTTCACCTCGAGGCCGACATAATCCCAAATTGTGCCATAGAGGCGTCCCTGGCCACCGATTGCATGCTTCCCATCTCCTGCAAAATAGTATGGCCCTGCCGCGGCATAGAGATCGACATACCTGCCTGCATTAAAGTGAGCACCTACCTCAGCATTTGTCCCCGTCATCGCAAACTCTTTTTTGAGAGAGAGGATCATATGGTGCTGCTTGAACTCATGAAACTTCGGGTGATAGAAATGACTTTTAGTTCTCCCCACGGGAAGATAGCCATTGAGACGAAAATCCCATACTTCTCCGAGCGCCTCGAACCCCAGCGATACTTGGTTGTAATTTTGATGCTCTGTTTTGCGGTAATCGTAGTAGGCGTTGAGTCCCCAGACCATCGAGTCCAGATAGCGCAAACCGATGCCCGCATTGGCGGCGGGTTTGCCATTATTAAAAATGTGACCACGCAGATCGAGAAAAGGGACAAAAGAACCATTGATCCAGTCAGGATGAGTGAAAAACCCTTCGATCGTTGAATAGCCTTGGGTATAGCCAATGCCTTTCGCCTCGATATGGCGAGCGGTCAGTCGCTCAGGCAAAACCGAAATGTCGCACACTTCTGGCTCATCGGCCATCAGCCCTGAAAGGGCGACAAGAGAGCAAAAGATTTTTTTATACATCTACTTGTCGTTTAGCACAAAATCAGAAATGATATCTAGGGTTTGAACGATTGCCTCGCCGCGGTCGTACCCATTCATGGGTGGGTTGTGTGACCGGTATGTCATTATATTAGGAGGTGAAAGGCCTCTATGGGCTCGGTAAGGAGAACCGTTAGAGAAGGCAAGGGGTGTCCATCGTGAGGTGGAATCTGAAGAAAGCCGTATACAAAATGCTGGCCAGACGAACAGGAAGCGCAGATGAGGCAGCGGCCCTAGGACCAGGATGTCGATGGAAGAGGTTATTCCTTCTGTGCAGAATATCGTCATCGATCGAACGCTGCCTGGCGATATGCTGCTTACCGACTTCAATGCTCAATATCAGGCGCATCTCGAAGGGTTGGAAGCGACAACGCTAGGGGAGTTGGTATCGGAGCTTCTGGACTATCCGCCCGCTCCTGGCGAATCTGTAAAAGTCGGCAATTTTGAGATCACTGTCGAGGAGTCGACTGTACTGGGCATCAAGAATGTTACCGTAAAGACATTGGGTTAATTTCCACAGCTGGGAACGAATGTAATATTGTTAAGGTTTTCTACTTGGAAAGTTCCAATATTATTTTGGTCAAATACAACATTCATTAAGCTTGGCGGGTTCGAGTTAGAAAAATAATAACTCGCTCCTCCGGGAACAGGATCAAAATCGTTGTGTCTGAGTCTTGTACAAATTTCGGTCGTTAAACCTAGACTATGGGTAATTTCAAGCGTCCCAGACTCACCAGTGACAAGCTGTCTGGCTACGTTATTTGCGACATGAAATGTTATAGCACCAGCGATATCGGGGGCATTGTACCCGATCGATAGGGCGGAGCCAATATTAGATGTAGAATTTGCTCCTGAAAAATAATTGTTGGTTACCTCAATCAACCCGTTAGTTATGTTGTTTGTGAAAATGCCAAAATTTCCAGAACTATCACCACCTAATAATTTATTATTGTCGATCACCACATGACCAATAGCAGTATTGTTGAATAGACGAATTGCTTCACCAACACTGATGGTTTGTATCACATTATTGTTAATTCGAGCGTTCGTTCCCTGTTGACTATCGGCATTGATAGCGCGGGTTCCTTGCTCATCGTTGATGAATAGACCTGAAATTTCATTGTTATTAGCTAATTCCACAACATGCCCTCCAGCACCAGAAGTCAGATTGCTAATGGTAGGGAGTCCTCGAGAAATTGCCGGCGCGAGGACAGTACCATGGGTAGTCGCAAAAGGATGAGGGATTCCGGCACCTAGCAACATTTGAGCATCTTTAAGGCGGATTCCCATAGATTGCCCGGCATCTGTGCCATCGCCCGTCAAAATGATGATAGCATCATGAGGGCTAGAAGCATCCTCTGCCGCCTTGAGGGTATTGAAAGGAGATTCAAAAGTTCCTTGCGAATGGCTCGTATTATCGACGAACCAAAGAACCCAAGGTTTCTTTGTCGCTGGGTTGATCGCTAAACTTTTTTTGCGCTTATGGGTCAGTACAACGATTTCATTGCGGTCCACAGGCTGCAGGGCTCGCTGGCTCAGACGGCAGGATGCATTTTTTGCCACTTCTTTTTTAGATCCCAGGGGAATGCGGAAGCTAATTTCTCCTTGCATAATTCCTCGAAAGACAGAGTCGTAGGACCCGCTCAATTGCAACCCTACATAATCATAAAGAGTTGCCAGCAGCCGCGCCTGGCCGCCCCACGCTTGGCGCCCTTCTCCTGCAAAATAATAGGGGCCGGCTGCTGCATACATATGGACATGATGGCCCGCATTAAAGTGAGCCCCGGCCTCCGCATTGGTCCCTGTCATCGCGACTTCTTGCTTGCGAGAGATATAGAAATGGTTTCCTTTATAGGAATGGAATTTTGTGTGATAAAAATGGCTAGTTTTTTCTCCCACGGGGAAGTATCCATTCCAGCGAAAATCCCACACTTTTCCTAAGGCCTCAAATCCCACGGCCACTTGATTATAATTTTTGCGGTGGGTCTCTCGAAAGTCGTAATAGGCGTTAACACCCCATACCATTGAGGAGAGATAGCGGACTCCGACACCGGCATTCGCTGCGAATTTTCCGTCATTGAAAACATGACCGCGGATATCAAAAAAAGGAATCAATGATGTGTCCAGTGAGCTCGGCAGAGTGAAGAAGCCCTCGAGCGTTGAATAGCCTTGATTGTAGCCGATACCATTAGCTTCAATATGGCGAATACCGAGATGATAAGGCTGCATGTCGCAGGAAGGTTCGAAGCTTTCTTCTGCGAGCAAAGAAGCTGTGAGGCATAAAAGAGTGAAAGTTTTTTTCATATATTATTGTCCGCACTGGCAGGTATTCGGAGGAACAAAGGTGATGGTTCCAACGGTGGGCGCCACAGTTCCGGTATTTCCTGTCGTTGGTTCTAAAAAGAACGTGCCAGCCGGATTTGCGAAGCGATATCCTGTTCCATTGGTGACTGTGTTGTCTATAAGCCTCAAGCACATCGTTGTCGCCCCTGTGGTAAGTGCATTGATGCCGAAGGCTCCAGCGCCCGGCTGATCGATGATATTATTTGTGACAACGGCTCGTAATGAACCTGTGCTTGCCCCGCCAGTTTGAAGGAATATGCCATCGGAAAGGAGAGGCCCAGAAATAATATTGTTGTCTATATGCAGACAAAGCCCAGCTCCATCAGAAACGATAGAAATACCCTCCCCACTTCCTGGAATGTTTAGAATATTATTGGCAATGCGTAAATTGCTTAAGCCGGATAGGCCGGCAGTTGTTTGATATACAATGCTAGTGCCACCAGGTTGCGGTGTGTTGATGGCATTATTTGCAATTTCGTAGCTGAAAGCGCCTCCATTATTGGCATCAAGCCTTATGCTGCCTGTGTATCCTGCAAACGTATTATTAGATGTTTGACCTGAAATAACAGCAGATGCATCTGTTACAAGAAGAATAGCAGCTGAGGCGCCCGGCGTAGGGTTAAAAAATTGATTGTCGATAAGGGTTATCAGCCCGCGCCCTTGTATTAACAAAGCAAATTGATTTTGCCCACCGATAATAATATTATTATGGAGAAAGCTTCCGTTGATTCCAATTCCAGAAACTATATTGGTCGCCAAGACTCCAGCTCTTGTGATATTGAACCCCGATACTTCATTTCCATTGGCGAGAACAAGAATCGGCAGCCCTAAATTTGTATTGATGAGGAGCGGGAAATTGTTGGTAAAGGCAGGAATTCTAATTTTTCCTTGCGTCGTCTTCAACAACTGTTTTACCCCAGAGCCAAATAATTTTTGATTATCTTGGAGCGTAATTCCTTGGTTCAACCCCGTCGATGTTCCATCGCCTGAGAAGACATAGATCACATCGCCTGGCGAAGAGGTATTTTGGGCCTCCCTAAGTGTAGGAAAGGGAGACTCAAATGTTCCCAGCGAATGGCTGGTATTATTGACGAACCAGAAAAACCAAGGCTGGTCCGTCGCAGGATTGATAGCGACTCTATGTTCGCGCTTGTGATCGAGGGTGATGATCTCTTGCCTGTCGACCCTTTGATAGGCGCGGCTGCGAAGGGCTTTATCGCGGGGGCAGCTTATGCCCTGTCTTTGCTTCACATGCTTTTTACTTGAAAAAGGGATGATAATACTAAGCTCGCCCTGGATAATTCCTCTAAAAACATTATCGTAGGAGCCCTTTATCTCGAGACCGACATAATCCCAAATTGTGCCATAGAGGCGTCCCTGGCCGCCGATCGCATGCTTCCCATCTCCTGCAAAATAGTAAGGCCCTGCCGCGGCGTAGAGATCGACATGTTTTCCAGCGTTGAAGTGAGCGCCCACCTCAGCATTCGTCCCCGTCATCGCAAACTCTTTCTTGAGAGAGATGATCATATGGTGCTGCTTGAACTCATGAAACTTTGGATGGTAGAAATGACTTTTGGTTCTTCCTACAGGGAAATAGCCGTTCAGACGAAAATCCCATACTTCTCCGAGCGCCTCGAACCCCAGCGATACTTGATTATAATTTTGGTGCTCTGTTTTGCGGTAATCATAGTAAGCATTGAGCCCCCAGACCATCGAGTCCAGATAGCGCAGTCCGACACCGGCATTGGCGGCGGGGTTGCCATCATTAAAAATATGACCGCGCAAATCAAGGAAGGGGACAAAGGCGCCATTGACCCAATCAGGATGGGTGAAAAATCCTTCGATCGTCGAGTAGCCTTGATTGTAACCGATGCCTTTCGCCTCGATATGGCGAGCCGTCAGTCGTTCAGGCATGACTGTGATGTCACAGGGCTCATCTGCGATGAGGCCTGAGAGGGCCGCAAGAGAGTAAAAGATTTTTTTACGCATCTACTTTTGAGATAGCACAAGGAGAGAAATAATATCTATGATTTGACAGCGAAAAATAGAAGGCTAATCTTCGTCGCAGTCGCAAGTGTGGCGCTTAACTGAAGTGATTGTTCCCGATGTTGTAACGTTGCCCACATTTTTCTTGAAAGGTGCTAAATTAATGGTTCCTGCAGCATTTGCAAAATGATACCCTGAGCCATTAGTAACCGTATTATGCTCAAGCTCCAAGCATAGGGAGGATGTTCCTGTAGTCGATGCATTTACTCCAAAGGAAGCAGCGCCAGGATGATCGATAATATTGTTTAAGACAATGACGCGAAGAGGAGCAAAGCTTGTTGCTAGGGATAGAATCTGAATGCCATCTCCCGAATTTGCTGGTAGTCCCATAATTTGATTGCCTTCGATGTGTATACATTGGGCATCGCCTGTTGAAACAATTTGAATTCCTAGATTATCCATTCCAATGAGGCGATTATTCAAAATGCGACCTGTATTGGCCCCTGATAGACCCACACTTCCGCCCCAAAAGATGCCAATTCCTCCACCGATGTTATCAATAATCGTATTTCCCGAAATTTCGTAGTCGGAAGTTCCCCCATTATTCACATTCATGCCAATGCAGTTATTGAAACCACGCATGGTGTTTCCAGATGTTATGCCGGAGATAAAAGTTCCAGGGTCTGTTGTGATACGGATAGCTTGCCCCGGTGCAGCAGCCGTAGTCGTTAACTGATTGTTGTTAATGAAGACAGCTCCGCTTCCGAATATATTGATTCCATCAAATGCGACGGAGCCAAAAAGTATATTATTGTGAATCGAAGCTCCGTGCGCACCACCTCCGGAAAAAATCAATTTGGAGGATGCTACTGAGGCCATGACATTAACTCCTGAGACCTCATTGCCGCTCGCGAGTGTTACGACATTTCCAGCACCGACTGTGTTGGTTAGCAAAGGCGAGCTGCTTGACTGAGCGGGGATATGCACTTTTCCGTTCGTCGTCTTCAGAAGCTGTTTGATCCCCGAGCCGAAGAGTTTCTGATTGTTTTGGAGAGAGATTCCGGTGCTCATTCCTGTGGTGGTTCCATCACCGGGGAAAACATAGATCACATCATTGATGGAGGAAGCGTTTTGAGCTTGCACGAGTGTTGGGAAGGGCGATTCAAACGTTCCCAGCGAATGGCTGGTATTTTCGACAAACCAGAAGAACCAGGGCTCATCCGTGTGGGGGTTGATGGCTACCCGATGCTCACGTTTGTGATCGAGGACAATGATCTCTTGCCGGTCGACTCGTTGATAGGCGCGCTTGCGAAGGGCTTTATCGCGAGAGCAGCTCATACCTTCTCTTTTCTTCACATGCTTTTTACCTGAAAAAGGAATGATAAAGCTGATCTCGCCTTGGACGATGCCTTTGAAGACGGTGTCATAGGACCCCTTCACCTCGAGACCGACATAATCCCAAATTGTGCCATAGAGGCGTCCCTGTCCGCCGATCGCATGTTTTCCATCCCCCGCAAAATAGTAAGGCCCTGCCGCGGCATAGAGATCGATATGCTGGCCTGCATGGAAGTGATAGCCGGCCTCAGCATTCGTTCCCGTCATCGCAAACTCTTTCTTAACAGAGATGATCATGTGATGCTGTTTGAACTCATGAAACTTCGGATGGTAGAAATGACTTTTGGTCCTCCCCACAGGGAAATAGCCATTGAGACGAAAATCCCATACTTCTCCGAGCGCCTCGAACCCCAGCGATACTTGATTATAATTTTGGTGCTCTGTTTTACGGTAATCGTAGTAGGCATTGAGCCCCCAGACCATCGAGTCAAGGTAGCGCAATCCGACACCGGCATTGGCGGCGGGTTTGCCATCATTAAAAATATGACCGCGCAAGTCGAGAAAGGGGACAAAAGCGTCATTAATCCAATCAGGATGAGTAAAAAATCCCTCGATCGTTGAGTAGCCTTGATTATAGCCGATGCCATTCGCCTCGATGTGGCGAGCCGTCAGTCGTTCAGGCAAGACAGTTATGTCGCATGGTTCATCGGCGATGAGCCCTGAAAGGGCCACGAGAGAGAGAAAGATTTTTTTATGCATCTACTTTTGAGATAGCACAAGACGGGAAATAATATCGATCGCCTCTTCGATTTCCTCCGGCGTCGTCCAACGAGAAAGAGAAAACCGGATCGATGTGCGGGCGAGCGACATCGGAATGGCCATGTTGAGAAGGATAGGAGAGGGCTCAAGGCCGCCAGATGAGCAGGCGGAACCATGCGAGGCGGCGATGCCATTCATGTCGAGCTGGAGGAGAAGTGTTTCTCCATCGACGCCCGGAAAACCGATATGGACCGTGTTGCAGATGCGGGGACCTTGGCCATGGACGACAATATTGCCGATTTTGTCCATGAGTCCATCGGTCAGGCGGTTGCGCAATTTTTCCATGCGCGGCGTAGCTTCTGGCAGCTCAACAGGCAGGAGTTCGATGGCTTTGGCAAGGCCGAGAATGCCAGCGAGATTTTCCGTGCCGGCTCGGCGGTTCAATTCTTGGCTACCTCCGACAAGGAGAGGGGCAATCTTAAAATGTGGTTTAACGAGAGCAAATCCAATGCCTTTGGGCGCATGAAATTTATGGCCTGAAAACGTCATCGCCGAGACGCCGCGGGGTATGGCGAAGCGCTCTTTGCCGAGGTGCGACACGCCGTCGATGATCAGCGGGATATTTTTTTTCTCGGCGATGGCGGCGATGGCGGCAAGATCAGTTTTGACACCGGTGATGTTACTCACCGACATGAGGACGATGAGGTCGACTTTTTCTTTGAGAGCTTCTTCAAGCTGGTGAGGTTGGATCGCTCCCCATAAGCCGGCAGGAAGGAGCGTCAGACGTGCGCCTTGGGACTCTAGATTGCGCAGCAGCGCTGTCGTTGCCGAGTGTTCGACGTTGGAAGAGAGGATATGGCAGCCTGGATGGAGAGCATAGAAGCCGCGCAGGAGCATCGCGAGCGCTTCGGTGCCGCCCGAGGTAAAAACGATTTCTTCGGGGCGAGCATGAAAGAAAGAGCTGATGGACTGACGCGCTGCACCCAGCTTTTTTTTAGCTTCTTTACCAAAAGAGTGAATGCTGGAAGGATTGGCGGGAATGGCGCAGAGATCTTCTAACATCGCCTCAACAACGCGTGGGTCAACACCTGTGGTGGCATTATTATCGAGATAGATTTTATGCACTGGTCTTCACCATAACGATGGTGATGTTGTCACCGCTTCCAGCTTCTTTGGCCGCCTCGACGAGGTCGAGACAGGCATCTTTGAGGGAAGGGCTGTTTTTCAGGATCGTTTCGATCATCGCATCTGAGAGGCTGTCGGTTAGTCCATCGCTGCAGAGGAAGTAGATATCCCCTTTTTGTGTCGGACTGCTATTA
>VFSW01003434.1_pt1 | contig 23756 bp, 23 predicted proteins | sample 5358111 | NCBI WGS metagenome assembly VFSW01 (sample SAMN11554181, study PRJNA540505) | mine drainage metagenome | isolation source: sediment from site ElyBrook_90M | place: USA: Ely Copper Mine, Vershire, VT | collected 2017
CGACACGTTCGGTCAGTTCGGGATCGGCGAGTAACTCGCGGACCAGCCGCTTCTGAAATTCCCGGCCTTCGAAAACCGCGAAGACCGGGGCAGCGTCAGTTGTAGTAGCTTTCACGAAAATCGGGGAAAAGGGCGGACCCGCCGGCCCGCTCCTGTTCTAAGAGCCGGTTCTAAGAGAGTGTGAATTGCGATCAGTCCCAGAACAGCGCCGGGAGTGATCGCAGGAGGAGCGATTCGAGCTACATCCGTTCCAGTTTGAGCTCTTGCGTAAGCTCGAAAGTGACGTCGGACTCGACGGGCAGGACAATCTCTTTGTTTCCGGTAAAAGCGGAGCCACCCGCACCCGCTCCTGCGCCGGCGGCCGCGCCGATGGCGGCTCCTTTGCCGCCCCCAGCGAGCGCTCCGATGATTCCGCCGAGCGCGGCACCACCGCCAGTCAGGACCGCGGTGCGCTTCCCCTTGCCCTTCTCCGTGAAGCTGCGGGCGGCGGTCTGAACGGGCATGTCATAGCCGTTGAGGTTGATCGAGTCCAGGCGAATATCCAGAAGCGCACCCCCCTTGAACTTGCCGAGGGGTTTGGCATCGGTGACCGTTCCGGCGACGGTGGAACCCTTGGGGATCACAACTTCGTTCCCTACCACTATGTCCTTGGCCACGGTGCCGTTGAAGGTCTGGCCCGACTCGCTCAGCTTAGAGCCGAGCGCAGAGCCCAGATTCACGATCACACTCGTTCCCGCGGGCACGACCACGGGCTCTTTTTTCTTTTCCTTTCGGGCCTCTTTAGGCTCCCTCGCTTCCTTGCCCCCCTTGGCGGTAGCGTCACTAGGATTACCGGTGTCGGTTGTATTGTCAGCCGGAGGCTTGGTACATCCGAGTAGAGCAAACGTGAGATAGAGACTTAGGGTAAGCGGAACCAAGCGTGAGCGCATGCTGCCTCCATTTTTTTTTGGGATTGTTGTCAATGTATCGGAAGTGGACCGGGAGGAGCAACATTTTGCGAAAGTCCAGGAAAGCTCGGCCGTAAACCCCGACGGGACAAGCCCTTAGCTGTACATACAAAACTGCAAGTACAAAATGTTCCTGCAGGAACACTTCTTGCCGAAGGCGCCGGAGGGGCTTCACCTCATTCGTCCGATCCGATTCCAGTTGTGTCCGCGCTTGGACCGAGCCATAATGCCCGACGGATTTTGCCTCCACCTCTGGGATAGCGCCGGGAGGGTCATCATGCTGAGGGCAAGCTCACTCGCATTCGTGTTGGTCGCATCTTTGAGTGCCGTCCCTTGTTCTTGGGCACAGGATGTCCATGTACCCATTCCTCCTGCCGTTGCTCAAGCGCAGGATCTCCACACCCCCATTCCTCCCGCCGCTGTTCCCGGGCCAAGAGCGGGCGACGCTCCTGCCCCCGAGGGAGATGAGATTCGACGACAGCAGATGATTGCTGCGAACTCGCAACGCCAGGTCGAGATCAGGCGCGATACCGACAAGATGTTGCAGCTGACTGCGGAACTCAAGGATTACCTGCAGAAGGCCCAGCACGGAGTCATGTCGATCGATGCCGTCAGAAAGGCCGAACAGATCGAAAAGCTGGCGCACAGCGTGAAGTCGAAGATGAAGCAGTCGTATTGAAGGATAGGGCAGCAACCCCACCGCGTTCGCAACCGAGAAATTAGGGCACCGCGAAAAAGGGCGGCATCCTAGACTTCCGGATGCTGCCCTCGTGGTTCGTTCCGTTGAACTATTGGATCGAAGCTACGGTCTGGGCTTCGGCTTGATCGGCTTGATGGCGCTGCTGGTCGAGCATGCCTTCCAGTTCATTCGCCGACACCGGCGCCGGGCTGTCCACTGCCGCGCTCTCCACCGTGGGCCGCGGCTTGCCGGCGACTGCGTCCAGCGGAGCGGCGGGGATTCCGTCATTCCCCTGGTTCGCCAACAAGGTTCCCAAGCCAGCTTCGACCGAGGAATGGAAAGCGTTCTGCATGTCCTGGAGATCTGGCAGGGAGACTCCGACCGCGACTCCAGCCGGGCAATCCGAGCGCTTGCTGGCGGCTACGCGCAACTCGACGATGGTTTCGCCACTTGCCGGCGGAGTGATGACGCGCAGAACATCGCCCGCTTGCAGGTCACAGTTCTGGCCTTTGTCTGTGATGGCGCCGAGATCGCTCGACACCAGGAAGAGATGGTTGGGTTGGCCGACTGCCGCGATCAGTTCGTCGTGCTTGACTTGTTCGGCTTGGGCGGCGGCGTTCTGTTTGTCGATCTCGATCTGCTGCCTGACTTCGTCCGCGATCTGATCCTTGACCTCGGGCGAGATGGGAGTGGTTGCGCTCGCCTGCACCGAGTCGGCAGAGTCATTCATGCCCGATGCGGTTGCGTCCATCGCGTAATTCGCGCCGTTGTCGTTGCTCGCCAACGCATCCTGGTGCGTCTGAAAGGCGGCGGAAAGGGTCTGGCCGATCATGTAATCCGTCAGCCAGAAGGCCGCGCTCGGATACATGGAATAGGCGCCGAAGTAGGGGTTAGGGCCGCCGTACCAGGCAGCGTCGCCCCATCCGAAATCGTACGCCATGGGGTCGACCCAGGGGTTATAGGCCCATCCGTAGAAGCCGGGCGAATAGTAGAAAGGCGCCACGAAACCGTTCAGAGCGACGCCGCCGTAGTTGTAGCCGACGTAACTCCGCACGAACACCTGGTGATTGATGATGGTGGTGCGCTGAATATAAGATCTGCCGCCGACTGCTACGTGGTTCTCGACGTAGCCGCTGTGGGGACCGGTGCTCACCAACCGGCTGCCGTCGGGGCCTTGGCTGACGATGGTGCGTCCGCCGTTCAGGCTGTGGCTTACGGAGAGGTTCGGCGTATGAAGCGAGCTGACCATTCCGCGATTGTTAAAGGTGGCTGAGGTTTCGTGATCGCGGAAGGAAGATATGGTGCCGTTGGAGCGTACGCCGTATTGCTGGCCGTTCGCGGTGTTGACCGTGAGGTGGCCGTTGGTATGGACGGTCACGTCGCCGGCAGGAATCGGCCTGGCGTTGATGCCGGTCATGTGAGCGCGGCTCCCGTTCACCTGTCCGACTACAGCTTGTGACCCGGATTTCGTCAGAGTCGTAGGTCCGCTAGCTGAGACGGCCTCGCCCGCCGGCACGTGGTAAGCAGTGGCGCGCGGTTGAGAAGCGGCTGTGGCCGGCGACGCTGCAGGATGCGCTGCGGAAGCGGTCTGGTTCCCCGATTTTCCCGATTGTTTCTGCTGTTTGGCCAGGGCCTTCTGTTGCTGTTGCTGCAGTTTAGCCTGCGCCTTTTGCTGTTGCTGCTGCTGTTTGGCTTGCGCAGCCTTCTGCTTGGCCAAGGCCTTCTGCTGCTGTTGCTGCTGCTTGGCCTGGGCCTTCTGCTGCTGTTGCTGCTGCTTGGCTTGCGCCCGCTGCTGGCGAGCCTGCGCCTGACTAGCAGCGCGCTGCGAGGCCGCCTGCGACCGAGACTGCGAGGAAGCGGTGGAGCGCGACGGTGCGGAGGTCCTGGAGCGAGACTGGGTCGCAGGCCGCGACGACCGTTGAGGCGCCGACCTTGCGGGCGCGGATCTTGCGGGAGCCGACCGCGCGGGTGCTGAGACTTTTGGCGCAGAGACCCTCGGCGCAGAGACTCTTGGCGGCGGCGTGTACTTGTACTTCTGGGCTGGCGAGACGCCAGTGACTGCCAGGAAGGTGAGTGCGATTGCCGATGCTTTCCCGATCATCCTCATAAGTCTCCTTGGAGTTGATTGCCGTTTTGCGCTCACCGATTCCGGCCCGATGCACAGACTGCGCATGGGTTGAAGCTTATAGCCCTTTAACCGGAAGGAAAAATTACTGAAATCATGCAGGTAATCGGTACTGAGGTAATCTGGTAACCGAGGGAGTCAGGCAGGCAGACTGCGCGGCCCTCACCGGCAGGCGATGGGGGGCAAGGTTTCGTGTTTTGTTCGTGGCTTGCGAGAGGGGTTGTTTACTCGCCGCCCGAGCGGATTCGCATGCTGTAGAACGAGCGGTAGACAAAGAAGAACGAGACCGCAAAGAAGGCCAGGGCCAGCACATTGGTAAGGGTTGCGCCCTGATCTCTCTTCGACAGATTGACGGCCAGTTCTACCGCCAGCAGCCCGAACAGCGTGGTGAATTTGATGACCGGATTCAGGGCCACCGAGGAAGTGTCTTTGAAAGGATCGCCGACGGTGTCGCCGATCACGGTGGCGTCATGCAGGGGCGTGCCTTTCTGCTTCATTTCGACTTCCACGATCTTCTTGGCGTTGTCCCAGGCCGCGCCGGCGTTAGCCATGAAGATGGCCTGATAGAGGCCGAAGATGGCGATGGAGATGAGATAGCCGACGAAGAAGAACGGTTCCACGAAAGCGAAGGCCAGCGTGCCGAAGAATACGGCGATAAAGATGTTCAACATGCCCTTTTGCGCGTACTTGGTGCAGATCTCGACGACTTTCTTGCTGTCGGCGACCGAGGCCTTGGTCACGCCCTCGAGCTTGATGTTGGCCTTGATGAATTCGACCGCGCGGTAGGCTCCGGTGGTCACGGCCTGCGTGGAAGCTCCCGTGAACCAGTAAATCATGGCGCCGCCGGTGATCAGGCCCAGGAAGAAGGGAGCGTGCAGCAGGGAAAGCTTGTCGACGTCGGCGGTCAGGCCGTGGGTGAGCGCCATGATGATGGAGAAAATCATGGTGGTCGCTCCGACTACGGCAGTGCCGATGAGGACGGGTTTCGCGGTTGCCTTGAAGGTGTTGCCTGCGCCGTCATTGGCTTCGAGCAGGTATTTCGCGCGCTCGAAGTTAACGGACATGTTGAAGTCCTTCTTGAGTTCCGCTTCGACGTTGGGAACCTGCTCGATCAGCGAGAGTTCGTAGACGGACTGCGCATTGTCGGTGACCGGTCCGTAGGAATCGACCGCGATGGTGACCGGGCCCATGCCCAGGAATCCGAAGGCGACCAGGCCGAAGGCGAACACGGCCGGGGCCAGCATGGTGGCGGCTGCGGCTAATCCCATGGTGCTCATGTAGTAGGCGACGGCCATGAGAAGCATCATGGCGAGGCCGAGGTAGTATCCGGAGAAGTTACCGGCGACAAAGCCGGAAAGAATTCCGAGCGAGGCTCCGCCTTCCTGCGCGGAAATGACAACTTCTCTCACGTGGCGTGACTCGGTGGAGGTGAAAACCTTGACCAGTTCCGGGATGACGGCGCCCGCGAGCGTTCCGCAGGAGATGATGGTTGCCAGCTTCCACCACTGCGTGCCGTCGCCGCCCAGATCGGGGATGATGTGGCGCGACACGAGGTAGGTAAGCGCAATCGAAACCAGAGAAGTCAGCCAGACCAGCGAAGTGAGCGGCGCTTCAAAATTCATCTCGTTGGCGTTGCCATACTTTGTCTTAGCGATAGCGCTGTTGAGGAAGTAAGAAATCGCGCTCGCCACCAGCATCATCACGCGCATCACGAAGATCCAGACCAGCAGTTGCACCTGCACCGTGGGCTGGCTGACTCCCAGGAGAATAAAAGTGATCAGGGCCACGCCGGTTACGCCATAGGTCTCGAAGCCGTCGGCGGAGGGTCCAACGGAGTCGCCGGCATTGTCGCCGGTGCAATCGGCGATCACGCCGGGATTGCGGGCGTCGTCTTCTTTAATCTTGAACACGATCTTCATTAGGTCAGAGCCGATGTCGGCGATCTTGGTGAAGATGCCGCCGGCGATGCGGAGCGCGGCTGCGCCCAGCGACTCGCCGATGGCGAAGCCAATAAAACATGGGCCCGCGTAATCGCCGGGAACGAATAGCAGAATAAAGAGCATGATCAGCAGTTCCACGCTGATCAGCATCATGCCGATGCTCATGCCAGCTTCGAGCGGGATCTGGTAGACGGGATAGGGTTTGCCGGGCAAGGAAGCGAACGCCGTCCGCGAGTTTGCGAAAGTATTTACGCGAATGCCGAACCAGGCCACGCCGTAACTGCCGGCGATGCCGACTAAACTGAACGCCAGAATGATCACGACGCGCATGGCTTCCATGTGCTGGAGCACACCGAAATAAAGCAGAATGATGACCGCGATAAACGCCCACAGAAACAGGATGAACTTTCCCTGCGTCAGCAAATAAGTTTTGCAGGTCTCATAAATCAGCTCAGAAATCTCGCGCATGGCGCGATGCACCGGAAGATTCTTCAGGCGCATATAGATGACCATGCCGAAGCCCAGCCCGAACAGGCAGAACAGGATGCCGATCAGCAGCAGATTGTGGCCGTTGATTCCGCCGTTGAAGAAGCCGTTCAGGAAGGAGACCTGTGAAAGGTCGGGCAGTTTCAGGGAAGCCTCGCCGCCCGGGGCCTCGGCGGGCTGACCCAGGGCAGCAACGGCGCTAACGCAAAGCAGAGCGGCAACCGCCGAAATCTTCTTTATGAATTCGGTGACCAGACCGCGTCCTTGGAACGCAAACGTGGCGAGCCAGGTGCGCATAGGAAAGCCTCCAATGAAGTTCTTATAAGGAATTTTTGAAACCGTTCGGGCGGTGCTTCCGTGGCTACGCTTTGGGGCTTGCGAACCGCACTTCCGCGCTGCCACGGCCTTCACGCAAAACGGATGTTTATAACACGTTGGGGATAAGGGGTCAAACATTGCTGCAAGGGGATGTCTTAGCTTTCGGCAATTTAAAGCATTGAATTGCGGAGGTCGCGGAGGGAGGCCGTAGAGAGCGCGGAGAAAGACATCAGCCGTGGGTAGGAGCCCCTGAAATCCTTTTTGTCCGCTAATATTATCCTCAAGATCATGCCCGAGACGCCAGGAGACGCCGCGCCGCCCACCGACCGCAAAAAGCTGGACTTCCGCCGTTATCTTAGGCGAGAGCCCGTAGTCCTGGCGCTGCTTTCCGCGCTGGCCGTGATGTCGTTCGTGGCCGTGACCGCATTGTCGCACATATATCACGCCCAGCAGGATTCTCTAGGGAACCGCTGGTTCACGCGCGGTACGACGGACGCGAGCCAAGGTCACTTTGATCGCGCGGTTACCGAATTCCGGGCCGCGCTACTTTATTCGCGTGACAACTATGCGTACCAGCTCAGCCTGGCCGAGGCACTCATCGGTTTGAAACGGACCGGCGAAGCCTACGCTTACCTGATCACCCTTTGGGACCGGCAACCGGAGAACGGACTGGTGAATCTCGAACTTGCGCGCATTGCAGCCCAAAAAGGAGAGACCGACCAGGCGCTTCGCTACTATCACAACGCCATCTACGCCATCTGGCCCGGCGCACAGCACGTGCAGCGCCGCGACACCCGCCTGGAACTGATTGAGTACTTGCTGAATATCAACGCCAAGGCACAAGCCCAGGCGGAATTGATTGCCCTGGCAGCAAATCTGGAGGACGATCCGGTTCAGCAGGCGCGGGTCGCGGCTCTCTTTCTTCAGGCGCAGGACTATGAACATGGGCTGGCGGAGTACCGCCTCAGCTTAAAGGGGCAGCCCCATGACGTGCCGGCATTGGCGGGAGCTGGAATGGCAGCCTTCCAACTCGGCCGCTACAGCCTGGCCCAGCGTTACTTGCAGGCGGCGGTAGCCGCCAATCCCAACGACGAACCAAGCGCTGCGCGGCTCAGAACCGCGGCGCTGGTGATGCAGATGGATCCCTTCCAACGGCAACTGTCGGTAGCGCAGCGCGACCGCGCGGTACTGGAGGCGTTTGCCGCCGCCGGCCAGCGCATCAAGTCGTGCTCGGGAGCGGGAGACTCAAAAGGATCGGCCTCAACGGAGGCCGCGCCGGCGGGCCTGGCAGGGGATTGGGCGAAGATGAAACCGCGGATTACGGAGCGAGGTCTGCAGCGAGATCCGGACCTGGTAAACACGGCGATGGAACTGGTATTTGAAATTGAGCACGAAACCAGCAGCGCCTGCGGCACCCCCACCGGCGCAGATGCGGCGCTGTTGCTCATCGCGAAATTACATGAAACCAGCTAACGTGAGCACTTCGCCCAACCCGCGCAGCGCGATGATGCTGGACGAGAGACAGGTCCCACCGGACCTTTCGTTCGTCGATCACGCGAACGAGGGATTCCTGCGATTACTGTTTCGCGAAGATCGATTTTTTCTCGTTCTCTCGGTGTTCATCGGAGTCTTTGCGGGACTCGCGGTGGTCTGTTTCCGTTTCGCCATCGACTGGTGCCGTATCTACCTGTTGGGGTCGGGTGCCAGTCTGACCCCCTTGCGGCTGGTACTGGCACCCAGCCTGGCCGGGCTGGTGATCGCCATTCTGGTGATTCATGTGTTTCCCCTGGCTCGGGGCAGCGGGGTGAATCAAACCAAGGCAGCGCTCTACATTTACAATGGATATATTCCGCTGCGGACGGCAATCGGAAAGTTCATCACCGCTGCGCTGGCCATCGGGTCAGGACATTCTTTAGGTCCCGAAGATCCGTCGCTCCAAATCGGCGCCAGCCTGGCTTCGGCGCTGGGGCGGCGCATGCGCTTATCCCGTGACCGCATGCGGCTGATCGCTCCCGTGGGTGCCGCAGCTGGACTGGCAGCGGCTTTCAACGCTCCTATCTCGGCCGTCCTTTTCGTGATTGAAGAAGTTATCGGGCGCTGGACTGCGGGCATCCTCGGTTCAGTGGTGCTTTCCGCAGTATCCAGTGTGGTTGTGATGCGGTGGTTTCTGGGCTCGGAGTCTCTGTTCCGGATTCCTCCCGTGCAACTGGAGCATCCGTCGGAACTCATCGCCTACTCTTTCCTCGGCGTGGCAGGAGGCTTGGCCTCAGTGGCATTCTCCAGCGGAGTGGCGACCTTACGCCCGTGGTGCAAGGCCCTGCCGCGCTGGACACAGTATTTTCAGCCCGCGCTTGCCGGCTTGCTCATCGGCATCATGGCTGTGCTGGGCGCGCCACAAGTGATGGGCGCGGGCTACGAATATATCGACGAAGCCATGCACGGCCGGTTCACCTGGCAAATGCTGGCCATTCTCGCCGGGTTGAAGATTTTTGCCACGCTGCTTTCTTTCGTCAGTGGAACGCCGGGCGGGATGTTTGCTCCCACCTTGTTTATCGGGGCCATGCTGGGGACGGCCGTGGGCGGAGCAGAACACGTTTTGTTTCCGCACCTGAGCGGGTCGCCGGGCACTTACGCCCTGGTGGGCATGGGGGTCTTGTTTGCAGGATTCCTGCGCGCTCCCATGACGTCGGTCTTCATGGTGCTTGAGGTGAGCGGAAACTATTCGATCATTTTGCCTGTCCTGGTGGCTAATACTTTTGCTTACCTGATTTCCCGCGGACTGCAACCCACAGCGATTTTTGATGTGCTCACGCGCCAGGACGGCTTGGAACTGCCCTCCATGGAAGAACAACGGGAAGAAGGCAGATTGTGCGTGGAGGACGCCATGCGTCCCATGACCCAGGCCGTGGCAGACGCCGTGGTGGACGCCGAGGATCCGCTGGATCAGGTTTTTCAGCGCTGGGATGCGAAGTTACCCGATGTTCGGGTTGTCCGCATGAATCCGACCGGATGGAGCAGTGTGACGCGGCAGGAACTCGAGATCATGATCAAGGAAGGCAAAGGCAGCCTGACCCTGGGTTCGGCACTGACCGGCCGCCAGATTCCTTTCCTGCATCCCGATAATGCGCTGGAGGTGGCGTTGCGCTACGTGGATCGCTGGCCGCTTCTTCCGGTGGTGAGCCGCGCGGATTTCCTCAAGCTGGAGGGAGTGATTTCTCAACAGGATGTGCTCAAGAGGTACCAGCTTTTCGGAGAAGAAGAGGAATAGTAAGCAGGAATCGGCGTAGACGCTGCGCGACGGTCGAACGGTCCCGCCGCGTGTGAGTTCAGATTACGGCGGACGAGCTGACTCCGGTCGCCGCGAAAACCTCGGCGACTTCTTGGGCGGCGATTTCCACGAATGCCTGCACTACGACCGGATCGAACTGAGCGCCCGCGTCGGCCACGAGCCGGCGCACGGCTTCCTCATGAGGGAAGCCTTTGCGGTAACAGCGGTTTGAAATCATGGCGTCGTAGGCATCGATGACGGCTACGATGCGCGAGCCGATGGGTATTTCGATGCCCCGCAGTCCGCCTGGATAGCCGCGCCCGTCGTAGCTTTCATGGTGGTGGAGCGTATAGAGACTGGCTTTGTCGAGTCCGGGGAAACAGACGCAGAATCGACCAGCTGTACTCCGGGGCGCTGAAGAGGAACGACAGGACCGAAGCGCCAATCAGCAGCAGGATCGCGTGAACCAGTCGCCGCTCGAGGTACCGCATACTCGACCTCGTGCCCAGCTTCACGCTCCACCTCCAGCCCGGGCGGTTCGAAAAGCCGACTCTAGTACCTGAACCGATGCCAGCAACTTGCGTGTCTGGGGATGTTGGGGACTGACTAATACTTGCGAGGCCGATCCGCATTCAACCATTCTTCCCTGATGCATCACGGCGACGAAATCGGCGACTTGCCCCACAAGACTCAGATCGTGAGAGATCAACAAGCAGGTCAGGGAGTGAGCGGCCTTAAGATCGAGGAGAAGATTCAGGATCTGGGCTTGAGTCGAAAGATCCAAACCTGAAAGCGATTCATCGAGGATCAACAGGGACGGTTTCAGCGCGATGGCCCGGGCAATTGCCAGGCGCTGGCGCTGGCCGCCGCTCAGTTCCAAGGGTGAGCGGTTTGCCCACTCCGGCGACAAGCCCACTTCTTCCATCAGATCGCACGCGCGCAGCGAGCAAGTTGCACCCGCGTTCGCGATGCTGAATTTCCAAAGGCTCTGCAATGATCTGCGCTGCCGAGAAGCGCGGATTCAAGGCTCCCGCGGAATCCTGGAATACCATTTGAATCCTGGGGCACAGTGGCGCGAGTCTCCGTTTGCTCCAGCGCGATATCTCGTTTCCTTCAAACCAGATTTCGCCGCAGTCGGGCTTTTCGATCATCGCCAGACAACTTGCCAGGGTGGACTTTCCGGAGCCCGATTCGTCGACCAGCGCGGTCAGGCAGCCGGGAGCGATTTCCAGATCGACGTCGGCCAGAGCGTCGATCTGAAATTTATTTCGCGAAAACGGTGTTCACTGTACATAGCGTTTGCTCAACCCGCGCGCTCTCATGAGGCCGGGTTGCAACGCGTGCGTAGCTGCAGCTTTAATTCCCATGGTTGAAACAACTCACCCGCCGATCCGGTTCCGTCGCGATTTCCTGTGGCGATTCGGCACGGCAATCTGCTGTTCTCGCAGAACACCGCGGCTCGAAAGCGCAGCCTGGAGACAAGTAATCCAGACCGCTCAGACTGCCCGGAATTGCGGGCAGACGTTCCCGATGAGCGAGGTTCCCATGTTCCAGTCGTGCGGGGACCAACTGGAGCAAACCTCTCGTATAGGGATGAAGCGGCCGGCGGTACACCTGCGCCACCGGGCCTGCCTCGACAATGCGGCCGGCGTACATCACCAGGACTCGATCAGCAAAGCCAGTCAGCAAAGCTGGATTATGCGTAATGAACATCAGCGCCGACCCATACTTTCGATTGATGTCGCGCAGTGCATTCTGGATCTCTGCCTGCAGGGTGACGTCGAGAGAACGAGTGGGTTCGTCGGCAATGACAAGCGCCGGCCGACAGACCAGCGCTTGCGCGATGGCAACTCGATGCAGTTCTCCCCCGCTGAGTTGATGCGGATACGCGCGGTAAATGCGATCCACATCAGGGATCCCCGCATCTTTGAGCGCGGCCAAGACTTCCTGCTTGCGTTGCTTGCTTACCCCGCTGCGGTGCGCCCGGATGACCTCACCGATCTGATCGCCAGCGCGCATCACGGGGCTCAACGAGCGTCCGGGCTCCTGAAAGATCATCGCGATCGTTGCGCCGCGAGTCGCCGTCCAGCGCGATTCCGCGACCTTTGACAAGTCTTCGCCTTCTAGAAAAATCGAGCCTTCCACGTGCGCGCTTGCGGGTAGCAGCCCCAGCATGGAAAGAGCGAGTGTGCTCTTGCCTGATCCCGATTCTCCAAGAACGCCGACGATTTCTCCCGGAGCGATGTCCAAGTCAACCTGGCGCAGAGCCGGAACGGGCGGCTGTCCGCGCACGATGTAGCTCACGTTCAGACCGCGAACGCGAAGCAGCGCTGAGGCACACGTATACGGTATGGCACGAGGCGTCGACACCAAGCAGCAATCCCCCTCCTGACTGCAGATAGAACAAATTGTGACGGATGCAGTTGGAATCGCTTAATTACTGAGGTAACGAGGAGAAACGGAGGGAGCTCGTTGATCGATTCGGACAGCAAGTTCTCTTGGCGGCAAGCGCTCGCGTTGGACGTAGCGGGTGATATAGTTCCGTTTCGTGCGTTGACGCGCTCATGATGAATTTGTTGACAGTGATTGGCGTGGGGTTTCTGCTCGGAATCCGCCATGCCACCGATCCGGATCACGTGATTGCTGTGACTACGATCGTGAGCCGCCAGCGCAGCATCCGGCACGCGGGCTTGATAGGAATCCTCTGGGGCGTTGGCCACACCATTACGATTCTGCTGGTGGGCGCAGCAATCATTTTGTTCAACCTGGCGATTCCGCCTCGCATAGGTCTCGCTATGGAGTTGGCCGTGGGCCTGATGCTGATTCTTCTCGGCGTTCTCAATCTCACGGGCGTTACGCAGTGGATCACTCACAGGTTCACGCCGGCGCAACGCCATGAGGGGATCATTCACTCCCACGTACACACGCACGCTCACGGTGGTGAAGCCCACGTCCACGTTCATGGCCATCACCCCGAGGTGCACTTGCACATGGACCGGGAACCTGAAAGCGCATTGCAGAAGGCCCTGGCGCGCGTTGGTCTCTACCAGATTCTCCGGCCGCTGGCCATTGGAGTCGTGCATGGTCTGGCGGGGTCCGCAGCGGTCGCGCTGCTTGTGCTGACTACCATCCGCGATCCCAGGTGGGCGATTGTCTACCTGCTGGTGTTTAGCGTGGGAACGATTGCCGGAATGATGCTGATCACCATGATGATCGGTGTGCCGTTCGCCTACACTGGCAGGCGATTCGAGAATTTCAACCGCGGTCTGGGAGTTGCGTCGGGTCTGATCAGCGTGGCCTTCGGCTTGTGCGTCACCCTCCAGATCGGGTTTGTCGATGGCCTGTTTACGGCCAATCCGCATTGGACGCCGCATTGAGACTGGAGGTGCCGGTGTTCGAGTATCCGCTGGAAAGGCCGCCGCGCCCCGAGACTCGCCCGTGTAAAGCTTTCTTCCAGAACAGAAAGCTAGGATGTCGTCCGGGTTGACTCTCCGGCCTAGGTCGCCGCGGCCAGATAAACGTATCTCAGAATAAACAGTGCGGTAAGAATCCAGATGAGCGGGCTGATCTCGCGCACCTTGCCAGACGCAACTTTTATCAAGGTGTAGGAAATCAGACCCAGGCTGAGCCCGGTGGCGATGCTGAAGGTCAGCGGGGTCGCCACCATCGTGATGAAGGCCGGCAATGCCTCGCTGAACTCGCTCCATTGCACTTGCCCTATGGATTGCGACATCAAAACTCCCACCAGAATCAGCGCCGGAGCAGTGGCATAGCCCGGAATTGCTTTGGCAATGGGCGAACAGAACGTGGCCAGCAGGAAGAGGGCGGCGACCGCAACGTTGCTCAATCCCGTGCGCGCTCCGGCTGCGACTCCGGCGGCGCTTTCGATGTAGCTGGTCACGGTGGAGGTGCCGGTCAGGGAGCCAAAAATCGTGCCCACGGCATCGGCCAGCAACACGCGGCCCACGCGGGGAATCTTGCCGTCGCGCACGAACCCGCCTTGTTCGCAGACTCCCACCAGCGTCCCCACATTGTCGAAGAGATCAACAAACAGGAAGGCGAAAAGAATTTCGAGAAAGCCAAGGTGCGTGGCGCCGCGAAAGTCCAGCTTCAAAAAAGTGGACGATGGGTGAGGCATGGAAAAGATCGCGGTAGGCCACTCCGAGATGTGGCGAAGAAATCCCAGCACCGCAGTTCCAAGAATGCCGACCAGAATGGCGCCGTGCAGCCGGCGAGCCATCAGAATGAGGGTCAAAGCCAGGCCGAAGCAGGCCGTTTGCACTTCCTTGTCGGAAAAACTTCCGAGGCCCACGAACGTCGCCGGGCTGGCCACCACCAGCTTCGCGTTTCGCATCCCGACAAAAGCAATGAACATGCCGATTCCCGCCGCGGTGGAATGCTTCAGGCAGTCGGGCATGCCGTTAACGATTTGCTCGCGCACGTGCGTGACCGTGAGCACGAGAAAAAGCACTCCTGAAAAAAAGACCACCGCCAGCGCCGTCTGCCAAGGAACGTGCATCGTCAGGCACACGGTGTAGGTGAAGTAGGCGTTCAGCGACATGCCGGGAGCCAGCGCGATGGGGTAGTTGGCGTAGAGCCCCATCACCAGCGTGGCCACTGCCGCCGAAATGCAAGTGGCGAACACCGCGCCTTCCGCCGGGATTCCCGCCTGGGACAGGATTTGTGGGTTCACCACCACGATGTAGGCCATGGTCACGAAAGTGGTGAGGCCGCCGAGCATCTCCTGCCGCACGGTCGTCTGATTGGCGGTGAGCTTGAAATAGCGATCGATCAATGGTTTGCCCTGAACATGAATCGGGCTGCCACTCTCGTTTTCCGACGCAACCATCATTTCGGTGTCGCTCACGATCGCGTTAGTATACGCGACGGCACGGGCCTGGCTGGTTGAACCCGCCTGCGAATCTTTTGCTAGCGCTGATCGGCGAAGCCGTGCGATCGGGGAAGAATGTTGGGTGGTCTCAGTATTCGATCTTGTTTGGTTTCTCTTCCCAAGCGCGAAAGCCGGCGAGCGCCTCCTCGCGCATCATCTGGATCATCGGAATTTCGCGCTGCGCATGCGGCTGCGCAATTTCGCGGTAGATAAAAGCGTCGTCGAAGCCGATTTTGGCGGCGTCCGCCGCGAGGTTGCCGAAGAAAACATGCGCGAGGCGGGCCCAGTAAATCGCACCCAGGCACATCGGGCAGGGCTCGCACGACGTGTAGAGATCGCAGTCTTTGAGTTCGAATGCACCCAGCCTGGCGCAAGCCGTGCGGATCGCGGAGACCTCCGCGTGAGCGGTTGGATCGCTGGTTGAAGTCACGCGATTTACCCCTTCCGCAATGATCGCGCCGTCTTTCACCACGACCGCGCCGAAAGGTCCGCCTCCAGCGTGGACGTTTTCCACCGAAAGCTGGATGGCGCGTGCCATGAAAGGATTGTCCATGAGGTAGCTCTATCCGTGGGCAACCGGCCCGCAAATGGTCGACGTGGACGCTTTCGCAGCAGCTTAGCCGGAGATCGAGTATAAGCCCGAGCGCGAAGATTCGGGAAGAGTTTGATACGCTTGAGATCTCGGACCCGATTTGTTCGGCAGCATCCATGAGGAGCGGAGAGTTGAGGATGCAGGCATATGTCTCGCGTCGCGTGGTGACACAGGGGCAAACCAGCCCGGCGGCGATACTCGTGGAGGGCGAGCTGATTCGCTCGGTAGTCGATCCCGGCCAGGTGCCTGCTGGCGACGAGGTACACGATTTTGCCGACGCGGCCATTCTTCCCGGCCTAGTGGATTCGCACGTCCACATCAACGATCCTGGCCGCGCGGAGTGGGAAGGATTCGAAACCGCAACCCGCGCCGCGGCCGCGGGAGGCTACACGCTGCTTGTGGATATGCCCCTCAACTGCCTGCCCGCAACCGCGACCGTTGCCGCGTTGGAAGCGAAACGGGAGGCCGCTCGAGGACGCTGCTGGGTCGATTGGGCCGCATGGGGCGGAGTGGTTGCCGACAACCAGGGCGATATAGCAGGTTTGGCCGAAGCCGGTGTGCCTGGATTCAAGTGTTTCCTCATACATCCCGGAATCGACGGCTTCACCATGGTCACCGAGCCGCAGTTGCGGGCGGCGCTGCCTCGCATAACGCGGACTGGCTTGCCTCTGTTGGTACACGCTGAGCTTCCCGGTCCCATCGACGCGGCTTCTGAGAAGCTGGCTGGCGCCGCCTGGCGGCGCTATGCAACTTATCTGAAATCGCGACCCGACGAAGCAGAACTGTCGGCGATCCGCCTCTTGCTGTCGCTTTGCCGCGAATACGGTTTTCATTTGCATATCGTTCATCTCGCGACCAGCTTGGCCCTCGATGAACTCCGGACGGCGCGCTCCGCTGGCCTTCCGGTCACTGTCGAAACCTGTCCGCACTATCTGCACCTGGCCGCCGAAACCATTCCCGATGGCGCGACCCTTGCCAAGTGCGCGCCACCCATTGGCAGCCGCGACAACCGCGAAGCCTTGTGGCAGGGCCTTCGCGATAAAACTATCGATCTTGTAGTGACCGACCATTCTCCCTGTCCGCCGCCCATGAAGCGGCTTGCCGAGGGTAGCTTTAAGACCGCGTGGGGAGGCATTGCCAGCCTTTCCGTGGCGCTGCCGCTCATGTGGACCGAGGCCAGCCGCCGCGGATTCACTCTACAGGACATCGCCCGTTGGATGGCTGGGCAGCCCGCGAAGCTGGCGGGATGCGCGCGCAAAGGCCGAATCGCGGCTGGCTACGATGCCGACTTCGTAGTCCTCGATACCGACGAAGAGTTCACAGTGACGGAAGACCGGCTGCACTACCGCCATCGAATTTCTCCTTACATGGGAGAAAAGCTGCGCGGAGTAGTGAAGGCAACGTACCTGCGAGGAGCGCCGGTATTTGTCGAAGGCGGCTTTACAGGCGGACCTCGCGGCCAGGAGTGGCGCCGCTAGCGTCCCGCCGCGTCATTCTGTTCCCGTCTGCGCCGAAAACTTCCAGCCAGCGTGTCCCGGTCTGTCATACACTATCCCATCTCCAGGTCCTGCCCGCGGGAACCTCGGGGATTGTTCCCGTGTCATGGTTCTATCTGAATGGCGAATGATCGCATCATCGGCGCTCCGGTCCCACGCAAGGAAGGTGGCGACAAAGTGACCGGACGTGCGCAGTACGTGGACGACATGGTTCTACCCAACATGCTCCACGGCGCCACGGTTCGCAGCCAGGTCCCGCGCGGTAGGATCAAGAACATCAGCTTCGATCCCGGTGTTGCTTGGGACGAATTTGTGATCGTCGTTGCCCAAGATATCCCCGGCGCAAATTGTGTTGCTCTTATCATGGACGATCAGCCCTGCCTGGCCAGCGAATTCGTCAACCACCCGGAAGAGCCGATCTTGTTGCTGGCACATCCCGACCGTCATGTTCTCGCCAAGGCGGTGGCTGCGGTTTCGATCGAATACGAGACTCTTCCGGCCATATTCACAATCGAAGCGAGCGAGCAACGCTCCGAAATTATCTGGGGCGCGGACAACACGTTCAAAACCTACCTGGTCGAGAAGGGTGACGTAGACCGGGTCTGGGCGCAAGCCGCATTCGTCGTGGAAGGGGAATACTCAACCGGAGCGCAGGAGCAGCTTTATGTCGAGAATAACGGAATGATCGCCGCGTTCGACCCCGCGCGGGGCATCACCGTGTGGGGCTCGCTGCAGTGTCCATATTACGTGCACAAAGCTCTGATGAAATTATGCAACTTGCCCGAGGACAAAGTGCGCGTCGTGCAGATGGAGACTGGAGGCGCTTTCGGCGGCAAGGAAGAATATCCGTCGATGATCGCCGGGCACGCAGCGCTGCTGGCCATGAAGTCCGGACGACCAGTGAAGATCGTCTACGACCGCATGGAAGACATGGTCGCCACTACGAAAAGGCATCCCTCGCGGACTCGTCATCGCACGGCTTTGAGCAAAGACGGCAAAATTCTGGGCGGCGAAATTGACTTCACCATTGATGGCGGCGCGTACGCGACTTTGTCGTCCGTTGTGCTTTCCAGAGGAACGATTCACGCGGGCGGTCCTTACTACTGGCCGAACGTCCGTATCCGCGCCAAGGCGGTTGCCACCAATGCCCCACCGCACGGGGCCTTTCGCGGATTCGGGGCGCCGCAAAGCTTGTTCGCGATGGAGCGACACATGGATCGCATCGCGCAGGCCGTCGGCGTTTCTCCGCTCGAAATTCGCCGCCGAAATTTTCTGAAGACGGGCCAGACCACCACTACCGATCAGACGGTGCGCGAACCTATCGATCTGAACAGACTGCTCGACCGTGCGCTGGAACTTTCGGATTATTCGGCGAAAAAGAAACGATTCGCGACGCAAAACAAACGCGGCACGCAAAAGAAAGGAATGGGCATCGCCACGTTCTTGCACGGCGCGGGGTTCACGGGCTCGGGGGAGCGCTATCTGAGCTCTGTGGTCGCCGTTGAGGGATGCGCCGATGGCGGCGTGCGTGTCCTGGTTTCAAGCACTGAGTTTGGCCAGGGAACCAAGACCGTATTGTCGCAAATCGTTGCCGAAACTCTTGGTCTGAGATATGAAGACGTGGACGTCGCACAGGCGGATACTCTCCAAGTGCCGAACAGTGGCCCCACGGTTGCGTCACGCACCGTGATGGTGGTCGGTAAAATCGTGCAGTCGGCGGCGCTGGGAATCAAGCAGACACTGCAAGCTGCGGGCATGTTGGGCGATTCCTACTCTCCAGAGGAATTTCGCGCAGCCTGCAGGAACTACGTCACCACTCACGGACAGTTCCGTTCCTTAGCGCGCTACGAGGCGCCGACCGGCGTCTTCTGGGACGATGACAAATATCGAGGCGAAGCTTACGCCGCGTTCGCCTGGGCAGTCTACATCGCGGAAGTCTCCGTAGACTTGGTCACATACAGCGTCTCGGTGGACGACTTCGTCGCCCTGCAGGAAGTTGGGAGGGTTTTGCATCCCATATTGGCGGAGGGTCAAATCACCGGCGGCGTCGCGCAGGCAATTGGAATGACGTTGTACGAAAAAGTGATCTGGCAGAACGGACGCATGCAGAATGGCCAGATGACCAACTACATCATGCCCACTTCCGCGGACCTGCCTCCGATCCGCGTTTTCTTCGAGGAACTGGGGAATATGCACGGAGCATTTGGAGCGAAGGGAATCGGTGAGCTTCCTATGGACGGTCCGGCGCCCGCCATCGTCAACGCTGTCGTAGAGGCCTTGGGAAGTTCCTTCGATTCGATTCCGCTGCTTCCCGAGGATATCTTCGAAGCGCTCACCGCTCACGCCTCGCAGAAGAGCGAGCCTCAAACTGCAGGCGGAGCCCGATGACGCAGTCGCAGAAAACAAAGGGGACGGATGGCGCAAAGTGCGACCTTTCCCTCCAGGTAAACGGCGAGCGCAAAACGCTGCGCGCCTATCCCATGGCACGGTTGTTGGACGTGCTGCGGCACGAGTTCGAGTTGACTGGCACGAAAGAAGGTTGCGGCGAGGGCGAGTGCGGCTCGTGCTCAGTGTTGATGGACGGCGTGCTTGTCAATAGTTGCCTGGTCCCAGTGCTGCAGGCCAAAGACGCCTCAATCATCACCGTCGAGGGACTCGCCGCGCACGAGCCATCGCGCCGGATGCAGGAATCTTTCCTGAAATGTGGCGGCGCACAATGCGGAATTTGTACGCCCGGCATGATCCTGGCGGCGGTCCATTTGTTGAACCAACGACCGCTGCCTACGGTCGAAGAGATCCGCGAAGGACTTTCCGGTAATCTTTGCCGCTGCACCGGTTATGTCCAGATTTTCGAGGCGATAATGGAAACTGCCCGGCGTGGGCCAAGCGAAATAAAACCTTCAACATGAGAAGCGATCCCGCCGACTACCAACTCGTCGCCCCTGGCAGCTTGGAGGCGGCGGTATCCCTGCTCGCCGCTGAGCCAGGCGCGTGGCTTCCCATCGCCGGCGGTACCGATGTGATGGTGCAGTACGCCGCCGGAAACCTGAGCGCGCGAAAACTGCTCAGCATCTGGAATCTCCCTGAGTTGCGGCGTGTCGAGGTTTTGCCCGATGAGATTCGGATCGGCGCGGGATGCACTTACACCGATCTGCGCGAACATGAAGTTGTGTGCCGCGACTTCCCGCTGCTGGCTGCTGCGGCGCAATGCACTGGCGGAATCGCCAACCAGAATCGCGGCACCATCGGGGGCAACATCGTCAACGCCTCGCCAGCGGCCGATTCGCTGCCTGCTCTGCTGGCGTACGAGGCGGAATTGATTCTGGTCTCGGCGCGAGGCGAGCGCCGGATTTCGTATATTGGTTTCCACACCGGATACAAGAAGACTCAGCTGTTACCCGACGAACTGATTCGTGCCGTCTGCCTTCCGCGCCGCTTTTCGAGCTACATTTCCTACACTCGCAAAGTCGGAGCCCGCAATGCGCAGGCCATTTCGAAAGTATGCGTCGCGGCCGTGGGCCGCCTTGATGGTGGCGTGGTTGAAGACGTCCGCATCGCGCTGGGCAGCGTTGCGCCTGTTCCCCTGCGCCTGATCGAGACCGAAAGAACGGTTCGAGGCAAGGTCATCGATCCCGCGGTGTTGTCTCTGGCCAAGCAAGCGGCCATCGCGGAAATCCACCCAATCGATGACATCCGTTCCACAGCACGCTATCGCGCGGCTGTGGCAGGAAATTTGGTCGTGGAATTCCTCGAACGCCTGGGAGACGGTCGTGAACACGCTGGCAAGCCGAGAGATTCCGCATGACCGCCGTGCTCGCGCGCTGGAATCGCCTTCCTGTCAACGATGCTGAGAGTGAAATTCTGTCTTGCTGCGGCTCCAGAGCTTGGGCGATGGGGCTGGCGACCCGACGGCCCCTCGCGAATGAAGCCGATCTCCTGGCTGCCTCGGACGAAACCTGGCACAGCTTGGGCGAACCCGACTGGCTGGAGGCCTTCCGCAGTCATCCGCGAATCGGCGAATCCGTGGCGCCGGCGTCCGCGCATTTTGCGCATTGGGCGGTGCAAGAACAACGGAAGGTTGCCGAGGCCGATGACGCTGTTAAGATTGCTCTGGCAGAAGGCAATCGAGAGTACGAACGCCGCTTTCAGCACATCTTCATCGTGTGCGCAACGGGCAAATCGGCGTCGGAAATTCTTGCGATTCTGCATCGTCGTCTGGACAATGACGCGGTCACGGAACTGCGCGAAGCCGCCGAGCAGCAACGGCTGATCACGCAGATTCGTCTGAAGAAATGGCTCGACCAATGAATCGTATCTCCACCCACATTCTCGACACCGCGCGTGGCAAACCGGCGGCCGATGTTCCCGTAAAACTCGAGCGCCAGGAAGCCTCCGGGGCCTGGCATTTGTTGACGTCCGCGCACACCGATCCGGATGGGCGTTGCGCCCAACTACTTCCGCCGGACCATGCCCTTTCCGCGGGTTCCTACCGCTTGCTGTTCGACACGGCAAGTTACTTCGGCGCGCAGAAGGTCGACGGCTTGTATCCGCTCGTAGAAATCACGTTCCACGTGCGCGAAGGCGAATCGCTCTACCACATCCCATTGCTCCTGAGTTCAAACGGATATACGACGTATCGGGGAAGCTGAACGCGTTAGCATGAGTCATCCAGCGATGAATCAGCCGCGAACACAACGCCAAGCGCCGCCACTTGCGCATGCATTCCACGCAAGCGCGGAGCAAGTGATCTCCCGCTGCCAGCGACTGGCTCGCTTCAGCGAGGATTCAGCCGGTATTCGCCGCACGTTTCTTTCTCCGCCTATGCGCAATTGCCACGCCGAGATCATGGCGTGGCTGCAAACGCTGGGCGCGGAAGTGCGAATCGATGCCGCGGGGAATCTGCGCGCCTTCTACGCCGGAGCACAGTCCGGCGCGCCGCGCTTGCTGATTGGCTCGCACCTCGACACCGTGCCGAATGCCGGAGCTTATGATGGCGTTCTCGGCGTCGTTCTCGCGGTCGCCTTGCTGGCCGCCCTCGATGGAGAGAAGCTTCCTTTCGCAATCGAAGTGCTTGGTTTCTCCGAAGAAGAAGGAGTAAGGTTCGGTGAACCTTTCATCTGTAGCCGCGCGCTGGTGGGTCGTCTCGACGAAAAACTTTTGAACCGGCGGGATGCAAACGGCATTTCCGTGCGGCAAGTGATCGAACAATTTGGCCTGCGTCCAGAGAATATTCCTGAAGCTCGGCTAGACGCCGGAACCTTAGCGTACTTGGAGTTTCACATCGAACAAGGTCCAGTGCTCGAGACGCTGGCTCGCCCGCTGGGCGTGGTTGAGTCACTCGCAGGACAAAGCCGTCTGGAGTTCACATTTCTCGGCCGAGCCAACCATGCCGGCACCACGCCCATGCATCTTCGGTACGATGCCATTGCGGCTGCCGCGGAATGGATCTCCGCCGTCGAGCACCTCGCGCAGAGCGTTCCAGGCTTGGTTGCGACGGTCGGCAAGGTGGAGGCCAAACCCGGAGCCACAAACGTTATCGCCGGTGAAGCGCGGCTCACCCTCGACGTTCGTCACAGCTCCGACGAAGTCCGCCTCCGTGCCGTAGAGGATCTCATCCGCAAGTCCGAAGAAATAGCCCGACGCCGCGGCCTCTCCACACGACGAAACGCGCTGCTGGACCAGCAGGCCGTGGCGATGGACCCATTTCTCTTAAACCAGATCGAAAATGCTATCAGCCAGGCCGGATGCGAACCGCATCGCATGGTGAGCGGCGCCGGGCACGATGCCATGATCCTCGCCGAAAAAGTTTCTGCGGCAATGATCTTTCTGCGCACGCCCGGCGGCATCAGCCACGATCCGGCCGAATCAGTCTCTGTCGAAGATGTCGAAAAGGCAATCGAATGCGGAGTGCATCTGCTCCATCGCCTGGCTTCCTCACCCGAATTTCTCAAAAGGACATGACGTGCACAATCTTGGCCACACTCGAAGCTCGCAACAACCCAACCACCTGCTGCTGACCGCAGACACCTTTGTCCGCACCCCCTTGCCGGGGATGAAGGCGTGCACCGCCATCGTTCACGCGGGCCCAGCGGTGGGCGCCAAATTCACGCAATACACCGCCGAGTTTGAAGCGGGCGGCGAACTGGGCAACACAGCTGCGCAGCGTTTCATTTTTGTAATCGAGGGCAAAGTGCAAGTGAAGGGTCGAAACAAGAGGAGGGACCTCGGTGCGCGTGGCTATGCGTATTTGCCCGAAGGTTCGGCTCACCGAGTGACCGCGTCGCAAACCAGCCGCGTCGCAGTGATTGAGAAGCGCTATCAGGCATTAGCGTCAACCAAACCGCCGCAGCCGATCATTTCCAGCGAAGACGCGATTCGGTCACATCCCCTCGGCGACGATCCCGCCCTGCAGGTCAAATGCCTGCTTCCGGATGAAATGAATTTCGACTTCGCCGTCAACACTATGGTCTACCAACCTGGAGCCGCGCTCAGCATGGTGGAGATGCACGTGATGGAACACGGCCTCCTCATGCTTGAAGGCGGAGGCATCTACCGCCTCGGCGATTCCTGGTATCCCGTGACCGCGGGCGATTTTATCTGGATGGGGCCGTGGTGCCCGCAGTGGTTTGGCGCGATCGGCAAAGTCCCCGCAAAATATCTGATCTACAAAAATTGGAACCGGCATCCACTCGCAGAAACGCACCTATGAACCTCGCCTTTGGTGTCGATCGGGATCGTCTGCTCGCGGAAATCGAAGCTCTCGCCTCGATTTCCGAGGCCGATCCCCCCGTCGTAACCCGAATTGTTTTCACTTCTTCCGATCTCAAGGCGCGGGCGTGGGTGAGATCACGCTGTGAAGAAGCGGGACTAACCCTCCGCCAGGATGCCATCGGCAACACCTTCGCGCGCTGGAACGGCTCCAACCGCGCCGCGCCAGTAGTCGGGACAGGTTCCCACATCGCCGCGATTCCCAACGCCGGCAAATACGACGGCGTAGTCGGTGTCCTGGGTGGC
>VFSW01003435.1_pt1 | contig 23752 bp, 33 predicted proteins | sample 5358111 | NCBI WGS metagenome assembly VFSW01 (sample SAMN11554181, study PRJNA540505) | mine drainage metagenome | isolation source: sediment from site ElyBrook_90M | place: USA: Ely Copper Mine, Vershire, VT | collected 2017
CGATAGAGATCGCCGTTACCGTGGTGGGCGCCTGGTAGTTCATGGCCCAGGTGGTACAGGGGAGGTCCTGGACACTGGGGACTTTATTCGGATAGCCCAGCGCTGGGACGCGGATCGGAGCCTGTGCGACCGTGAACGAAAACTTGATGATGCAGTCCGGTGAACGCGTGGAGGTTTGCGCGCGCGCGCCGTCGCAGCCAAACCAGGCCATGAAGGCACAGAAGAGGAGGAAGTATCTCAGTCTCATACTGTGGAGAATTATACAACCGAAAGAAAATCGTTTGGGATTGAACAAGCACGAGCCGTGGATTAGAACACGCTGTACCCGACTCTTGATGAATCTGCGGCCCGTCTGGAGTCTAACGCCCTAATGCTGAAAGACCAGAAAAGGCGGCTCCCCCCGCGCAGCTGCGTTGCGCAAGGTTCACCACGGTTCTACGGGCATCTAGGCGGGATCGCTGCCGACTCTCACGGCACCCAATCAGGATTTCTCCTCAGCCGTTGACCACATCTGCCGCTTATTGCTGACTTCCCAGGGGCCTGGAGTTGCAAGGCCGACATTATCGGACCATCCAACCGCCCGAGCTTCTCAGCAGCCCTTATCCTAGACCTCCCCGATTCCCGTTGTCGCAACCCGGAGAACCGGATCATCGGTAGCTGCGGATAAAATCAAATCTGTTCAACCAGCGCGCGCCCGGAACAGCGTGAGGACGCACGCGGCAGCAACCTATTAAATACTTCTAACCTTATTACCCTTCTGACCTAAAGGCCAGTAGTCAGACCCTTCTACCTCAATAGGAGCAACAAATCTCAATCCCATCTGAGAGAGCACAGAACGGTATTCCTTTTTGCACTCCTGAAGGGTCTGAACAACCGTAGACCCGAACCCCCACTCCTGCCCATCAGGCATCAATCCCCACCTCACTACATGCAAACAAGGATCGGAGCGAAGCATCAGCTTCGGACGGAAGATCCTGTTCCGGATCAAAGGCAGACGGCAAAACCAGGACGGCAGTGTAATCAGCATAATCAAAATGGCAGGCTATCCTGTCTCCCTCCGGGTCCATACCGATCCTTCCGAATCTGCCAGATTTCCCTTTGAAACTCCGCGCGCCGCGATGCCGGCGTTTCGTGCAACAGCTTCGCAGCCGCATCTGTGTCGCCGGCCGCTTCGCCTTTCGAAATCATCAGCGCATTGACGAACGCGCCCATCGTCTTAGCACCCGGATTTTTGCGCATCGATTCCAGGAACGCCAACCGCCGGCCCGGAGGCGTCGAACGGATCACCGCCGCCGCACGCCGCGGAGAACCCTCAATCTCGCCACGCAGCACGCCCACCGCATGCGACCAGGCGGAATAAGAAGATGCTGGATTCTTAAAATGATCCACTACGGCTTTCACGTCTCGCAAGCTCTCAAACTCGGAATCAGGATCCAAGGAAGCAAAGAAAGAACCGTCGCCGCGCTTGTAAATTGTCACGCCTTTGTACTTGCTCACGGCCCGCACCGCCGAGCGCTTCTTTTCCGCCAACTCTTCCCGCGCCGCGCGCAGCTTTTCGCGCTTCTCCTCTTTCGCCGCGCGCCGCTCGTGTTCCCGCGCCGCTCTGTCGCGTTCGCGCGCGATCACGCGGCCCGTGTGCGTGTGTGTGGTGCGCCCGCCGAGCAGCCCGCCTTCGCCGAACAGGCCCAAGAACGGGTTGTATTGCTCTGTTCGACGGCCGAGGCCCGCAGCTTTAAAGACGGAGGATTTTAACTGATTGCAGGAACGGCACAGGATTATCAGGTTCTCGGGCTCCCCGTGTTCCTCAAATCCGTCCAGGTGGTCTACCTGCAAATCCGATGTCGCCGCACAGAACAGGCACACGCGCGGCATGTCGCCCGCGTCGGAGTTCGCGCGGTAGCGTTTCGCGCGGTCTGTGATCTGTTCAGCAGGTTGCCGTGTGCTCATAGCAATTCCCGATGATACCGCCGCATGAAATAATCCAAGCCGTGTCGATTCGTATGAATCTCACCAGGAAGAGTGGAGGTATCGCTTTCGCTGAACCTCACCGCCAAATCGATAGAGAGTTCTGCAGGAAGTTCGATTCGAACCTCCAAAAGATCGCAGCCTATAATGTCATCTGACGGAATCCTTCTTTCGCCCGACCAGTTCCACGACGGATCAAAAGCGCGTTGACGATAAGCGCTCACTTCTGGAAAAGTGCGAGTGAGCGACCGTGGAGTCAAAAACGTGCTCTCCCTTCGCGTTGAAACAAAGCGCTTCATGCCGCCACGCCCCCGCCCGCGTTCAGCGCACGCGCCGCGTGATCGCGGTCAGCCAGATTGCTCACCGATGACGCGACAGAAGCGAGCACGCGGAGTGCGCGCGACGATTCTGCCCGTGCCTCCGTCAGTAGCCCTTCCAGTTCTGACACGCGTGCCCGCAATGGGTCCAGTTCGACCACAACCCGCTTCATAATCTCATCGGCCATCCGATCAAACGGGAACTGCCCCCGCCGATAGAATGCCTCTTTGTGCGCAGTCGAGCAGAAGGTTTGCCGCTTGTTCTTTTTGCGGAACCGAACGCGACACCCTTTGAGCTTGCAGAGCCCATAGGTTGCTTTGCTGGCTATCGGCATAAGGAGTGGACTCCCCAAGTGGTACGCGACATCGCTAAATAGCGCACGACTTGATTATACCCATCCCGGAAGGCAATGCAAGCGGAATCGGAAGATTTTAGGATCGGAAGGCTAAAAACAGAGAAAGGAGTACAATCCCCACCCCGACCCCGAGCGTAACCGGGTCAAGATTGGAAACCAAAGAGGCAAGATCAAAAGACGAAGAAAGGTTCAGAGCCGAACCGGAGGAATCCGACCCTGAACCCGCCGCTGAAGTGGGTTCGCCTCCACTCGTGGCTAAAGTCGATAGCGGAATACTGGGATCGATCCCGGTCCAAGCCGCGACGTTCTGCGTATAGACGGACGGATTATTCCCCGTGCAAAGCGAACCCGGACACGAGGCCGGCGCCCACGCGTCGAGCATGTCCGAGAGATTGTACCCGCGATCCACGTAAAGCTGAACCTGCCGCTCCAGATCCGCTTGCCCTGTCGCTGCATCGGGACAGATCGCAATCTGCCCAGGCCGCGACGTGCAGCCCGGTGCGGAAATCAGACCACCAGGATTGTTATAGGCCGGATTCACGTTCTCTTGACGCGTGATCGCAGCCGCAACGTCTTGTACGACACCTCCCAGCCCGCGCCGCAAGTACATCTCAGCTCACCCCCCACACGATACCGATGTACTCTGTAAGCGCGCCCATGATGACCGCGATTAGAATCGTCAACACGTAGCCCACAAGACAGCCGGCCAGCGTGGCTGCGCCGTGTTCCGCCACGCGCCTGATGCGCTTGTGCCAGCCAAACGTGCAAAGCCACCAGAGCGCGCCAATCACAAGCCAGGTAAAGACGCCAGCCGCGATCACAAGCACGGAGCCGAGGATACGCGCCAGCAGTTTCACATGACCTCCCCATCCGGTTCCAAACTCAGATGGATCATCTCAAGAAGCGCCGCTTGCCCTTGTGCGAGTGTCGCGAACGCGACCAGTTGCCCGTCTTTGTCAAGCATGCCGCCGCGCGCCTTCAGGTTACCGGGATTGTTGTAGCCCACGGGCGCATTTTCCCATTTCGTCACCATCCAGGCAATGTACCGGAACGGTTCCACGCCCTGCGGAAGTATGGCCGTTCGCACGTCGCCGCGCGTGTCCTGATAGACGACGCGTACGCCGACGCGATCTTGCATGACCGTCAGCGGACCCCAGCCGACGCACACGTTTTGCAAGCGGGAGTGGCACTGGATCGTCTGGCACTTCCGGCCCGTGCCGCCGCCGCCCGCAGCGGGATTCGTCTGCCCACCCGGGTCGATTGTGATCGAGCAATCAACCGATGCGGTAGCTGCGGCTGAATCCGTAACCTGTGCCGTGTACGCAAAAGTGCCCGTAGTAGTTGGAAGGCCAGAAATAACGCCGATACCAGCATTGAGGCTCAACCCCGGAGGCAGCCCGCCCGCGATAATTGCGAACGTGTACGGAGGCGTGCCGCCTGAAGCACTCAGCGCCGCTGTATAGGCGACTCCCACTTGTCCGAGCGGCGGGTTGCCGCAATCGACCAAAAGCGGATTGCCCGGCGCTACTGCATCAAACGCCATCCACCAAAGATTCAGAGCCGAATACTTCGATGTCTGCGAAAGAAACAACGAAAGATCGATTGTCGGGAAGAATCCTCCGACAAGCCCCACGCCGCCACTATTCGAGAGCAGAATTGGGTACAGGCTGCCCGGCATAATTTTCGTCCCAAGCGAGGAGAATTCGGTTGTGACCCCAGAAAACACGCCATTCGTGTAATCCAAATGCCGCAGGAAATTGTCCCATGGATTGCTGCCTGATGCGAGAGCCTCCCCATTGGCAGTCCAGAAAATATGCAGTTGCGTCTGCCCTGAAAACTGAATTGGCAACAGCGATGGTACAAACATGGCCGTTACCTGCGAGTTTGCCAGCGTCACGCTCGTGAAATTCTCGCCGGTTGGAACACTCACCGTTGACCACGTAGGCACCACAGACTCCGCTGCCATAAGCAGAATCAAGCCCACGATATTTCCGATATAAGGAAACTGGTTATCGCGTGTGCCGATCGGCAGGCTGATCATGCGCGTATTCGGCACCACATCCAAGTAGAAGACGGGTTCCCCTACGTCATTCCAGGAGAACTGTGGATCTGGTGGATTGACGAACGTGTATGCAAGGTCAATATTAGAAATCGCGTTGTTTGTTGCTACGGTCCAATGCTGCAGCGTGGGTGAGCCAGAACCCAGAGTTCCGCCCGACCAGGCCACGGCGAAGAAATGCGCCCGGTCCGTCGAATCACACCCGCCGCTCACTACTTGCGCTCCAGTCAGGCCACCAACCGCAGTAGGCGCCACGGTCCAGGCTATTCCAACCGTGTCGTAGACGCAAATTACCACTTCGGCTGTCGTGGTCCGCGTGCAGGCGAAAATAATACTGCTGTCTGAAATTCGCACTGCGGCCTGCATCCCGTCTGCTATACCCATGCCTGTGCTCGAAAGCAAAATTGCAGGACCATCCGCAATCCAAAGTTCTGTGGCGAGATCGAAGCCCAGAACATTCAATTGACGAAAAGGCGAGGGCACACCGACAACATTGGAGAGGTAGACCGTATTGTTCACACGGATGAACAACTGCCCGAACCGCAGCCCGATCTTCTGTGGCACCGCCGGAGTAATGTCCGTCCAGGTTACACCATCATCAATCGACTTGTAGATAAAAAACTGTGCAGTACCGCCGCCTGAAGCGCTCGACCCGACGCCATCCTCCATGAATAGATAGAGATTCCCGTTGTACTGATAAATAGGGTTTGTCGAGCTATCACCGTTCTCGTCGAAATGCTGGGGCTGTTGCGATGGCGCGAACTGGGAGACGCTCATACGGCCCCGCGCAATGCGAAGAACACGCGACCGTTACGCGCTCGCTCCATATCCATGACGCGCATGCCGATCAACGGAGCCACCCAAAAGTCCCACCACGGTTCAGGCGGCAAAGCCGGAATAATCGCATCCGGCGGCAGCGAAGCCAAATATTGATTGCAGAGAGCAATGAGTCTTTCTGCGGACTCCGATCTCATTGCGCCATGACACTGATACTCACGTTTCGCATAACGCCCAACCGGCAGGACTAGGTCAACAGAGATTCCAAAGTCAACAGAGAGGAGTTTCCCATTGGCCGCCAGGACGTGCAACGCCTTGAAGTCTGCCACCTGCCGACCCGCCATGTAGATGCTATAGAAAGTCGTGAATGCGGCCCGACCTTCCGGGCTTACGCGATCCTCGTACGTCGCCGTATCTGTGAGATTAACCGCCACACCCGCTATTCTCCGGCCGGCCAGGTCCAGCCAACCAAGGAAGTCAGGAATTGGACGCCCACGGTCGGAAACGGCGCGGTAGTCGTGACCTTGACGCGTACCACGTCGCGCGGTTCGAACACGAGGCGGCCCGGCACGGGCCAAGGTCCAACATCCGGGTTTCCCTTGTGAATCAGGATTGCACCCGTCGTGTTGCCGTTCGCGTCAAGCCCTCCGAAGTACGGCACGATGTAGCCGGATGGCAGGATCGGTGCCGTGACACCCGCGCCGATGTCCGTCGGAATGTTCACATCCCACTGCCAGGATACAAAGCCTAGCCCATCCACCAACGGGGTGCCGACATAGTACAGCATAATGCCGCGCGGCCGGAAGAATTCTCCATCCGGCACCGCAAAAGACCATAGCTCCGTTTGCTTGCCGTTCGCAGTAGGCGCCGCAATCACGGTTTCCAGATTGAGCGCTTCAGCCTGCTGCGTCGGAAACTCCCAGGCGTACGGCCAGCCCTGTTTCCGCGTATCGGCTTTTGTCTTGGCCAACAGGCCTGCGGCCGAAAGCGCCGGAGTCATCAATCCGTTCACTGGCACTGGATCACCTCCGCGACGGCGAAAATAAGAAAGACGCGCGTTGCCACCGAGTTGGCAGCATTCGCCCAAAACTCCACGCTGAACATGCCCGAGCCGGAAACCGGATAGGGACACGGGAGCAGGTTCGGATAGGTCGAATTCGGATTGCTTAGGAAGTAATTCGACAGCGGCACATCGAAGAACTTGTGGCCCGTGCTCACGTCCTTGATTTGCACGCTGAACGTCGGCGTGTTCACGTTGCCGCCATGCGAAAACGTCGAGAGATCGTTCAGGTTCTGCAGGAACGCGAAGATCAGCGAGCCCGGCGTAATCGTGAGGTTGTACCGCTGGTAGGCGCCAGAATTCATGGTCTGGATACCGATCTCCGGCGCGGTATAGAATTTCGGCTGATAGCAGGAGTTGTGATCGAGCGGCGCGAAAGCCGACATCACCTCCGCATCCCAGAATCCCCAGGTGTCCCGGTAGTACGGCCATAGCTCAAGAGAGTTTATCATCCACGCACCACCTTAGACCCGGAGAACACAATCTGGATTGTGCAGGACCTGAGTCCGAGGCCCGCATCAGCCCGGAAGAAATCGAAGAACAAGTACTGATTCGCCGGCACGTAAAGCTCAGGCACGAACAGGCCCGGCGCGAACGAACCGTTCAATGGGTTTATGGTCGTCGGTGTGCCTTGCGAGCCCGGAATCCCAAACACATGGTAGACGTGGCATGGCGCGTTCATGTACGGCCGCATCCGGTTGTCTTTGACCATGCACGTCAGGTTGCGGAATTCCGGCGTGTGGTTGGACGTGTTGTTGTAGCCGAGCACGCCGCCGCGGAACGCGTAATCGAAATCGGCAGGTACCTGCAAGGGATACTCACGGATCGTATCGGTTACCTGTATCGTGAGCGTCCGGCCCGGCCCAGGAAGCGTTAACGCATAAGCTTTCGGCTGCGAAACGGGCGGATACGTAGCACCGTAGTTGCCGTCCGGATAGATCTTGACCCCGTGATAATAAAGAGTCGCCGTCACCGGAAAGTCCGGGTTTGCCGAGCCCGTGTTGAGCACATCCGTCTGAATGATCGCGCCAGCCGGATAGGGTTTCTGCGGGTAAACCTGCCCAGGCGCGCCCGCCCCGCCACCGGGCATGTCAACAAAGGACGGCACTACCTCATTCGAATTCCAGCGTTCCGCCGAATCACAGAAGCGCGTCGAGATCTGCGAGACGTAGAGTTGAGAATTCGTATTGGGACTCGCCGTGCTTTCCACAATGCCAAGAGACCGGCCGCGCAAGATGAAGGGTGCGTCATTATCGATCTGGAACGGCACGCGGACGAGTTGGCCCGGAACAAGCGAGCCAAGAGGAACCGCGTAAATCTGCCAACGTTCAATCATGCCGCGCACGCTCCAATCGGCACCAACTTAAACCCGCGCAATTCCAGGTTGCCCCACGCATACGACGCATCTCCCAGCGAGAGCACGTTTTTCACGTCGAGCTGCAAAAACGAGCCGTGCGGACAGTACACCGGGGGTTCAAACACCGGGACGAAGCCGCCGCCACGGTCAGGATTCACGCCAGCCGGCATCGCGTAAAACGACGTGAGACAGTAGTCGTCCGAGAGATAGTTTCCCCAGGCATCCCGCAGCCGGAAAGCAAGAAAATCGAGATTCTGCGGACACGAGTAGGCCATGCCGCAGAGCCAGAAATCATAGTCCCGATCCATCGGGATCGGCAGATTCTTGAATTCGAGTGTCGGCGCGATCACGTTGCCGCCGTTCACGTCCGCAGCCACGAACGGCACGGCAAACGGTTCAGCCATCCAGCCAGGCGGAATTGTCATCAATCGCTGAGGCCGGTACATTATTGGAGCGCCCCCCGCCGCTTGACGCCGCCCAGGAGCGTGTACACGTTCAGCACATCGCCTACGCCGCCCGATCCATCGACCACCATGTAATCCACAAAGAGAGCACCCCCGCCATTCAGCCGTAGCCCAGGAAACAGCACCGTCGAGATAGCCGACGCGATGGTAAACCCGTCTGTAACCTCATAGCCGGTATCCGTCCGGATGCGCACTGCCAGCGTGCCGGCAGCCGAGCCCGTGTGCGACGGCACCGTGAAAGCCAGAAAGCGCCCGACAAAATCCGATGTTGCCTCAATCGGGAAGACGACATTCGGCACGATTTCGCCGGTCCAAGGCACTGCTACGAGATTCGCCGTGGGAGTGCCATACCAGAAATGATCGTCGGTAAATCCAGCCGGCGTTTCCGGGTAGCACTGCGAGCCGAGCCGCCACTCCGGAGCAAGAATGTTCTGATTCGGGTTCTGCGTGTACCGTTGCAGAGCCGCGCACAGTTCCGCGTTCTGCGTTGGGATACCCTTCGCGTCCCCCGCGATCGGATACCGTAGCGCGCCCTCGAATACTACCGACAAGCCCGTTGCAGTCGCCGCGTTGTTCACCAGCGAGTCGATGGTGATGTAGAATTTCGCACCCGGCGCGCACTCGATTGGCTGATCGAAGTAATACCGCCACGAGCCGAAATCCGCCGCCTCTGTAAACGCTGCGTTCTTGCTCTGCAAAAATCGCCCATTCGGCATCCGGAGCCGCCAGTACAGAGACCCCGGAGTCGCCGGTTGCCCAAAAGCCGAGATACCGTAGACGACAAAATGGACCTCGGTATCGACGATCCGCTCCTCTGTCGATACCGGCGTGCTTGTCGGCGCCAGTGTCTGTCCCTGCAAGAACTTCTGGTACGTCATCTTGTACGGGATGTCCACCCATGCCGTGCCCTTCGGCATCTTCGGACGCCCGCAAGAGGTTAACACTCTGTCGCATTCGGAAAGGAGCCGGATGTCCATTAGCGTTTCACCCGTACTTCAACCACGCGACCGTTGCGCGTGATCACGTCCACCGCTTTTGCCCGCAGAAAGCCAGTGTGGCCGGTGCGCGCAAGTTTTACACCGGGATTTGTTTTGCCACGTGGCCTGCCAAGCCAATCGCGCATCGGTTTCTTGCGCCTTTTCGCCATCCTGTCAGCCCTAACCGATGCCTTGCTACGACTCGGATGGGCCTCCATTTCCACATCGTATTGCGAACGCCCAAAGCCCCAAAGCCCAGACTCCCGCTGACTCTCCCGCTCTTTCTGGGCCGCCGTCGAAATGCGTTTTTTTGTTTTACGCCGCGAGGCCATTCGAGAATCCCCCTCTCTTTGGATATGGTACTGAAGATCTTGCATCTTTATGGCTTAGGAGCATAATCGTAGACATGACCGCCATTGAATTGGAAATCGAGATGACATATCGAATCGCTAGGACCACAACCGTGATATGGCGAAAAAAGCCCGCAATACGTACACAAGAAGAAAAACGATTTCTAGCTCTCAATTTGCCCCACTCACACATCAATCCACGAAGGACGCTGAAACCCTGCATCCTCGCTGTCGATCCAAATGACCAATGCGCCATACGCCGCATTGCCGCCATTATCGCATCCGAAGCAAAATCCAAAGGTGATGTGAACGAACTAGCGATAAAGCACGGACTTATCAGGCCGATCCGAACCAGACGGCGAATTCGCATAAAGACCATTTAAGCCGCCCTCCGCGTGTAAGTCTTTCTCGCCTTCACCGGCTTGTCATCGGATGCCGTCATAGCCCACACCGCCACACCAGCAGCAAGGAGCCACCACAGCGGGGAGAACCCGGTATCTGCCGCCGCGTTCGCAGCCGCAGGCACGCCGCCCGCGCTTGGCTGCGCGCCGCCTCCAGCACAGGTATCCGCGCTCACGGCGTACGCGCCCGCCATGCCGCGCCGATAACCCGACATGCCCACACCTGGACAAGGCCCGAGCGTGGAGGAGTCAACCAGCGGAATCGCCGCCAGCTCCGCAGCCGATACCGCGATCTGCGGCCCGCCCGGCCCGCACGCAGGACAATTGCCGACATAGCCTTTCTGCGAGCACGCGTAAAGCACAGACGGCGAGACTTGGGACGCGAGCACGATGCCGTTGCGAATGTCCAGGCAGATGTTCCCAGACGATGGAGGACACTGTGACACGGATGCCGCCACCGGAGCCGCAGCAGCCGCAGCCTCCATCGTCAGCGGAGGCGCGGGGGGATTCGGAGACCCGAAGATGGGAGATGTATCGACAGGGGCTGAATTCGCCGCGCAGGTTTCACCGCGGCCAAGGAAGCCCGAAGGAGCGCCGCCGCCCCCCACAAGGCCCGTGCCCATATTAAATGTCTGGCGCCGAGCCAAATAGGCATCCGTATTTGCAATCGCCGGACGGGATGCCGGCCCGCGCCCCCCGTTCACCGGCGAGCCGTCCGGCCATGTCTCGGTTGCGCGCAGCGGCCGCACAGGAGCGCCGCCGCTTCGTGGACCGCCGCCCCAACGGCCCTGATTCGCCGGCCCCGACCGCCGCCACTGGATAGATGGCACGCCACCCACTGGAAACTGAAACGCCGATGGAACCGCCGCGCCAGGCGCAACCACGCCAGGCGATTGATTCTGCGCATTCGAAACCGCAACATCAGCTTGAACCACTGGCCCAAATGCCGCAAAATCCGCAGGCGAACGAGTCAGGATCGAATTCACCGCCGCCTGCGCGCCATTCACCGCCGCCTGCAATGCCGCCGCCAAAGACTGAGACGAAGACACTGCCGCGGTCGATAGCGGAGTTGTGCTACTCGGCCAGTTGCAGGCTTGATCTCTTGACAGCAGCATATTCGTCTCGTTTCACTACGTGGCCTTTACCCGCCCGCCACGCCGCCACGTTTGGCGCGCGGGCATCTGTTCCGGATAGTAATTCACCGGTATCAAAGCAATCACCGCCCTTTCCAGGCCGATGATAGCATGCGTGCCGCGCCGAGGCCCCGCGCTGTACGCGAGGCCCCGACACGCCGCCGCCCAAAAACCAAGCCCGCGCGCCCGCTTGCAAACTACAGCGCGCGGCCTTGCAAACCTTACTGAACCGCGCGATCCGTGAACCCGTCGAGCACGATGCGCATGAACGGCACGCACGTGTTCCCCGCGTTGTTCACGATGCCGACACCCGAAGGAATCGCCGGCAACGTCAGCGTCGGCGGATTCGTCGTGCCGCCCGAGGTCGAATACGTCGGGAAGTTCACCGTGAAGATGAACGGGATCTGCGGCGCGATGTACTTCGCGTACTGCAAAGTCAGCTTGCGCATGGCATAAGGAGCCGGGAAACCGTTCGCCCAGGTCTCCTGACCTGTCGCGTCCGTGCTCCCGGTCATGCCAGCGCCGCCCGGCCAGTGCTCCATTCTCCCCTGGAAGAACGGTTTCTCCGCGATCTGGAAGGAGAAGTTCATGCACTCCATGAGCGAGTCGGCCGCGCCCTTCGGGAGCCAGGACGGGAAATAGAATCCGAACGCGGTAAGGATAAAGCACCTGGTGGCGCCGAACCCGTTTTGCGAACCCGACGAAATCATATTCGTCTGGGTGAAAGTCTTGTTGAAATTCGCCGTCACTTCCGGCTGATTGGACGGAATCGCAAACGGCGTGTACGTCCCGCCGACCGCGCCCGCGCCCGTCGTGAGCTGCAAATACAGCGTGTCGTAATACGGCCAGGGCCCACGATCCACCATCGTCCCGAGGATGGAATTGATATCGAAGCTGCCAGCCGCGATTGCGCTGTTCACCGCAGCCATCTGTTGCGTTCCGCTCATGCCGCGCAACTGCGGATAAGTCAAAGGCATTGTCTTTTTCTCTCTCTTGCCCCGGTTTCGTTATGCCGAGGCGGTTATGCGTGGGGATCGCTCCCCACGCAGGTTAAAGGTTGAAGGCTTGAAGGAGCCTAATACCCCCCGTAGCCGCCGCCGCCGGCATAGCCGTCGTATCCGGCCACGCCCGCCGCAGGGGCCGCCACTACGGTTGTGGGCGCCCACCCGGAAGGAATCTGAACTTGAGCCGAGTTGGCCGCATCCACGTACCGCTGCGGCAGAACTGCGTTCGAAGGCAGGTACAGCCCAACGCCATGGGCGCCGCCGCCCGCGTAGTCACCTACGCCCGCCTGTTGCAGGTACTGGCCGAACGGCGTGTAGTCCTGCAAGAGTCGCGCCACGATACCGGCTGCGGTTCCCGTGATCACGCCGCCCGTGACGCGCGGATTCTTCGTGACCATGTGCAGAGCCGTCGCCAGCAGACCGCCAGCCGCCGCATTGCCGACATAGCCCCAGACGCCAACGTTATTGGCACCCAGCACCATCTGGGTCAACAGACGCGAGCCGACCAGGCCACCAATCACGAACAGCCCGTCCGTGACCAGATTCGGCACGTTCAGTCCAGCTGGGTTGCGCCGGATGCGATTGTGCCGCATGCTGTGCCGCCGGCTGTGATGCCTGCGTGCAACAGGATTGTGACGCCGGCGGTTGTGCCGGCGACGAGGATTGCTCACGGAGGCGTGATGGCGCCGCCGATTACGTTTTGTCGCTGCCACTTTCTTTCTCCTTTTCGCCGGATTTCCCAGCGTCAACGATAGAATTTCACCGGGGTTCGACCGCTTCGCCGTGCGCCGCCGATGAGCCGCCGCACGATGTCTTTTTGGCGCGCGCCGCGGGTTTGCCACCGCGCGCGTGGTGTGGCGCCGCTTCGCTTTGAGCGCCGCCCGTTGCCGCTTCGTGCCGAAGTGACGAATCTGTTTCGCCGTCATCTTTCGGCGCGCTTTGTTCCGCCGCCGTCTCGCGGGGTTCACGATACTGTGTCGCCTGACAGCCGTTGCCATTTACCCCTCCTATCGGATGCCGGTCCAGGGCCGCAGCACGAACACGTTGACCGTGCCAGCCGAGCTGGCCGCGCTCGCCTTCGAGATCTGAAACACCGAGGACGAAGCAATCGAGCCGTTCAGAATCGTGTTGATTGATCCGCCCGTCTGGTAGTACCAGCCAACCAGCGGAAACAAGCTAGCCGCCTCATTGACAAGCGAGCCTGGATTCGTGGGCAAGACGACAGTGCCCAGTTGCATGTTATGAGTGATCAGCGCCAGCACGTCGGAGTCGGACCCGAAGTTCACCGCCGCCGTCACCAAGGACAGAGGCTTCATTTGCAGCACCGTCGGAGGCGTCGTCCCGACCACCGGCCATTGATAGGTAACCGTTACAGTGCCGAGGATCGCCGGCACGGCGGCCACCGTCAGAAATGCTACCCACGCGCCAATGCCATGCACGCCCATCGCCTGCCCCAGCACCAGCACCAATACCGCCAGCAGCAAACCCGCCAGCGAGTTCGTTACACGTTTCATCGTTTTTTCTCCTATCTCGCGGAATTCACCGCCGTTCAAAAAACCCTTCCAGAAAGCAAAAGGGGTTGTCGAATCCGGGATTTCTCCCGAGTCCGACAACCCCTTCTAGAAGGTTGCCTTCTGGTTTTACTGAATCAATCGGAGCGACCGATCAACCCAACCGTCCAAACTTGAAAGATCAACGGCCCGCTATTGCGCGGACCATACCCAAAAACTTTTGCGCGGCGGCCGCCCCCGGCGTTTCGGAGACCGTTACCGGCACTTCGCCCATGGCCGTTGTCTTGCGCGGCCCTTTCATCATCCAGTCAGGCTCCGGATTGCCATATTTCAGATGCGGCACCTTGACCCGCCGGTCGCAGACAAACTTGAGCCCGGCATCGGCCGCTCGCTGGAAGAACGACGTGTCCTCCCCGCTCATCCCGGTTGACCAGGCATCGTTGAGCAGCGGACGGAACGGAAACGCGCCGATCTTTTCAATCACATTCCCGCGATGTAACACGATGGGAAAACCCGACCAATCGACAGGGATCAAATCCGAATCGGCCGCCATGACCTTGTCGTAATCGAACGATACCGACGCGCCATTCTCTGCGAACGCGCCGCACGACATGCGCGCGTCAGGATGAATCCAGCACCAGCCCACGACTCCTGACAGTTCCGGATGCGTATCGAGATCGTTCAGCAGCATTTCAAACTGAGACGCCAAGAGCAGGTTATCGTCATCGATCCAGAGGACGAGATCCGCCGGCTGCGGCAATGCCTTGATGTACTCAAAAGTCAAGTGCCGCATCTTGTAAACATCGGTTACAACCGGCATCACCGGCCAGACGTTGCGGAATCGGTTGAACAGATGGCAACAGAGTTGAAGCGCGTTCTCTGCTACCCAGGTCGAGTGGAACCACTCTCCGGGCAGGCAGATCGCGAGATTCTTGCCCGTATTCGGAACCGGCGGAGACGGCACCACGGCGAGTTTCGAGCCGAAGCCATTCGCCTTGCGCTCCGCAAACAGACGCGAGCCGAGCTCGTACGCTTCCGGCCGGTTCTGCCGTTGGTAAGCTTCGTCAAATACGACCGTCTTGTCCCAGTACGCATGCCGATGCGGGAAGACCAGATCTACCGGCCCGTCGATCAATACGCCGTCGTGTTCCGCGTGCGCCGTAAGATCGTTGTCCGCGTACATCGATTCGTAGGCAGGATAGAAGACGTAGCCCAGCCGGTTGTACCGGGCCCGCGACAGAATCGGCATCACGGTAATACCGCGCTCGCGTTCGTGCGGAGTGCCCGTGGACAAGCGGAGCACAAATTCAGCGCCCGGATTGAGACTCGGCAGCGCAGATGTAAGCGCCGCATCCCACTGCTCAGCCGGAAACTGATCGTCGGCCACCACGATGAGGATATCCCCCGTCGCGTTCTTTGCCGCCAGGTTCACCCCATCCACGTAGCACATGCGGCCCGTGTTGCAAATAAGCTTGTCTTGCGCCCGAACCCAACCCGCCGAAGCATCCACATCCGGTCGCACGTTGAAGCCCCAGCGCGGATCTACTACGAGCACGTACTCGACATCTTCCGGATGCACCGCCGCCTTGAGCCACGCATCATAGACCGCGCGCCACGCGCCCGGCCGTGCCGACGTGTGCAGAATCGAAAACCGCGGCCGTTCCGTTCTATCTCGCATAGGCAAAGGCGCTTTCAGATCACCCGGCCATTCGTAAAGGGCCGCAGGATTCCAGCAGAACGAATCCTGCCCAATTTGGAATTCATCGTAATGCACCCCCCATCCTTCGCGATGCTCTGTTTCACACCGCCGCGCCAGCCGCGTTTCGATTTTGCGCCGCGCCTGATCTGGCGTCCGGTACGGATAGTGCTTCATCACGAACTTCTCGGGCGCAACCCGCTTGCCCGAGAACACCACGGCATGACCGGCCCCATCGCACAGATTCACGCGACCGGCATTCTTCCAGAACTTCTCCTGTGGCAGTTTGCAAATCGGATCGGTCGTGTTGTAGAAGCGAAAATACTGCTCAGGATCACCCTGCCAGCCCGCATCCGTACAGAAGAACGCGAAGACGCGATGATCGATCACGTTGTAGCCGTCGCGATCCACGCGCGCGATAGCGTCAACCAGCCGCTCGCCAGCCCGCGAGCTGCGGCGCCACTCGTCCGCGTCGGAGAGGCCGCACCAGTCCGCATCCGACTTTTCCGCCAACTCCTCAACTCGGCCCAGAATATCGCGGCACACTTGCGCGCTCGCCGACCCCTCCGCGGGGAACCGCTCTACCGTTACGCCCGCACCCGCCGCGGACAAAAGCTCGTAGCTTCCATCAGTGGACCAGCCATCGAGCGCATGCACTTCGATGCCTTGCGCGCGCATGTGGGCCAGCACGAACGGCAGCACGTCCGCTTCGTTGAATACCGGCATATAGGCAACAACCCGCATCAGTTTGCCTCCCGGCTGAACAGAAAATACTGCGTCGGATATACCCCGGCAACGCCCGCCGGGTATTTTGGCGCGGAAGAAACCAGTTTGAATCCGCTGTGTATGATAAGCGGCAAAAAACAAAATGCAGACCCATCCGCTTCCATCGATAGGCAAAGATCGTTATGCGGCACAAGAAAAAGGTGTTTCACGTTCTGCTGTTTCAGCAGATCGAGCCATGAAGAAATCGCGCCGAAGGTACATTCTGACCAGCTATGAATGTTCACCGCCAGGTCAATCGATGGAACCGCCCGAATCTGATCGGGCCGAATCACCGCAGCGCCAGAGCACCGAAAAGCCAGATACCGGGAGCAAATCTCCGCTGACTTCTGGATTGCGTCCGTACAGTACACTCGCGCCCGTGAAAACGCAGCCGTAAAGCGGTGCGCAAACCGGCCGTACCCAGCCCCGATGTCCAGGACCGTGATATCTGTGTTTTGAAAGAGATTCAGCCGATCCCGCAGAAAGCTGATTTCGAGAACCGAGTCCATCAGATCGCGCGAAACCACCTTGCCGTCAAATCTGAAAGTCTTGACCCCGAAAGCGTCATCTTCGTGAAATAAAGACAGGTATGCAGGCTCACGCTTCCGCAGATAGTCGAACGTCGCGCGGTAATGCTCAACCGTCATTCCGCCGTCGCCCCCGAGCTGCGCGAGGTAGTCGCCCTCCCGGCGAAACTCGTCACGCGAGACGCGCTCAGGCCAGTGCGCCCACATGCTATGTTCCATCGCTCGCGCGCTCACTGCTTCACCGCCTCAAGAAGAATGCCCAATTTGGGGCCGTCCAAGGAAGAAATATCCTGCTCGCCCAACACGCGAAACGCCGCCTTGACTCCGTTCGCCTGGTGGAACCGCTCCCGGTACGGGTTTCCCGCTTCGTAATACCAGAACGAATTCCGATTCCAAAACGAGCAATGCTGAGGATCCTGGAACGCCGCGCGCCCGTCCGTGGTCGGCACGACGATTTCCAGCCGTCCGCCCGGTTTCAGCACGCGATGCGCCTCGTTCATCGTGTGAACCTTATCTGCCAAGTGCTCGATCACGTCATGCGCCCGGATCGCTTCCACGCTCGAATCGCGCCACGGCCACGCGCGCGAAAGATCCGCGATCACATCGGCAGGCGGCACGATATCCACGTTGACAAAGCCTTCCGGCAAAGCGTTCGAGCACCCGAGATTGAGACGGATTGACACTACCGCTTCACCTTCACTTCAACCACCCGGCCCCCGCGCGTGATCACATCCACCGCGCGTGCTTTCAAAAAGCCGGTGTGGCCCGTGCGCGGAAGACGCACGCTGCCACGCGGGTTCGAACGCTTCCCACGCATGCGCGGCGGATTTGACCAACCCTTCCATTTCTTAACGCTCATGGATGCTTTGCCGCCATCTACATACATCCCAACCTTTCTCCGGTAGGCTTCCGCTTGCGCTTTGGTTTCAAAAAACTGAAGCGATTCGCCAGTCCTTTTCGAAACGACGACATATTTGCTCATCCGTCAATCCCTTCTGACGGGATGGTATAACCCCCGCCACTGAATTCGATCTGTTCATCCACCACCCGGTAGTTCACTCGTGGACACTCTGTCTTTTCGCCTGTCGCTTCGTTCGTTCCGAACTTGTGAACGTAATTCGCTTCCCCGCCCTCATTGCCTAGATGGTCCTTCGTGGTGTAGTACGTCACCTCAACCAGATGCCCCAGGTATTCCACCTCATGAGCATCCGCATTCGAGAGCCCGAATTCATCCAGGTCTAACGATTGATCCCCGCCCTCGACGTACAGTTGCAGTTTCGTCGGATGCCGCGTCAGCATGGCCCCGTCGAAATTCTTCACCGTCACGACGCGCGCGCCCTCGACGCGGCCCACCGGCACGCGGATCTTGAGCGAGACCAGCTCGCCAATCGCGGCGGTACGGCCCGGATAGTGCGACCGGGTTTCGAATTCGATAATCTCTTCCGGTTCCCGCCCGTGAAAGTCTTTGTACGCTTCGATCGCTGCGGGTTCGTTGTGGTGGTTGCGCCGCGTCGGATTCTTTTTTGCCCAAGGCCCCCATGTAACAAGCCAATCCAACCCCTTAACAGCAGGATCTTTCGCAACAATCCGAGCCTGAACCTTCGCGGGAATCCTGAACACCTTCACCTTCGTATATCCGTTCTCGCGCAGTTCACGCGCCCGATCTTCCGCTTCCGCCTTCGTCGCATAAGGCCAACGGTCCCGACCAAGCGCCGGATTGTCAAGCAGCGCCCACGGTGCAATCTTTGCCTTCACCGCCGTCGTCGCCAACTCCTGCAAGTCTTTCGCGCCCGGCCGCCGCGCCTTGCCCGCGTTCACGCGCCCCCGCGTGCGCCCGCGTTTCGCCGCGATGGACGCCGCGCACACCGCGCGCGGATCGGACACGCCGCCGCGCTCGCTGACGGACTCGACACAGCGCCGAAATGTGCCTTTACCGGGCATCGCTTCTCACTCCGGAAAATGCCACGTCCCAGGGATATGGTCCGCTGAGTGCATAACAGCCGGCTTCCACGCCGTACAACTCACCGGACAGCTACACTGGGGAGCAGGAGGCGGCGGAATCGCTGGAATACCGTCCTCCGCGCCCGCCAGAAACACCACCAGCCCAATGGTCGCTTGCGGCCCCTTCGCCGCCGGCACATCGATCACGACAGCCGGCCGGTATTGCGGCCCGCTGCGGCTTGCACCGGGCAAATAGTCCGTGGCCGCCATCACGTAATGCACGATGGACCCGACACGTAAATCTGCGCCGAAGATCGACATCTACCTACCTCCCAGCAACAGCGGCCCGCGCGCCGCCAGCTCCGACGCGGCTAGGCACGCAAGGCCAAAACACAGCAGGCGCCCGCGCCACGGTTCCACCGGGCTTACAAACCCGGCGATGAGAAACAGCACCAACGCGAAAACCAACAGGATCAGAGAAAGCATAAGCCCTCACCTTTTCAAAAACGCCAAGAGCACCTGCAGAATGGCAGACACCGCCAGCGCGCCGCCCAACCACATCCAGATGCGCTTTTCGATGTTGCGAATCCGGACTTCATGGTCATCCATGATGACCTTGTCCGCTTTCTTCTGCCGCAATTCATCCACTTCGATGTAAGTCTGTTCCAAGTCGTGTGCGGAGACCTTAGCATCCTCCAGTTTTGCAAGGCGCGTAGAAAGCTCCTGCAAACCCATCGTGATGTGCTTCATCTCATTTTCGAGAATGTTCAGAGACTTGCGATCCTCTGCGGTGAAACCTTCCCCATTTGCCATTCGCTTCTCCGAACCTTCTTGCACAACCGCTAGCGCCGCCGCCACTTCTACCGCCTCCGATACTCATGAGCGCTTGGCATCAAAGACCAAGCGGCAAATAGCCCCGCCATAACCAAAACCCACACCGGCACGCCCGAAGACCCGAGCGGCAACGTCGTCGTCAGCGCGCCCCACAACTGATCCAGAATCGTCGGGTTCGCCGCATCCCCCAAGCCGGCACAAGCCGAACATCCGCCCGCACTCGGAGGAGCCTTCTCGATCAGCATCTTATGTCACCGCCATTTTCAAACCGCTCGCCACGCGCCGCCTGCGTTTCCCGATCTTACTCAGCCCGCGATACTGCGACCGCAGCGCCTTGCGCTTCGCGCGGTACTCGGAACCACTCGGCCACGTCAGCCACCAGAGCACCAGCCCGGCACCGCCGACAAGCGCCCACGCCGGCAAAGTCGCAAAACCGAGATCCACAGGAGTTGTGAGAGACGCCATGATCGCATCCGTTGTCGCGTCCCCCATGCCGCGGCAAGACGCGCACGCGCCGCCGCACGCACAGCCGAGGCCCGCCGGTTGAAGTTGGATGATCACCGTCGCCTCCGTCCAGCAGGAAGCAGGAACGCAATCGCCGCCACGGCAAGACCGCCAAAAATCGCATACGTGCCGTAGTTGCACCAGAAGTCGGAAGGCTCGCAGGTTGACGGCCCGCCAGTCACGGCCTGATAGGCAGCACTGGCCCCGCTCGTCACTCCCTGTACCACCGTCCCCGCCGCGCCGCCAACAGCCGCGCCGACATCCGCCGAGAACGCCGCCACACAGGACGGAAGCAAGGAAAAAGGCGGCATGCCGCAATACCAGGGAGGCTGAAGGCCAGCTGGCGCGACCGATGCATCGGAAATGCCCCTACGCACCAGCATTGCCACCCCCAATCTGTCGCGGAAACACTCCGCACGCCTGCCCCAGCCACTGAATAACGCCGAGCGGTACTCGAAGCTGTCCAACCTGGACATGCGTAACCGGCTGATCCGGTATCCCGGCCTGCTTCAGCGCCGCCGCCGCCTGCCGCGCCAATCCGTCGCTCCACACCGGAACCGGAAGCGCAGGATCAACGTACCGCTTGCACGCTGTTTCGGCCAGCGCCAAAAGCAGTAGATCCAAACGCCCGTTCTGGATCGGAACGCTCATCGAGACATAGCCTTTATTAGAAGGATGCCAAGCAAGCCAAGGCCGACTGGAAGCACCCAGGAAGGCAAGCCGGCCGTGTTCGTCGAGAGCACCGCCGCGACACAATCCGTCAACGGGCCACCTGTATTCACGCAGGTTTGCACCTGATCAGGAAGAGAGCCAGATGGAAACACAGAGCCCACCGGAACGGCGCCGATTACCGGACTCGTCGCTACATTCGACGCGATGCCCAGCACGCAGGACATATCGTTCGGTGCGCAGACTGCCGCACTTGTCGAGCCCGGGGTGATGCCCAATTGCGCATCGGTCGGGCCGTACGTCACGCCCATGCCCCGCCGCGTCAGCAGCATGCGACCCCCTTGCGGACCAACCGCGTGCCCATGCCCGAGGCCATAATGCGCCGTGGTCCGGATAAACCGTGCTGTGCGGCATACCCGCTGTAAGCGTTCCAGTTCAACGGCCCGCCGCGGTTCGCGTCACCGGGGAAGATCGAATCGGCAATGAGCCCCGCCTGAGAGGAAAGCCCCGTGCAAACCTGGTCCAGATAGTAATTCCACTGATCCATTGAGAAAGTGTCGCTACCGCCCGGTCCCAGCTTCATACTTGTGTTCGCCGCTTGCGCGCGTGCGAGAGCCGGCGAAAGCACACCGGCCAGCGAGCACGGCCCGGAAGGCGTAGGCGTCGGAGTTGTGCCAGCACCCGAACCTGTCGTTCCGCTTGTGACCGCAGGAGTTGTGCCCGTTGCCGAAGCGGGAACAACAGCCGGAGCCGCCACGACGGTCGGACCAAGGCCGAATGCAGAGAGCCAGCCGGATTCATAGGCGTACCACAAGATCCCGGCACCAGCAGCCAGACCGATCACGGTACCCATTCCGCCGCCATCGCGCGCCATTATCCGCACCTCTTGCAGATGTTCATTTCTTGCCCCCAAACAGCACTATCGCCCCGGCCACGCCGGCCAAAAGAATCCAGTTTGGAATTCCCAGGAACATCGAGCTCGTGAGAAACGAGCCGATATCAAATGTGCCCGCCGTGGTAGTCGCGACTTCCGCGCCCGCGCCGCCAGAAGTTAAAGGAGTAGCCGCGCCCCCGCCTGAAGGAGTCGAAGACAAAGGCGCGCTACCTGCGGGAGCTGCAACCGTGAACGCGATAAAGCCAGACGCCGCAGACCCGACAGACCAGGATTCCTGCCATGCTCCTACCTGAGAACTCGATATTTGGCCAGACAAAGAAAAGTTGCCATTGCTGTCAGTCGAACCCATGACGGTAGTGGCGCTCTGCCCTCCCTGCCCTCCGGTAACCGAGACTTGCGTATTCGGTGTAGCGCCTGAAATTGAAATCTGCCAGTTGTCGCCAACCTGCAGAGTCGAAGAATTACCAGAAGTCAGATTGTGGAAGCTGAGAGATCCACCCTGAACAGCAGCACTGGAACCCGCCGGCAATGCAGAAGGCGGCGCCGCAGGCGTACCAGATGGATTCTGAAGCGTGCCGTTCACAAAAACCGCCTGGTTCGGATTGCCCCCGTACTTCTGCCCGCACCAGTCCGTAATTCCCATGGACGGCGGAACGTAACCCTCGCCGCCATTCGCCACGCACACGGCAGCATTGTAGTTCGCTTGCGCCTGGTAGAACGCGGCCTGATTCGCGGTCTGTTTCGCCGCCGCCGCAACCACGCACGCAGTATCCTGTAGCGCACAATTCTGCACTCCGGTATCGATAGGCGTGTAAACCGGCGCCACTGGCGTTACCGTCGTCGGAGTCAGCGGAACGTTGCCCGTCTGCCCGAGCGGAGTGGCCACCCCACCACATGGGACAAGCGACATGGTGTCACCGCGCGCCGCAATGATTGCAGCCGTAGCCGCATCCGGAGGACGATCCTGACAGTACGTGACCGTCGCGCCGAGACCGCGCACGCCGCGCCGAGTGGCCATGCGCGAACCGCGCGGTACCGCATTTGTCCCGAGCGGCGCAAACTGCGGATTCGCCGTCACACCGTACTTTCCGCCTTCGTATTCACGGCCCGCAATGGTACTGATGATCGTCGGCACCAGTGGGGCTTGACGCGCGAAGTACGGAGCGCCAGCCGGAACGAGTGCGGAGACACCACGGCGTAGGATCATGACACCCACCAGATCACAGCCAGCAGAGCGGCCGGAATTAAAAGGCTCGTCAGGCTGACGCCGCCGAGGACTGGAATCGAAGACTGTACTCCCGCAACCTGCGAGACGACATCGTTAAGGGTTGGCGAGCCCTGAACCACTCCCGTATCGTTCGCTATCGGATCCCTGTATCCGGAGAACCAGTTCCAGCAGTCGCCCGCCGCCGGCACGCCCGGGTACGACGCCGCGCCCGCCGCGGTCTGCTTCCAGGTGCAGGCACCCGCTTGCCGATCCGAGATGCACCGCTTGCCCGCATTGCCGAGCGCCGGGTTGGCGCAGGCATCAAAAAGCCAACCTACAATCTGATCGAAATTGGCAAGCGCCGTAGCGCGCGATTCAGGAGTCCGTGGTCCAGCAAAATAGCCTTGCAGGTTGGCCTGCAATAGCGGTTCTATCTTGTTTGCATCGTTAGCCGCGATAATGCACGTCTGGCCACATCCAGAGTTCTTGATAAGCGCCAGAGCGATCACCACAGCCGCAACCCCAACGCCGATTGCCGGTATCGCTATGCTAGCCGTACTGGCAGCAATCACCGGCGAACTGCCAGCCGCCAGCGCTCCAACCGTTCCTGCGGCCAAAGAACCGCCAAGAGAAGCCACTTGGCTTGCATCCGTATACGCATCTCCCACACCGCGCCGCCGCACGCCCACCAGCGGCATGAACGCGGGATGCGACGGTGTGAGTTGCATCCTCACAGAGGAGGCCCCCCAATTTCAGGCGGCAGTGAATAAAGAATGATACCGACGACGCAGACCACGAATAGCGCGATTTCGCCAATGTGGATCATTTGCGTCCGACCACCATGAATATCCCGATGCCCAGCACGGCGAACAATAGAATCGTGCCGATTGAGACGCCGCCCACGGAGCCAGCGCCAGTGGTCAACAATCCACCAGCCGCCCCCGAAGGCGAAATCACCGCGCCAGAAGGGAGCAAGGAAGAAC
>VFSW01003436.1_pt1 | contig 23751 bp, 18 predicted proteins | sample 5358111 | NCBI WGS metagenome assembly VFSW01 (sample SAMN11554181, study PRJNA540505) | mine drainage metagenome | isolation source: sediment from site ElyBrook_90M | place: USA: Ely Copper Mine, Vershire, VT | collected 2017
GCCATGGAACAACTGCCGGAGCTGTTCGTGGACGGGAGGAAGAGCAAGAACCGGAACGGGGAAGCCGGCGGCGACGCGCTCTACGAGGAGATCGGGCGGCTGAAGGTGGAACTGGACTGGCTTAAAAAAAAAGTCGGGATGCTCGATTGAGGAACTGCGGCCGCTGGTGGAGCGGGGGCGCGGGGAGATCAGCGTGCGGCGGCAATGCGAGTTGCTGGGCGTCAACCGCTCGGGGTTGTACTACGAGCCGGCGGGCGAGAGCGAGGAGAACCTTCATCTGATGCGGTTGCTGGACGAGCAGTACACGCGGACGCCGTTTTACGGGAGCAGGAGAATGCGGGAGTGGCTGAGAACCGAAGGATGCGAAGTGAACCGGAAGCGCGTTTCGCGGCTGATGGCTGTGATGGGAATCGAAGCCGTTTACCCGAAGCCGAAGTTGAGCCGGCCTGGGGAGGGGCCGCGGATCTACCCGTACCTGTTGAGAGGGACGGCGGTGGAGCGCGTCAACCAGGTGTGGAGCACGGATATCACGTATATCCGGATGGCGCGGGGCTTCCTTTATTTGGTGGCGGTGATGGACTGGTTCAGCCGGTACGTGTTGAGCTGGTCGCTATCGCTAACCATGGAGGTGGATTTCTGCGTGGAGGCGCTGCGGCGGGCGCTGCGGCGGGGGCGGCCGGAGATCTTCAACAGCGACCAGGGGGCGCAGTTCACTTCCGGGCGGTTCACCGGGGAGTTGGAGGCCCGGGAGATCGCCATCAGCATGGACGGACGGGGGCGCTGCATGGACAACATTTTCGTCGAGCGGCTGTGGCGTTCGCTCAAACAGGAGGAGGTGTACTTAAAGGATTACGCGTCGGTGGCGGAGGCGCGGGCGGGCATCGACGGCTACTTCCGGTTCTACAATCGGGAGCGCTTGCACCAGAGCCTGGAGTACCGGACGCCGGCGGCGGTCTACCAGGGGCGGGCGTGAGGAACGGAGAACAAGGAAGGGGAGCGTCGTTTGGCTCGGGGACGCCGTCCCCGAACCCCTGGGATTTATCGCGTTGGCGCCGGAATGGCTGATTTACACTGGAGGCACTTGCCCGGAGGATAGGGCTCCGCAGGGATGCGGCCCGAGCGCCGGGGCAAGGGCCGGAATGGCAAGGGGCGGCCGAACCAGCCGCCCCAAACTCGAACCCCAGACCCCGTCGAACATTAGCTTATTGCGGGCGAAAAATGGTCTTGACATTGGGGTCCACTATAGTCGCAGAGCGAAGGCGTGGCGAACAACACGGCAAATAAAGCATACCTCATCGCGGTCGCTCCGGTCAGTTGATCTCTTCCACGCGTAGCCAACGAAGCCAGAGCCCGTTGCCCGGGCACGATGTAGCGCCATTGCACTGGTTTGGGTTCATAGTCGTCGCCTGTGCGTACTGCACTACGATCTGAAGCGGGAGGGCGGACTGCGTGTTTATCGAACCGACAGGCTGGGCTGTGTGGTTGTAAGTTTGCGTAGTGTCGGGTCCCGGAATCGAGGGGTTGCCGCCAGAGCCGTACAAATATGCGCTCCCGGAGGGGCCGGAAAGAGCTATCACATTCCAGGTCCATTCGAACGATGTGTCATTAAGCGAGTTAAGGATGTTCAGAATTCCGCCCATGGTGCCGCTTACGGGATTTGAGGTGTAAAGATTCGCGCCGCCGATCTGAAGCTGAATCCCGAACGCCTCGAGCGGGTTGGTAACGCCGGACATGGGGGTGTAGATCGTGAAAGCCGCGGTAATTCGAAGGTTCTTATTGAGCGCCAGGAAGTTAGCTGGTATCGAATAGGACGTGGCGAAGGCAGTGGGGGTTGTGCCATCCACGCTAGTATTCGCGCAATCCTTCGCGGGCGATCCGACCGAATCGCCTTTCTTCGCGCAGATGAGGTCGGGCGTCGATCCCAGTGACGCCTGAAAGGAGATAATTCGCGGAAAGCTGCCCGGCGTGTTCTGATTGCCGCCGGCCACGTAGTCGTGCTGCGATGAGTTATAGCCGATCTGGCCCTCTACTGTGGGGCTTAGCGTCGCGCCTTTCGGTACGATCACGCTACCGCCGCTGAAGTCGTTGGCGTTGGTGTAGGCATTCGCGACAGCGAGTCCGGCGAGCGTGGTGCTTCCCGTTGAAGGCAGCGTTATCACGTAGTCCTGCGAGAGGCTCGAAGGAACCGTGATTGTTTCCTGGCCGCCGCCTGTGCCGCTGTAAAGGATCACGCTCCCCTGGGTGGGATTGCTGGGATCGCCAATCGTCAGATTCCCGCTTGTGTCGAGCAGCGGGAATTGCTGCCAGGTATTGGTCCCGGTACACCAGTACGGAAACGGCTTCGCGCCTGTGTAACTGATGAGCTCGCCCTCCGAACAGCCCGGAAGCGGCATTGCGGTCTGGACCCTGGGAAGAAACTTCGCGGCGCTTGAGAAGTCGTAGGTTCCGACAGTTTAAGAATGCACGCTTGTCACCGCCGTAGCGCCGATTGTGCCTGTGACGTTTCCCGTAAGCGTGCAGCTCCCTGTGCCTGTCGGACAGGTTTGCGAGAGGGAGTGGACCGGGGCGAAAACCGCAATGCACACAATGAAAACTATTCGCATGAAATACAGCCATTTGAAAAGGTTTATCCGGCATATGTGTGGACATTATAGTATATTTTACCCTATTGTCAAGACAAACTTTCGACCATTTTTCTCCCGCAATAAGCTAATGCCCGACGGGGTCTACAGGAATCCCCGTGCCACTCGGATATAATATAGGTGATATCAGTGCTCCACACTTGGTTGACTCGCTCCAGCGAGTACGGGTAAATCCAGGGCTCTTCCCCAGGGCCGTGCGTTTGGCGCATGCAGCAAGAAGCGGGAGACCGCGTACCCCCCCGCGGCATTAAACTGAAAGAACCGTGTGGCGGGTTCTTTTTATCGCGATGCTGGCGGCGCTTCCGGCGTCGGCGCTCGACAATCGCGCCCACGATCTGGCGCGGCAGCTTCAGGAATCCTCTCTCGACCCAGGCGCCTGTTACCGGGTCCGCGAATTGCGATTGGCAAAGGGCGACTTGCGCCTATATTTAAACGCGGGCGATCTCATCCTCGCCAAACCGGTGAATGGATTGCGGCCCGGGGCTTTCTTCGCCGCCGATGGCGAGGGCGGCGACGCGGAAATCCTGGTGCTTCCCCCCAATCGCGCCGAACGGCTTTCGCTCGTCCACTTCACCGGAGCGCCGAATATGGACGCGCACTTTCGTTCGGCTTTGATGGCCTTCAGCGATAACACCCAGGACGAGATCGCCCAGGCGCTGGTGCAAGCGGGCGGCAAGCCGGCGAACCGCGATGTATGCGAGGCGATGGCGGCGCGGGCCACGCCGGCGCTTCGCCGCGCCTATGGAAATTTCGAAGTGCGGCTGGTGTACGATCTGCTCGCCGCCGATCGACGGCAGGGAGTGTTCGTTGTGGCCACGCAAGGCTCCTCGCTCGGAGCTTTCGATGCCATCCGCGACGCGGCGTCCGGCCGCATTTCCGTCGGGCAAGTCGCCGAGCGCGCCGGCCGCGGCTTCTTCGATATCTGGACCTCGTTTCACGAACGGCAAGCCGTGGCCGCGCAAAGCCCCGGCCGCGTCATGGTGACGAAAGGCTATCGTATCGCGGCCGAAATCGCGCCCGATCTCTCGATGAACGTCACAACGCGAATCGCTTTCCAGACCGTGGGAGCGCTTACGGGCGCGATTCCGTTCACGATCTCGTCGCGCATGCAAATCACCGGAGCTTCGCTCGACGGCCACCCGGTGGAAGTGTTCGACGAGCGCCCTCAAACGGGCGCCCTGGCGCAGTTTCAGGACGAGGGACAATTCCTGGTGCTGCCGGACGGCGCGGTCCCGCCCGGCGATCACGAGATAGAGTTTCAGCATCGCGGCGACGTCATCACGCGCACCGTCGACGGAGTCTATTTCGTCTCGGCGCGCGGGACCTGGTATCCGCAATACGACTTCGCGTCGTCGTTGTTTGAGACCGAGTTCCGATTTCCCAAGAATTTCACCCTGGTGAGCACGGGGGAAACGATCGAAACGAGGACCGAAGGCGCGTGGCGCATCCTTCGGAGCAAGACGTCGGCGCCCATTCGCTTCGCCGGTTTTAACCTCGGCGAATATGAGCGGGTGAAGACGCAGCGCGGACCGTTCACGATCGAAGTCTGCGCCAACCGGCCGGTTCCAAGGGTGAAGGAGCCGATTCCCTCGATCGCGCCGAAGCTCCCTACCGTACACGACCTGTCGCAAGACGACTTTTTTCGCGATCGGGACAATCTGCTGACACTGGCCGATGGCGCCGCGTCTACGTTCCTGTTTATGGTGTCCGAGTTCGGGGCGCCGGCGATCCGGTCCATCGTCGTCTCCCCGATCCCAGGCACGTTCGGCCAAGGGTTTCCCGGCTTGATCTACTTGTCCACGTTGGCTTACCTCGATCCGGCGCAGCGGCCGGAGGCGATGCAAAGCAAAGATCAGCGGACGTTCTTTTCCGACTTGCTGGAGGCGCATGAAATCGCCCATCAATGGTGGGGCAATCTGGTGATTCCCGGCGGCGCGGAGGACGACTGGCTGATGGAATCGCTGGCGAATTATTCGGCGATCCTCTATCTGGAGAAGCGCAAGGGCGTGAAGGCGGTGGAGGAGGTGTTGGAAAGCTATAAGAGGGATCTGTTGAAGCTGGACGAGAAGGGGCTCACGCTGGAATCGGCCGGCCCGATCGTGTGGGGAACGCGGCTGCGGACCTCGCAAGCGCCGGAAGCATGGCGGGTGATCACGTATGAGAAGGGCACGTGGATCGTCCACATGCTGCGGCGCCGGCTGGGCGACGCGCGATTTTTAGCGATGCTGCGGGCCGCTTGCGAGCGATACCGGAAGACGCCGCTTACCAATGAGGAGTTCCGCGCGCTGTGCGGCGAATTTGTGCCGCCGGGAGCGCCCGACCCGAAGTTTGAAAACTTCTTCGACAACTGGGTCTACGGAACCGGGATTCCCTCGCTTTCGCTGCGGTCCAGGGTGCGCGGCGCCCGGCTCACGGTGCGCGTGGAGCAACCCGCCGCCGAACCGGAGGCCAGCGTCTGGGTGCCGCTGGAGATCGACGATGGCGCGGGAAAGCGGACCACGCATTGGATCGAGACCGGGCGGGAACCGGCGGATGCGTCTTTCGCCGCGCGTGGAGCCGGCGCGCGGGCCAGGATCGATCCCGGTTGGCTGGCGTTGGTGGAGAACGAGCGTTGACGGCGGACCGGCTTCGCTTTAGCGCCACCGAACGAAAGGCGATTTGGGAGGAAGCGGCGTCGCGGATCGAGAACTATCTCACCACGGTCGATGAAGGCGCCGTGACTCCGGAATTGAATCCGGAAAAGATCCGCGGTCTGCTCGCGGCCTGCGATTTCGAACAGCCGATGGAACCGCTGGCGGCGCTACGAATGTTAAGCGGCGGTCTGGCGAAATTTCAGACGCACACCCCGCACCGCCGCTATTTCGGCCTCTTCAATCCGGCGCCGGCGACGATGGGCATTGCCGCCGACGCGCTGGTGGCCGCGTTCAATCCGCAAATGGCGGCGTGGAGCCACAGTCCGTTTGCCGTGGAAGTGGAAAACCATTTGATCCGCGCCTTTGGCGGGCGATTCGGCTTCGATGCGGCGCGGATCGATGGGACGTTTTGCTCCGGCGGGGCGGAGGCCAATCACACCGCCGTCCTGGCGGCCCTCACCGAGGCGTTTCCCGATTTTCCGCGCCGGGGCGTTCGCGCGCTGCCCGCCCAGCCGGCGATGTATGTTTCGTCCGAGAGTCATCATTCCTTATTGAAGGCGGCGCGTTTGTGCGGAATCGGCACGGAGGCGGTGCGCGAAATCGAGGTGGACGAGGCGTTGCGGATGAAACCCGAAGCGCTTGCCGCCGCCGTGGCCAAGGATCGCCGCGCCGGCTACGCGCCATTTCTGGTGGTGGCGACCGCGGGAACCACCAACGCCGGTGCGATCGACCCGTTGGCCGAATGCGCGGCCATCGCTGAGCGCGAACGGATGTGGTTTCACGTCGACGCCGCGTGGGGCGGCGGAGCGGCGTTTGTGCCGGAACTGCGCCCGCTGCTCAGCGGCATCGAGCGCGCCGGCTCCATCACCTTCGATGCGCACAAGTGGTTAAGCGTGCCCATGGGCGCGGGCATTTTCCTGACACAGCGCCAAGGCATTCTGGACCGTACGTTTCGCACCGAAACGGCCTATATGCCGCGCGATGCGAAGGGGCTGGACGTCGTAGATCCCCATCTGCATTCGATGCAATGGTCGCGGCGATTCACCGGCGCGAAGGTTCTCCTCTCCTTGCTCGCGGCGGGATGGGAGGGTTACGCGGAGGCCATCCGCCGCCAGACACGCATGGGCGCGCGGCTGCGGGAACGCCTGAGCGCCGGCGGAAGCTGGCGCATTGAGAACGACACCCCGCTGCCAATCATTTGCTTCACCGATCCCGGCGGAGCCGATCCCGCCGTCCTCGCCGGGCGCGTGGTCGCCTCCGGCGCGGCCTGGATTTCGACCACCGTGCTCGCGGGAAAAACGACGGTGCTTCGGGCTTGCATCACCAATTTCCTAACCACGGAAGACGACGTCGACGCATTGGCGGACGCCCTCGATTCGGCGCGCTCGTAACGATCCGATCCCGTCGGGTGCGCTATCCTTTTCTTTCGCATGGAACAAGCTCAAGAACCGGCCGCGCCGCGCGTGTCGGTACTGGTGATTTCAAACAATCGCGCGCCCGCGCTGCGCCGCTGTCTGACGGCGCTCGAAGCCTCGCGGGAGCGCGAACGGATGGAAGTGCTGGTGGTGGACAACGGCTCCTCCGACGAAAGCCCGCGCCTGGATGCCGAGTTCCCCAAAGCCACGTTCCTCAGGCTGCCGAAGAACTTCGGACGGACGAAGGCGCTGAATATCGGCGTGCGTACGGCGGTGGGCGAATCGATTCTGTTTCTGTCGCCGGAAGTGGAAGTGACTGCGGACGCGATTCCGCTCCTGGCGTCCTGCTTGGAGGCGGAATCCGGCGCGGTGGCCGTTTGCCCGTTCCTCACCACCCCGGTGGGCGCACCGGCGTTTCGCTCGTTTCCCTTCCCCACCGCGCCCGATCTTTTCGCCGCGTGGCGGCGCGGCGGTTCCGTTGCAGCGCGGGAAATCGATCCGCCGGAGGCGACCGCGGCCGTCGAGTGGGCGTCGCTCGATGCGCTTCTCGCGCGAAAATATTTCATTAAAGGACTGAACTACTTCGACGAACGCTACGGGGAGTTTCTCGCCGACGCCGAGTTGAGCTATCAAATCCGCCGCGCCGGAAAGAAGACTCTGGTATTGGGTCCGGCGCGTGCGGTCCTTCACGACGACGCGGGCACTTCGCTCGACGCCGGGGCGCGCGCGCTGCTGTCGGCCGATCTTGTCTCGGGCATCGCCACGTTCGCCGCCAAGCACGATGGCATGATGGCCGGGATCGGATACCGGCTCCGGGCTATGCTGTCGTGCTTCGGCGCCATGCTGTCGTTCCGCGATCCTTCGTATCAATGGAAGCGATTCATCGCCGTCGTGAGTTTCCGCAAAGTGGACGGCTCACAAACCGAATCCGTATAAGCCGGCGGCAATTAAGGTTTTCCGGCAGGCTGCCGATAGACGGAATGGCATGCAGTTGGACGAGCTACTCTGGATCATCCTTCCGTTTTTCGTGGCGATCGGCACCTCGATGCTGGTCTGGATGTTAATGGAAGCGCGAATGGGCACGGCTTTGGCCAAGGAACGGGCGGCGGCCGCGGAGGCTCGCAGCCGCTTGGAGACGTCCGAGCGCGGGTTCGCCGAAAAGATTCGGGCGATCGAAGAAAACGCAAAACGCCAGGCGCTCGACGAGTTTTATCGCGAGATTCGCGTCGAAGAGCGGCGATATTTGCGGAAGAACAAGGCCGGGCTGGGAGGCGACGTGCTGATCGTTCAGGAACGAATCAGCTTTCGTGGTTTGCCTCTCACGCCATGGACGAATCACGTGATCGAAGCCGGAAGCGGCGAGGAAATCGAGCAATTGCCTTCGCCCGGCCGTCTTCTAGAAGCCGCCGCGCCCGCGCCGCCGGCGGCAACCGGTTCGCCGCGAAACGGCGCCTGGGAAACCTGTGGACCGAAAGCCGCTCAAGAACCACAGATGGCAAAAATGGATGTCGCTTTGCCAGTGCTGTTTCTGGACGGCGCGGAAACCTCGCTCGGCGAGCGTGCCTGGCGCCGCAAAACCTACTCCGGAGGCTTGCAGTTGTTGCACCTCGATCAATTCGCCTATGGCGAGCCGCCCGAAGCTTCCTGATTACGGCAGGATAATGGTCTTATTCTGCGCCGTCGCTACGGGCGAACCGCCGCCGCCAACCGTTGCGACATTCGTGACACTGGCCGGCGCGTTCGCGGCGACATTTACGGTTACGATAATCGACGGATAGGCGTGAGCGGGCGGCAAAGCATCGGACCGATTGCACGAAGTCCCGGCACACGTCCATCCGGAGCCGCTCATCGAAGTCACGGTCAAGGACTTCGGTGGGATCTCGGTTACGACCACTTCCCCACTCGTGGGTTGGGAGTTCACCGCGTTTGAGACCGCCAACGTGTATTGGGCGCCCGTCTGGCCCCTCTTGAACTTCCCCGTGTGCGACTTCACGATTTGCAATAGCGCTGACGCGGCGTCGGTGGCCTTCACGGTGAAAGTGGCTTCATATCCCGCCCCGCAGACGTCGTTCGGATTTTGCGGATTTGCGACGTAATTGCCGGCGAAAATGTCCTGGCCGCCCGTGGACGCCACGTCGCCCGCGTTGAGGTGCATGGTCAATTGAGTGGAACTTACGAAGGTATTCGAGCGATAACCGCCGTTCCAGTACGTATACGTGTTGGCGGTGAACCCGGCGCCGTTGATCGTAAGATTCATGGCGTTCCCGTTCGCCACGGCGTTCGCCGGCCGGAAACTCGAAATGGCGATCGGCGTCGAAGTCGTGTTGAAATTCGCCGTCGGAACGAATTGGCTATGAATGGTTGTCGAGTCGGGATTCACCGCGCCAGTCAAGCTTCCAGACCAGCCGGCGAAGACCATCCCAGGGTATGTGGGATTCGTGGCCGCCGCGCTTGAAACGAGCGTGCCGTCCGGAAAAGATACGAACGGGCCGAGCGGATTGCCAACGGGCGTGAAGGTCACGCTTCCCGCGCAATAAGGATTCACCAAGCTATAGGCGGAATAGGATGGCGTGAAAGATGCGGATATCGTTTGCGTTCCCGAACTCACCTGTTGGATCGTGTGCGATTGGCTCCCTCCATCGCTCCAGGCGTCCCAGGTGTAAAAGACGTTCGTCGTCACCGGAGACTGCGTCGAGGCGACATCCAAAGTATGCGTGGAGCCTGGAGTCCAGGACGGCTGGTAGAACTGAGTAAAGCCCGCGGGCAACGGCGTCGCGGCGCCGTCGACGCTGGCCACCAGCAGCGGGTTCCACGTGATCGGCCCGGTGATGGACTCGCCAATAATCGTCACCGGCAAGGACGTGAACACCGCCTGGGCGCTGGTGTAAGGTGCCTGAATGTAGAACTGTTTGGGATTGTCGGAGGCGGGATAGGGGAGGTTGAACCAATCGTAGAAATTCTCGCCGGCGCCAGCGGCCGCGGTCAGACTCACCAGTTGCCGGTCGACATAGAACGCACCGCCATACTCGGAAACGGGCGCGGGATTCGGCGTCAGCGTGCCCGCCCCGGATGGATAAACGGAGTAAGCGAACGGCTGCAGATGCACGAAATTCGCCTCGTAAACGGTGACGGCAGGCCGGTTCGCCGGCGAGGAGAGCGTTCCGGTTCCTCCGAACACGGTGACCTTATGCGTGCGAGCGTTGCTGTCGCTCCACCGGCCGTAGACATACACCGATCCGTCGGCGGGATTGGCTTGCTGCGGATCGGGAGGCAGATCGAGCGAATGCGTCGAGCCGATCGTCCAGGCAAACGATTGGGGCGCCGCGTAGGTTACTCCATCGGCGATAAATTGAAGACCCGCCGGGTTGGTGGTGACGGTAACGGCGGACGCCGCCGCGCCGTAAAGCCGCTTCACCTGGTCGAGGTCTCCCATCGAATAGCCCGAAGAATTACTCAGCGGGATGCCGGGCGGGATCGACTCCAGCACCGGGCGCCCGGCGTTCGTAAAATCGAACGCTCCGTAGTGCATCACCGACGCGTAATCGTAAAGCCCGAGCGTCTGTTCGTCGAACTGGTACAGCGTGAAATTGCCGGCGACGTTGGGCAGATCGGCGTTGGCCTGAGTGAACGTAACGAACTTGTTGCGGTCCGGCCGCTGGTGTTCGTGCAGCAGTCCCACGGTGTGGCCCATCTCGTGAAGCATCGTCGCCACCGTGCATTCGGTGGAACAGGTCAGCGTCTGCTCGCCGCCCTTCATCCCCACCCAGGATTGGCCCTCGGCGGGAAAGAAGTTCGGGTCCAGGTCGATGTTGACGTAGTTGGCCTCCGACGTCTGCGCCACAAACTGAATCAGCCCGTTGAAGGCCAGGTTAAACGCGCCAATCGCTGCGGTCGCAAGACTGGATGGGCCATTTTGGAGGATGTAGGGCACTTCGTACACACCGCCCACGTTGGGCCAAAGCTGGCTCTGATAATCGAGGGAGTTTCCCTCGGCGTGCCGCCCAAGCCTGCGGTCGACCGCGCCCGGCTTCGAGCCGGTGGATGCGGAAGTGTTGGGAACCATCGATTCCGCGGTCCCGAGCACAATGTCTCCCTCGACCACCGCCATCCCGTTCCGAACCTCGAAGAAAACGGTCCGGCCGCGCCACAGTCCGCTATGGATGCCCTCCGACTCGCTCCGCGCCGGGCGGGCGATCTTTCGGAAAACGGCCAACTGCACCGGTGCCGAGCGATTCTCCGCATCCACCACCGACACCGTGATCGAATTCGCGCCCACATGCAGCGGGACGGCGTCCACCGTCCAGCGCGCGGCCTGCCCGGCACCGCTTCCGGCAGGCTCCAGTTTCCCCGCGCCGCGCTCGCCGTACTGATTGGACCAGACGACGTTCACGATCTCCGCTCCCCCTTGGGCGACGCCTTCCAGCCGGATCGTCGGCTGGTCCGTATCGCTGGTTGCCGCGCCCGGAGAGAGTACGCGCGCGGTGGGTGCCGGCGTCGCTCCAAAAACGGCCGTGCCGAAGTAAAGCGCGACGGCAACAACGTAAAAGCGCGGCATGAGCTTTCCTAGTCTAGCCCGCGCCGCGATGGCATTCAATAGGAAACGCACCATCCGGAACTTTGACGGTACTATGAGCGTAGTCCTGGTAGTAAACCGAAGCAATGCCCACTTTTGCCTTCCGCTCCCTCGCCCTGCTACTCGCCGCCGGCTCCGTCTCCGGCGCCGAATGGACCAAAAAATATACCCTGATCGGAGCGCCCGCCCTGCGCATGGAGGCCACCGGCGCCTCCGTCACGGTTCGCGGCGGCGACGTGAATTGGATCGAAGCCCGAGTCACCACCCACGGCTGGACCATCGGGCCGTCGGGCGCCGTCATCGTTGAAAGCCAAACCGGCGATCGCGTGGACATCGCCGTCAAAACCCCCAAGGTGTTCTTCGGCATCGGCGTGCGTTCCGCGCATGTCGATCTCATCGTCCCGCGCAAACTCAGTGCGACCATCCGCACTGGTGACGGGCCGATCGTCGCGGAACGATTCGGCGGCGACGTGCTTTTGTTTACCGGCGACGGCGGCATCGACGCCCAAATGATGGACGGCTCTCTCGACGCTCAGACCCTGGACGGGCGTCTGGTCATCGGCGGTCGATTCGACCGGCTGAACCTTCACACCAAGGACGGTCACGTGGAGTTGAAAGCCGCGGCGGGCTCGACGATGGGCGGTCCGTGGCGCATAGAGACCAGCGACGGCTCGGTGGACATCCGTTTGGACGGCGCCCTCGCCTGCGATCTGGAAGCTAATACCGGAGACGGCGAGGTGACCGTCGATCTGCCGGTCACGATGTCGAAAAATAAGCGCGGCGCCGCCTTCCGCGCCAAGATGAACGGCGGCGGTCTTCCGTTTGTGATTCGCACCGGCGACGGCGCGATCCACGTCGGCAAGCGCGATTCCTAAGCCCGCCGCTTAATCCTTATCGAACAGCGTCCCGCTGAGATAACGTTCGCCGGAATCGGGCAGCACAACCACGATCGTCTTGTCCCGCATCGAAGGTTCCTGCGCGATCCGCGCGGCCACGGCCACCGCCGCGCCGCAGGAAATTCCAGCTAATATCCCTTCCTCGCGGGCCAGCCGCCGCGCCATCTCAAACGCCTCCTCGTCCGTCACCAGTTCCACCCGATCGACCAGCGATAGATCCAGATTGCCCGGAATGAACCCCGCTCCCAGTCCTTGAATTCGATGCGGGCCGGGCTTCACCGGCTTGCCCTCCAAAGTCTGGGTAATCACCGGACTGCCCACCGGCTCCACGCCAATCGAAACGATCGGTTTATTCTTTTCCTTTTTGATGTACCGCGAGACGCCGGTGATCGTGCCGCCGGTGCCGATCCCCGACACCAGCACGTCGATCTCGCCCGCCGTGTCTTCCCAAATCTCCGGCCCGGTCGTGCGAAAGTGAATCTCCGGATTCGCGGGATTTTGGAACTGTTGCAGAAGGACGAAACGGCCGGGATCGGCGGCAAGCATTTCCTCGGCGCGGCGGATCGCCCCGGCCATCCCCGCGGCGCCTTCGGTAAGAATTAGGTTCGCCCCGAAAGCCTTCAGCACCTTGCGCCTCTCTACCGACATCGTCTCCGGCATCGGCAGAGTAATGGGATACCCGCGCGCGGCCGCGACAAAGGCCAATGCGATGCCGGTATTACCGCTCGTCGGCTCGATCAATTCCTTTCCCGGCTTCAGCAGCCCTCGCATTTCCGCGTCCCAAATCATCGACGCGCCGATGCGGCATTTCACCGAGTACGCCGGATTGCGCCCCTCGATCTTCGCCAGCAGCCGCACCGGCGCGCCGTCGATCACCCGATGGAGCCGCACCAGAGGCGTGCCCCCAATACTTAAGGAATTGTCGTCGAAGATCCCGCTTCTCATAATCAAATATCCCAGTTCGGCACGTACTTGGCGCGGCTTTCCTTCCACGCCGCCAGCATCTCGGCAAACGTCGTCCGATCGATCACCGACGACACCGCCTCGTCCACCCTCCGCCACATCGCCGCGAAGGGATCGTCCCTCTTCCGGTCGCCCATCTTCCCCGCCGGCGGACCCTCCACAAACCGCAGCACCTCTCCCACGGTGATCGCTTCGGCCGGCTTGGCCAGCAGATACCCGCCCTCGGCGCCGCGCCGCGATTCCACAAACCCGCCTTGCTTCAATCCCGCGAGAATCAGTTCTAGAAACTTCTGCGGAATCTCCCACCGCTTGGCGATCGAGCCGATTTTCACCGGCCCCTCCGCCGAATGCGCCGCCAGATCGAACACCGCCTGCAGCGCGTACTCGCCCTTCACCGAAATGTTCATCGGGCTCAACATTCCCGCGATCCCCCCGTTCCCACTAGAGATTGTACCCATGACCCGTCTACGCGGCAACGGGAACCGGACGGCCGTCGACAGGCTACACTCAGGCAGGGTGGGCGGCGCCCGCCGGACTCTCAATTGCAACGTATCGCCATCGCCGGAGCTACCGGATATATCGGAGGACGGCTTGCGCCCCGCCTCCTGGCCTCGGGCTACGCACTGCGCTGCCTCGTCCGTTCGCCGCGGAAATTAGAGGGACGCGAATGGGCCTCCAACCCCCAAGTCGAAATCCGGAAAACCGGCCTCACAGACCGGCCGTCGCTCGCACGCGAACTCTCCGGCTGCGACGCGGCGTTCTATCTGGTGCATTCGATGATGTCGGCGGAAGGTGAATACGCGCGGCAGGACCTCAAACTCGCTATTACGTTCGCAGGCGCGGCCCGCGATGCGGGGCTGGGCCGCATTATCTATCTCGGCGGACTTGGGGAAACCGGCGCCGGACTCAGCGAGCATCTGTCTTCGCGCCGGAACGTCGAGGGCGCGCTCGCCTCGACCGGCGTTCCCGTCACGGTGCTGCGCGCGGCCATGATCATCGGCTCCGGCTCGGCCTCGTTCGAGATACTTCGTTATCTCGTCCACCGCCTGCCGCTGATGATTACGCCGAAATGGGTGACAACTCCTTGCCAGCCCATCGCCGTCGAGAATGTGCTCGCTTACCTGGTTGGCGTCCTGGCGGCGCCGGAAACCGCCGGAGCCGTTTTCGACATCGGCGGGTCTGAAATTCTTTGCTACCGCGACATTCTGCGCATCATGGCGGAGGAACTCGGCCTTCCGCGGCGCTGGATCGTGCCAGTGCCCATCCTCACTCCGCGCTTGAGTTCCTACTGGATTCACCTCGTCACCCCGCTCAGTAAAAAAATCGCCCGGCCCCTCGCCGAGGGTCTGAAAAACGAAGTGGTCTGCCGCGAGGACCGGATCACCCGGCTAGTTCCCCAGAAACTGCTCGATGTCAGCGAATCGATCCGGGCCGCTCTCAGCCAGATGGATTCGCACCTGGTCGAGACGAACTGGTCAATGGCCGGCCCGATGCCCGGCGATCCCGACTGGTCCGGCGGCGCCGTGTTTCGCGACCTGCGCGAAGTCCACATCGCCGCGCCGGCGTGGGCTGCCTTCCACGCCGTTTGCCGCCTCGGCGGCGGCCACGGTTGGCATGTCAATTGGCTGTGGACAATTCGCGGCTGGCTCGACCGCTTGGCCGGCGGCCCTGGGCTCCGCCGCGGCCGCCGCAATCCCGACACCCTTCGGTATGGCGACGCCCTCGATTTTTGGCGCGTCGCCGGCATCGAGCGCGACCGCTCCCTTTCCTTGCGCGCGGAGATGCGCTTGCCCGGCGAAGCGCTGCTCGATTTTCGAATCGAAGCGCGCGGGGAGCGAACGTGCATGCTGCGCCAAACCGCCCTTTTCGAGCCTCGTGGCCTCTTCGGCCTCTTGTACTGGTATGCCGTGCTGCCCTTCCATGGCGTCGTCTTCCGCGGCATGCTGGCTGGGATTCGGCGCGATGCCGTTCAAATCTCCGCGCAGGAGCGGCGATCCATCGGCTAAACTGATCCCTCTGCGCCACGATCCGCCGTCTCCGCTCATCGACTATATCGCCGCCGCGCGGCTTCGTATTCGCCGGCTCCGCACTTGACGCGTGTTGTCCTTCGGCGCTCTCGCGGTTTGGACCTTCGGCCTGGGATCGCTGTTCTTCACGCGCATCGACATCCACTTCGCCGATCCCGTCTTCCAGCTCCCGGCTGGGAACGTCCGGGACGATATTAGCCGCTCCATGGCGTCGCGGATCGTCGGCTTCCCGGTCTACCTAATCACGCTTATGAATGCCACCCTCTGGACGAACGCCGCTTCGAGTTGTGCGCCGTATTCTCGACCGAATATAGATTGGAGGCGCTTCGCCCGCCGAGCCGCGTCCACCGTGTGGGCCGGCAGTGCTTTACCTATCCCGATTAGGTCCCGGCCTCCGGACTCAAGCGGCGAAGTCGCTCCCGGAGCGCGGTCCTGATAACATGAAGTCCAAACATTCGCGAGGCGAAGGAGGACGTCCCATCATGGAAAGTGAATCCCGCCGGGCGTTTTTACAGTCCGTGGCCGCGCCGGCGCTCGCCGGGGTGGGGTTTGAATGGCCCCCCGGCGCGCCCCCCCCCGCCCCCGAGCCGGAATGGGGAAATATGCCGCCGGGCCTGGGGAAACGGCGCTTCGGCCGCACGAATTTGATGGTCTCCGAGATCGTCTGCGGAGGAGACCCCATTCGCACGGACAACTACAAGCATGTCGCTCTCGCGGTCGAGATGGGGCTGAACTATCTCGACATGGCCCCGGCCTACGGCGACGGCGATTGCGAAATCGCCTATGGGAAGCTGCTGAGTACGACGGTCAAGCGCGACCAGGTTTTTCTCACGACGAAGATCAGTGCGTTCTCGGGAACTCGCAACCGCATGTACAAGGAGATCTTCGACGGTCTGCCGGCGGATAAGCAAAGCGCGATCCGGAAGCGCGCGGAGGAACTGCGCGGCGCGAATCTGGCCGAAAAGCCGGGCTACTATCTGGATTATTTTCCCGGTCAACGCGGCCAGTTCCCGCCCACGTATCTGAGCAACGCGATGATGCCCGATTACGCCGGCCGCGTGGAAGGCAATCCCGCGTTCCGGCGCGTGATGATGGAGTCTCTGGAGGGCAGTCTTAAGCGCGTAGGCACGGACCACTTCGACACGGTCATGTGCCCGCACGGGGCATGTTCGGCGGAAGAGCTGGAAAACCCACATATATACGAAACGTTCCTCGAATTAAAAAGGCAGGGCAAGGTCCGGTTTTTAGGCGTCACGTCGCATAACGACGCGGCGGGCGTACTCCGCAAAGCGGCGGAGCTTGGCCACTACGACGCAATCATGATGGCGTACAACGTAATCGATGCCGGTTATTTGGACCAGGCGATCGTCGACGCCGCGGCCAGAAACATGGGCATCATCGCAATGAAAGCCGCGCATGCCGTGGCCACGCATCACAAGGAGCTTCAGCCCGTCCCGCAATGGCGCATCGACAAGCTGAACCGCATCGTGCATGGCGACATGAAGCCTCCGATGAAGGCGTACCTGTGGGCGTTGCAAAATCCCCACTTAACCGCGGTCGTCTCGAATTTGTGGGACGAGACCTTCATTCGCGAGAACCTTTCGCTGGCTGGCAAGAAGGTGGAATTGTATCCGGCGTGAGCGAAGCGCTTTCTCGGGAGGAGCCGCATGTGATAAGTTGAAAACGCTCAAAACGACTCGAAAGAAGACCATCATGCGCCGCAATCGAATCTCACTATTCTCTTTGTTCATTCTCGGAGGAGCCGTGCTCGCCATAGGAACCAGGTCGCTGGCTAGAACCCCGAAGGCCGGAATGTTGATCGTCGCCAACAAAGGAGAGCATACGCTCGGGATCGTCGATCCCGCGACGGGCAAGCAATTGGCGGCCGTCGACGAAGGCGGCGTCACCGGACACGAAGTCATCGTCTCGCCCGATGGCAAGACCGCGTATGTGCCGATTTACGGAAACTCGGGTGTCGGCAAACCGGGCACCGATGGCCGGAACATGGTGGCGATCGACCTCGCGACGCGCAAGGTGACCGGGAATCTGGACTTCGGAAAAGGAATCAGGCCGCATTGCCCGATCTTCGGACCGAAGAACGGATTGTTGTACGTAACGACGGAACTCGACCAGACAATCAGCATCGTCGATCCCCATAGCTTGAAGATCGTCGGCACGATCCCCACCGGGCAGCCGGAATCGCATATGTTGGCGGTCTCTCACGACGGCAAGCGCGGATATACGGCGAACGTCGGGCCGGGAACCGTCTCGGTTCTGGATATGGATGGGCGCAAGACGCTGGCGATCATTCCGATTTCGAAGGAGACGCAGCGCATCGCGGTCTCGATCGACGACAGCATGGTGTTCACTTCGGACCAGACCGAGCCGCAGCTTGCCGTGATCGATACGGCGACGAACAAGATCAAAAAGTGGGTGCCGCTGCCGGGCACCGGCTATGGCGCCGCGCCGACCTCCGACGGACGCTGGCTGGTCATTGCGGTGCAAGCGGGGAAGAACCAAGTGGCCGTCGTCGATCTTCACTCGTTGAAAGTGGCGCACGTTATCGACGTGCCGAAGGCGCCCCAGGAAGTGCTGATTTCGCCGGACGATAAATTGGCCTATGTCTCCTGCGATTCCAGCCATCAGATCGCCGCCATCGATACCGCGACGTGGAAGGTGGCGAAGTTGATCGATGTCGGCAAGGGAGCCGACGGTTTGGCGTGGGCCGGACGTTGACCATTCCCAGCGGGCGAGGCCTGCTTCTATTTTCCGCTTTAGCCGTCGCGGCGGGAGCGCAAGTGAGCCAGCCGGACGGCGGCGGCGTGCGGGGCGGCGAACTGCCGCTCACCTGGCGCACCGGCGGCCCGAATTGTATCGAAATTCCGGATTGGCAGATCCAGCAGTACAATGCCGATTTTTTCATGATCCGCGAGTCCGGTTGCACCAACTACGAAAAGCCGTTCGTGTTTCTGCTTTTCGGCGCCGAGAAAGCGCTGCTGCTGGATACCGGCGCCGGCAAGAACGAAATCGCGCGCATGGTTCGGGAGGTGGTGAAGCAATGGCTTGAGCGCAACGGGCGCGAAAGTATCGATCTGATCGTGGCCCACACCCACGGCCATGGCGATCACGTGAGCGGCGACGCCCAGCTCCGCGCGCTGAACGATCCATCGATTCCCGTTACGATGGTACCGTTGGAGCGCGCCGGCATGGAGACGTTCTTCGGGATCGCGCACTGGCCGGACACCGCCGGCAGTGTCGATCTGGGCAAGCGTGTTTTGGATGTGATTCCAATTCCCGGGCACGACATGCTGAGCGTGGCCTTTTACGATCGCCAGACCGGAGTCCTCCTCTCCGGCGACTCGCTCTATCCGGGCCGTCTCTATGTGGATGAAATCAACTTCGACGAATATGTGAGGAGCGTCCGGCGCCTCGTGAATTTCACCGAGGGCAAGGCCGTCGCCCACGTCATCGGCAATCACATCGAACAACGGCGCACGCCGTTTTCCGATTATCCGATCGGGACGATTTACCAGCCGGAGGAACACGAATTGGCGCTCCCGCGGGCCGATCTGCTGGAGCTCGATGCGGCGCTTCAATCCATGCATGGAACGCCACGGCGAATGGCGATGCGGGATTACACGATCTGGCCGGCCAACGCGGCGGTATGGAAGGCGCTCGACGAGCGGCGCCGGGCGACCGAGGAACGGCGGCGCAAGGAGACCGCGGATCGGCCGTAGCGAGTGGAGGCCTAAGCGCCTCCGCTAACGCTTCACTAAGTCCCGCTCTCCCTCGTCCACTTCCCGGTATCCGAAAAAACGCCTCCGCTTGATCACGCCGGCGATGTTCGCGGGCACCATCTCTTCCCACGAAGGGTCGCGCGCCTTGATTCTTTTCAGCACGTCGCGCGAAAAAATATGAAGTACGCTCCGGTCGAAATTGTCCTGCTGTTTGATTCGTCCCCGCTCTCTCAGATGCCGGTAAAGGTTGCACTGATCCGCGGGCATCGGCAGATTCTCCGTCGTGATCAGCTCGCCCGAAACGGCGTCCAACAGCGGATAGACATAGATTCTCAAATCCTTGGTGAACAGCTTGCCGAAGGCCTCCAGGATCCCGCCTTCGAGACCGGAATAATAGCGTTCCTCGAACAGTTCCATCAGGCTGCTCACACCCATGGTCAGCGCGATCGGTTCGTTCGTATAGCGCGTGAGGTAGGCCGCCAGCCGGTAGTACTCCGAGTAGTCCGAAATCAGCACGGTCTTTCCCGCCGCCTCCAACAGATCCGCCCGCGCCAGGAAGTCGTGCAGGTCGATATCTCCTCCGGAGAGCAGATTGCTCATCGTGATTTCCATCAACTCGACCACGTCGTCGCCCTTCACCTCCGGCTCGGAGGAAAACCGTTCCCGGGCGCCATTCACCATGTCGATATTCACTTTAGTCACCGGCCGGAAGCTGCCCCGCTCGACGAGAATCGGCTTTTTGTGCAACACCTCCGAAGGTTGCATCACGTCGCCGGACGGGCCGAACATGGCCGCGCCGCTCAGCCCCAGTTGCACCAGCTTAAGACTCATCACCCGGTTATCGACCCGGCGGAACTCGATGCCGGAGAATTCGATCATGTCGATCTCGATGCGATCCGTGGTCAGGTTATCCAGCAGCGATTCAATCATCGCCTGGGGCGCGTGGTGCAGGAAAAACGCCGCATACAGCAAATTCACGCCCACGATGCCAAGCGCCTCCTGCTGCAGACTGTTTTCGTGATCCAGCATTCGGACATGGATGTTGATCTGGTTGTCTTCGTCGCGGGGTTGCGCCTGAAACTTCACGCCCATCCAACCGTGGCACTCGTTCGTGCCCAGGAAATTACGCGCCGCAACCGTGTCGGCGAACGCGAAAAAGGCCGTCGTGTCCCCTCGCGACTCTCCCAGCCGCTCCAGATTCAATTTATGCTCGTGCTGCAGCATCTGCTGAAGCCGTTCCTTGGAAACGTATCGTTTGCAGCGGCCATAGATCGCATCGCTAACCGCCATATCGTAGGCGGATATGGATTTGGAGATCGTGCCCGCCGCCGCCCCGACCTTGAAGAACCACCGCGCCACTTCCTGCCCCGCGCCGATCTCGGCGAAGCTCCCATAACGAAGCGGATCCAGGTTGATCTTCAACGCTTTTTGATGCGTGCTGAGTCTCGGACGTTCGTCGTCGATCGGAAGGGCCGGTAAGGTATTCACAAGCGCACTATCGGCGGAACGCACCCACGACTTTCGTGTATTTTCGCTTTCGTTGGCCATAAGACGTTTCGAGCGCCATCCGCGATCCGATGGCCGGTTCAGGAGCCGGGGCGAACCCGCGCGGCCATCCCGCCGCGCTGGCGCCGGTTCCGGGGCCGCCCCCGCTCATTCGCGGGCCAGGGAACGGAGAATCCAATATCCATCCCCAGGGTCGCACGGCCACCGGATTTATGGACGCGCGGGAGAAGGCCGCCGTTACCGGCGATGAATGCGAATCGGCGATGAAACGAGCCGGCGCCGATCCGCGGCCATTCACCCTTGCTTCAAAAACTCTGTGCGATATTTTGGCGCAAGCGCCTCGCTTTTCGCTTTGAGTTCCGCCTGCCCGGACGGGTCGAGCGCCGGCGGTGCGGTCGTCCGGCTGGCCACCCGCACGCCAAGCTCCATAAAAAATTCTTCCTGCCCCGCCGGTGAACAAATACACATCAGCCGCGCCGGCCGCTCCGAATTGTTCTGGAACCGATGAGGCGCGTTCGCCGGAATATGGATTGTATGGCCCGCCCGAACCGTCGAGTGTTCGCCTCGGAACGTTGCCTCGATTTCGCCTTCCAACACCGCGAACGTCTCCTCAAAGTCGTGCCGGTGGGCGGGCGGTCCCCCGCCGGGAAGGACGTACATGTCGATCAGGCAGTACCGGCCGGCCGTGTCTTTTCCCGTGAGGAGAATCGTGTAAGTGTTTCCCACCAACCCGATATGGGGTTGTTGCGGGTCGTCGGATGTGGCGGCCGCCAAACTGCGCCGCACATCGTCTGCTGGAATCGTCGCCATCTGTCTCGCTCCTTTTCTTCGCGTGCCACTCGTGCGTCGTTTCATGTTCGAAGGCCTCGACACCGGCTGCATCGGGAAAACCACGGGAGCGGGCCGCACAGTCTTGCCACCGGCGAAGCTCGCCTTTTCGTGTAACCAATTGCCGGTTCCCCGGTCTAACTTCTGGATGCAGGCGGACGGCGCCCCAAAATCGTTGGGGACATCAGCCGGGGCGGGAATGCCCGCGCGGACACCCGGCGCCGGCCTCATCCACACTACACACATTACAAGGAGTTCACAATGGCAGGAAAGAACACGGCGGTTTTCGGTATTTACAAAACGAGCATGCACGCCGAGACGGCCGTCGATCGATTGATCGCGGCGGGCTTCTCGAACAACGACATTTCCGTTCTGCTTCCCGATCTGCAAACCTCGAAGCAATTCGCTCACGAAAAGAATACCAAGGCGCCGGAAGGCGCGGCCACGGGTGTTACGGCGGGCGGCGCCATCGGAGGAACCTTAGGGCTGTTGGCCGGTATTGGCGCATTGGCGATCCCGGGCGTTGGGCCTATCATCGCGGCGGGCCCGATTATGGGCGCATTGGCGGGTCTCGGAGTGGGAGGAGCGGTGGGAGGAATGGTTGGCGCGCTCGTCGGCTTGGGCATCCCGGAGTATGAAGCGAAGCGTTACGAGGGACGCGTGAAGGACGGAGGCGTGCTTTTGTCCGTTCACTGCGATACCTCGGACGAAATCTCGCGCGCCAAGAAACTTCTCGAGCAATCGGGTGCGGAAGACATCGCCTCCAGCGGAGAGAAGAGCGTCGGCTCTCATGGCGTGGAATCGGAGACGCATGCCGCCCACGCCGCGGCGGCGGGATACAAAACGACGAAGGTCTAACTCGATTCGCGCGCCGGGATGGCGTTTCCGCGTCATTCCGGCGCGCGAGTGTTTTAGCTTGGAAGCGAAAGGCGGCCAGTATCGATATTCGCGTGGATCGTCCTTACCTCTTGGCCGGCTTCGTCGGCGGCAAGCTAGTGAACGAGTCCGGAGAAGGATTCTTCCTGGATGTGCTCCTGGGCGCCGCTGGAGCCAATGCTCGGCGGATTTCTTCAGCCTCTGCGGAGCCTCCGGAGTGACGGGTCTGAATCGATACGGCTTGTTAGTCGCGTTGGCCGGGTCGGCACTATGGTCGGCGGCGTACGACGCGCTCTTCCGGTGCCGCGCCTGAGTCCAATCATGCCGTGGTAAATGTGCGCGGTGTGGTGACGCGCCGGAACGGCTCTCGTTCTCCGTATGTCAACGAGCGCCATAGCCATTCCAGCGGGCCGAAATAGAAACGCCGCATCCATACTTGCGAAAAAATAAACACCACAGCCCAAACCGCGAGAACGATCCCCTGTCCGTGCAATCGGTCCACCTTCGCGAACATTCCGAAGCCGTGGCCATAGAAGATCGTCGTGCAAATCAGCGTCTCGAGAATGTAGTTACTAAAAGCCATGCGGCCCATATTGGCGAACATCTTTACCGGCCGCCGGATGCTTTGGATTTTGCAGGCGATCATAACCAGGCAAATCCAGGCGAGAGCGATCCCTAGGCTTCCCCAATAGTTGAATTGCGAGCCGGTGAAGAAGGAGTAATAAACGCTCCAGTGCGCCTCGAAATTGTAATGAACGCCCGCTGCGATCAAGGGAAGGCCGAAAAGTAACCCGCCTAGTCCGAGATTTCGGTAAGTCCGGAGAGGCAGGGAACCCGTAATCATTCCGCACTTGTACAAACCCATTCCCACGAGCATCAGGCCGCCCGCCCGCCAAAGAGTGTCGAAAAGCAGGCCCTCCGCCTCGTCCGCGAACGAATCGGCCGCGCGCCAAGGCATCTGCGCCAGCCATCCGCCCCGGTAGGCGGCGACTTCCGCTGCCGCCTTCGCCGCCGGCGGCTGCCAGACTCCCTCCCGTAATCCGTTCACCGCCGCGGCCGGCCAGTATTGCATGGACCACCCATTGGCCAGAAAGAGCGCCGAGCCGATTCCCACGACGATCAGCCCCGCGATGATCAGGCGCTCCGGCGCGAGTTTCCGCAGGCGGTATACCGCCAGTCCGCAGATGGCGTAGGAGACCAGGATGTCGCCCGACCAGATCAAGTAGGCGTGCATCAGGCCGAATACCAATAGCCACAAGCTTCGCCGCAGAAACACGGGAAACGCCTTCGCGCCTCGGGCCTCGATGCGCGAAGTGAAAAGGATCATGCCCGCCCCGTAGAGCATCGAGAAGATCGACATGAATTTTTGGTCGGCGAACACGTGCGTCGTCAGCCAGACCCAATAGTCGCTTCCGGTCAGTGGTCCGGTAGCCGTTGGATTCAAATAGGCGGCCGAAATCTGCGAAAAATACTGGATGTTCATCGCCAAAATCCCCAGCACCGCGACTCCGCGCAATACGTCCAGCGCCAGGATTCTCTCCGCCTCCGTGGACGGTCCCACCGTGGCACTCGTCGGTTCGGCCATGTTCTACAATACGACGGCAGCATATTCTCATCGAAGGATGAGCCTGAAAGTCGGCAGGGGGTTGGGCGGG
>VFSW01003437.1_pt1 | contig 23744 bp, 22 predicted proteins | sample 5358111 | NCBI WGS metagenome assembly VFSW01 (sample SAMN11554181, study PRJNA540505) | mine drainage metagenome | isolation source: sediment from site ElyBrook_90M | place: USA: Ely Copper Mine, Vershire, VT | collected 2017
AGTCACCACGTCGAAGTTTTCGACGCAGAAGATTTAGTGTGGGGGGAGGGGGCCAGGTCATGAGCGTGGATTACGAGGAGTATTTCAACCGATCGGGCAAGAGGGGGGTCCTGAGTGGTGGCGTGAGTGTCTTGCCGATCTCGACCCCCTTGGGTGAGTTCCAGGTGTGGACGAAGCGTACTGGCAACAACCCCGACGTCGCGTTGCTGCTATTGCACGGAGGCCCGGGCGCGACGCACGAATATTTCCTTGGCGCTGATTCGTTTTTGCCCGCGGCCGGGGTGGAGTACTACTACTACGACCAGCTGGGCTCGGGGTACTCGAGTGCGCCCGACGAGCCCTCACTCTGGACCATTGAACGATTCGTCGATGAAGTGGAGCAAGTGCGACAAGGCCTGGGCCTGGGTCCCGAGAACTTCTTTCTGTTGGGACACTCGTGGGGTGGGGTGCTGGCCATTGAGTACGCCCTCAAGTATCAACAGCACCTCAAGGGTCTCATCGTCTCGAACATGATGTCCAATATCGCGGCGTATAACGACTACGCGCACAACGTCTTGATGCCGCCCATGGACCCCGAGGCACTCTTGCAAATCCAGGCGTTTGAGGCGACCGGCGACACGGACAATCCCCGCTACGACGAGCTGTTGATGGAACAGCACTATGTTCACCACGTCCTTCGATTGCCCGTCGAGCAGTGGCCGGAGCCGGTCGTTCGATCGTTCTCGCGCATCAACAAGAAGATCTACGTGCCCCTGCAGGGTCCGAGCGAACTTGGAGCCAGTGGCGTTTTGCTCGATTGGAATCGTACTGACGACCTCCACGGGATTACGGTGCCGACACTGGTCATCGGTGCCGAACACGACACCATGGATCCGGAGTACCTGCGCCAGATGGCATCGCAGTTCGCTAAGGGGGAGTACTGGCATTGTCCCGACGGTTCGCACATGGCGATGTACGACGACCAGGAGACCTATTTTGAAGGTCTGATCTCTTTCTTGCGTCGCCACGCGTAACCCAGTTGACACATCAAGTAACCCTCTTGAAATATAGGTATTAGTAGAGTTAATTGTCGTGCAGACCCCCGCCACGTCGACTGCGACCACTCGGGTCGATGTACCGCGGCGCGAGGCGCTGCGAACGCTGGTCGTAGCGTCGGCCCCGGCTCTCGCGATCTACTCGGCCTCGCGGCTTGTCGTTTTGGCCCTGATGGCGCTGGTCGCCAAGATGCGCCACCACGCGCTGGGCCATTACCTCACGCGCTGGGACTCTCACTGGTATATCCAAATCGCTCGCCACGGCTACGCCCACGCCATCCCGCGAGGTCACGGTAGCGCCGCGCAAGTGAATCTGGGCTTCTTTCCGTTGCTGCCCTTATTGATGCGTATCACCCACTGGTTCACTCATCTGAGTTACCCGGCGGCGGGCGAAACGGTGACGTTCGTCGCCGGCGCGTTCGCGGCGCTCGGCGTGTGGTGGATGGTGCGCGACCACTACGGCGAGCAGGTCGCCACACGCGCCACCGCCCTGGTGTTCTTCTCGCCGGCGGCGGTCGTGTTCAGTTTCGTGTACTCCGAGGGCCTGATTATCGCCCTCGCGTCCGTAACGTTGCTCGCCCTGCACCGACGCCGTTGGATTCTGGCGGGCGTCGCGGCAGCGCTCGCCACGGCGTGCGATCCGGTCGCGAGCGCGATTATCGCTCCCTGTGCGGTCGCCGCCTACAGCGCGTGGCGCAGTGATCGTGACGCGCGCGCGTGGTGGGCCCCGGCCCTGGCTCCGGTGGGCATTGGCTTGTTCTTCTTGTACCTGTGGATTCATACCGGCTCGCCGCTGAGTTGGTACTTGGCCCAACGCGCGGGCTGGCAAGCGGGCCCCATGGGCACCGGTGTTTTCTACGCCATCTACCGGCTCTTCGACAGCGGGCTCCACGAGATCAATTCACTCGTTAAGACCGCTGCGTTCCTCGCGATGATCGGCATCGTGGTCCTGTGGCGCCGAGTGCGACCACCGTTGACGTGGAGCGTGTACGCCGGCGCCGTGTTGCTCTTCGGTTTCCTTTCGCCCATCGTCGGTATCTCTCCCCGTCTCTTGTTACGCGGGTTCCCCTTGTTCGCCATCGTGGCGGCGGGGCTGTCACGCCGTCGCTACGTCGCCACCTGGGTGCTGTCGGCCCTCGCGATGTGCGCGTTGAGCATCGCGTCGACGTCCATTTCCTGGACTCCGTAGTGCGTCGGGCGATTCGTCTGCGCTCTGACGACGCGCCGGCGTCGCTGGCGAAGAAGCCCGGGTCCGGGGCTACGCCCCACAAGGTTCTCATCGCGCTTTCGCTGATCACCGCCGTGCTGGGTTCACTGGGGTGGACTTTTCATCGCCGCCAAGTGGACATTCAGGTGTATCTCATGGGAGCTCGACACCTCATGAGCGCGAAGTTGTATTCGCTCTACCTGCCTGGCGTGCACTTGCCTTTCACCTATCCACCGTTCTCCACGCTGTTCTTCTGGCCCTTCACGTTGCTACCCACGGGCGCCGCCACCGTGGTCTGGGCGTTGATAAACCTGGCAGCCCTTATCGTCATCATCGCCGTCACTCTGCTGAGTGTGCACCCCGAGCAGCGCACCGATGGCGAGGGCGTGCCGTGGGCGCTGGTGGGCGCGCTGGTGGGTCCCGCGGTCTTGCTCGAACCGGTGATGCTCGACATGAGTTTCGGCCAGATCAATCTGGTCCTGGTGGCACTCATCCTGGTCGACGTCACGACGCGCGTCAGCGTGGGACACCACACCTTGCCGCGAGGAATGGGCGTTGGCATTGCGGCCGCGATCAAACTCGTCCCGCTGATCTTCGTTCCCTTCCTCTTGGTGACTCGTCAATTTCGCGCTGCGGCCACCGCAGTCGTCACCATGGCGCTGTGCTCCCTCGCGGCCTTCTCGCTCAACCCGTCCGCCTCGGTGGCGTTTTGGACCAAGTACGTGAATGATCAGTCCCGAATCGGTACGGTCACCTACGTCTCGAACCAGAGCCTCGAGGGGGCGCTCGAGAGGGTCACCCACCACCTCTGGTCGTCGCTGTCGATAGTGTCCGTGCAGGTTTTCGTCGCCACCGGGGGCATCACGCTGGCGTGGTGGGCGTGGCGGACCTCGTCGAATCTCCTCGCGGTTCTGGTCGTCGCCGACGCCGGAATGCTGGCCTCACCCATCACGTGGGCGCACCACATGGTGTGGGTTGTGCCGGTGTTGATGTGGCTGTGGTGGGGGAGTGATCGGCCGCGGCACGCTCGATGGTGGGCACTCGCGATGGCCGCACTCTTCTACGTCGCGCCAATGTGGATCGTGGCGCACGGCCCGCTCTTTGACACGCGCGAACACGGGTGGACCATGTTGGCCGCCAATAGCTTCACCGTCGCGTGGTTGGCCCTCCTCGGGGGTGTGGCACTCAACCTGGGCCGACCCGTGAGCCTCACGTAGTCCGCCTTCGAGATCGACACGATTAATCAGGGGTGGTTCACGTTGGTGCCACCGTTAGGCGCCGCCGCCGCGTGATTTCACGGCCGCTGATCTGGGACGGCCTTGCCACAGGAGCGCGACGCGGGCACTTAGAAAAAATCTTTCTTAATTCATGACTAATCCGATAAGATTTCATGACTAAGCGCTCAGGTGGGGCGCGAGAGGAGCTGGCATGGTGTTAGAGGAATCGGGTGCGTTGACGGCCGAGGAGGGTATCAAACTCTCGAGTAACAACCTGCGCGGCTCGCTGCGCGAGGACTTGGACTCCGCTGCGCCGAATCTGTCGGGGCACTCCGAGCATCTTCTCAAGTTTCATGGTATCTACGCCCAAGACAATCGCGATGTCCGTCGCGAGCGGACCCTCGCGGGCGAGCCCCTCGAACACATCTTCATGATTCGCGTGGCAATCCCCGGGGGCCAACTCAATTCGACACAGTGGCTCTCGATCGACCAGATTGCCGAGGAGCTGGCCGACGGTTCGATTCGCCTGACGACGCGCCAAGCCGTCCAGTTCCACGGGGTCCTCAAGTTCAGCCTCCAAACACTCTCGGCGCGCTTGCACCAACACGCCCTGACTTCCTTCGCCGCTTGCGGCGACGTGGTGCGAAATACCGTGATGTGTTCGAGCCTGGTCTCCGATGACGCCCACACCCACGTGACCGACTTGGCGGACCATATTGCGCGCACCTTCAAGCCCGCTACCCAAGCGCACTGGGAGATCTTCGTCAACGGCGAACGAGCGGCCAGCATCGAGCCCGAGGATGATGCCGAGCACACCTTCTATGGCGACACCTATTTGCCGCGAAAGTTCAAGATCGCGATCGCACACCCCGACGAGAACTGCGTGGACGTCTTGGCCCAGGACCTGGGTCTCATCCCGAGCACCCACCCTGAACTGGGTGCCGGCTACAACGTCGTCATCGGTGGGGGTCTCGGTCGCTCCTACGCACAGCCCGACACGTTCGCGCGTCTCGCTACGCCGCTGACCTTCGTGTTGCCGGAGGAGCTCGACGACGTGATCAGGGCGGTACTGGTGACTTATCGCGACCTCGGAGACCGAACGAACCGGCGTCGGGCGCGAATGAAGTATCTGGCGGCCGACATGGGCCTGCCTGAGTTCTACGCGCAGATCGAGCGGCGCCTCGGTCGCTCGTTGCGCCCGGCGTTGCCCGTGGTTCTCAGCGAGGCCGATGACCACCTCGGTTGGCGACTCCTGAGCGACGCGACCCTCGAGGTGGGTATCCGTGTGGGTGCGGGGCGAGTGCGTGATGACGTGGAGGGACGCGGCTTGCGTTCGGCACTGCGTGAGCTCGCGCGCGCGCGCGACCTACGATTTCTGATAACGCCCCAGCAAGACATTGTGGTCTCGTCGATCGCTCCCGCGGATCGTGATTTCGTCGACGAGGTGTTCTCGCGTCACGGGGTGCGCGCGGTGGAACAGCTAGGTTCCGTCGAACGCTCCGCCTTGGCGTGTCCGGCACTGCCTACGTGTAGCCAAGCCCTGGCGGAGGCCGAGCGACGGCTGCCGTCGTTGGTGGGCGACCTGCAGGCCACCCTGGATCAGACCGGAATGGGACGGCGGAGGTTGCAGTTGCGCATGACCGGGTGCCCCAACGGCTGCGCTCGACCCGCGGTGGCCGAGGTGGGAGTAGTGGGACGCACCAAGAATTCATACGACCTCTATCTGGGAGGTGGGCTGCGCGGCGACCGCTTGGCGACCTTGCACCACGAGAAACTCAAACTCGATGAGATCCCCGCGGTGCTCGAACCGTTGCTCGCACGATGGCGTGACGAGGGCCACGTCGACGAGAGCTTCGGTGACTTCTATACGCGAGTCGTGTCGTCGTGAGCGTCTATCTCGTGGGCGCGGGACCCGGCGACGTCGGGCTGTTGACACTGCGCGCGGCCCAACTACTCGCGAGCGCTGACGTCGTAGTCCACGATCGACTGGTCAGTGACGCCGTGCTGGATCTCGTTGGTTCGCGGACGATGCGGATCGACGTCGGCAAGGCGCCCGGCGCGTCACACTCGCAGACCGATATCAACGAGTTGCTGTCGGAATTGGCCGCTCGCTACGACACGGTGGTCCGTCTTAAGGGGGGAGACCCTTTCGTGTTTGGACGTGGTGGGGAGGAGGCGTTGGCACTATCTCGCCGCGGCATTGAGGTGCACGTGGTGCCCGGCATCTCCTCGGCGTTCGCGGCTCCGCTGTTGGCGGGCATTCCCGTGACGCACCGGGGTACCTCTCACGGCGTATGTGTGATTACCGCCACGAGCGAGGCCGGCTCCGCGGTGGACTTCGAACGATTGGCCAATGCGGATATCACTCTGGTCGTATTGATGGGGGTGGCGCAGCGTGCGAGCATCGCCGCGCAACTTCGCCGCGGCGGCCTCGATCCCTCGACGCCGGTAGCGGTCGTGGAGCGAGCGTCGAGTGTGAACCAACGCGTCCTGCGGGCCCGTCTCGATGAATTGGCCGGACTTGCAGTCAGCGCTCCCGCGGTGATTGTGGTGGGGCCCGTCGCCTCCCTGGACCTGGGACTGGCGAGCGTGGTGGGCGACTTGGTGGGTGCGACATGATGTTTCCTCTCGCACTTGACCTTGTGGGTCGCGACGTCCTGGTGATCGGCATGGGAAGAATGGGTGCGCACAAAGCCCGCCAACTTCTCGAGGCCGGCGCGCGCGTGCACGTCATTAGTGACGTGCTGCTCGCCGAGTTTCCCGAGGGCGTGTCCTCAGTGCGGGTGCGTCCCTACCAGAACGGCGACCTCGCGGGGAATTTTCTCGTCGTGTCAGCGACCGCCAATTCGGTGGTCAATGACCTCATCGTCACCGAAGCCAACGAGCGGCGCATCCTGCTCAACGTGGTCGACGATCCGCCACGTTGCAGTTTCTATTTCACCTCAGTTCATCGTGACGGCGATGTGATGGTCTCCGTGTCGTCGTCGGGTGCTTCGCCTTCACTCGCACAGTGGGTGCGAAGAAGGGTCCAAGACCTCCTGCCGTCGGGACTGGGCGGCGTGGCCCAGACCTTGCGCGAGGAGCGGGCCGCCCTGCATGCGCGCGGCGAGAGCACCGAACGTGACTGGAATCAGCGCGTCGTGGAACTCACCCGTGATCTCTAGTTCACCCTGACGTCTAGCGCCGCCGGGCTCACGTCGTTGGCGTCCTCACGCGCCCCGCGTACCCACGAGGCCGCGGCGGCCAACAAACTTGCCACGATGGCGAAGTCGAGTGCGGCGTGTAGCCCGGTGCGAAACGACGATCCGATCAGTGTCGGGAAGAAACTCGGGCCGATCAATGTCCTCTGCTGGGCGAGGCTGAGTTGAGCGAGTCCGGTGGGACCAAGCAAGTGTTTAATGGGATTGACGCCGAGAAACGCGGCAAACAGCGTGGCGATGGGTGGCAGATGTGAGGCGTGAGCGGCTTGAGAGGCGCTCACGCCGTGTGCGATCAGCCCGGCGTACAGGTTGGTCGATAGCGAGCTGGAGAGTCCGGCGATCAAGAGTGTGAAGAACAGACCAATGGAGAATACCTGCGCTGAATTCTGAAAGGTGGTGTACATACCCGAGCCGGCACCGCGGTGCTTCGCCGGCAACGCGTTCATGACACCGGCACGGTTCGGCGATCCGAAGGCCGCCATCGAGAGTCCGGTGAGGAAGAGCAGGACACCGAACACCCAATAGTGGAAGTCCACGGGCAATGTCTCCAAGAGTGCGAAGCACGCAGCGGTGCCGATCATGCCACCCGTGGCGAAGGGGCGCGCCCCGAAGCGGTCTGAGAGGAAGCCGCTGAGTGGACCAGAAATGAGCATGCCGACGGTCAAAGGGATCATTGCCACCCCGGCCCATAGGGGCGTGCGTTCGAAACTCATGCCGTGCAGCGGCAGCCAAATGCCCTGCAACCAGATGATCAGCATGAACATCAGTCCGCCGCGGCTCAGCGCCGCTAAGAAACTGGCGGAGATCCCCGCGGTGAAGGGCCGGATCTTGAACAGTTGCAGTCGGAACATGGGGACCGCGACGCTGCGTTCGATGACGGCGAAGGCGAACATCGTCGCCACGCCGGTTCCCACGCAGCCCAGCACCATGGGACTAGTCCAACCCATCGTGTGACCGCGGTAGGGCTCGATGCCGTAAGTGAGACCGACCATTATCAGAACCATGCCGGTGGCGAAGGTGGCGTTGCCGAGCCAGTCCACCGGCGCACGATGACGCTCGCCGAGTTCGCGCAACGCGACGTAGCCCCATACCGTGCCGAGGAGGCCCACCGGCACGCTGACGAGGAAGATCAGGTGCCAGTCGAAGGGGGCCAGCAGTCCCCCGACGATGAGTCCGATGAAGGTGCCACTGAAGGCGGCGGCCTGATTGACGCCCATGGCGAGGCCGCGCTGGTGACGGGGGAAGGCGTCGGTCAGGATCGCCGAGGAATTGGCCATGAGCATCGCGGCGCCCAGGGCCTGGAACAGGCGCATGATGATCAGCCATAATCCGGCGGCGTGGCCGTGCATCCAAGTGATCGACAGAGCGCCGGAAAAAATGGTGAAGACCGCGAAACCGGCGTTGTATATTCTCACGCGTCCGAACATGTCGCCAAGTCGCCCGAGACTCACCACCAACACGCTGGTGACCACGAGGAAACCCAGGATCATCCACAGTAGGTAGAAGGAGTTGCCGGGTTGCAACGGATCCAGACCGATGCCTCGAAAGATTGCGGGCATCGCAATGAGAACAATGGAGGAGTCGATGGTCGCCATCAACATTCCCAGGGTCACAACGAACATCGCGGTCCACTTGTAGTGGGCGGAAGGCGTCGAGACCGGGTCCATCGTGCTGGCCGCGCCTCACTTTCGCCGTCGTCAGCGATCAGACAATCTGAGGAGTGAAGTACGCCTGCAGGGTCAGCGCCCAAGTCCCGGGGCGAGACGGAACACCACCAAGTTTATCTCGACCATACGCGGGTGCGGCGCTAATTGGCGACGAACGGTCGAGAACGATCACGCCGCGGTGCAGACCCCCGGGGCGTCGCGAGCGACGGGTCCTGCCCGGCGAGTGGTGGGTCCCCGACATCATGTACGTGGCGACCTCGCAGCACCAATTCACGTTCAGCGTGCGACGACGGGTGTACCAGGCGTACGAGGTACCAGAGAAGGGGAGAGCAAACGAGTAGGTACACGATCATCCAGCCCCACCAGTGGAAGGATGCGGTCTGGCTCAGCGCCAACTGTCCGCCCCGGTGGACGGCCCCGGACAACGTGGCTCGATGGCCGGGGGCCACGAAGGAGGCGATTTGTCCTCCGGGAATCTTGAACTGGGCCGGGAGGAGTCCGGTGTTGACGACAACGAGCTGGCTGACCCCCGGTCGAACGGTGGTGGTCGCGACGATGATGCCGCGCACGAGGGGTTTGAGGAGCCAGATGGGAATTGCCACCAAGAGTGAGACGAAGAGGCGGTCCCATTCGCGACGCTGCGGCGTCGCGATCATTCCTCGGAGAAACAGAATCACGGTGAGTGCGAGAGCGAGGAATGGTAGAGCCAGGTCGAGCCATCCGAGGCCGGCGACGCTGAGAACACTGCGCCCTCTCACCATGGAAGCGTCGATGCGCCATGGGTCGACGATGTTCGCGGCGTCGCCCTTGGTCTCGAGGGTGCCGTTGGCGAAGACCGCGACGACGCGGTGCGAGTAGACAGTGTCGAGACCCGGCGGGACGAAACTGATGACTTCGCCGACCGTGAAGTGCGTACCGGCAGGTTCATCGAGCACGAGCGCGCCGACGCAGATGTTCGGACACATTGAAGGACTGGTGACGACGTAGTCGGAACCGACGAACACACGCCATCCCGCGGAGGCCACGATGGCGAGAACGATGATCACAATGGCGACGCGCAAGCTCCAGGCCATGGGGCGAATCGCGACCTCGGAGTGGTCAGGTGCCTTCGAATGTGGCGATGAATTCGTGCGCACTCCACGCGAGATCGACGTCCCTCGAACCCTCACAGTATGACTACTTCTTGGTAGTACGCCAACGTCGCGTTGAAGGAACTGAGTTGTGAGTAGTACGCGACGGGCACGACGAGGCGTAGACCGGTCGCGTCGACGGACAATCCCGCCGCCACTTGCATCGTGGTCGTGAGGGTGATCGGCCGCGAGGAGGTGGGGTTGGGCAGAGCGTTGTTCAACGTGGTGCCCAAGGTCTGAGCTGACGAGGGTGGGTTGCACGCGCCCGCCTTGGCGGGCGCCACGCAGGTAACGGACCCCCCCTGGGCGGCTTCGACGGTCACAAGATCCAACGCGCACGGCGAGGTGACGCCTGGTAACGCTCCGGTGTAGGCGTTCGCACCCGTGTCGTCAAGGGGCCAGTATGCGGTGGGCGCATTGGCCTTCAGGGTTGCGGCGTACGCACTCAAGTCCGTCGAGGCGTAGAGCGCGGCTATGGTGGCGGCGCTGAGTGCAGTGGGTAGAACGCCGACGCCAGCGATTGAGCCCGTGAAGAACGCGCTCGTGGGGGAATCGGTCCAGCCATTTTGGGCGTTCGACCACCCGATGTGCCAGTAACCCGTGTAGCCCTGGGCCGAGACAACACTGGAGGAAGAGGCAACAAGGGTTCCGTCGACGTACAGGCGAAAGCCGGACGTCGCTCCGCTAGCGCTCAAGGTCACGGCGACGAAGTGCCAGGCTCCGTCGCTGTAGACCGAGGGTGACTTGATTTCCTTCACGGCGCCCGGATAGACCCCCGCGACCACGTGGCCCGTGGCATCGATCCAGATCATGCGATCCCAAGAATTAGGTGCGGAGCTGGCGTAGGTGTTCGCGAATGAGAAAATGCTTCCGGACGATGACGTTTTGAACCACGCCACTTGGGTGAAGACACTGGGGCCACTGACGGCATTGAGCGTGTCGAAATTTCCCGATGAATTGAACGCCACCGCGGTGGCACCGAGGGGTCCCGCCGACGCGTACGTCACGTCGCCGTAGGCCAGAGCGACGTCGGCGCCTGTCGTTGTGGCGGCCTGCTGCACCCCACAGGTATTCGAGGTGAGACGACTGAGCGAGGGTGTGAGAGTACCCACGCTCGATAGAGTCGCGGTGGCGCTAGTGGGTGAGGTGGTCAGAGGACCGGTCGGCAGCGTCGAACTCGCACACGTCGCGGCGTCGGTGGTCACGCCCGCTGCGGATGAGTCGCACGCGGTCGATCCCGTCGTCGCGCGCAGCACGAGGTTGCCCGACGAGAACAGGTTCGTGGTGTCGACGATTGTCGCGTTCAAGATCGTCGCCGACGCGGCACTGATGGTCACCAGACTCCACAACAATGACGTGGCGGCCCCGCCAATCCACCGGTGCCGCTTTTTAGATGACGTCGTAGTCACGCTGAAGCACTCTCCCGAACACTGGGCACTGATCCGAAAGAAGCGTCACCGCCCCGGAGCCTGGACGGCGTCAGGGTGGTGACGCGCTCTACGCTTGGTTCCAAGTCATTGTCATGGACGCGGCGAGACCCTGGTCAGCGTTGGTGGCCGAAGTGTCGAGCATGGCGCTGAAGGTGTAGGTCTGAGTCGTACCCGGGGCGAGGAGTACCATACCGGGCGTGGAAGCTTGGTTGATGGTCCCGACGGTGGCGGCGCCGGCCAGGGTGCCTGCGCTGGTCGGTGTGCTCGCGCACGGACCAGTGGCGTTGGCGGGGTAGAGGCACTTGGTGGCGGTTCCGACGCTGAAATCGACCTTGCCGCAGAATCCGGTGGTGTCCGACCCTACGTAACCCGAAGCGTCTGACGCGGCGGCCGCCGTGCACGTGCTGAAGACGAGGCTCTCGAGCGACGCGGTGACGTTGCCGGTGTTCTTCATGGTCACCGTGGTCGTGAGTGGGGTACCTGCGGGTATCTGATCCAGAGTCCCCACGAGCTTGTTGATGGCGCAGGTCGCAGAGTTGGCGGCGGAGACCGCACCGCCCGCTCCACTACCGGTGGAGTAACAGTTGACCCCGCCCTGGGATTCCTCGAGTTGCATGGTGCCAGCGGAGAAGGTGTTGCTGTTATTGACGATCTGGGCGCTGAAACCCGCCAAGGAGGTCATTGCTGTGGTGGAAAGGGCAACGACCGCCAGGGCGGCGGTAGCGAGGGCTCCGAAACGGGCCGACGCCGTCTTGAATTTGAACATTGAAATATCCCTTTGTTAGTGAACCAAGTGGTTCTTGTTCGGTTGAGGTGATGCGCACTACGTGCTACTTGGTGATCGAGCCGCGAAGATTCTTGGCACCTACCAATTAGGCTTTCGTCACGCTAACCCAGGGTGTAAACAATTATGGGGATTTGTTCGAAAGTTGAGAAGACATTATTGCTGATACTGGGGGGTGAATTTTACTCAGTCGAATAGGAGATATCCATAAAAAGTGGTCAAATTCTTAATACCATTCAGGACGATTGTCGCAGTACTCCCTAGTGTCGAAAGACCTGATGACAACGTTGGCTCGAAAGCAAGGATTCGATGTCCACGGTCGAAGTTGTACGGTCAAAGTAGACAAATAGTCAATATTTGATCCGACCTAGGTCATCCTCACCGCTGCTTCGCCTTGCTGAGAGAAAACTCAGTAAATGGTTCTTCCATCTTCGCTGGCGTTGAGGTGCCGTCGAAGAGTGAGCATGAAGACCCCTCCCGCGAAGGCCAGCATCCCAACGCTGAGGGGCCACCAATTGCTCAGACCCTTGGCGTAGAAGGTCGCAATAAGTGCGGGCGCAACGGTGCTCGACAGACCCCAGGACAGACCCTGGGCGGCGTTGTAGCGACCTCTCAAGTGCTCAGGAGCAATCTCGTTGATGATGGCGGGTCCAACGGGCGAAAGCATGGTTTCGCCAATCGCGAAGATAACCATTGCCGCCGAGATCGCGAGTATCGCTACGAGCGCGGGAAGGGCGAGAGAGATTGCGAGAATCACCCAGAAGAAGGCCCACATCGCGCCCACCAGGGCCAGTACACGGGTCCGACTGCGACCCTCGATAACGTTGATGATCAACAACTGCGCCAACACGATCACGCTGGTGTTCACGAAGAGGAAAATCCCAATGACGTGCACCGAGAGATGCAGATTATTGACCACGAACAGACTGAGGCCGGCGTCGATTGCGGAGTAGCCGCCCAGCATCAAGACGATCGATCCGACAACGAAGAGGACCAGTCGTCGGTCCCGCAGGACTTCGCCCCATCCTCCGCGACGCGCCCCCTCAACACGCTTATCCCCTCGCGTTCTCTGCACGTGTCCGTATTTCCACAAGGTGACGTAGTAGGCACTCGCGACCAAACTCACGAGTGCGTTGCCCAAGTACAACCGTCGAAAGGAGAGGGGATGGTGTATGTCGACGACGGACGCAGAAATCAGACCACCGCAACCGATGCCTAAATTGACCAGCATGAAATTGAACCCGTAGGCGCGTTGGCGGTGTTCGGGCGCGACCAGTCGCACGAGCAGCGTGCTCCCCGGTCCCCAACCGGCGCCCCCGAATACGGCGAGAACGAGACCTCCGATCACGGCACTTCGCTCCGAGTGGATAAGCGCCCAATAGATCAGTGCGCTCGCGTTGGTCACTCCCGCGATGACGAGGACCTTGACAGGACCGATCCGATCGGTCAGCGAACCCCATAGTGGGCTGCTCAAGAGTCCCGCCAACGACGAGAGAGCGAGCAGCAGCGTCGAGAAACTAATGGACAAGCGCAAGACGTTGTGCAGGTACACCACGTAGAGCGACAGCGTGAGGCCTATGGCAAAGCAGCTCACGAAGACGCCGAGGAAGAATCGACGCAGAGGGGCGTCGAGGGCGCGACGAAAGTCAGCGGGAACGAGAGATTCGAGGAGATTCACGAGACCATCAGGCTACTTCTGCACCTTGTGAGCAGAATCACAAGAGCCAGACTTTACTGAGACTTTCGCCATTACGATGGAGGAGGTGTCCCATTGGATGCCCGTGCGAAAGAACTAATTTGTCAGCAATGCGTTTGCCTCAGAGTCGAACGGATCTTCTCCTGGAAATCGCACCAGACGTCGAGCGCCTCTATAACCGTCATATGGAAGCCCCACGCTTATGGTATCCGCACGAGCAGATCGATTGGGGCAGCGGCGAGGACTTCGGAGCCCATCCCTGGAGCGAAGCCAATTATCCGGTGGCCGATGGGGTTCGCAGTTCGATTTACGTGAATCTACTCACCGAGGACAATCTTCCCTACTACACCAATTCGATTCTCGCTCACGCCCCCAAGGGCCATCCGATTCGTGATTGGAATTATCAGTGGACCATGGAGGAGAACCGCCACTCCATGGTGATGCGTGACTGGGTACATATCACGCGTTGCATCGATCCCGTCTTGCTCGAAGACGGCCGCCGCGTGCAAATGTCGCGTGGCGAAGTGCCGGAGCCCGATTCCTTCGCCGATCTGATTTGCTACGTCTCGTTCCAAGAACGCGCGACACAGATTGCCCATCGCAACACCGGAGCGCACCTGCCCAAGGACGACAAGATGGGACGCAACGTGCTCGCCCTCGTCGCCGGTGACGAGACCAAGCACTACTTGTTCTATCGGGACCTGGCCCTCGCGGCCTTCGCTATCGACCCTTCGACCATGATGATTTCTGCGGCCAAGCAGGTGACGAACTTCGCGATGCCCGGCACCGGCATCCCCAGCTTTACCCGTCACGCCGTTCGTATCGCGCGCGAAGGTATCTACGGTCTGACCCAATTCCTCAAGGACGTCGTCACCCCGGTGCTCGACTTGTGGGACGTGAATCACCTGGCGGGCCTCACTAAGGAAGCCGAGAGTGCTCGCGTGGAGCTCGACAAGGTCGTCACCAAGATCACCGGGACGGTCGAACGCATGGCCCAAAAGGCCGCCGCCACGGCCAATTCCGCCCTCGGATGAGTGAGCGGCGAGGCTAGTCGCCGACGCGACGAAGTTCCTCGAAGCGCCGGGCCAGAGTGGCGGTGACGCCTTTCAATTGCACCACCTTGTCGCGCGAACGCGTGTTGCGCACGAAAGACACTTCGTGGCGACGTAGACCGAAGGCTCGTGCGATCACGACCAGCACCTCCTCGCTGGCGGTTCCACCAACGGCCCGCGGTGCTACGCGTACGACGAGAGAGTCACCGTGCGCACCGCCCACTCCCGGGCGTCGCGAGCCGGGGTGCACGTGCACGCCGATCGTGATCCCCTCGTGGCGCATACGAGGAGAGTAGTTCTCGTAGGCTGAGTGGTGCATGGAGGGAGCCGCGTGGAAGTGAGTTTGCGTGACGCGATTTCTCACGTCACCGCACCCGGTCAACTCTTTGAAGTGACCAAGCGGATGAGTGGGGGCATCACTCGCCGCGTCTTCACCAATTCGCCGGCCACGCTACGCGATATCTTCGACGGTGCTCGCGGCGCGGCGGAGACCTTTCTGGTCTACGAGGACGAAGAGTGGTCCTTCGACGACGTGATGGTCGCGGTGGACGAGTTCGCTGACGCCCTCGTTCGCCACTTCGCGGTCGGCCCGGGCGACCGGGTGGGCATCGCGATGCGCAACCTCCCGGAATGGATCGTGGCCTTCGCCGCCATCGTGTCAGTGGGAGGCGTCGCCGTGTCGCTCAATGCCTGGTGGACTGGCGACGAGCTGGAGTACGCGATATGTGACGCCGACGTCAAGGTTCTCGTGGTGGACCCCGAGCGTTGCGCGCGCGTGCTCGAAACTTGTCGGCGTCGCCAGACTCCGGTGGTGCTGGCACGCGGCGACGTGACGGCGGAGCCGACGGCGGGAGTCGTTCATTGGTCGCACGTCGTTCTCCGGGGCGCACCGATGCCCCTCGTCGCCCTGTCGGGGGAGGACGACGCGACCATCTTGTACACCTCGGGCACGACGGGTCAACCCAAGGGTGCGGTCTCCACGCATGACGCAATCTGTCAGACCTTGATGGCTTTCTCCGCCGGTCTCATCATCGAGGGACACCGTCGGGGTCCGCGTGATCACCCGGCCGGCGACCCGACCAGTTTTATCTTGATCGTGCCGCTCTTTCACGTCACCGGCTGCGTACCGGTCATGTTGTCGTGCTTCTCGTGGCACTTCAAATTGGTGATCATGCGGCGCTGGGATCCCGAAGCCGCCCTCGGCCTCATCGAACGACATCGGATAACCAATGTGGTGGGGGTTCCCACGCAATCGTGGGATCTGATCAACTGTCCTCGCCTGTCGCAGTACGACACCTCGTCGCTCGTCACCGTGGGGGGCGGGGGAGCGCCGGCGGCGCCCACGCTGGTGGCGCGCGTCGAAGAGGTCTTCGTAAACGGTCGCCCGAATCTGGCGTACGGCATGACCGAGACCAACGCCTACGGACCCCAGAACTACGGCGACGACTACCAGCGTCACCCGTCGTCGACCGGCCAGACGCCGACCGTCGTCATGGACGTCGAGATCCGAGACCCCTCGGGTCTGGTCCTGGCTCCAGGCGACGTGGGTGAGATTTGGGTCTCGGGGCCTACGCTCTTTCGCGGGTACTGGCGTCAACCCGAGGCGAGCGCCGAGACGTTGGTCAAAGGTTGGCTGCGCACAGGCGACGTTGGCCACCTCGACGAGGAAGGGTTTCTCTTCATCGAGGATCGCTTGAAGGACATGATCCTTCGCGGAGGGGACAACGTCTACTGCGCAGAAGTCGAATCAGTGCTCTACGAGCATCCGTCGATCTGGGAGGCGGCGGTCTGTGGACTCCCCGACGAGCGACTCGGCGAATCGGTGGCCGCCGTCATCGTCGTGCGTGACGACGCTCAACTCACCCAAATGCAGCTCACCGAGTTCTTAGCGACTCGCCTCGCTCCCTACAAGATTCCCACTCGCATGGTCTTCACCAAACAGAGGCTCCTGACCAACGGGGCCGGCAAGATCTCCAAGACTGACCTGGCCAGTCACTACTTTCGCAGTAGTGACTGAATTGCTTCACGGGCGTAGTCGGCAAGATTGAGACCGTCGATTTGATCGCTGGGGTACCACGCGGCGTGATCGGTGGTGCCATGGACCTCGTGGGTCAGTTCGCCGCTGACCCAATTCACCGTGTAGATGATGCGCACGGTATGGATGCGGTCGCCGTTGTCGCGTTTGCGAACATCACTGGTGACCGAGAAGAGCGTGGGGTGGTCGACCCCGAGTCCGGTCTCCTCCTTGAACTCTCGCACCAGAGTCTCCTCGGGGGTCTCGCCAAAGTCGATGCCGCCACCCGGTAACCACCACAATGGTGGCTGGTGCTGCGGGTTAGAGGAGCGCACGAGGGCGACACTGCCCTCGTGGAGCAAAATGCCGTAGGCACGGACGCTACTGTGTTGCTTACTCATGGAGCCTCGAATCGAGCGCGTCAGACACTGATGGCGCGGGTCCGAGTCTACGTGGAGCGATCAGCGAGTACGCGGGAACCCAAGGTCAATCTGGGAATCTGAAGGGAGTGGCCAACGCGTCGTGACGATTTTGGCGCGCGAGTAGAAGGCAATGCCCTCTGGTCCGTAGATATGGCTGTGGCCGAACAGTGAATTCTTCCATCCGCCAAAAGAGTAACTCGATACCGGAACGGGAATGGGCACGTTGATGCCGATCATGCCGACACTCACCTGGCGACTGAAGAGTCGAGCGGCGTTTCCATCACGGGTGAATATCGCTGTTCCGTTGCCGTAGGGATTGGCGTTGATGAGCGCCACCGCATCGGAGTAGGTGGCGACGCGCGTCACTCCGAGGACCGGTCCGAAGATCTCGTCGTCGTACGCGCGCATCCCCGGCGCGACACCGTCGAGCAGACAGGGACCAATGAAGAAGCCGGGCAACGCGGCCATCGACGATCCGTCGCGTACTACCCGGACGCCAGGGTCGGGCGCCGTCACGTAGGACAGTACGCGCTGACGGTGTTCATTGGTTATCACGGGGCCGAAGTCGCTGCGCGGGTCATCGCCCGGTCCGACGCTGAGGCGGTCCACCCGTTCGGCGATCTTGGCGACGAGTTCGTCGGCAATATCGCCGACGGCAACGACGACACTGATGGCCATGCACCGTTCGCCCGCGGCGCCATAGCCGGCGTTGATCGCGGCGTCGGCGGCGACGTCGAGGTCGGCGTCGGGCAACACCACCATGTGGTTCTTAGCCCCACCGAGGGCCTGGACACGCTTGCCGTGGGAAGTGGCAACGCCGTAGACGTGGGAGGCGACCGGAGTCGAACCGACGAAGCTCACCGCGTCCACCCCCTGGTGTTCGAGCAACTGGTTGACGGTGGCGGCATTGCCCTGGAGGACGTTGAAGACACCGGCGGGCAGGCCGGCCTCGCTGAGTAGTTCCGCGAGACGAACCGACACGGACGGGTCACGCTCGGACGGCTTCAAGATGACCACATTGCCCGTCGCCAAGGCGTTGGCGGCCATCCACAAGGGAACCATGATCGGAAAGTTGAACGGGGTGATCGCGGCCACCACTCCGAGCGATTCTCGAAACGAGTGCACGTCCACACCGTCGGCGACTTGCGACGAGAAGCCCCCCTTTAGGTGCTCAGTGACGCCACAGGCGTACTCGACGTTCTCGAGCCCTCGCGCGATTTCACCCTTGGCGTCCGCGATGGTCTTGCCGTGCTCGGAGGTGATCAGTGCGGCGAGTTCGTCGGTGTGCGCGACGAGCAGGTGACGGAGGCCGAAGAGGACATTGGTGCGTTGGGAGAGACTCGAATTGCGCCACGTCTGCCAGGCAGCGCGCGCGTGGGCCACCGTCTCGTCCACGTCGTGCGTTGACGGCAAGGGGACCCGAGCCGTTATTTCTCCGGTCGCCGGGTTGTAGACCGGTAGTTCACCGGGTGCCGAGACGGCCTCACCGTTGATGTAGTGGGGAATGGTGCGCACGAAGGTTCTCCTTGGTTGTCACCAATCTACCGGGAGGAGAACACCTATTTCTAAGAGGGGGCGCTCATTAAGGTGGGGCGGTGACACTTTTTGAACCAGTCCTGCTCGCGGACGCCGCCGGCGTTGAACCTGACGGCGAAGGGCGCTACCTGGTCCAGTTGGCGCGCCAATTCACCGTCTTCAACTACCCCAACGGGGGCTACCTGCAGTGCGTGATGGCAAGTGCGGCGCTCGCGGCGGCGAGTGACGAGGGGGCTCCGCATCTACACGCGACGGCCGTCACCACCAATTTCATGGCGGCCCCCGAAGTCGGCCCCGCCGTGGTAATGACCGAAGTGCGCCGCGTTGGACGCGGGGCGTCTTTCGTGCACGTGACCCTGTCGCAGGGCGACGTCGTGATGTCGGAGGCTCTGGTGACCGTCGGCACGCTGTCGGAGACCTCGCGCACGCGCTACCAGTCGTCGCCGGCACCGTCGATGTCACCACTCGAACAGTGCATTGCATTGCCGGTGCACGAGGGTATGACCTATCACCATTCCGTTGAACTGCGCTGCGACCCCGAGGGGCTGCGATGGTGGAATGGTGACGCCGGCGCGGGCGAAATACAGATGTGGTTGAAGTTGACCGATGGGGGAGGGCCTTGGAACCCCTGGAGCCTCCTCTTCGCCACCGACGTGTTGCCCCCGGCCACGTTGCCGCTGGGCTCCACCGGCTGGGTTCCCACCTTGCAATTGACCTCCTACGTGCGACGCATTCCCGCCAGCGACTGGTTGCAGGCACGCCAATGGTGCGTGGTGGTGGCCGACGGAACGGTGGATGAGCGATGTGAGCTCTTCGATGAGACGGGCGAACTGGTGGCCGCCTCGAGTCAACTGGCAATGGTTCGATTCGGACAGAACTGACGATGAGCGTCCTGCGGGTCAACGACGACGGATCTCTCCAGTTGCGCGCGCGACTGATCATTCCCGCCAATGAGGTTGAACTGCGCGTCACCACGTCAGGAGGGCCGGGTGGCCAGCACGCGAACCGATCATTGACCAAGGTCATCGCCAGCTTTGACGTGTCCTCGTCCAGCGTTCTCAGCGACGCGGACCGTGCCCTGCTGATGGAGCGGCTGGGCCGGGAGGTTCGAGCGAGTTCGTCACGTTTTCGTTCACAATCGGCCAATCGGGCCGCGGCTCTGGAGTCGCTGGCCTTGAAGTTGCACGTGGGATTGTTGCGCCAGGCGCCGCGACGCGCGACGCGCCCCACTCGAGCGTCGCAGACGCGTCGCGTTGACCAGAAGAAGGCCCGTTCTCGTATCAAGCAGGCGAGACGCCAGCTGGAGGACTAACCCTCCAGGTGCTTCGAGATCACACCGAGCGCGGTGTGAATGACTGTGTCGAGTGCCGAGTCAGTGTTCTCGTGGGGTCCGACGATGGGCGTAAGCGTGGCGTACCCGGCGACGACGAGGGCCCCGTCATCACCGGCGTCTTCGTCGCTGACGTCACCGATGCTCGGGGATGCGGCGCCCAGGAGCATCGGCAATTCTCCCTTGTCGCTGAGGGGGTCACCTCCCGCGTCAGGACCGGCGGCCATCACCACCTCCGCAGTGGAGATACGCGCCCGACGCACGCCCCGAAGATGCTCTCGAGTGACGTTGGGGACGTTGAGATTGAGAAGGGTGCGCGAGGGTGCGCGAAAGAGTTCGTCGAGCACCTCGATGGCGAGTCGAGCGGCGAGGTCGTAATGTACGTCCGCGCCCCACTGGACTGAAACTGCGAGGCCCGAGAGCCCGAGTTGTGCGCCGGACAATATTGCACCTACGGTCCCTGAATGAAGGACACTGCGGCCAACGTTGGCGCCCGCGTTAATGCCCGAGATGATGAGGTCGGGTTGCATCCCGAAGGATCCAATCGCACCGAGTATGGCGCAGAGGGCCGGCGGTGCCTCGACACCGTAGGCCGCGATGTTGACAGCGCCTTCGATGACGTGTCGTTCGTAGCGCACGCTGGGACGTTCGAAGACGTCACCGAGGGCGGAGGACATGCCCGAATAGTTACGGTCGGGAGCCACGACGAGGGCTTCTCGCTCCTCGCCCGACGGGCACTCATAGATCCAAGTCGACACCGCACGTGCGAGGGCCGCGATGCCCGGTGCCATGACGCCATCGTCATTGGTCAACAGTATTTTCATACCGGTCACGCTATCTGTCGTAAGTTACTGACCAGTGATCAACACGAAAGGGTCCAGTGCTACCGTCCGGTGAACAAATCGCGATTGCCCACGGCGACCAGCGCGCGGTAATCACCCAGGTGGGCGCCACGCTGCGCACGTACGTCAAGGGCGGAGTGGCGGTGGTCGAGGGATTCGCGGCCGACGAACTGCCCGACGGCGCGCACGGTCAGCTGATGTACCCCTGGCCGAATCGCCTCGCGCCCGAGCCGTGGAGTTTCTCCGGACGCACCGCGGTGCCGTCCGTGGACGACCATTCGACCAATACGGCGATTCACGGACTGGCGCGATGGCGTCCTTTCGACATCGAGATGGTCAATCAGAACCGCTGCGTTCTCTCGTTGTTGTTACACGCTTCACCCGAATACCCGTTCGCGAGTGAGATTGCCGTCGCCTACCACCTGGGATCACTCGGTCTGACAGTCACCGCGACGGTCACGAATCGCGACGACGTGCCGATACCTGTTGGCGTGGGGTTCCATCCGTATCTCGCGGTGACGACGGCGTCGATTGAGGGCGCGCAACTGGAAGTCCCCGCCCAGGCCTACGTCGCGGCGAACGAACGATTGTTGCCGACGGGCGAGATATTGCCGGTCGCTGGCCACGGCGCCGATTTCAGCGTGGCGAAATCAATCAATGGACACTAACTGAACATCACGTATACCGAACTCGTGAGAGACGACACCGGGCTCGCGACGGTGAAACTTCGCGACCGTGACGGGGGCATGGTGGAACTCCAGGTAGATCGAACTTTCCCCTATATCCAGGTCTACACCGGTGATCATTTGCCCCACGGCCGACGTCGGACGTCGGTCGGCGTCGAACCGATGACGTGTCCACCCGAGGCGCTGCGCTCGGGCAAGGATGTGATCGTCCTCGAACCGGGTCAGCACTGGGCCGGTTCGTGGCGCCTGCGTCGCCTTGAGCCCTAGGTCCGCGGTGCGCCACCGGTCGAGGGGTTGATTTCCTCGTGATATCTGGGAAAATGGCGAAGTGCCCTCACTGAAGCCGCTTCGCGTCGCCGACGAGACCCAGACTGCGGCTCAGACCGCGACACTGACCGAGCGTCCGTGGAACGTGGTGGTGTGGGACGACCCCGTGACACCCATGTCCGTGGTGGTGGTCATCTTCCGAAAGGTTTTTGGCTATCCCAATAACAAGGCCACCCAGTTGATGCTGACGGTCCACCACGAGGGACGGGCGATCGTGTGGTCGGGCCCCCTCGAGCGTGCACAGGGCTACTGTGTGAAATTACAGGTCGCCGGGCTTCTGTGCACCATTGAGCAGGACGCCTAATGGCCAGTCGACTCTTTGTCCGTCGTCGTGACGGGCGAATAGAGGTGCGACTGAACGATGCGGGACGTGACATCGCCCGCGAGGCGTTCGCCAACGTTTTGCTGGCTGAGGGAGACCCCGAACACGAGTGGCACGCGAGTTTGAACGCCCCGATCAATCCGGGCAGCGACGTGGACGATCCCTTGGCCACCTTCAATCGGCAACACGAGGTGACGTCCAACGTGGAACTGGCGATGGCGACCCTCGATGAGGAATTCTTGAACGACGCCGAAGCGTGGGCGTGGCTCTGCACGTTGCAGGTGGCGTTACGTGGGTTCATCACGGCTAAGGGATTGCTGAGCGCGGACCGTCTTGAAGAGTCCGACGAAGGGGCCCAGGGTTATATCAAGACCCTGCAGACCTTCTTGTTCGGTCTCGCCGACGTGATGTAGTCGGTTCTCACATCTCGCGGGATTCGCCGACGCCCTGCAGCGTGTCGTTGAGTTCCACGGGTGCAGCGTCGACGGAATCAGTCGATGCGGGGAGAACCTCGGGTTCGTCATCAGAAGCGGCGCGCGACAGACGGCCGCGTCGACGTGGACGCCACGTGGAAGCCATTGTTCCCAGGGCGAGCGCGAAGACGAGGAACGAGATGCCCTCGTAGGGCGGGAGATACGAAAAAGTCACCGTCGACGTTCCCGCGGGAACCGCGACGGTCTGGGTAAGTCCGTCGTTCGATGAGATCGGTACGGACTGACCATTGACGTGCGCGCTCCAACCGGGCATCGTCAGCTCGAGTCGGGTCAGTGTGGTGGCGCTCGGACAGTCGAGGGACACTTGATCGACGAGGGCGGCGGAGATTGTGCAAGTCCCTAGTGCCGTCGTGTAGAAGTTCGAGGGATGAGGCAGTGCGTAGAGGACGCTCTCGAAGTCCTGCGCCACGGGGGTGTGGCCGAGGATGGCACTGAGAGCGGGCGTCAGTGGATGGGGCTTCACCAAGATGTAGGCGACGCCGAGCGCCTCGTAATTAGCGATATGCGCGGCAACTTCATTCTCCATGGCCGGAGTGAAGGGCAGGACGAAGGAGCGCGGATTGTTGAGTGAGGGTGCGAGATTGTTGTGGATATACGTCGAGAAACTGAGCGGCAACGGTAAGTCGATGGCGTTGATCTCATTAAGACCGTACTGCGATCCCCAGTTGGGATTGAGGACGCCCAATGAGATGAAGCGCCCGAACCCCTCGTGTTGTTGGAGGTAGCTCAGTGAGCTGTCGGCGAGGTGCACGTTCACGGGACTGCGGAAGCTGGGAACGGCGAAGTAAGCCACCGACTCGAGAGCCATCACCGCCACGGCCACCGCGACAAAAGCACGACCGTGGATGAAGCGCAAGGTGTATGCGAGAACGAGGAGAGCACAGAAGGGCAGGATGATCAACATCGTGACGGCGAAGGCGTACGTGCCCCCCACGTGTCCCCCGAGGGGTACCACGATGAACACCCCCAGGGCACTTACCAGTCCCACACCCAACGTGGCCCAGAGCGCCACGCGGCGTCGCGCGGCGTACTCGACGATATCGCTCAGTCCGAGCACGGCGAGAATGATGACGGCGAATTCGAGGGTCGGCCAAATGTATCGGGCGTAGGCCACGGCGCCCATATCGGGTAGTAAGTTCCACAGGTGACGGATCTCGAAGAAATTGAGAACACCCGCGAGCACCATCACGACCCAACCGGTCAAGAACCATCGCAAGGGGCGAAGACGGCGCCCCACGATTCCCACGACTGCGAACACGGCCACCGACGCCGTCACGTAGCCCAGCAGATTGTCGGGGGTCGATGTCGGGCCCCCGAAGAGGGTGCCACTCAGATAGGGATTCACGAGGATGGG
>VFSW01003438.1_pt1 | contig 23743 bp, 23 predicted proteins | sample 5358111 | NCBI WGS metagenome assembly VFSW01 (sample SAMN11554181, study PRJNA540505) | mine drainage metagenome | isolation source: sediment from site ElyBrook_90M | place: USA: Ely Copper Mine, Vershire, VT | collected 2017
ACAACCCTTCGGTTAACAGCCGAATGCTCTGCCATTGAGCTACTGAGGAGTGTCTGGCGCTGGATTGTCCTCTATAAAGCTATCAAACCCCGCCAGTGGAGTCAAAAGGCCGCGAATTCCTGCGGCTCCACTCTTCAGCGATAGGATAGAAGTAGCCCGAGAGGAGGCCACATGTCGCGGATTTCCCGGCTTGACCGCAGCGAAGTAACCCCGGATATAGCTGCGCTCTTTGACAAGGTTTTTGCGCAGCGTGGCAACGTGCCCAACATGTTTCGCGTCATGGCACACCGCCCGGAGATCTTTGCCACCATGCAAGCGCATTTTGGCGCGGTGCTCACCACGGGAACGGTCTCAACCAAGTTGAAAGAACTCATTATCGTGCGCACCAGCCAGGTGAACGACACGCCGTATTGCCTCGCCAGCCACACCGCTTTGGCCAAGGGTCTGGGGTGGACAGAGGAGCAGCTCACCCACCTGGCCGAATGGGCGACTCGCGATGACTTTACCCCCGCCGAAAAGGCGGCACTGCGGCTGGCTGAGACCGTTACCCGCGATGCCCGCGGCGTGACCGATCAACAGTTTGTCGAGTTGCGCAGCTTCTACTCTGAGGGTGAGATTGTGGAACTGCTTTGCGCGATTGGCCTGTTCAATTACTTCAACCGCTTCAATAATGCCTTGAGGATGGAGCCTACGCTGCCGGGAGAGGGCGGTTGCCCGGTGCCCGCTGGGGAAGTCGCCACGGCCCGTTGATGTCATTTATCTACGCTTGCTACCAAGGAGTCAGCTTCCCAGCATGAAACTTTCAATTCCCAACGGCACCTTTCGTGCCTACCTCTTCGACTGCGATGGCACGATTGTGGACTCCATGCCTCTTCATTACATTGCCTGGAAGCGGGCGCTCGCCGAGTGGAACTGCGCGTTTGAGGAAGAGCTGTTTTACGCGTGGGGCGGAAGGCCAGTGCGCGATATTATCGCTTCACTCAACGAGATCAACGGGCTGAATATGCCGGTGGATGATGTGGCCCATCGCAAGGAGAGCCTGTACCACGAACAACTGCCTGCATTGAAGGCCATCGACGAGGTAGTGGAGCACATCGAGGCGCAGCATGGGCGGATTCCATTTGCGGTTGTCTCGGGCAGTCGCCGGAGTTCAGTGGTGGGTTCGTTGACCTCCCTGAACCTGTTGGATAAGTTCGATACGCTGGTGTGCGCGGAAGACTACAAGAATGGCAAGCCCGCTCCCGATGCGTTTCTCATGGCTGCGGAGAGGCTCGGAGTTGCGCCGGAAGACTGTCTGGTCTTTGAGGATACGGAGATGGGTATTGAAGCGGCGACGGCTGCCGGCATGGCCTCGGTGCGTGTTCCGCAGCCTTTTGAAAGACGGTAAAGGAACTGCAAGGCTCTTTTCTACGTAGCTACCGGTCATGTTCAATGAAACTGCGGGGGAAGGGATGCACCTGCGGCGAACGGATCACATCTCTGGGCAACGCCAGCCCCTCGGACGAGCTGATCTGGCGGCTCTTTTTGCCATTGCGGCCGCGGTTGCGTTGCTGCACCTGTTGACCAACGGCCGCTATGGCTTCCATCGCGACGAGCTGCAGTTTCTGGGCGATGCGCGACACCTCGACTGGGGCTTTGTTGCCTATCCGCCGCTGACGCCGTTTATCGAACACATCGGCCTGGCGCTCTTTGGCCTGTCCATGGAGGGCCTGCGGTTTTTTTCGGTGCTGGCGCAGGCTGCGGTGATCGTCGTCAGCGGACTGATGGCGCGTGAACTGGGCGGCGGACGGCTTGCGCAGATTGCCACCGCGCTCAGCGTCGCGCTCTCGCCGCTGCCGCTGTTCAGCGGTACGGAGTTCCAGTACACCAGCTTCGATTTCCTCTGGTGGGTGCTGATTGCCTACTTCGTGATTCGCCTGCTGAGAACCGAGAACCCGCGCTGGTGGCTGGCCATTGGGGCGGTCATCGGCCTTGGATTGCAAACCAAATACTCCATCGTGTTTTTTATTGCCGGGATACTGGCCGGAATGGCCTTGTCGCCTGCGCGCAAATATCTGCGCAGTGGCTGGTTCTGGGGTGGCGTCGCTCTGGCCCTTTTGATCTTTCTGCCCAACTTTATTTGGCTGGTGCGGCACGAATTCATCTCCTACCGATTCCTGCAGCACATCCACGCGCGCGATGTGGGCCAAGGCCGCGCTGACGGCTTCTTGCGCGACCAGTTTCTTTACGGCGCCAATCTCTTCGCAGTTCCGTTGTGGATTGTGGGCCTGATTGCCTGTTTCCGCAGCCAACGTTACCGCATGATCGGCTGGATGTATCTGGTTCCGGTTGCGATTTTCTACTTCAGCAAGGGGCGCTTTTACTACGTTGCCGCAGCCTATCCCATGCTGATCGCCATGGGCGCATCCGCGGCGGAGCGCTGGCTGGCGCGTCTGCCTGCGCTTGCGCGGCGCATCCTGCCGCCGCTTTTCTTCTCCGGCGTGCTTGTGTGCGGAGCCTGCATCTGCGCGGTTCTCGTGCCCATCGCATCCACCGGTCCACTGCGTGCCTTTGCGCTGGCGCACAACGCAGACCTGCGCGAGGAGATTGGCTGGAATCAGTTGGTTCGCACCGTCGCGCAGATCCGCGACACGCTCCCGCTTGACCAGCAGGTGCATCTCGGCATCGCCGTTGGTAACTACGGCGAAGCCGGCGCCATCGAAATACTCGGTCCAGCCTATCGCCTGCCTTCGCCAATCAGCACCGTCAATTCCTTCTGGTTCCGTGGCTATCCAACGCCTCCGCCAACCACGATTATTGTTCTGGGCAATAGCCGGGAACGCGCAAATGAGCTTTTCACGAATTGCCGTCTGGCTGGACATAATGGCAACTCGGAAGGCGTGCGCAACGAAGAGAGCCGCGACCACCCGGAGATCTTTGTCTGCGGGCCGCCGCGCCTTCCCTGGCAGCAGTTATGGCAGAGCGCTCAGGACTTCGGCTGAGACCTGCTCAGAAGAGCAGCACCGCAACACGATATGCCGTGAAGTCACCGCCCACGTTCTGCGCGGGGCAACTGCCAATGGAAGCCTGGCGATACTGGCGTGAGGCTAGTTTCTGCCGCAGAGTCTGGGGAAGGCGAGTCAGGTCGGAGCCCTGCCAGCGCATGATGAAGTGCGGCGTGGCCCCGCCGCGAGAGGCAGGTAGTCCTGAATCGGTGGCGCAAGCGGCCCGCGCCATCGAAGCATCGTCGAGGATTGCGATGCCGCTCGGCTGCATGAGCTGTGCGATGCGAGCTTCAACTTGTGTGCGGCTCAGCGCCGGCACGCTGCGTGCATAGTCGGCCACTGCATACAGCGTGCCGCGTGCCGCCACCAGAGCGATGCCCACGTGGTCCACCTCAGGATTGAGCAGGTTGCTCCGATGGCCGGGTGAGTGCATCCACTCGTTGTGGATCTCTGCGGGCGAGGGACCCACGGCCACGTTCTCTTCAATCAGGCTGAACCGAGCGCCTGCCTGGCCGGCGCGCTCTGAGAGGTCAGGCTCGCCGCCGTAACGATGCGCGATGGGGCCTTCTGCGGCCATGCGCAGGCAGTGTTGGCGAGCGGCCGCCGCGAGATCCGCATCCCATTGCAGCCGCGGCGCGCCTGCGGCCGCACGCGCCTGGTTGGCCAGCGCGAACACTTGCTCAGCTTCCGCATCCATGGGCTGTCTGGACTCTTGTTGCGCGTGGAGAGGTGTCCGCAGTGCAAGCCAGGCCGTGGCGCTGGCAAAGATGAGATATGCGAACCAAAGTCGATTGAAGCAATTCATATGCGCTATGACACCACATTTCCATAGCTGTCGCGGTATTCTTGCTGTGCCCATGGCTTTTCTCTCTGCACGAACGTACTCATTTCTGCGAACGCGCATCCGCCGCCAGCCGCTGGCGGTGGTGGGCGTGCTGCTGTTGGCGGCGTTTGTCCTGGGTGGACTGGCCGCACCGTGGTTGGCGCCTTATAACCCCGCGGCCATCGATCTTCTTCATCGCCTTGAAGGACCGACCGCGACCCACTGGGCCGGAACCGATGAGCTGGGCCGCGATACGCTGTCGCGCCTTTTGTGGGGCGCGCGACTCTCACTGGCAGTGTCAGTGACAGTTGTGGCCTTGTCGCTGGCATTGGGTTTGACCGTGGGGGGGATCGCAGGCTACCTGGGCGGATGGATCGATACAGCGCTCACAACCTTCGCCATGAACACTTTCCTGGCGCTTCCCGGCATTCTGCTGGCCATTGCGTTTGCCGCGTTTCTTGGTCCTGGGTTTACCAACTTGGTACTGGCTCTCGCTATTGGAGGCTGGGCCGGCTACGCGCGACTTGTCAGAGCGCAGGTGATGGCGGTGCGCGAGCGCGAGTATGTTGAGGCGGCCCGCGCCTTGGGCGCGAGCGGTCTGCGCATCTTTTTCCGCCACATTCTGCCGAATGTTGTTCAGGCCATCATGGTGCAGGCGGCCATTGGAATGGCAGGAGTTATCCTTGCCGAGGCCACTCTTTCCTTCCTCGGCCTGGGCATCCCGGCGCCTGCTCCAAGCTGGGGAGCCATGCTGAACGACGCCCGGCTTCACCTCTTCGATGCGCCCCATCTGGTGCTGTTCCCGGCATGCGCTGTAGCCGGCGCTGTGCTCGGTTTCAACTTTCTTGGGGATGGTCTGCGCGATCAACTTGATCCTCGTACACGACTGGAATTGGGGTTATGATGGCGGCATGTTTACTCTGCACAAGGGCGAATGTGAACATTGCTGGCGGAGCTACAACTACACACTTTGGCACGCGGGCTTCGGCGACTTCTCCTACGCGTACTGCGACACCTGCGGCATGCTGGGCACCTGCGAGTATGCAACCTGTCATCTGGAAGATCTACCGCCCCTCTCAGAGCCGCATCAGGAGATCGATGCGAAGTGGGAGCCATTCATGGCGCCCTGCCTCTGCGGGGGAAGGTTTCTCAAGGGAGCTTCTCCGCGATGCATGTACTGCCATGAGGCGCTCTCAGCCCAATATGCAGCGAACCATATAGAGCGCAACTCAATTGGCGCGGGTAGGGGCTGGAGCTGGCAAAGAAACTGGAGCGGCTTGTACTGCATGGCTCTGGAAGATCCAAAGAAGCCCGGGACGGTGCGGCAGATGGTCAACCCGATCCTCGCTACGCGCGACGCGGAAAGCCCCAAATCTCCGTGGCGATGGGCGCAGATTCTCAGCCTGCGCCGGTGAAGATTGGCGTGCTAAGCGACACCCATGGCTTGCTGCGGCCAGAGGTGTTGACCGCATTGGCGGGCGTAGAACAGATTCTCCATCTGGGCGACGTTGGCAGTCCTTCCATTCTGAAAGCTCTATCCGATATTGCCCCGGTTCATGCGGTGCGCGGCAACGTGGATCGTACGGGCTTGTGCAGCCGTCTGCCGGAGACGGACGTGTTGCTCTTCGAGGGCCGCTACCTTTATCTGTTGCACGACCTGGGGACGCTGCACCTCGATCCCGCCGCGGCAGGCTTTTCCGCCGTGCTCTATGGGCACACGCATCGTCCAAAGATTGAGCACCGCAAGGGCGTGCTCTACTTCAACCCCGGTTCGTGCGGGCCGCGCCGTTTTGACCTTCCAGCCACTGTGGGTACGTTGGAAATCCACGCTGCCGATCCACTGGAAGCCAGGATCATCGCACTTGACTTGTAGTGGTTGCCGCCCGTTGTTTATGGCCATGAATCGCCGCGATGAATGTGAACGCGCTCTCTGGACAAAATCCAGTCCAATACCCTATCCACGCATGCGCGGGTTGACCCACTGGTACACAATGTCGGTGAGCAGGTTGACCAGCACATATGTCAGGCCGATCGAAAGCAGGCAGCCCTGCACCAGCGCATAATCCCGGTTGGAGATCGCGCTTACCACCAGACGGCCCAACCCCGGCCAACTGAAAATCGTCTCTGTCACGATGGCGCCGGCCAGCAACGCGCCAAACTGCAAGCCGACGACCGTCACGATGGGGACCATTGCGTTCGGCAGCGCGTGACGGCAAACCACAGCCATTTCGTTGAGTCCCTTGGCGCGCGCCGTCCGGATGTAGTCCTGCCCAAGTTCTTCGAGCATGGCGGTCCTCACCATGCGCGTGAGGATGGCAGCGAGGGATGCGCCCATGGCCAATGAGGGCAGGACCAGATATCTCCAATCAATACCGCCTCCCGCGCCGCCGGCGTTCGCCCCGGATACTGGCAGCCAGCCCAGCTCGATCGAGAAGATAAGGATCAGAATGGGGCCGAGCGCCAGTCCCGGTACCGAGAGGCCAAAGAGGCTCACCAGTGAGAGCGCCTGGTCCATCCAGCGCCCGCGAAGCACCGCCGCCAGAATCCCGGCAGGAAGTGCCAGGACAAGAGCAAGAGCAAGGGCTGCGAGCGTCAAGGCCAGCGTATACGGATAGCGCGCAGCGATCAGGTGGGAGACCGTGTCATGCAGACGGATGGAGCTTCCCAGATCTCCGTGAAGGACATCCTGCCAGTAATGCGCGTACTGCACCCAAAGCGGCTGATCCAGGCCATATTGATGCCGCAACGCACCGATATCGGCGGGAGTCGCGCTGTCGCCCAGCATCTGCAGGATCGGGTCGCCAGGGACAAGGTGAATCAAAAGAAAGACGAGTGAGACCACCAGCCAAACGACCGGAAGCGTGAGCACGAGGCGGTTGAAAGACTGCTTCATCGTTCGCTTTCAACAATACATCAGCGGTTGCACCCACGCTCGGGAAGATGCCCGCGCAAAAAAATCGACCACAACATAGAAGGCGCCGCTTTGGCGCGGATCGTGCCGCAGGATTCAGCTTCCGCCGTGCGGAGCAGGCAGCGATGCCTTGATTCGCAATCAAATGATTGGTGGCTAATGATGAGTGACTGAAGCGGAAGGGGCGCAGTTTGCCGGCCCTCGATCTGCGCCGCCAGTTTTGGCGAGCAGGTCAAATGTTTCGTCGCCTGTGCCCTCGGTTCTCACAACCGTCCATCCGGGCGTTCGCTCAAGCAGGTAGGAGAGCGGCAATTTCTTCTGCAGCAGCACATGGTCAATGTGATACTTGTCCAGCAAGTTGAGCGCATCACGAAGATACATAATGTCCAGAAAATCCTTCAGCACGCCGTGGTGCTCAAACGTATCGAAGCGCGAGTCAACGAACGTGGGCTTGGCCTGCAGATCCATCATTCCGCCCAGACCATCTCCGTTCAAGGTGCGCCAGGAAGGCTGAATCGAGGCTATGGACTGCAGAGGGAACACGGTGCCCAGGTCTTTCTGGAGCTTTGCCGGTGTAGGGAAGAAATACGCGATCATGCAGGCGGAACCGAGCACCATCACCAGGTTCATGACGGGGATGGTCTTTTCATCGGACTCCAGGAAGAAGCTCCGCTCCATGTCCACCGCCAGCATGGGAACCGTGAGGATCGCGGCCATGAAGGCAAAGCGCGCATGGTCGAATGCCGCGTACCACGCGAAGAGAACGAAGGCCAGTTCATACACCTTCCATTTTCGACTCTGCATGCCGTTTGCGATGACCATCAGGCCAATGATCAGCACGGCGCCCTTGCCGGCGAACCACTCCAGATTCAGGGGCTGCCATTCCTGCACGTTGGCGATGTTGATCTTCTGGTTCAGCATCATGTCGATCGGATTCCAGACCAGATGCCAGCCGTATGGATTGAGGATAAGCGCGGCCACGCTTGCGCCCAGCACGTAGAGCAGTCGAGTGCGAACCTCAGCGGAGAACGGAAGCTGCTGGAAGACACCGGTACCCACACTCAGAAGACCACTCAGGACATAAAGGACCAGCAGCCCGAGGCCAATGATCCAGCTTCCGTGCGTGTTCACCCAAACGCAGAAGAGTGGAGGCAGGAGCCAGAGCAGGCGTGTCTTTCCGCGCTCCGCCGCTTCCAGGATGGCCAGTTCGGCGGACATGAGCAGGTAGGCAATGGCGATTGTGCGTGCACCGCCGTTGATGGTCATCAGCATAAAGCCAATGGCTGCCGCCCAAAAAGCCGCTCCAGCATGGCGGGAACTCCAGTAGCCGCGCCAGTAAACAAAAAGAACGTTTGCGGAAAGAATGAGCCCCGTGGCGACATAAAGGCCCATTAGCCCAAAGTATCGATAGCCAAACCAGTAAGGCAGCTCTCCGAGCCACTCGGGATTCACCCAAGGCTGACCCGCCACGGTGAAGGAGTAAGGCTCCACCCGGATGAAATGGTGTGTAGTGCAAAGGATGCGCGCATCGGCCAGATGCCACCAGATATCCGGGTCGCGCAGCAGGCCGGCGGGCACGTGCAGGTTGCCAGCCATCAGCATCACCGCCAGCACCAGAAGTGCGCTGTTCGCCATGTGCCGGGTGAAGATCCGATTGAAAAGACGCAGCCATTTCGCTGGTTCTTTAGCGATGTGCGAACCTTCGGGGGAAGTCTCCTGTTCAACGGGCAAAGCATCCATGACATTACACTACCTGCAGGACAACCACCGGGGAAGAGTCGCGTAGGCGAAATGGTTACCTTAGTGGTTCACAGCACAGGGCAGAATTACCCCTGCATGTGGATTTCAGGCTTCCCAGCCACCCTGTTCCCGAGCTATGATCGCCGTAGTGCTAGAGCAATTTTTATGATGACGGGCGGGACCAGTTCATTGAGCTGCGTGTCCCCGGGCACAGCGTTGGAACTTTTCCCCATTGCGACTCTCAACCAATGGCGGGCTACACCCGCGATTGGCATTACCTAAGTGGTATGTTTTGCACAAAGGTTGTATTGCGCGGCGCAGATTTGCCGATCAAAATCACGATCACGTGATGTCCTTATAACAGTCGGTTGACACAAATAGTTTCATCTGGAGCCGTCATCCGAGTGCAAGTGTCGCGAAGGGCCTGGAATCAGCCGGATACGCCGTGAACCTCACGTCCTCCTCCGGCGGACATATTGCTGCTTCACCTGCTTTGCACTCAGGAAAGAGAAAGAGACAAACTGCATATGATCCGGATTGGACTACTCTCAGAGGACGGCGCGTTGCAACTCCTCCTTTCCTCCGCCTTGGGGAAGGAATATGAAGTTCGATTGGCGTTAGATGAGACGGGAGTCGGCGATTTACTGCGCGCTGGAACCTGCGATGTGCTCATCGTCGATCTGAACTCGAATACGAATTTGGCCAAGGAGCGGGTCGCGTGTTCGCGCCGCATTATTGTGTCGCAGGTGCCTGTGGTCGTAATGGCCGACGACGGGAATCGCTCGACGGCGCTGGAGCTGGTCAAGCTGGGCGCTTATGGCTACTGCCGCAGGCCACCCTCTATACGGGAACTCAAGGCGATGTTGAGCAGGGCATACGAAAATTCGTCGCTCAAGCAGCAGCTCCAAACTGTGCATCAGCGCATTGAGGCCGTTAGCGGTTGTGATCGCCTCATTGGCACCAGTGCGCAGATTCGCCAGGTCTATCAATTGGTTCATCGTGTTGCCGATCTGAATGCATCCGTCCTGGTCACAGGTGAAAGCGGCACAGGCAAAGAGTTGATTGCCCGCGCCATACATAACCTGGGTTCCCGGTCGGATCGGCCCTTCGTCGCCGTCTCCTGCGGTGCAATTCCAGAGACCCTGATTGAGGCCGAGCTGTTTGGCCATGAGAAGGGAGCCTTTACAGGCACCGTAAGTGCGCGTGAGGGGTATTTTGAGCAGGCCCGCGACGGTACCCTGTTCCTGGATGAAATAGGGGACCTGAGTCTCTACACGCAAGTGAAACTTCTGCGCGTTCTGCAGCAGATGGAGTTTAGCCGTCTTGGCAGTACGCGGCTTATCCCGCTGCGCGCACGGCTGATCTTTGCCACCCACCAGGATCTCGCCAAGCTAGTAGAAGAAGGGAAATTTCGCCAGGATCTCTACTATCGGATCAATGTCATGCGCATTACTTCTCCGGCGCTGGCAGATCACGCGGAAGATATTCCTCAGATTGCCCTGCACTACCTCCGTCACTACTCGCGCCTGTTTCAGAAGCCGATGGAAGCAATCGGGCCTGAAGCGATGGCCATGCTCGTGAATTTTCCCTGGCCGGGCAATGTGCGTGAGTTGGAGAACACCATCCAGAGAGCGATCATTCTCGCTCCGGGCATGACGATACGGCCTGAAGATCTGCCGCTGAACATGCACGCGGATAAGATCATTGACATCAGTGAATATAACCCTGAGGGATCGTTCGAGCGGCAACTTCGCGACTACAAAGTCAAGCTGGCCATGGACGCGGTGCGCGAGAACAACGGGAACAAGACCCTGGCTGCCCGCAGTCTGGGCATTTCGAGGGCTTATCTTCACCGGCTCATTCGCCTTGCTGAGCCAGATTCGATCTTCGACCAGGAAAATCTGGGATCAGCATCGGCCTGAAACACCGTGTGCAGTAGCCGTGCATGACCTTCAATTCGCATAAGTCTGTGAAGAGCCGCGTTGCAGTGCGGCTCAGTGCCCGTTGCATGCAGGACATACCGGGTGTCCGGCCGCGGCCCGTAATTGTTGCGTGTTCAATGTCTTTCGCAGACAACACTCTGCGCTTCAACTGATATATTTCTCTCATCATGTCAAGGTGGTTGACTGTACTCATCGCGCTGTTTGTCCTTGCCCATGTGTCGGCACAGGTGCAGGCACCAACCGGCAGCGGAGCAGCGCATCCTGCGCCCGCGAGCAGCGCCTATCCCAAAACCAGTCCCGCCACCAGCCCCACCACCGTTCCCCGCGTGCCTGTGCCGCCGGCGGGAACGGAACAGGCGGCGGATACCGACTACGCCAGCGGCCCGTCTACAAATCAGCCACCGCAGATCATTGTCACAACTCCCTCACCGGCCGCTCCACCCTGGCTGTGGCATGATCGCGTCGCATGGGGTGCGAGCATTATTCTTGCGGTCCTTGGTTATGTCGGTATTCTTCTGGCATTGCGAACCCTGAAGAATATTGAGCGCAATATGGAGACCACTGTCGCCACGGCGCAGGCCGCAATGGACACAGCCCAGGCGGCGGTTGCGCAGACGCAGGCCATTGTCGCTTCGGAAAGGCCTTGGATTGTAGCAACGGTGGAGCCTTTTTTGACCATGGAGAACAGCTTCAAGGTGATGATTACGAACCGAGGCCGTACTCCGGCTCGAATTGTTGCCCTCGTCGATCAAATTCGAATCGTGGTGGATGAGACCTTTTTGCCCAAGATGCCCGGACATGATGCAGTGGAGACCCGCCAGATCGCGGAGCCGCTGCTCCTTCTTCCCGGTGAGTCGGTAGGAATCAGATCGTTCGGCCGAGATGACGTCAAGAGGTTCTGCGAGTCTGACGAAGAGTTTGAACGCGTTGCACTCTGGGAGGCAACGATCTTCCTCTACGGCCGTGTCACTTACAGGGATATGATCGCCGCCGAGGACAAGCAACTGCACGAAACAGACTGGTGCTGCCGGTATATCCATGGCGACACCAAGAGCGCGCTTCTGATTGCGGGGCCTCCGGAGTACAACCGGCACACTTAGGGCCGCACTTCAATGCTGAGACCGTGTGTTACGGCGAGATCATCGGCCGTCTCCACGCGAGTGATTGAAGCGCAATGCCTGAGCCGCCAGAAGACATGCTTTGCTACACTCATCGAGTGACGCTGGAACCGCTTTTAGTTTCTGCGCAGAGAGCACGGCTGGAGAAGCGATGCCGGTTGTCGAACTTGCCGGGGTGACCAAGTCCTACGAGAACAAGGTTGCCGTCCATAACCTCAGCATCTCAATAGAGGCTGGCCAGATGTTCGGCCTGCTGGGCCCCAATGGGGCTGGCAAAACCAGTTCCATCCGCATGATGATGGGGATTACCTTGCCCGATTCGGGGCGCATCTCTCTTTTCGACAAGCCGTTTGAGCGCCTGAGCCTGGAACGGGTCGGGTATCTGCCTGAAGAGCGCGGCCTCTACAGGAAGATGAAGGTCGTGGACCAATTGGTCTTCTTCGGCGAACTTCACGGGCTTAAGTCCGAAGCAGCCCGCCAACGCGCAACGGAGTGGGCCCGCCGGCTGCAGATTGACGATTCCCTGACCAGGAAGACCGAGGAACTGTCCAAAGGTATGCAGCAGAAGATTCAGTTCATTGGATCGTTGTTGCATGATCCGGACTTGATCGTGATGGACGAGCCCTTCAGCGGACTCGATCCAGTGAATGCCAAGCTGCTGGAACAGACATTGCTCGAGTTGAAAGATCAGGGCAAGGCGATTCTTTTCTCGACCCATCGCATGGACCAGGTGGAAAAGCTGTGCGACTCAATCTGCCTGATTCACAGGGGCGAGGCCGTGCTTTCCGGCACAATGCGCGAGATCAAGTCACGCTACGAGCGGAACCACGTGATTGTGGAATTCGAAGGCAGCGCCGCATTCCTCAACAGCTCTGAAGTCTCCGAGGCGAAGAACTTTTCCGGCCATGCGGAGTTGCGGCTGAAGCCGCACGGCAACGCGCAAAAGCTGCTGCATGAAGCAGCCGCCGCGGCCACCATCTATCGATTTGAGCTTGTGGAGCCCTCGCTGGAGGAGATCTTCATCCAAACCGTGGGAGGCAAAGTCGATGCGTAACATGCTGCTGATCGCGAGGCGCGAATACGTGGAACAGGTGCGCGGGCGGGCTTTCAGAATGACTACGATCGGCCTGCCCGCGGTGTTTGCGCTGATTGTGGGAGTCGGCTACCTCTCCAGTCGCGGCGTCGGCTCGCATAGGCACATGGCCATTGCTGCCAGTGACCCGGTATTGGCAGGCCAGATACGCGACAACCTGGTCGGCGATAAGGATGCCAAGGCCAGGGTGGACGTGATTGCACCCGCCAGTGCGGAGGATCGGGCCGCACTCGTGCGCAAGGTGCAGATCGGGGCGCTGGATGGAATGCTATGGGTAGATACGACGGCCGGAAAGCAGCCCACCGCCACCTATACCTCGCAATCCGCAGGCGACTTCATCACCATGGCGCGGCTGAGGACCGCGTTGGACCACGCGATGCTCGATGAGAAGTTGACTTCAGGAGGTATGCAGCAGGCTGCGGCCGATGCGTTGGTGAATGGTGTTCCTGTTGAGAGCTTCCAGGTAAAGAAAGACGGCAGCGCGACAAAGAGCAACGCGGAGGCGTCGTTCTGGAAGGGCTACGTGATGGCCATTCTGCTGTCGATGACGACCATGATCTACGGAATGAATGTGGCGCGATCCATCATCCAGGAGAAGACTTCTCGCATTTTTGAAGTGATGCTTGCGATTGCCAAGCCGGGCGATCTGCTGGCCGGCAAGCTGATCGGCGTGGGCGCAGTGGGACTCACGCAGATCGCAATCTGGCTTGTGGCTGGAGCCGCCATTCTGTTTTCACCGTTTGCGGCCGCCATTTTGACCGGCAACCTTGCGGTGCACATCACCTGGACCGAGGCCGTGCTTTTCCCGGTTTACTTCGTGTTGGGCTATCTGCTCTACAGCTCCCTGTTCGCCGGTCTGGCAGCGACCTGTGAAACGGAGCAGGAGTTGCAGATGTACATGCCGCTGGCGGCCGCGCCCACCTGGCTGAGCTTCGCGCTGATTCTGCTGGTCATCAACGATTCAAATTCGTTCTGGTCCGTGGCGGCTTCATTTTTTCCTCCCACGGCGCCGGTCATCATGTTCCTGCGCATGGCCGCGGAGATCCCGCCGGCATGGCAATTCGCCGTATCGATCGGCCTGCTGGCAGCGAGCATATGGGGTGTGCTGTGGTTTTCAACACGCCTTTATCGGGTGGGCATCCTCATGTACGGCAAGCGGGCTACCCTGCCGGAACTGCTGCGGTGGCTGCGTTACAGCTAAAATCTTAAAAGTGATTGACGAAACCAACCCCAGATTCACGCTGGCACAGCGAGTGGTGCTGGCCGTGGTTCCGCCTGTGGTGCGTGCATTGGTCTGGTTGGTGGGCCTCACCTGGCGATTTGAAGTGATCGCCGAGGATGGTGTGGTCCCGGTTCTTGCCGGGCAGCAGGCGGGGCCGGAGATCTACTGTTTCTGGCACCAGTGCGTGCTGCCCTGCACGATGTACTTCCGCAGCTCCGGTGCTGTCATTCTCATCAGCCGGAGCTTCGACGGGGAGCTGGTGACTCGCGTACTCAGAATGTTTGGCTTCGATGCGGTGCGCGGCTCCAGCTCGCGAGGAGCGCGGGAAGGCCTGCTCGGCCTGACCCGCATCATTGAGTCGGGGCGCACGGCCATCTTTACGGCGGATGGGCCGCGGGGCCCGATTTACCGGACGAAAATGGGGCCCATCAAGCTGGCGCAGGTAACGGGTGCTCCGATTGGAGCGTTTCACCTGGAGCCGGAACGAGCCTGGACGATGCGCTCCTGGGACCGCTTTCTGGTGCCCAAACCATTTACCCGCATCTGCGTGAGTTGGGCACAATGGACTCACGTTCCGCGCAATCTTTCCAGCGGGCAGTTTGAAGAAAAGCGCGAGGAGCTGAATGCGGCGCTGGAGCGTGCCCGCAGGCGCGCCTTGTTGCACTTTGGAAAGGTTGCACCATGAGCGGCCTGCAAGTGGCAGATTTCGATTTTGACCTTCCTCCAGAGTTGATCGCGCAGTCTCCGCCGCCGCAGCGCGGCCAGAGCCGCATGCTGCTGGTGAACCGCCAGACTGGCATGGCGAGCGACGCTCTTTTCGGCGATCTCCCCTCTCGACTCAGGCCCAATGATCTGCTGGTATTGAATGAAAGCCGCGTGATTCCAGCCCGATTGTTTGCGCGACGGAAGACTTTGGAGGCTGGCAGGGAGCCGACCGGCCTGGTCGAGGTCCTGCTCATCGAGCCTGCGGGTAGCGACATCTGGCGCGCGCTTGTCAAGCCCGGCAGAAAGGTCGGCGTGGGAGACCAGCTCATTTTCCCGGCCCCTTCCGGAGCCATCGAATTGGAGGCGGAGGTGATCGCCCGCAGCGAACTCGGTGAGCGCGTCATCCGCTTTGCGCCCGTGCAGGATTTCTTTGCCGTGCTCGAACGGGTCGGTCATGTACCCTTGCCGCCCTACATCCGTCGGCACGATGCCGACGACGACCGTGAGCGCTACCAGACTGTCTTTGCGCGCGAGCGGGGCTCTGTGGCCGCGCCTACGGCCGGACTGCACTTTACTTCGCAGCTTCTCGATGCCCTGGCTGATCAGGGCGTCGAAATCGCGCGCGTCACGCTTCATGTGGGGCTGGGCACGTTCTCACCGCTGCGCGTGGAACATGTGGAGGATGTACGGCTGCATCAGGAGCGCTATACGCTCTCCGAAGCCGCGGCAGAGGCCGTGAATCGGGCGCGCCGGGAAAAACGGCGTATCGTTGCTGTCGGCACCACCGTCGTGCGCACCCTGGAGCACTGTGCGCTGACAGCCGAGAGCAAGCCGCTGAAGGCCCATTCGGGCGTAACAAGCATCTTTATCGCGCCGGGCTTTCAATTTCGTGTCGTCGACGCGCTATTGACCAACTTTCACCTGCCTCGATCCAGCCTTCTGATGCTGGTGAGCGCGTTTGCCGGGCAGCAGCGTGTGTTGGCTGCCTATCGCCATGCCGTCGCGGCTCGCTACCGGTTTTTCAGCTATGGCGATTGCATGTTTCTGGAGTAGCCGGCGCTCCTGACGGTGCAATCGTACGCATGGACCCGCCTTGTCTGCCCCGCGCTGCGATGTGGCGTTTTTGGGGAGCCTTCCTAGACCATGGGCAGGTATCAAGAGTGGTACGAGTGGCAGATTACCGATTTGGTGCGGCTGATGAAGAAACGTGGCCCCGGATCGTGTTTCTTGGACAGAATATGTGGGATGGGAAGCCCTTTCCTGCCCGTTCGGGACGGTTTATGGGTGTATACGTCGAACTGCACCATCGCCGAGTCAAGTAAACAGCCGTCTACACAGTACTCATGACTCTTTCGTGTAACGTGCTGAATTATTACGCGCTTGACTTATGACGATTTGGAGGGACAATTGCATATACGTCTTTGTCGCGTGTATTCAATTGAACGCTGGAGGGATCGATTTGCATTCGATTGCGTGGTGGCCAACTGTGCTTGTCCTGGCGGTAGCGACCTTCACAGACCTCCGCAGCCGGCGCATTCCCAACTGGCTCGTTCTGCCGTTTCTGGTGGTGGGAGTTATAGTTTCCGTCTGGTTGCAGGGCTGGCATGGCCTTGCGGAAAGCATGGAAGGCATGGGACTTGGCCTGCTGCTGTTCGGAATCCTCGCATGGATGGGCGGCATGGGCATGGGAGACGTCAAATTATGTGCCGCGATCGGGGCCTGGGTCGGCCCCAGCCAGTTGATTCTTGCACTGGTTATCACGGGAATGGTTGGCGGCATCATGGCCATTGTCTGGGCAATGGCGGGGGGATTTCTGGGTGAGTTGTTTACGGGAGCAGGCGACCTGGTATTTGGCTGGAAGAAGAGGGGATTGCGCGGCAATCCCGATCTGACTCTTTCCAGTCCGCTGGCGCGCAAGATGCCTTACGCTCCAGCGATTGCTGTTGGCACGCTGATGTCCTTCTTCGGGCGGTAAAAGATTGCGCAGACGATTCAAGTTTCAAGCGGTAGAGCGGGACAAGACAAGCGCGGGTTGAACCGCAACGAGAGTAAAAAGCTAGGAGCCTCAATTCTGGAATGTCTACCAATTTGCAAGACCCAGGTACTGTCGGATTAGGAAGTTTGTCGGTAGCCTTGATCGGCCCCAGCGAGCAACGTCGCAGAGGCCTGGCACACGCATTGGCCGGATCGGACGTTACCTCCGTTCGCGAGTTTGCTTATTACCCGGAAGCCGCCGATGTGGCGCAGTTTCATGATCAGCACTTCGATGCCGTCATAGTCGATCTGGATAGCGATCGGGAGGTCGCTCTGGGGCTGGTGGAGAGTATTGCGTCCAACAGCGCTGTGACGGTGATGGCATTCTCCACGCAAAACGATCCTGACGTGCTGATGAGATGCATGCGGGCAGGCGCTCGCGAGTTCCTGGTTCAGCCCATTGCGGTGGGCACCCTGTCCGAGGCCCTTGCTCGCGCATATGCCCGGCGTCCGGCGAGCCGGGTGGTCAAGCAGGAAGGCGGGAAGGTACTTGTGTTTCTGGGCGGCAAAGGCGGCTCGGGAGTGACTACCGTTGCGTGCAATTTTGCCGTTTCGCTGGTACAGGACTGCGGTCAGAGCGCGGTCATGATCGACTTGGATCTTCCTTTGGGAGATGTGGCCCTGACTCTGGGCATCAGCCCTCAGTTTTCTACGGTTGATGCATTGCAGAACTCCGGCAGATTGGACGCCAATTTCCTGTCCAAGCTCCTCACCAAGCACGCGTCCGGCTTGTCTGTGCTGGCTGCGCCCGGCAAGTTTCCCCAGGTGGAAGTCAACAATGAGGCTGTGGAGAGGCTGGTTGCGGTCGCGCGTATGAACTTCGACTTTGTGGTCATCGACGCGGGCTCGCGCTTTGACTTGAATGGGACCACCTTGGTGGAGCAGGCCGATATGGTCTACCTGGTGATGCAGGCGGGCATTCCAGAGCTGCGTAACTCGCACCGCGTCATCTCTGAATACTTCAAATCGGGCGGCTCCAATCTGGAGATCGTACTCAACCGGTTCATACCCCGGTCGGGCGGTGTCGATGAGGAGCATATTGCTAAAGCGCTGAGCCGGCCCGTGCAATGGAAGATTCCCAGCGATTATGTGACGGTTCGGCGCATGCAGAACGAGGCCACTCCCCTCACGCTGGAAGACTCGATGATTTCAAGGGCCATTCAGGAGATGGCTAGGGCGGCAAGCGGGGTTTCCGCAAAGCCGGAGAAGAAGAAGAAGGGGTTCAGCCTTTTTGGTTAAGCCCGCGGTTTCGCAGATAACCTTATTTTTTCGGAACGGTGCAGCGTGGAAAATTTAAATTTGGAAAATTTCAAATCGGAAGTACACCGGACCCTGATCTCCAAGCTGGACCTTGAGAAGCTATCGAGGGTCAACTCGAACCAGGCCCGTCAGGCAGTGTCGAGTATCATCAGCGAGATTATTAGTGATCGGCGCGTACCGCTCAGCTTTGATGAACAGGAAAAGATCCAGACCGATCTGCTGGATGAGGTCTTCGGACTCGGCCCCCTGGAGCCTCTGCTGAAAGACCAGAGAATCTCCGACATACTGGTCAACGACAAGGATCACGTATTTATTGAACGAGGCGGCGTTCTTACGCGAGCCGACGCGGCCTTTCGCGATGACCGTCACCTGCTGCAGATTATTGACCGCATCGTTTCCCGCGTAGGACGCCGGGTGGATGAGTCGTCGCCGATGGTGGATGCTCGCCTTCCCGACGGATCGCGCGTAAATGCCATTATCCCTCCGCTTGCGCTGGATGGCCCTTCGCTGTCAATTCGCCGCTTTGGAACCGGGCCGCTGGCAGCCAATCAGCTCGTGCAGTTGAAGGCCATCTCTGCGGAGATGATGGAACTGCTCTCCGCGGCGGTGCGGGCCCGCCTCAGCATCCTGATCTCCGGTGGAACAGGCGCCGGAAAAACTACATTTCTGAATATCCTTTCTCAGTACATCCCGCAGAACGAACGCATCATCACCATCGAGGATGCGGCGGAACTCCAGTTGGCGCAGGAAAACATTGTGCGTCTGGAGACCCGCCCTCCCAACGTCGAAGGACAAGGGGCTATCCGCCAGCGGCAACTCCTGATTAACTGCCTTCGTATGCGTCCCGATCGCATCATCATCGGCGAGGTGCGTGGTGAGGAAGCCTTTGACATGCTGCAGGCCATGAATACGGGCCATGAAGGATCGATGACCACCGTGCACGCCAATACTGCGCGCGATGCGCTCACCAGGCTTGAGTCCATGGTGGCAATGAGCAATCTGAGCCTCCCTGAGAAGACGGTGCGCGGGCAGATTGCTTCTGCTCTCACGATTGTTGTGCAGTGTGCGCGCCTGAGCGATGGAACACGCAAATGTATCAGCATTCACGAGATCACTGGCATGGAAGAGAACGTCATCAGCATGCAGGAGATTTTCACGTTTCAGAAGAAGGGAATTGGGCCCAACGGCAAGGTGCTGGGAACGTTTCAGCCCAGCCGCATTCGTCCCAGGTTCCTGGAGCAGCTTCGCACCTCAGGCATCTTCCTGCCGCCCAGCCTCTTTGAGCGGGCAACGGAAGTGAACTGAGCAGGCAAGAGGTAATTAGCCATGGTTGTGATTATCATATTCGTGTTCCTGGGAGTTTTTGCGGTCGTAGCGCTTTTGCTGGCGGCTAGCGGAACAGGCGCCTCGAAGCAGTCCAAGCAAATGCTTGCCCGCCTTGACTCGGTTCTGGCCACCACCAGCGCGAAGGCGGATCTCGGTGACCTGCTGGTGGATGTCCGCAAGGACGAACTGATGAGTTCAATCCCCTGGATTGACCGCGCCTTGCGCAAGCTGGAACTCACTCCGCGACTGCGTCGGCTGCTCTACCAGGCGAATTTGAAGTGGACAGTCGGCGGTTTGGTGCTGATGACCCTCGCCGCCTTTGCAATCCCCGGCTACCTCGTTTATCTGCGGACGGATGCCATCCTGATGGGTCTCGGTGTGGGAGCCGCGATTGGCTATCTGCCCATGGCTTTCGTCCTGCAGAAACGCTCGAAGCGCCTGAGGAAGTTTGAAGAAGGATTGCCGGAGGCTCTGGACCTTATCGTTAGCGCGCTCCGCGTGGGGCACAGCCTGAATTCCGCTCTGGGTCTCGTCACCCGCGAATGTCCAGATCCGGTGGGGTCAGAGTTTCGCGTGACCTTCGACGAGCAGAACTACGGACTTGAACTCAAGACCGCCTTGGATAACATGGTGCAGCGTGTGCCCGTGCAGGACTTGCGGATTGTGGCTACCGCCATTCTGATCCAGAAAGAGAGCGGCGGTAATCTCGCTGAGGTTCTGGAGAAGACTTCGGAGGTCATCCGGGAAAGATTTCGCCTGAAGAGACAAGTCATGACGCACACTGCCCAGGGACGGCTTACCGGTATTGTTCTTACTTTGCTGCCGGTGGTTCTGGGGTGCGCGCTCTATTTTTTGAACCCGGATATGATGAGTATCCTCTGGAAGCGCGACATCGGAATCAAGCTCCTTTATGCGGCGGGGGGAATGATTGTGATCGGTGGATTGATCATTCGCAAAATCGTCAACATGGAAGTGTGAGGGGAAGCGCTTATGGGATTTGCAATCATTTCGTTCTGCGCCGTGTTCCTGCTGATTGCCAGCGGTGGTCTCCTCATCTTCTATCGGGAGACGATTCAAGCACGTATTGCTGCCGCGATTAATCCGCCGGTGAAGCATCAGAGGTCCCTGAAAACCACCCTGCAGGACACCCGCACCATGCTCGGCGATGTGGTGGAGCACTTCGAGCGCGTAGTGCCTCGCAGCGATGCGGAAGTTTCTGTAGTCCAGACTCGCTTGATCAGTGCAGGTCTGCGCAAAGACACGGCCGTCAAGTATTTCTACGGTGCAAAGGTGATCGTGCCGATTTTCTTGTGCCTCTTAGCCTTAGTGAGCGGCTTAGCGAGTGAAAGCCCATTTTTTATCTATATTGCATGTCTCGGAATCGGGTTTCTTGTCCCTGACTTCTGGTTGGGAAAGATGATTTCCAATCGCCAGAAGCGTGTTCGGAGGGGCCTGCCGGACGTCCTCGATCTCCTGGTAATCTGCGTTGAGGCCGGCTTGAGCCTCGATCAGGCGACTGCCCGGACCTCCGAGGAGCTACGCCAGTCCCAACCGGTGATGAGCGATGAGCTTGGCGTCGTCGCTCTGGAGCAGCGGGCGGGCAGTGCGCGTGCCGACGCCTGGAAGCATTTAGCCGACCGTACCGGCGTAGATAGTGTGCGCAATCTCGTTTCGATGCTGGTTCAATCAGAGCAATTTGGAACCAGTATCGCCAAGACGCTGCGTGTTCATTCCGATACGCTGAGGACCAAACGAGTTCAGGAAGTTGAGGAAAAGGCAGCCAAGCTGTCGATCAAACTCATCTTCCCATTGGTCTTTTTCATTTTCCCCTCACTTTTTCTGGTGACCCTCGGTCCAGCGATGATCACCATGTCAGAGGCATTCAAGACGTTGTTCAACCATTGAAAGAAGGGAGACAGGCGAGATGGACAGTGTCATGCTTATCCGGGTCGTTGCCGGCGTACTTTTTGCGATTGTGCTGGTCGTCTTGATTCAGCGTCGTCGCACGCGGGTCAAGTAATTTCAGCCGTATCAGAGATTCTTTGCGCGCCTCCGGAATGATCCCAGGGCGTGCTTCAAGTTAACTGATCCAAGAAAAGGGAGAATAGCAATGGACAGTGTAATGCTTATTCGAGTTGTTGCCGGGGTGCTCTTCGCTATCGTACTGATAGTCCTGATTCAGCGCCGCCGCACACGGGTGAAGTAAGAAAGCACGCCGGGGGTCAGGCAGCGGTCAAGTGGCGCGAAGGACGGCAACCTGCTTCGCGCCGCCGCAATCGGTCGTTGTCTAATTTTCGATGTGAATCAATATGCGCTCGTGCAAAGAGCAGGATGCAATAGAAGTAATTGGGTACGAATATACTTCTGCTGCAATCCGCGGGTCCGAAGGCAATCACGGTGACGGATATCTGAGGTGATCGCCGTTGTTGGATACCAGGTCTTCTATATGAATGGACATGGCGGATTCAGTTTAGAGAGTGCTAGAAGAGTTGTGCCTGAAAACCGGAATGTTTCAGGCGGGTGGGGGCTGATGGAAAGCCAGAAATTCTGCGTATACAACCAAACACGCGAGAGCTTCCTTAGCCTCGGAGTTACTGCAGCAGATCTCACGCTCGATCGGCTGAGAGCGATGATCGAGAGGCTTACGGCCAACGCGGATAGCGGGCTTTGGATGGTGCCCTATAGAGGAATCCCGGTTGCGCGAGGGCTTTCTCCTATCGATCTCCTCTATCTCGACAAGGACTATCGGGTCATTCAGGAAGTGGAGTCTTTCCCTACCTCGTCGGTTGAACCTTTGAGGGATGAGGTGGCCAGTGCGCTCGTTCTTCCGGCCCACACCATCTACACCTCGCAGACGCAACCGGGTGACCAACTCGTGATCTGTGTTGCCGACGAAATGGAGAGACGGCTGGAAAAACTCTCAAATTCCTTTATTTCTGTTCCAGCGGCCCCAACCGCTGTATCCTTATCATTAGTGGACACACCTCCCGTCAAAAGCAATTTTGAACCACCCGCACTGCGATTCCGTTCCACCAGTTCACCATCCTTGTTCCAGGGGACAGGCGAGATGAATCAGTACGAGCTGAGAACCAGCAGACCGAATGTGCTCAAAGCCTGGCTGCAGAATTGGCTATCGGCTGACCGGCGGCGCTCTGAACGGGTCCCGTTGCCTGGGCTGGTTGCCTACTATTGGACGGGCAGTACCCCAAGGGCTTATCAGATTTCGGATATCAGCTCAACCGGGCTCTACCTCTTGACAGAAGAGCGCTGGTACCCCGGCACCATGGTTTTGATGACCCTGCAGCGAACCGACAGCGCGGGCAGAAACATAGACGATGCGGTGGCAGTGCAATCCAAGGTGGTGCGTTGGGGGAGTGACGGGTTGGGACTGGCGTTTGTTTTACCCAGGGCCGTCGATCCAGACCTAAGCGAGGTCAGATACAGAACAGGCGCTGACAAGAAGACCCTGGAACGCTTCCTGAATCGTCTCAACGAACGGGTCGTTTAGCCTTTTCCCTCAAGGGCACAATCCAGCCAATCGCAGGCCTGCGGCCTACCATAGGCTCGGCCTCCGAACGATCAACCCCATCGACTTGGCGACAATGGTCGCATCCAGCCATGATTTTTGAGTGGCTGGCCGCTTGATCTGATTGCCGGCGACATCATCAGAACCAACCATTACGAAGCGAGGGCTTGCTACCTGGGTTCATAGGTTCTGCCATCCGCATCTGTGCAGAAGCGCTATTGCCGGTGGTGTCCAGCGTAGTGCCGCCAGACCCCTTAGTCCTCAGTCAATGGAATAATCAGTAACACCTCGACCCTGGCTATCTGCCCATTCTGCCGCGCCGGCCGGAACCGCCATTGCTTCAGGGCAGCCAGAATTGTACCGGCATCTGCGGTCCCCGGTGAAAAGGCGAAAGTCGGAGATTCAAAGTGCCCATCGGCGTTCACATACCCATGAATCATCAGAGCGTCAGCGTACGCATCCGCAGGCAAAGCCGTGGGACGCACTAGGTAATAGGGCCACGGAGCATCAATGCGGTTGCCATTTCCCGCCTTCGCGGCGTCTGCAGCCGATGGCAGAGAGTATTGCAGTATCCAGTTCTTTGCCAGGCCAAGACGCAAATAGACCGAATACACCAGGCGGCCGCCCCATATTCCTGAAGTCTCGGGATATTGGTCCTGAAGTGTCGAGCCCACGACCACAACTCCGAACTGGCCATTCTGAGGCAAGGAAATTCGGGTGAGGGGTGGCTCGTTGCCATTGCCAACGCTTTGTGCTGCGTCATGGCCTGCATCGGTGCTCAGATTCGCCTGCGAGGTCCCCTTCTGGGCGCCACCCGGCTTTGCGGAGTTTCCTTGAGATCCCTGCATCTGTTGCGATGCAAGGTCAGTACCTTTACTGGAGGAGTCTCCGTGGCCTGCCTGTTGCGCGTTGCCCGTGTTCCCCGGCATCAAGGCCCCTGACGCATTGCCTGGAGCCGTCGTATTGGTCGGAGGCAGAATGAGGGTTCCTTTGGCCATGCGCGTGTCTGAAAGCGAGAGGATCGATGCGGAAGTGGGCAGCGTCGAATCCACCGATGC
>VFSW01003439.1_pt1 | contig 23743 bp, 21 predicted proteins | sample 5358111 | NCBI WGS metagenome assembly VFSW01 (sample SAMN11554181, study PRJNA540505) | mine drainage metagenome | isolation source: sediment from site ElyBrook_90M | place: USA: Ely Copper Mine, Vershire, VT | collected 2017
GATCCTTGGAATTTGACGACGTGTCCCATGAGTTCCGCGTGGCTGGGTGCGGGCGGAGATCGGACGCTCGCGGCGTGGGAAACGATGGGAAAAGTCTGGTTTACGTCCTTCGACGCGCGCACCGGAGAGGTGGCCAAACCAATCGGGGCCATGGGCACGGGCAAAGAAAAGCATCCCGTCGCGGTTTCCAACGGCGACGGCGAAACACTCCTGGCGTGGGCCGAAGGCACGGGCTGGCAACAAGGCGGCGCCGTCGCATGGCAGGTTTTCGACCGCGCCGGCAACGCCACGCAAACAAAAGGCCGCCGGGACGGTGTGCCGGTCTGGAGCCTGGTCGCCGCCGCCGCGCGCAACGACGGGAGTTTTGAAATCCTTTACTAAGGCGGCTTTGGCTGCCGGATTGCAGGCCGAATCCAAAGCTTGAGGCGCCGTGCGGCCGCACACCGCCATTTCCAGCGTGTCAGAAAGAAAACTGAAAAAAGGCGTGGAACGGCCCCTGCGACAAACGTGGCTTCGAGGCGAGCCGGGAGAATTTTGCGGCACTCTCCTTTGACCTTCGAAAGGAGAAGCGACGTGAAATGAAGCGGTCCCGTTCAGGCGAAAAGGACGGCAACCTACGCATCCGCCTGGCGCGGCCCAGGCGATGGAAAGTTGACAAAGTGAACGGCGGGCCTGCCGCTTAACAAGCGATCCAAATCCGACGCCACGGCATCGCTCGTTCGCAATTGGGCTTCCGCCGTAAATGATGCGATGTGCGGCGTCAAGATGACGTTCTCCATCTCGTTGAAACCGGGATCGCCGTCCGGAGGCTCTTTCTCGCGCACATCCAGCGCCGCTCCGCCCAGATGGCCGCGGCGCAACGCATCGGCCAGCGCCGGCTCAGACACAACGCCGCCCCGGGAAGTGTTGATGAAAAAGGCGCCGCGTTTCATCGCTGAAAACGCGCGCGCGTTGAACATAAGTCTTGTTTGCGCCGTGAGCGGCGAATGAGCGGACACAAAATCGGCCGCCGCCAGAGCTTCTTCCAGCGCGCCAACCAGCAACGCGCGCGTTTCCTGAAGCGCGGGCGAGCCGGGAGACACAAAAGGATCGAACACGACTACTTTCATTCCAAGACCACGAGCCATGATCGCGACTTTGCGGCCAACCCGGCCAAAGCCGCAAAGGGCAAGCGTCTTGCCCTCCAACTCAATTCCCGTCGCGCTTTTTCGGTCCCAACCGCCCGCCCTTGTCGAGCGGTCAACGCGCGGAATCCTTCGCGCCAGCGCGAGGATGAGTCCGACGGTGAATTCGGCGACGCTGGCCGCGTTTGCGTCCAGAGGAGCGATGACCACCACGCCAAGTTTGGAGGCCGCCGCCACGTCGATATTGTCCAGGCCCACGCCGTTGCGGCCAATGGCGATCAAGGCCGGCGCGGCCGCCAGGATTTCGACGGTCAATTGCGTCTGGTTTCGCACGAGGATGGCGCGCGCCGAACCAATTTCCTTTTGCAATTGGGCGGGTTGCTGCCACAGCCTGGGTTCGGACACGACGTGATATTTGGCGGCCAGCGCGCGGATCGCCGGCGTGTCAATTTCTTCTGAAATCAATAGGTCCACAGGTCCAGACTCTCATTAGGTAAATAGTTGGAAAATGAGTTTTCCGCGGTTCACGCGCTGCGGTAAAGTTTTGTCAATACGTATTCATCGTGGCGCAAGGCTTCCGCCGCCGTGAGCCGTCCATTGATCGTCCGCTCCAAAATCTTCAACGCCGCGTCGGCGGCCTGGTCGAGGTTCATCTCCATCCGCAGAATGCCGGTCAAATCCAGGTCAATGTGCTCGGACATCGTCTGGAGCGTGAGGGGATTGCCGGAAAGTTTGATCACCGGGACAATCGGGTTGCCGATCACGTTGCCCTGGCCGGTGGGGAAATAATGGACCACCGACCCGCCCGCCCCGCACAGCGTGACCATCTCGGCGGCGGCGCTGGAGGAATCCATGAAGTGCAAACCCGGCCCCGCCGGTTCGACCGCCGGTTCCAGCGCCGACTGGACCTTGCAGCGTCCTATCTTCTGGATGTTGCCCATCGCTTTTTCTTCGATGGTGGTAAGCCCGCCGCGAATGTTGCCTTCGGTGGGCTGGGAACCCAAAAGATCAACACCCTGGCTTTCAATCAAGTGGGTGTAATTCTCGAACATGCGGTTGAATTCGGCCAGGACTTTCTCGTTGACACATCGGGATTGAATGATGTCTTCGCCCCCGGTCAACTCGCTGGTTTCGCCGAAGATCAGCGTCGCCCCCGCGCTCACCAGCCGCTCGAACGCCCGCCCGACAGTCGGGCACGAGGACAACCCGGTGGTGGTGTCCGATTCGCCGCACTTGGTGCTCATCACAAGTTTATTGACGGGGAACGGTTCGCGCGGCAATTCGCCGGCGTATTGCGCAAATTCCATCGCCTTGCGCGAGGCCATCTCAATGGTGCGCAAGTCGCCGTGGCGCTCGATGCTGAATCCGGCGACCGGTTTGCCCGTGCGCGCGATTTCCCGCACAATGCGGTCGGTCCATTTGGGTTCGATGCCGATGACCACCGCCGCGGCGACGTTGGGATTGCGGCCGGTGCCGGCCAGTGTGCGAAAGGTCAGTTCCAAATCCTCGCCGAATTGCAGGCGTCCATAGGCGTGCGGCAGCGCCATCGTGCCTTTGATCAACGCGCCGACGCCGTTGGCGGCCGCGTTGGAAATATCGTCCACGGGAAGGATAATCACATGGTTGCGGATTCCGAAACGGCCGTCGGGACGGCGAAAGCCGGTCAGTTTCAGTTGTTTTGGCTTGATCATTTGGTCCACCTCAGAGTTTTCACATTGTGCGTATGGACGTGGGCGCCGCGGGCGATGCTCTCGGTGGCCCGGCCCACCGCACGGCCATATTTGGTCACAAGTTTGTCTTTTGCAAGGTCGCGCATGGCGACTTTGTGACCGAGCGGCACGGGACGCAGCAACTTGACGCTGCCCGCTTTTTTTCCATCGAGCGTTACCACCGCGATTTTTTCCCCCTTTTTCAAATCTTGGACGGCCACGCCCACATCATCGCCAGCTTCGTGTAACAGAATGCCATGTTTCATGTCCCTTGTCTTTTGACGTAAACCAAGGGCGGATGAAAGTAAAAAATGAGAGCGGAATCCAAAGTGTCGGTCGAAGGCATATTTTCGTTGCTAATCATCGCCGACGCATCTGTTTTTGGGTGAAAGCGGGGGGATTTTTCACCGCAGAGGCGCAGAGACGCAGAGTGGGAACGCTTTTTCCTCTCCGGGCCTCACAATCCCGGCGCGCAAATGTCCATGTTATTTTGATTAGCCTCCTTACGAAGGGGTTGCCGCAAAATAACATTTACTTTTGCGCGCCAGGATTGTGACCGCCTGCGAGACGCGAGCGAGGCGCATATCCGCAGTGATCTGCAACGAGCGAGCAACGAAGCCAGCGGTCAAAAGTCCAAGCGGAAAAGTAAATGTTATTTTGCGGCAGCCCCGAAGAAGCTGAAGGGCGATGTCGCGCTTCCTGCGATATTTAGGAACGACGCCGAGTCGGTGCGCGACGGCTACCAATTCATCCATCGTCAGGTGTCAAATTTGATCGTCCGCGGGAGGCATGGAAAGGCGCCGAGAAACCGCGCGCTCGAAACTTGAGAAGCCCCGCGAGTCTGGATTCCAAAGATGGCCCGTACTTTTAACCGCGCTTTCCCCTTGCAACTCGTGAGTGAATCCCTTACAAATGAGCCGTCCGCATGATCCTGTCGGCGCGTGTTGGAACACGAATGGCCAGACGGAAACACGGATGAATTGATCCAAGCGAGGTCCATGTGCGCCAACAACCAGCGCCAAACCACAAAACCAGCACTGCAAGCGGCGCCAAGTTGCGCGGCGTTTTGCCCGCGGGCATAGGCGCGGCGCTCAGGGAATTGGCTCAGCCACGAGTGGTTGCCGAAATTCCCCGGCTTCTGCGCGAGGGCGTCGGCCCGGCCATCCGCCTTTTTATTCAGGCCGGCAACGTGGCCCAAATCGCCGCGCGGCTTCAGGAGGGCTCGCGGCTGTATTTCATCAGCTCCTTTCCGCGCTCTGGAAACACCTGGATGCGTTATTTGCTGACCGATATTCTTTTGCAAAAAAACGGCGTTCCCACAACGACAGATTTGCCGACTCATCCCGACAAGGTCGTTCCGGACTTTTACTGTCATTCCATTGCCCGGCGGGACCGGGGCGTCCAAGGACCGGGAATTTTTGTCAAAACGCACGATGTATTCGAGCAGTTGGAGGGCAGATTTTCTGGAAAGGGCCTGGCGCCCGGCGACGCAGGCCCATTGTCCAGGAACTGCAAGCATCTCTATCTCTATCGGGCTCCGGAAGATTCCCTGATCTCGCTGTTCCACTATTATGATCGCCACCGCTATTTCAAAAGCCAGAGCGCCGGCGGCGCCGACGCCTTTTGCCAGGCTCGATTGGGCGCCTGGGAAAACAATCTTGCCAGCTATTTGCGCGCGGCGGAAAAGGGCGTTCCCATTTTTTTCGTGAAATATGAAACGCTGCTGGCCGAGCCGGTCGCCGCGCTGGGGGAAATCCTTCGCTGGCTGGACATCGAGCATGACCACTCGATGGTTTTGCGGGCGGTGTTAAACATGCACTTCAGCAAGCTTCGCGCGTTGGAGATTCGTGAACAGTCCAGTGAAGAGAGGCTTTCATTCCGTCGCGGCACCAGCGGAGGCGGGCATGCGGAATTACAGCCGGCGACGGTGCAGGTGATTCACAAAAAGACGTCCGCTTTGTTGGCGCGGGCAAGCAGTCATGTGCTCAAACAAGGCCCCTTCGCCGGCATTTCCCCTCAGCCTAAAGATGATCCGCCTTTGCCGGCTTCGCCCAATGGAGGGCGGAATCCCGGGCAGGCAACAGGCTCGCCACAATTCCAGGAGGCTTGAAACCCGGCGAACGTAATCAGCAAGTCTCGCCAGCTTGGGAGGCTAATCAAAATAACATGAACATTCGCGCTTGGTCTTTTGACCGATGGCTTCGTTGCTCGCTCGTTACAGGCCGCCGCGGGTATGCGCCTCGCTTGCGCCTCGCCAGCGATCAAAATCCCGGCGCGCAAATGTCCATGTTATTTTGATTAGCCTCCTTAATGGCGTCTGGCGCGACATCGGCTGGCAACCTTCGACACACCTTCATGGCAACCACCCAAACCGGCGGCCCCAAAGCGGGCAAAAAGCCCACGAAAAGCAGGCCGTGGCTCGTTTTTGCGGCGATCCTGGGCGGCGCGCTTGCCGTCTTGTTTTTCCAGAGCTTTGAGCCGGGCAGGATTCTCTTCGCCAACGACGGTCCCTTGGGCGAGATGAAGGCCCTGTGCAATCAGTTGCCGGGGCGGTTCACCGGAACCTGGCAATCCATTGGGTGGCTTGGAATCGAGGCGCCCGCATCCGCCCCCAGCATTTCGGCGTTCCTGGCAACGATTGTGTCGTCGGAAATCTACCTTAAGATTTATGCTCCCTTGACGTTGCTGTTCGTTGGTTTCTGCGCGTGGCTGTTTTTCCGTCAACTGGAATTTGAGCCAATGGTATGCGCGCTGGGCGGAGTCGCGGCCGGGCTGAACATGCACTTCTTTTCCATCGCGTGCTGGGGGCTGGGAGCGTGGAACGTCTCAGCGGGGATGATTTTTCTGGCGCTCGCGGCTTTGTCGGCCAAAAGAATCCGCCAAACGTGGGCCAAGGCAATTTTGGCGGGACTGGCGGTGGGCCTGAGCGTCATGGAAGGCTTCGACAGCGGGGCGATCCTGAGCCTTTACTTGGGCGCGTTCGTGATTTTCCGGGCGTGCAATCAAGAGGCGGGAGCGCGGCAAAAGTTCTTGACAGCGGCGGTCTCGATCTTCCTTGTCGTGTTCTTTGCCGGCTTGATAAGCGCCGACACCATTTCGTCCCTGTTCGCGACCCAGGTCAAAGGCGTGGCCAGAACAAACGAAGACGCTCCGGCGCAACGGCGCTGGGATTTCAGCACGCAATGGAGTTTGCCCAAAGCCGAAACACTGCGTCTGTTTATTCCCGGCGTATTCGGCTATCGCATGACCCAGCTTATCACCACCCCGGATAGATCCAGCGCCTATTGGGGGCGTGTGGGACAAGACCCGAGAATTGCGGAGCTGAACAGCGGCGATCCGCATGTGCGCGCCGACGCCCTCGTGGGAATGGACATCAAGGATGACGAGCGCAAGGCGCTGGACACTGACGACGCCCGCACTCGCGCCGCCACAGTCGACAAAATCAAGGCCCGCCTCGCCCTGCGCGGGCGCCATTCCGGCACCGGCGAGTACGCCGGCGCGCTGGTTTTCATTCTGGCGGTCTTTGCGCTGGCCAACTGTTGGCGGGGTGGCGGCGCGCCTTACTCAGCCCCGTAAAAGCGCGCCGTCTGGTTTTGGGGGATTGCGGCATTGCTCTCGCTGCTGGCCGCGTGGGGAAGGCACGGGTTTATTTATCGCGCGTTGTATAAACTGCCCTTGTTTTCGAGCATCCGAAACCCGATCAAATTCCTGCACCCTTTCCATGTGGCGTGGGTGATTTTGGCCGCGTATGGCATGGAAGCCCTCTATCGCCGGCATATCAGGAGCGCCGTCCGGCGTTCGGGCTTTATTGTTCAGCACGTCAAGATATGGTTGACAAAAGCCTCCGGGTTCGACAAAAAATGGGTCGTCGCCTCGTTGATCGTCGTCGGCCTCTCGCTGGCGGGCCTGTTTGTCATGGCCCAATATAAAACCGCTTTGATGGATTACATCGAAAGCCAGGGTTTCCACGTGCGATACGCGCCGGGGATGGTCGATTTCAGCGTTGGCGAGGTGGCATGGTTTGTGGGATTTCTGGCGGTTTCACTGTGGGTGATGCTGGCCGTTCTGAGCGGCGCCTGGAGCGGACCGCAGGCCAAATGGGCGTGGATTTTCCTTGGGGCGATCATGGTTTTAGACCTCGGCCGGTCCGACATCCCATGGATTTCCTACTTCAACTACCAGGAAAAATACGCCCCGAACCCGGTTACGGACTTTCTGGAGCAAAACCCCTTCGAACACCGGGTGGTGGGACGGCTCTCGCCGCTGGGCCCCTACAACATTTCGGGCAATAATTTTAGCCTGCTTTATCATTTCTGGCTTCAGAATGATTTTCCTTACCACAACATTCAATCCCTCGATGTTGCCCAATGGCCTCGCATGCCCCAATCGGACAGCAATTACCTTGGCAATTTCCTTTGCAAGGGGACCGAACTGCTCACCTCCGATCTGCGGCCGGCAGTCCGCTTATTTCAATTGACCAATACCCGCTATATTCTCGCCAACGCCGCCGCCGCCCCTTTGCTCAACGACCGCGGCGACCCCGTCCAGCGAGGCTTTCAAATCCGGGCGCGGCTGGCCGTGCATACAAAGCCCGATATTTCTTCGGTCGAGGACTACGGAGATCGGACTGTCGACACTAGCGACGATGGGCCGTTCGCATTGATCGAATACACGCGCGCGTTGCCTCGCGCAAAACTTTACGCGGATTGGAAATCGCCGGGCGATGGCCCGGCAACCTTAAAGGCCCTTGCCGCCGAGGACTTCGATCCGTGGCGGACCGTGTTGGTCGCCGCGGAAACCCCCGTTGCGCAGGCGCCTTCGGAGCCGGGGAGCGATCCCGGAACGGTGACAATCACCGACTACAAACCCAAGCATGTCACGTTGCAGGCCGATGCCCGAACGCCGGCTGTGCTGTTGCTCAATGATCGGGCCGCTCCGGACTGGAAATTATCGCTGGACGGAAAACCGGCGCCGATTCTCCGTTGCAATTATCTCATGCGCGGAGTGTTCTTAACCCCCGGGCGGCATACCGTTGATTTTCGATTCAAGCCCAAATTAACCGCCTTGTATGTCAGCCTGGGCGCGTGGTTTGCCGGCATTTGCATTGCAGCCTACGTTTTCTACTCCAACCGTTCTTCGATGAAACGAGCCTCAATGCCGGCCGGGACAGCGTAGGAGTTTGTTTGAAAACAGTTCGGCGGCGCCTCATTGCGCCAGTATTTGCTTGCTTCCGGGCGGTTTTCGCCGGTCAATTTCCTCGGAAAAATATGAAAACACAACACATCACCGCGCGCGTATCGGGCTTGCTGCTGGGCTTGTGCGCGCTGGCGGCCTCGGCGGAAAATTGGCCGCAATGGCGCGGGCCCTTTTTCAACGGCTCGACGACCGAGAGGAATCTTCCGGAAACCTGGAGCACCAATGAAAACGTGCTCTGGTCCGTCGCGTTGCCTGGCGCCGGACACGCCACGCCCGCGGTTTGGGAGAACTCTGTGTTTGTCACCAGTCCCGATGAGAATAAGAACCTCGTGCTCACGCGCCTGGATCGCGGCGACGGCAAGGCGCGCTGGCAACAGCAAGTGGCCGTCGGCGACAGGTCGAAGGGACGCAACAACATGGCCTCGCCCTCGCCCGTGACGGATGGATAAACGGTTTGGGCAATGTTCGGCACCGGGGATTTGGCGGCGTTTGATTTCAGCGGCAAACCGCTTTGGGCGCGCAATCTGGGCAAGGATTACGGCAGGTTTTCGATCCAATGGCTTTACGGCTCCAGCCCGCTTCTTTACAAGGACCATCTTTACGTCGAGGTGTGCCAGCGTGGCGGCTCCGGCGGCAAATCCGACCACCAATCTTACATCTTGTGTCTGGACCCGATGACCGGCAGCAACATCTGGCGGCACATCCGTCCCACCGATTCCGAGGAAGAATCGCAGGAGGCCTATACGACGCCGGTGCCGAGCGAAGAAACCGGACACACCGAAATTATAGTGCTCGGGGGCGGATACGTCACCGGCCAGGATCCGAACACCGGCGAAGAACTTTGGCGCGGCGGCGGCATAGTCAATCTCCAGCATCGGGGCGACTCGCGCACGGTGCCTTCGCCCCTCGTCGCGGACGGGCTTGTTTTTGTCAACGGCCCCAAGCGCAATCCGTTGCTGGCCTATCGCGACGGCGGCCACGGCGACATCACCTCCAGCGGGCTGGTTTGGACCTACAAAAAATATCCGACCGATTGCCCCACCCCGCTGTTCTATCAAGGCAAGTTGTTCGTGCTGGATGGCGACAAGCAGATGCTGGCCTGCCTGGACCCGAAAACCGGCCAGCCCCAATGGCAACAAAGCCTTGGCGTGAGGGAGATTTTTCGCGCCTCACCCACCGGCGCCGACGACAAAATTTATTGTTACAGCGAATACGCCACCGCGGTTGTTCTTTCCGCGGCGGACGGCCATGTGATTTCAACCATCAGCATGGACGACCAGAAGACCGAACTGAGCCACTCGACCATCGTCGCCGCGCAAGGCTGCCTGTTTGTGCGCACCCCGCAGCGCCTTTATTGCATCGCCAAGAAACAAAAAACATAAGGATTTCCCTCTGCGTGCCTGATGCCAGCCCATTTCAGCCCGGCCAAAAGATTGGCAACGGGCGATTTATTCTTGGGCGCGCTTTGGGGCGGGGCGGCATGGGTGAAGTCTGGCTGGCGCAGGATGAGCGGCTGGACGAAGCGGTGGCGCTGAAATTTCTGCCGCCGGCGATTCGCGGCGACCCGGTGGCGCTGGACGATCTGCGGAGCGAGACGGCCCGGAGCCGCAAGCTGACTTATCCCAACATCGTCCGCATTCACGACCTGCACGAGGAAGATGGAGACATGGCGTTCATCGCCATGGAATATGTGGACGGCCCCACGCTCGCCTTGACACGCCTGCAACAGCCCAGCCGCGTGTTCTCATGGGAAATGTTGCGGCCGCTGATGGAGCAATTATGCGCCGCGCTGGATTACGCCCACGGCGAACATGTCATTCACCGCGATTTGAAGCCCGCCAACATCATGGTGGACCGCAAAGGGCGCCTGAAGCTGGCCGACTTTGGAATCGCGGCGACGGTGAGCGACTCGATGAGCCGAATCTCCCTGCGCCACGCCACCAGCGGAACGCTCGTTTACATGAGCCCGCAGCAATTGGCCGGCAAACGGCCCCAGCCCGGCGACGACATCTACGCCCTTGGAGCAACGCTCTACGAATTATTGACAAGCAAGCCGCCCTTTTACAGCGGCGATCTGCCGCACCAGATATTGAACGAATTGCCGGAACCGCTCTCCGAACGCATGGAGGGCCTGGGAATTCAAAATGAAATTCCCGCCGACGTGTCCGCGTTGATCATGGCCTGCCTGGCAAAAGAACCGGCGCAACGCCCTCAAAGCGCCCGCGCTGTCGCGCAATGGATCGGGCTGGATACCGTTCGCAAGCCGTCGGTCGATACACTGGGCCAGGCAATGTTTCCAAATTCAAACACCGGCGCATTGGAAGCCGCAACGGGCGGCCCGCATCCCAATCAGGGACCGGACGGGCGGGAGGGCGGAAAGCTTAAGGCGATTTCGCTGGGCCTTTCCATCGCGGTTCTGTGCGCCGTGGCCGTCGCGGTCATGGTTTGGCGCAAACATCACGCAGGCTCCGCGGCGCCCGCGCCCGGCGTGGCGCTTCGGAGCGAACAAGACGCGCCCAAATCCGCGACGGCGGCGGATGGCGCAAACATCAATCGTTCCGAAGGGGCGGAGCCGTTGGTGTCGGACCTTTCCATTGCGGCGGCGCTTGCCTCCAGGCAGGCGGCAGGGGCGGGAGCGGTTGGGCGGTTTCTAGGCGCGCCGCCGAACGGCGGGCGGCCTTGGACCAACAGCCTGGGCATGAGATTTGTGCCGGTGCCCGGCACACGAGTCCTGTTCTCGGTATGGGACACGCGCGTCAGAGATTATCAGGCGTTCATCACCGCGACGCGGCGCTCCTGGTTGAAGCCAAATATCCCGCAAGGCCCGGCGCATCCGGCCGTCAATGTTTCCTGGGAGGACGCCGTGGCCTTCTGCAATTGGCTGACGCGCAAGGAAAGAAAGGAGGGAGTGTTAAAGCCCAACGAGAGCTATCGCCTGCCGACAGACATGGAATGGAGTTCCGCAGTGGGTTTGGAAGGCGAGACGGGAAGCACCCCGGCGGAAAGGAGCCGGGATGTGAAAGGGCTTTTTCCGTGGGGGCGCGGCTGGCCGCCGCCGGCCCGGGCGGGAAATTACGCGGACCAGACGGCCAAACAAAAACGGCCCAGGATTAATATCATCGAAGGTTACAACGATGGTTACGCCGAGACATCGCCCGTCGGAAGTTTTGCGCCAAATCGCCATGGACTGTATGACATGGGCGGCAATGTGTGGCAGTGGTGTCAGGATTGGTATGACAACAGTCAGACATCGCGCGTATTGCGCGGCGGGGCGTGGCTTGTCAGCAATCGCGCGGGCTTGTTGTCCTCGTGCCGCTTCTTCTCCCCACCCGCGTCCGGCACGATCAGCATCGGCTTCCGTTGTGTGCTGGCGCCGGTCGAGGAACAATAGGGCGCGAATCGGGGCGCCAGATAACGATTGCGGAGCGGGCGGATTGGGTTTAGCTTTGGAAGCAACATGAAACGACTCTTTGGATGGTTGACCGGGCTGGCTTGTCTGGCGGCTGTGTTTATCGCAGGCCCGGCCAGGGCGAACGACGCCCTGCTTTGGCGCAAACCGCAAAACAAGGTCGATGCGCAGTTCGATAATTGGAACCTGACCACACTGCTCAAGAAAGTTTCCGCCGTCACCGGATGGCAGGTGTATCTGGAGCCGCAAACCACATTCGTTTCCTCCGCCAAGTTCAAAGGTCTGTCGGAGGACCAGGCCTTGCGCCGCCTGCTGGGCAGCCTCAATTATTCCAAGCAAAGCACCAACGGCGTCACCGAACTGTTCGTTTACCGCACGAGGGAGCGCGCCGCCACCGAGCTTGTCCGGGCGCCCGGCGCCGCGAAGAAGGAATACCGGATTGCCAACGAATGGATCGTCAGGCTCAAGAAGAATGGCGGGCTTTCGGCTGATGAACTGGCCCGGCAGTTGGGCGCCAACGTGGCGGGGCGTGTTGACAAGTTGGGTTTGTTTCGGCTCCAATTTGCGGACGCCTCCGCGGCGACGACCGCGCTGGATTCGCTGCAAAGCAACCCGGCCGTGGCGTCGGTGGATTCCAATTACACGGTGGATCGTCCAAACCCGGCCCAGATGACGGCGATGGGCGGCGCGCCGACGTTCAATCTAAATCCAGCCGCGCCAGTCAATGGACCCATCGTGGGTTTGGTTGATACGGCGGTGCAAATGCAGGATCAATACAAGCAATATACGCTCAACCCGCTGAGCGTGGTCGGGCAGCCCGATCCGTCGAGCACGGAGCCCACCCACGGCACGATGATGCTGGAAACGATGCTGTCCGCAATGGCCGACGCGCCGAGCAGGATTTTGCCGGTCGACGTCTATGGCAATGGAGAAAGCACGACCACGTTCGAGGTCGTCCAAGGGATTGTCGCCGCAATCAACGCCGGGGCCAATCCAATCAATCTAAGCCTGGGCGGCACGGGCGACAGTTCGTTGTTTCAGAGCTTGATCGCCGAAGCCACGCAAAAGGGCGTCCAATTTGTCGCCGCTTCAGGCAACAATGGAGGCACCGCGGACACCTATCCCGCGGCGTATCCGGGAGTCTTGTCGGTCACGGCTTCCGCGCCCAACGGTCAGGTTGCGTCTTATGCCGACAATGGCCCGTGGGTGAAGGTGATCGCTCCGGGCACGGCGCCGGCGGTTCTCAATGGACAGGAATGGATTGTGGATGGCACATCGGTTTCGACCGCGATCATTACGGGAACTCTTGCGGAATTGCAAAATAGCCAGCACCTTTCCCTGCCGCAAGCCGTCAACACGGTGATGAGGATGTCGCCGGCGCCCAAGCCTTGAGGGTGGGCAATAGTCTCATACCATCGCGGTTGCGAAAGGGACGGGCGCTTTCTCAAAAGAAGACGGTGACCAGTGTGCCCACAACGCTCAGAGGGCCTGTGTCCTCGAGGCTTTCGGTGGCCTTGTCGAGTTTTTGGAGGGAGAGTTTGACGTTTTTCAAAAGACTGTCGTCATTTACCAGTTTGCCGACTGATCCCTGGCCTTTGTTGATCTTCTGCAGGATTTCGTGGAGGTTGGTCATTGAGCCGCTTGCGGCGCGGTAAAGGGTGTCATCTTTGATGAGTTTGCCGACGGTGCCCTCGCCGGAATTGACGGACTCTATGACTTTGTTGGCGTTGGCCATGAGGCCGCGGGCGTCCTCGGCGGTTTTCCGGAGATCGCCGGTTGTGTTTTCCATGTTTCTTGCCAGATTGTTGATGGTGTTGAGGGTTGAGACATAGAAAGTATCGTCATTGATCAAGCGCCCGACTGTTCCTTTGCCCTGCGCAATTTCATCGGACACTTTTCTGAGATTGCCGATGGCGGCGGTCAGGTTGGCCTGGTTGTTCTTGAGGAAGTCGGTGATGGGTCCCAGCAGGCTGTCAATCTTCTCCCCGCTGAAGCTCTTGGTGAGATTCTCGACGCCGCCTGCGACGCTGTCGAGCCGTGCCATCAAGGCGCTGAGGTCGGGCTTCTCGACGCTTTGCAACACGGCGTCGTTCTCGGCAAGCGGGCCGGCGGGGGAGCCGAAATCAATCGTCACAAAATAGGACCCCATCAACCCGGTGAATCCAATGCTGGCTTTGCTGTCGGTCTTGACAAGGGCGTCCCGGTTGATGTTCATGGTCACCTCGGCCATTGAGTCGGCCAGGGAAATGCTTGCGACTTTTCCGACGGTGACGCCGGCCATTTTGACCGGATCGCCGATCTTGAGTTCCTGGACATTTTTGAACTGCGCATGGAGATGCTTGCCGCGCTTAATGAAGGCAAAGCCGCCCAGGGATTCGAGGATGATGAGGGTGATAATGATGGCCAGGGCGAAGAACAGCCCCAGTTTTGTTTCAAGTGAGTCTTTCATTGGCTTCTCTATCAATGGGGGTTGGAGATTTCAGCGTGAACAAACTGTTGCACACGCGCATCGGAGCTGCGGCGGAGTTCCTCGGTTGTGCCAATCATCACGATGTGGCCTTCGCTAATCATGGCCACCCGGTCGGCGATGCCGAAAGCCAGGCCGCGATCATGCGTCACGATAATGGAGGTGGCGTGGCTGCGGTTTTTGAGCTTGAGAATCTCGCCGGCCACCGTCGCGGCCATCGGAGGATCCAGTTCGGCCGTGGGTTCATCAAATAAAATCAGTTGCGGCTGGGCCACCAACGCGCGGGCAATTGCCACGCGCTTCTGCATGCCGCCGGAAAGCTCGCTGGGCGCGCGATCTTCCAGGCCCTTGAGGCCAACGGCATCCAGTTGTTGCGAAACAATCCGCGCGATTTCCTCGGGAGGGTTGAGTTGATGCTCGGTCAGGTAAAGGCCGACATTTTCACCCACAGTCAACGAATTGAGCAGCCCGCCGGACTGAAAAACCATGGCCATGCGGAAACGGTCGCGGACTTCGCGCGACTGGACGGATTGGCCTTGAATGAGGATTTCGCCCGAATCAGGCCGTTCCAGTCCAATGATGTGTTTGAGCAATACAGTCTTGCCGCTGCCGCTGGGTCCCATGAGCACGAAGATTTGCCCGGGTTTGACTTCAAAGCTGATGCTTTTAAGCACCTCCTGGCCGTTGAAAGTCTTGCGCAGATTTCGCACTTCCACGGCAACGTTTTCGATATTGGCGGGCGGCAGGCTCATTACTGGACATCCATCAGGAACCGCGTCAAGAAGTAATCAAGGATCAAAACGACGACGATCGAATTAACAACGGCCTTGGTCACCGTGCGTCCGATTCCGCGCGGGCCGCCCCGGGTGATAAGGCCCTGGTGACAGGCAACGATCCCAATGGCCAGCGCAAAAATGAACGCCTTGAAGACTCCGTTGAACACATCGCCGACTTCGACGACGTCGCGCAAATTCTGAAAGAATGTTTCAAAGCTCACGGCGATGCGCTGGTTGACGGCGGAAACCAGCGCGCCGCCGAGCCATCCGACCGGGATCGAGAACAGGACGAGCGTCGGCAACGCCACGGCAATGGCGATCATGCGGGGCAGCACCAGAAAGCGCACCGGATCGATGTTCATCGTTCGCAACGCATCGATTTCCTGGTAAACGCGCATTGAGCCAATCTCGGCCGACATGGCCGAGCCAATCCTGCCGGCGATGAGGATGGCCATCATCACCGGGGCAAACTCCTTGCACATCGAAAGGCCGATCATGCCGCCGAGCACATAGTTTAGCCCGCGTTCGACCAAAACAGGGCCGCTTTGCAAAGCCAATTCTCCGCCGATGAACAGCGACAGAATGCACACCATCAACAGGCTGGCGTTGCCGATCTCGAAGAGTTGATCGAACACCTTGCGGCGTTGACGCCACGCCAGCGGCAACGCTTTGAGCGTTTGCCAGAAAAGAATCATTATTTCTCCGATGTTCTGAAACATATCAGGGATGGGTGGCGTTCGTCTGCGGCTGTTTATGGTTCAACGGCAGCCAGAACACGCTCCATCTTGTGCTTTCCGCGTTGGATTGATACCGAAAAAGGCCGAATAAGAGCGAGAACTTTTTATTTTTTCCCGCTGCCTCGCGTCGATAAAGGTTCCACAGCAACGACTGCGAGGCGGCGCCGGTTTTTTCATTTTTTTCCCAACGCCAGACCGACCAGAGTTGCGAGTATTCACGCAGAAGTGCCCGGTTGTTCGGAAGCAACGGCTCCCACGGCGCAAGAATCTGCAAACGGCGGTTGCCCTCCATGTCGTGGCGGAAAGTGAACAGCGGCCAGCAATCGGCCCGGTGGAGGTAAGCGCCAGTCTCAGTGTTTCTGTCCTGGATGTCGGAGTAAAGAAAAAACAAGATGCGTGTGCGCTGCCGCTCAAAGGACGGCCCCTTCTGGTCGTGCCACGAATACACCGGCCACATATAGCCGCGGCTTTCCAAGTCGGCGTTTTTGGCATGGCCGAAGAACGGAAAAATTCGCGTTTCAGTTTTGCTTCCGTGCGCGGAGATGAAAAAAGGCCAAAACAAGCTGCGTTCGCTGTACTTTTTCTCGCGATCTTCCACATGCATGTAGCCAAACGGCCAGCCATAGTTGGTTTCATCGCGGCCTGGCGAGTGCATCCGCGTATAAAACGGGATGACCGTCAGGCGTTCCTGGATATTGGTCGTGCCCAGTCCCATTTCGTCCTTGAAGAAAATGGGCCACGCCGCAAAAAGATGGTGATGTCCTCCCACCGTTTCCACTTCGTCGAGGTTGTTGGTGCGCAGGGTGGGCGCTTTGTCCTCCCGGCCCACAAATGGCCAGATTTGCCAGCCCGTCAAATGATCGCCATAACGGCGGTCGAAGATTGGAAAAAAATAATTATACGTGACGACATCCTTTTTGCGCGTCTCCAAATATATGGGAAGCATGATGAATGTGGCTTCATCACGAAAAAGGCGGTTCTTCAAATGCCCGTAAAAGGGGACTATCGCAGTGTAATTTAACGCGGGATCTTTGGATTGCTGCTGAAAGTAGAACGGAAAGAGCGTGACCTGGCGGGTCTGCTCACCCTCCTGCGTGACGCCTCCTTCAAAACTGAACATCTGGAGCAGTTGCAGCCGCCCCTCCGAGCCAAATTTTCGATAATTGACAAGAGGATAAAGCAGATCCCATTCTGTCCAGTCCGCTTCCGAATCACGCGTATAAGTGAATACCGAAGCCAACGACCATTGCCGTTGTGATTCGGCTTTTTGGGAATAAAAGAGCGGGCCAACCGCTTCCCATCGGTGACCTGACGAAAGCGTCAAGTCAAAATCAGAATAGGCCGGGCCGACAATCGTCTCCTCTTCGGCTTTGGCGGACAACGTGAGGACAACAAACAGGACGCAAAAGGCGCAAAGGAGGCGGCGGAGGGTGTGTGCGCTGGCCGGCGTTAACGCTAACTGTAATGAGAGACAGCCTGACGAGCGAGCTTTCGGATGTCTTTTGCGCAGATTTGACATTGACTTTTGGGAATCCAGCTCCTATATTGTAATAGCAATTGAGGTTTTTTTACCTCGGTTCCTCCAGACCCAGTAGCGGCCTTGCATTGTCGGTGCTGGGTCTTTTTGTTTGCATCGTCCAGCCCCATTTTACCAGGACGCTTAGGACGGGCGGCAAAAAAGTCAGCCCAGCCAACATGCAGGTGGCGATTCCCAGCGACATGACCAGGCCCAGAGTGCGGATTCCTTGATGCTGCGCAAGAATTAAACTGCCAAAACCGGTCATCGCGGTCAAACCGGAGACTAGGACGGCTTTCCCCGTGCTTTTGGCCAGGATTCCGGCCTGCCGCTCTTCTGCGAATCGGTTCAAAATATGAATCCCGTTGGTTACTCCGATGCCGATAACCAGCGGCAACGTCATAATATCCGCCGGATTGAATGGAATGCCGGTCAACCCCATAATCCCGCCCATCCAAATCGTCCCGATGGCCACTGGAAGCAGGGCCAGAATCACGCAAACTATCGAGCGAAAATGGAACAACACCATCAGCGCGATGGCCGCCAAAGCATACCACGCCGCCTGCACGTAACTATCCTTGAGCAACGTGGTGTACTCCAGCAACTGCACCGGAGTATCAGTGACTTGATCCTCGGGAATCACCGAGCGCAGTTGCGAAATGAATTGTTCCTGCACCTCATGCTGCCAGATGTCATTCTTGGGAAACACCAGCACACGGAATTTTTTCCCGCTCACGCCGACGAACCGGTTGTGTATCACGGATGGCAAATCCTCGGGCCGCAAATGGGAGGCGGTGTCATGGGTTTGGATAGCCGCGAAGGTGCTTTGCACATACTTAAAAAGCGCCTCTTGATAATGCCATAACCGCCCCGGAATTGCGGGATCACCGCTGAGCATCTTCACGCGCAAATCGCGGATGGAGTTATGCAACTCGCCCAACTGTCGCGCCAAATCCGCTTGCGAGTCTTGCGTTGCGTTGGCGGCCAGGGTCAGGCGGGCGCCGGATTCGGGCGCGGCCAGGGAATTGGATTGCATTTCGTTGACCGTGTTGGAGGCCAGTGAACAGTAGCCCATCGTGCTCCAGAGGGTCGCGCCCAAGTCGTTCAATCGCACGGCGTTGGTGTCAATTGGGGCAAAGCGCAGGCTCGCCAGTTCATTCTTGATGGCCTGGACGGTTTTCAATTTCTGAGTTTGCTCGCTTGTCAAAAGCTCAAATACGGCGGTGCCTTTGTCATCGCCGTCAACGCTTGCCACCGCCGGCAACGCCTTGGCTTTTTGTTCAAACTCCCGCGCCTCTTGGAGCGAGCCGGCCTCAAGGGCGGCAAACATAATTGACTGGCCCGAAAAGAGCAGCTTCTTTTCATAAACGACCGATGGCAGGCTTTGGCTTTGCATGTGCAGCAGATCGTAATCAAAATAAACCCGATGGAATTGCGAGGCGGCCGCCAGGCAGAGCGCCAGCACTATCAGCATCACCGGGACTGGGCGTTGGAGCCATAATTCCTCGATCTGTGCGCGCTTGCCCGTCTGCGGCCCTTTTTCATGATCGAGCGCGTTTTGGCGTCCGCGCATCAGCAAAATGGGCAGCAACGTCATCATCGGCGCCAAACAAAGCACCAATCCGCCTCCGGAAATGATCCCCATTTCCTGGATTCCTTTGAAATCGGTCAAGGCCATCGCCAAAAATGCGGCGGCGGTGGTCAGCGCACCCGTCACAATTCCCTGGCCGGTGAAAACCATTGCTTTATCGATTGCCTCGGTTGTCGTGCGGCCGGCCCGCATCTCCTCCTCGTATCGCGTGATAAAGTGAATGCCAAAATCAATGGCCAGCCCGATCAAAATCGGGGCAAATGTAATTGTAAGGATGTTCAAATGCCCGACGGTCAACGTGGTAAATCCCATGCTGTAACCCAAACCGACGATCAGGCAGGCAACTGCTTTGAGGGGACGCCACGCCTGCCGATACGCATAGATGAAAATCAATGAACAAACAACCAATGACACGATGCTGGCCATTGTCGAATCGCGCTGGGATTGTTGCATCTCATCGTAGTCGAGCACCGGCTGCCCTGTCAGGCCCACATTCACCCCCGGCACCTCGAAACTGGTTTGCTGAATCAATTTCCGAAGACGCTCGACGGCTTGCGGCACCACCTCCTCGCTTGGCGCGCGCGCGGTGACAAGGTAGATTCGTCCATTGTCAAAAGTGATATAAATCCGCTTCTCGGTTTCGCCCCCTTCGCCGAAGAGGGCGTTGAGACCCGGAGACACGGGAGTTCCGGACATCGAAAGACTGGCTGTGGCTTGCTCGATGATTCGCTGGAGCGCGGGGATGGCTTTGACCATCGAGTTGTTTTCGGCGTTGGTTTCCTGTTTGGCGGTGCGAAATTGCCGGTTAATTAGATTAAAGAGCGAGTCCAGGTTTGTCGCCTCGGTAAACTCCTGGATGAACGGCCGATAGTCGCTGAGAACGCGGCGCATTTGAGTCAAATCCGACTCCGGCGCGAACAACAGCGCCTTTGGCCCGAGAGCCTTCAGGTCGCCCTTGTAAAAGACATCGGTGAACAGGTTGGTTTCCGCCTCCAGCTTGGCGGCCAGGCGCTCGATAAACTGCCGGTTGCGCTCAAGATCGCCGCTCTGCACGACGACCGCCAGTTCGTCTTCCCCGGGGAACTCCTTGCGGTACCGCATAAATACCTGATGGTATTTTTTGTTCGCCCCCACCAAATTGTCGCGGCTCATGTCGAATTGCAGTCGCGTCGCCGCATAGACGACACAAACGGCAAACAGGATAAGTTGCGGCGCCACAAACCACCTTGGATGCCGGCATAGGGCTCGCGCCAGCGCGCGCAAAATATGCGCGGGGGCGGAATCAAAAAGTGAGTTGCGCGGGTTCAAAATCCAGAATCTTACTCGGGGAATTCGGCGTTGGAATGGACATCTTTGACGTCATCGTGTTCCTCCAGCACATCCAGGAGCCGGTTGACGTCCTCGGTGGCTCGCGGATTCTGCAAGGGCACAGTTATCGAAGGAATCCACGTCACTTCGGCCGCCGCCGGCTTGATTCCTTTGGCTTCCACAGCCTTATTCACTCCCTCAAAATGACCCGGGTCGGTGACTATTTCATAGCCGTGGGCGTCGGTTTTGAAATCCTCCGCTCCCGCTTCCAGCGCCGCTTCCATCAGTTGATCCTCATTGGCCGCCTCGCGCGGCACGATGATCTGACCCTTGCGCTGAAAAAGACGGCTCACCGCCCCGGAAGTGGCAATGCTGCCGCCATTCTTGGTCAATAAACTGCGAATCTCCGCCGCGGTGCGGTTTCGATTGTCGGTGCTCAATTCCACAAGGATCGCCACGCCGTGCGGGCCATAGACCTCGTAAGTCAGATCGTCGTAGTTGATTGTTTCGCCGCTGCCGGAGCCTCGTTTTATGGCGCGCTCGACATTCTCGTTGGGCATGTTGGCGGCGCGGGATTTGAGCAGCGCCATGCGCAAGCGCGGGTTCATCCCTGGGTCGCCGCCGGCCAATTTGGCGGCGATGGTGATTTCCTTGCTCAGTTTGGCAAATATCTTGCCGCGCTTGGCATCCACCGCCCCCTTGAAGTGCTTCACTTTTGCCCATTTACTGTGTCCAGCCATAAAAATGAGTCGAAAACCAAGTTGATATTGCGGGTTTAATTGGAGATTGCCGCCCGTGCGCATTATGGGGCGGCCGAACAGTGCGATCCAGCCCCTTCCCTCAACCTTGCCGTCAATCGTCACCGCTTACGCATGCGCCGGTTCCACTTGCACCGCCGTTCCATAACACAAAACTTCGGTGATGCCCGGTTGAATTTCCGTCGCGTCATAGCGGACGCCGATCACCGCGTTGGCGCTCAAGCCGTTGGCGTGTGAAATCATGTCGCGAAACGCATCGTCCCTGGCTTGTTCGCACAGCTCGGTGTAGATCGTGATGTTTCCCCCAAACAAGCTTTGAATGCTGGCCCCGAAGTTTCCCACCACCGAGCGGGAGCGCACTATGATTCCCCGGACCACGCCAAAATTCTTGGTCACTCGATAGCCCGGTATTTCAAATGCCGTGGTTGTGAATGGATGCGTCGCATTCATGATTGGCCGATTGAACACCAATCCTGTCACGAGCACAAGCGTAAGAAAAAACCGCCACCGTTGAAATCCCTGCCATCCGTGACGGACGCATTACACCCTTCCGCATTTTCCTCTTGAATCGCGCCCGTTCTCCTTTGATCCTCGCCAAATGCGCTTCAAATTTCCCCTGCTACTCCTCGCCGGCTGGCTGGTTTTGGCCCGGGCCTTTTGCCCGCCCGCCACCGCGGCCGCGCATGTGAACGTGATTCTTTGGTTTGACACGGAAGATTATCTGTTGCCGGCCGACGACGACGCCTGCAAGCGCCTGGCCGAGATGCTGACCTCGCGCGGGATTCGCGCGACTTTTAAGGTGGTTGGCGAAAAGGCGCGTGTGCTCGAGCGCCGCGGCCGTTACGATGTCATTGCGGCCCTTCAGAAACATGCAATCGGTTACCATGCCAATTTCCATTCCGTCCACCCCACGCCCTCGGAATACCTGGCTGATTGCGGATGGCTGGATGGCGTGGCCGAGTTTGTCCGCCGCGAGGGCGGCGGCGCCGCGGATGTCAGGCGCGTCTTCTCCGTTCCCTCGCTGGTCTGCTACGGGCAGCCCGGTTCTTCGTGGGCGCCGCAGGCAATCGGCGGCTTGAAGACCATCGGCGTGGGCACCGCGGGCGTTCCGTGCTATGTGGATGAAGGCACACACGTCGGCCTGGACGAAAAGCCCTTCTGGTACGCCGGAACCCTGACCGTCTATCACATGGGCCGGAACTATACGCGGATGGAGTTGCATGATCCCGCCGCCCTGGAACCAGCCAGGCGGACCGTCGCCGAAATTGCGGAGCGCCTGGGCAGTCAACAGGAGGATGGCCTCATCAGCATTTTTTACCATCCCTGCGAATGGGTGCATAAGGAATTTTGGGACGGCGTAAACTTCCGGCGCGGCGCCAACCCGCCGCGCGAATTATGGAAAGCCCCGCCGCAACGCCCGCCGGAGGAGACCGAAGCGGCGTTCAACCGTTTCGGCCAATATATTGACTACATTCGCTCCCTTCCCAAGGTGCGTTTCATCACAGCCGGCGATTTGCCTGCAATATATCCGGATGCCCTTCGCGCGGACGGGGCTTCGGCGGCGGACCTGGACGAGATCGCCGCGCGCCTCCTGGCCGGGGCGGCCGGCGGAATTGATTTTCAAGTCATCGGGCGCCGCGCCTATTCCGTGGCGGATCAATTCGAGTTGTTGACACGCGCAATGGCCATGCTGGGCGCGGGCCGGAAATTGCAATTCCCGCTCCACGCCAAAGGCCTCTTCGGCCCCGATAGTCCGCCTCCGTCCGCCTTCGCCAAAACCCAACTTGCGTGGCCCGCCTTTCGCGACACCACGACCGACGTCCTTGATTTCATCCAAACCCAGGGGCGCGTGCCTGCCCGCGTATTCGTCGGCGCGGACCCGGTGCCGCCCGCCGAATTCCTGGTTGCCCTTGCCGCGGCTTACGAAAGTTATCGCAGCCGCGGCGCGCTTCCGCTCCATGAGGGCGTCACTCTTGCGGGCGATCCGGAAATTCTTTCCGCGCGTCACATCGCCGCGGACACGCCCAAATTATTTGGCGACTGGATCATCCACAAGGAAGGTTTTCGCGCCCCCAAAATCCTCGAACAAGCCCGCCTGCAAGCCTGGACCTTGAAACCCGCTCTGCCCCGGCAATGACCGGCCTGAAGCGACGGCATTGATGCAATGATCGCGCGTTACGGACGGAAATCCGCGACGCCCTGATTTCATGGCCCGATCATCTGACGGCAACTTCTCAAATTTTTCCATTTTGCGTTTGGAATTTTGCGTTCAATGAGCTACCCTCGCCGTTTCGCTGCTCCGAGAGCCGGAGAGCGCCGCGGAGCAAACTGGAAATCATTATGGCATCAGCAAACGATTTGAGAAAAGGCATGGCCATCAATTATAATGGCGATATTTCGGTGGTGTTGGACACGCAACATCGCACACCGGGCAACCTGCGCGCCTTCGTCCAGGCGAACTTGCGCAGTCTTCGAACCGGCAAAACCTCGGACGTGCGATTCAGCTCCACCGAGCGCATCGACGTCGTCCCGATGATGACCCGCAAGATGGATTTCAGCTACAAAGACGGCGACGATTTTGTCTTCTCCGATCCCGAAAATTACGAGACCGTGACGCTCAACCCGGGCATCGTCGGCGAGGCCAGCCATTATCTCGTCGAAAACGGCACCGTGACCGTGACCTTCGTCGACGACAAAGCCGTTACGGTCGAATTGCCTTCGAGCGTGGTCTTGACCGTCACCGACGCTCCCGAGGGCATTCGCGGCGATTCCTCAAACAACGTCCAGAAGCCGATTGTTCTTGAAACCGGCATCACAGTCCAGGCGCCCCTTTTCATCCGCACCGGCGAAAAAATCAAAGTGGACACCCGCACCGGCAAATACATGGAGCGGGCTTAGACCGGATATTTCACACTGGCTTTAAAACGCCAACGTAACGCAAGGTAGGGCGAGGCTCGCCGAGCCGGGGCACCCTATGTCAGACAACTCGGCGGGAGCGCCACGCTGATCACGAGCCAGTTTCCCGTCAGCCAATGGCACGAACTGATCAACGACCTCACCGTGGCCGACGCCATTCTGGATCGGCTGGTTCACAACGCCTATCGGCTCGAACTCAAAGGCGAGCCGCTACGCCGAACGAAAGCACCTTCAGA
>VFSW01003440.1_pt1 | contig 23739 bp, 29 predicted proteins | sample 5358111 | NCBI WGS metagenome assembly VFSW01 (sample SAMN11554181, study PRJNA540505) | mine drainage metagenome | isolation source: sediment from site ElyBrook_90M | place: USA: Ely Copper Mine, Vershire, VT | collected 2017
CAGCAGCGAACACAACAGCAGCAGCAGCAGCAACAACATATCGCTCACCTGGCGCAAGCCATCATTAATAGCGATCTGTCGCTGGAAATGGGCCGCGACATCGGCCATATCGTGGGAATGCTGATTGGTATTCTTTCCGGCGATATCACCATGCTCTTCTCGCATAACGACCCGCTTCTCAATATCCCGCCTGACACGATTGTCCTGGCGCGCCAGTCCATCGTGGTCGATAGCATCGCGCTCCAGAAATTTATTGGCGAGCTGGTGCAGGCTGTGCTGGAACACGGCATCGATGAGACGCGCGCTGTGATCGCGCGCTGGCAGGAGAAGATCGCGCAGTGGCACCTGGCCGGTGATGCGCTGCTGGCGGCGATGGATGAAGAGGATGAAGAGGATGAAGAGGAGGCGTCGGAGTGATTTCTAGCGACCTGCTACACTGAAAGCGGAACGGAACGTACACCTCCATCTCCTCCCTTTTCCATGAGGGGGCGCGTTCGGACACACTCACGCCTGGCCCGCTCACGCGGATGAGTCGGATAGCGGAAGCATCCAACGGTCAGCTCTGTGTTTGTCCGTCCGGGCGCTGCCCCCTCGCCCTTTCGACCTGGTGTTGCATTATTTTCGCGCAAGCAAGTAAGTAAGCAAGCAAGCAGATAAATAAATAGGGACGATAGACATATCGATGACTTTACCATCTATTGCGCTTGTGTTTTATGGGGGTGTATACTTCTACTAACAGACATTAGTTCGTGTACGTAAGATTAGTGGAAGTACACCGATGGACAATACGAGAGCAATCATTCAGGCAAGCCCGTCCCTGGTCAGCCAGATTCAGGATGGAACAAGTGTCCGACCTTGCGCGCATCCTCTGTGTAAGCAGCTGGTCTTTCTCCCGGAAGATCAGGTGATTGTGGCCTGGCTTGATACCAAGACCAGGCGTAGCGCTAGCGCCAAAACGCATATCGCCTATCACGATACCGTGACATCCTTTAAGCAGACCCTCCAACAATTCGGCCTCACCTGGCAGAGTGATCCGGAGCGCATCTCGCTGGTCGCGCAGGGGTGGGCCGCGCAGCGCGAAGCCAATTCACGCAGAGAAGGCGAGGTCTCACCGGCAACCTATAGCCAGCGACTCGCCTGCATTTCTTCCCTCTACCAGTATGCCAGGAAACAGCGCCTCTTTCGAGGTGAGAATCCCATCTCATTTATCGAGCGGCCAACGGTGCAGCCCTATGCCAATGCTCACGCCCTCGATGCCGAGGAAGTGACGCGCATCCTGCACTCGATCGATCGCTCCAGCGACGAGGGACGCCGCGATGCTGCCATTCTCGAAATCGGCTTTACCACCGGCCATCGCGTTTCTGCGATCGCCAGCCTCCACTGGCGCAATGTGACCGTGAAAGGTAGGAAGATACATCTTCACTTTGACCGCGTGAAGGGCGGCGAGGTTGCTGATATCGAGCTGGAAGTCAGTACGTCGAAATCGTTACTCGAGTACCTGCACAAACTCTATGGGCAGGAGTTGGGAACGCTCGCAAAAGATACGCCACTCTGGATCTCGTTTTCTAACAATGCGAGTCGTGGCAGGCAGATCTCCGAGAAAGCGCTTGAAAATATCTGCAAGAAATGGACAGGATTTGGAGCGTTCCACGTCACACGGCATAGCTTCGCGCGCAACATGGAGGAAGCAGGAGCCACTACCAGCGAGATCCAGGAAGCGCTCCTCCACAAGAATATCGCAACGACCGGCAGATACCTGAAACGCGTCAAGGTTCCACAGAATAAATATGCGCGTAAGCTCGAACTCATGTTCGGGTTAGAAGACAGCGATAGCGAGAAAGAAGGGTAAGGGCATGGCACGAGCAGATCGAGGTGTTGGTAGTACAATACGCCGGCGCATTCTGGCGCGCGACAATCAGGCCTGTCGCAAATGTGGCAGAAATCAGCTCCTGGAGATTCACCATGTTCAGGCGACGATGGATGGAGGCGCGGATACAGATGAGAACCTGGTCACGCTTTGCCAGTCATGTCATCGCGAATGGGAACTTGTTGAGATGCATATGAAGCTCGATTTCTGGAAGCAATGGCTCCCTCTGCCGCCCTGCGAGCTCCTCATTGCAGCGTTTATCACGGGCCATGCCTGGACGGAGCAGACCAGCGGCAAGGCTATCTACGATGGCGTCATGCAGACTCATCGACTACTGAAAGAGCTACACGCCTCAGAGCTTACCGACGCTCCAGACGAGGGCGAAGAGTAGCATTGCGTTTCACCCATGCCGCTATGCTGGAAGTGACTATCAGAGCAGAGTATACCTATTCACTTCCAGGAGCATATGATCGCGCATGCGCAATCCATTCGCCAGAAAGACGCCGCAACAGCAGACAGCACCCATCACACAAGAGCCGGTGAGTACACTGGACGACTCCGCAGCCAGTAGGATCGTCTCCTCACTGACCGGCTACGCGCTGCGCCATCCGCAGCAAGCCGAGATGGTGTATGGTCGCATCTCGCCCAGCGCTGCCACCTACGACGCGGCAGTGTCTACCCTCTCACAAGTACTTCGCGAGGATCCTCCTGCTGCGCAGCGCATCCTGGAGCAGATCAACCCGACGGCTATCTCCAGTAGCCCGGTTCAGGAAGACTGGTATTGGGGCAGACTGGCCACCGGCGACGAAGAAGACTACTACTGGCGGCGTCTCTCGGATAACTGGTACCAGAAAGACGTCATCCCTTCGACATTCCTGGAAATCCTCAACACCTGCTACGAGGCCTACAACGCGAACCCGCTCGCTATGGCAATCGTGGAGATCACCACCTCGTTCGTGATCGGCAAAGGCGTGAAAGTCGTCGCCCGTCAGAAGAAGGTGCAGCGCGTGCTGAATGAGTTCTGGCACGACGTGGATAACCGCATGGATGAGCGTGTGGAGGACATGTGCCGCGAGCTCTCGCTGTATGGCGAAATCTACGTGCGCTTCTTCGTCAACCCCTACGATGGCACGGTGAAGGTAAGGCTGATCGACCCGGCGCTGATCGACCAGATCGACACCGACCCGGAGGATATCGAGCATCACCTCAGATACCATATGCGCCCGCTTGGCCCGTCACCAACCCAAACCTACGACGTCGTGGCTAACACCCTCGACCCTGGCGTCTTCCGGGGTGGGACGGTGGCTAATAGCGATAGTCAGGGCGTGGGCAATGGCACCATCGGCGCAATGGTCGTTGGCAATAAGGCGCTGTCTGGCCAAAATCCTGGCGACCCAACCATCACCGGCAAGTGGCTGGAAGCAGGTAAGGATGCCATCCAGATCGCCATCAACAAAGTCTCGAACGCCAAGCGCGGCAAGAGCGACCTGGCGACGCTGCTGCCCTGGCTGCGGCGCTATAAGGACTGGCTCACGGACCGCGTCCGCATCAATAAATATAAGGGCGCTTTTTTATGGGATGTCACGCTCACCGGCGCGGATAAAAAGACCATTGCGGCCAAAGCCGGAGAATACGCCTACCCGCCCGAACCTGGCAGTAGTATCGTCCATAATGAAACGGAGACCTGGAAGGCGGTACAACCCTCCATCGCCGCCGACGACGCGAGCAGTGATGGACGGGCGATAAAGCTGATGGTCGCTCTTGGCGCAACTATCCCGGAACACTTCTTATCCGACGGGAACAACAACAACCGCGCGACGGCCACCGAAATGGGATTGCCGACCTTCCTCAAATTCCAACGCCGCCAGAAAATACTGAGGTTCGCTCTCACGCGGGTGCTCAACCGCGTGCTGGAAGAAGCGATGCGCGCCGGGAAGCTGGCGCAATCTACGCAGCTATCGGGTGCCTATGACATCCTCTTTCCCGAGTTCGACCAGAGTAGTAACCAGGAGCTTGGCATGGCTTTGTCCTACCTGCTGCAAGGCTTAACGAGCGCCAAAGAGCAGGGCTGGATCAGCGATGATAGCGCCATGCGTATGATCTTCCAGTTCCTCGATCAAGAGGTCGATCCGCACGAGGAGCGCGAGAAGATCATGGCCGAGAGCCTGGCCGCGCAGCAGAAGAAACCCGCGCCCGGCTTCCAGGCTCCTGCGAAAAAGCCAGCTCTGCCGGTGCCGGTGAAGAAGAAATCCGGGCAGGGACGGCTAGGCGCTCCCGCTACACTCCCGGCAAAAGTGCAGGAAGTAGTCGCGCCGCCCCTGCCTCCGCCTGAGTCTATCAATACCGGCATGATGTTCGCGCTCTATCCCTCGCCCGGTGTGGCCTCTGAGCTTGCCATCAATGGCGAAGAACCTGCCGAGGAGCTGCATGTGACGCTGGTCTATTTGGGAGACATGCAGGACCAGGACGCAAAGCCGGATGTTTTCAAGCTGGCCGGTATCGGGAAATTCATCGCTGGCGCGTTTCCCCCGCTCGTCGGCAAGATCGGTGGCCTGGGCAGGTTTAAGAGCGACGGCGATTCTGGCGATGCTGATCCGGTCTACGCCAGTGTCGATGTACCAGGCCTGGCCGAACTGCGCACGATGCTGGCGCGCACGCTCAAGGCGCGTGATATCTTTGTGGCAGAGGATCACGGCTTCACGCCGCATATCACCCTGGCCTACGTCCCCGGGGACGCTCCCACGCCCGCCGGTATCGAGCTTCCTGACAACATCCCCTGCGCGTTCGAGACGCTCTCCCTGGTGATTGGCGAGCAGCGCTACGATTTCCCGCTTACTGGAGCAGAACAGGAGGAATGAAGCGATGCCCCTTGCGCGCGCCTACGAAACTGGTACCGGCCCCGGCGAGCAAGCTTTTGGTGGAGGAGGCGAGGCGACATCGAGCCTGACCGACCTCTCTAGCATCCCCGGCTGGCCGTCGCTGCCCATTCCGCCCAACGCGCCTACCGCGTCGGCCAGGACGAGCGGCAGTAAAACCACGCGGGTCAAAAAGCCGCCCAAGATCAAATACACCCATCGCTCGACGCACAATCCCAAGTACCTCACACCCGGCGTTGAAGACCAGTTGTTCTAACCACGCAAAGAGGAAAGCATAGCCTATGCCACTCAACACACCGCAGAAAATAGCGCACATCCAGGCCATCCAGAGCACTATCCTGCAAGGCCGCACGCGCAACGTGGTGTTTGTGTATCAAACCACTGGTACTACGACGTATACCTATGCGCTTGTGGCAGTCATCTGGCGACCGCAAGACATTCTCAATCCGCAGATCCCGGCTGCAGCTGGCAACGCGCCCGGCGTGCCATTCGACACCCAGATGCAATGCCCTTTGGGAACCAACTTCACCGGCCTGGTCTACATCGCCGACGCGACCGTTGCCACGGCTGCCGCGGTGGCTGCCGCGAAAAAGTACGAACTGATCGAAGCCGTGCCGGTCGGAATCCTGCCAGGAGGGACGCATATCAAAGCGACGCTGCGGTACCTACGCTAGAATGCCCGTAGCTCTTTCCCACGTCAATGAGACTGGCCGGGTTCGATGTGAAACCAGTGTTTGTACGCGCCATCCGTAGAATCGGCTCTCAGGGGCAAAAATGGGTATAGGGCTAAAACGCAATTCGATACGATTACGATGTGCCTGTCGATTATGCGTGGCTCCCTATACTAGACACGAACATTGATTCCACGCAGCTCTTACGCCACGCCTTACAGGAGCCTGAATGCATTGAATAACAACGACAATAACCCAACGTTTTCTGATCCACCTGGCTATCCATCCGTTACCGGCCAGCGCATACCTGATCTCGACCTGGCCGGCTTCGGCTTCTCGCAGAACCCGGTGCTGGCGCTTGGGCCGGAGATGGGCGGCCATATCGCCGACAGCATCCCGCCGCAGCGCGACGGTCTGGCCGATCTGGTGCAGCCCTACGATATCGGCGGCATGGGTATCAGCGACGAGCCGAACGCGATCCCGTTCTTCGACCTCAATCTTGCCAATAACACCACCGGGTTTCTCTCGCCTTCGCAACTCTTCCACGCCGACCAGTCTGTGGCAGACATGCACCCGCCCTCGTACCTGGTCCCGGACTTCTACGCGCTGCAAGCGCTCGCGCTGCGACCTGGCTACGATCTGACCAGCCCTGGCATCGACCTGATCCCGCCGTTTGCATCGAACCCGCAACACGCGCCCGACCTGCTGCAGTTCGATCAGCCCAAAGGACTCGACGTGATGATTGCCGGTGACTATGGCCGCGAAGACCTGATGCAGTCTGATCCCATGCTACCCGATACGGGAGAAGAAGACCGGCCCGATGGCTTGCAGATGCCTGCCGATGGCGTAGAGACCGCGGACCCGGCGCTACCCGACCTGCAACATCCCACGCTCGCGCAAGAGACCGAGATGGCGTCGCGTCCGGGCGACCTCGCGGATGACGCGTTGTCCGCGTTGCACTCCGGGGCTGATTACCGCGCCGCGCAGCAGTCCGACTATCCCGATGTGCAGTTCGACATCGCGGGTGACAACCAGGCGCGCCGTCGCAAGCAGGAACTTCTGACGCGCGGCCTGGACGCGACTGGTAGGGAGAAGTAAGAGAAACACATGACAACGAAGACTATTCGAGAACATGACGGGCATGGCCCGCATACCTACGAGCCACTTCCTCGTGGGGAGAATATGAGCGAGCAGCATCACGCTATCGCCGATATCCACGAGGCGAAGTGGCCGGAACACCTCAGGCAACTCTACCACGAAAGCCACCCGGAGAGGTTCGCTGGTGAGGGCCTTTCCTTCCCGATTCAGGACGGTGAAGATGTGGAACACGCCGCGCACCTCTACACGCACGGGAGTAAAGGCCAGGCGCCAGAAGTCACGAAGCACAAAATCATCCACATTGCGAAATCGCTCGGCTTAGAACACCACCTGCCGCAGGCCTGGCGCGAAGAGGTAGAACGCTTCGACCCGGATGGCGACGGCGACGACGACAGCACGCCCGAAGGGGACCTGGATCACGACTACTGGAACCCGGATGGAACGCCGACGGCGCTTGGCGCGGCATCAGGAGAAAGCGTCAAAGAAAGTAGTCTCATCATCCTCCAGGGTCGCGTGCTGGAAGCGGCAGCGCAACCGGCTGCGGCGCAGCTCGACGGTTCCGAGATCCGCGTGACCATCATCCGGGGTGGCAGGAGTGCCAACGGCTACTACTACGCGCCAGAGGCCTTGCAGCAGATCGCGCGCATGATCGAAGGGGCGCGCGCCTATGCTGACCATGGCCGCACCCCTGCCGATGACGAAGTGCGCAGCATCAAAGACCTGGTTGGTTTCTACAAAGATGCGCGCTACGTCCCTGACGGAGAAGGCCGTGTGGATGCGACCCTGCACATCCTGGAAGCCGCGCAATGGCTGCGCAGTATGGTCAAAGAAGCGATGAGCCTGGGCAAGCCCGACCTCATCGGCCTTTCGGTCGATATCTTCGGCAAGTGGAACCAGGCGCAGCGCAATGGCAGCGCAACCAGAGACGTGACCCGCATCCTCTCACTCAATTCGTGCGACATCGTGACTCGTCCAAGCGCGGGAGGCAGTCTCCAGCGCATCTTGCATCATACTTCCAACAAAGGAGACTCTTCACGCACTATGGATCAAAAAGACAAAAAAGGCGCGGCGGCGCAGGTTGCTGATCCTCCGGTCACTCCCACCGAACAGCAGGCAGGGGCAGGGGCAGGGGCAGGGCAGCATATCACCGAAACGGTGGATGTGACGGCGGAGATCGCTCGACTGCGCGAGGCACAGGCCGGGGAGTTGGCCGCGCTGCGCGCTGAACAGGAGGCCGCGCGCCTGCTGCGGCAGGAGCAGGAACACCTCATCGAAGCCGCCAAACTCGACCGGGCGCAGGCGCTGCTCGACCGCAAGCTCGCAGCCACTGGACTTCCCCAGGCGGTGCAGACGCAGATCGCCGGGCAGTTCTCAGGAAGGATCTTCGAAGAAGCGGCGCTCGATACCAGCATCAACGCCATGCGCGCCATGCTGGCCGGACTCACGAGCCAGGGCTTGATACGCGATAACGGCTGGGAACGTACCATGACGGGCGCGGGGCAGATCACGGAGGCCGAGAAGCTGCAGGCCGCCATTGATTGCATGTTCGACCTCGAACCAGATCAGAGCAAGTTTGCCGGCATCAAAGGCTTCACGAGCATCCGAGAAGCGTACTACCGCATCACCGGTGACTCCCAGGTGAGCGGCGCGCAACTCAGGGACCTGGAACGCATCCGCGTGAGCGAACACGCGCCGATTGGGCGTATCACCGAGGCCGACACGACCACCGCTTCCTTCAGCTACCTGCTCGGTACCTCGATGAATAAGCGCCTCTTGAAAGACTACCAGGCGTGGCCTGCCGAATGGCAGCAATTCTGCGTAATTGCGCCCATTAAGGATTTCAAGCAACAGAGCCGCGTCAGACTAGGCGCGTTTGGCAGCCTGGCGACGGTCCCCGAGGACACCGCCTACCAGAGCATCACACTCACCGACACGGCAGCCGTGTATGTCCCGACCAAAAGAGGAAATTTGGTAACAGTATCGCGGGAGACCATCATCAATGATGATCTCTTCGCCATCAAGCAAATCCCGACCAAGCTGGCGGTCGCGGCTGCGTACACGCTGGCCGAGTTCGTGTACAGCTTCCTCAGCACCAACCCGAACATCTTTGACGGCAACGCCCTGTTTCTGACCGGCGCGCCGCATACCAACCTGGGCACAACTGCCCTCTCATCGGCAGCTATGCAGAGTGGCGTGACGGCCATGCGCGAGCAAACCAACTTCGCCGGCAAACGGCTTGGGTTGAAACCTTCCTACCTGATCGTGCCGCCTGAACTGGAGTTCACGGCCATGGTGGTGACGAAGAGCGCAGGCGTTCCTGGAAGCGCCAACAACGACATCAACCCGATGCTCGGCTACGTGAAACCCATCATCTCGCCTCAGTTGACCAACACCAGCCAGTGGTTCTTCGCGGCAGACCCGCGCGTGGTGGATACCATCGAGATCGGCTTCGTGGGCGGGCAGGTCAACCCGGCGCTGTTCATCCAGGATCAGCCCCTGTTCGGGCTGAACTTCACGCAGGACGTGATTTCCTACAAAATCCGCCACGAGTACGGTGGGGCCGTGCTCGATTGGCGCGGACTCTATCGAGGAATTTAAGCCTGGCCCATAGCTTCCCTGCCACGAGCAGGAGGAGTAACGGTGAAGTGTCAAGTAGTAGACCTTGACACTTCACCAGCCCAACACAGAACAGAAAGGATGCATATAGCAGCTATGGCACAGATAGGCAACACGAGCGAGGCCAGTTTCGGCGATGGTCTCACCACCTACTTGAACATCGATACGCTCAACAAAATCATCTCGGTCCTCTCAGCCGTGTTTGGCCTGGCACAATCGGCAGCCAGCGCAGCCATCGCCAATGCTGGCACCATCGCCACCAGCGGCGTGGGAGTGGCTCGCGTGAATCCAGCAGCCGCCGTGACCGGCATCATTATGGCCGCGGGCATACAAGCCGGGCAGCTCTGCCTGGTAGTGAATGAAGCTGCTGCGGCCAACTCCATCACCTTCAACGCCACACCGGCGACCAGCAACGTCTCCGACAGCGCCACATCGCAGCCGATTTACGGCCTGCAATCGCGGCTCTACGTGTGGGATGCAGGCACGAGCTTGTGGTATCCGGTGGCGAATGGCACCATCGCCGGAACCTTCGCGCCGCTCATGAGTGCTACCTCGCCTGATCCTGGCGCGGCTGGCACGATTGCCACGGCTGGCGTCGGGATCGCGCTCGTGACCCCTGCCGCCGCTCGCGCAGGCATCATCCTACAGGCAGGCACCATCAACGGGCAGGAGGTGTGGATCGTCAACCAGGGAGCAGCCGTCAACACGCTGACCTTCAATACCACGCCCGCGACGGCCAATGTGGCCGACAGCGCGACAGAGACCGCCATTGCTGGGTTAACGGCGCGCAAGTATGTGTGGGTGGGTGGCGCGGTCAACCTGTGGTATGCCTGCCGCGACTAGGTAGGGTAGGAATTGTAGGGGCGAGGCTGTAGTAAAGTCCTCGCCCTGGTAAGGGGAAACAGGCCTATGAGCGGCTATACCGGCATTGATGGAGCCACCATCACCGAGGACCAGGTGAGGGATGCGGTCATGCGCGGCATCGCCTTCTCGGTCTTCTTAGAGCAGGTGACGACTGGCGCGGCCAATACCTACGTCGGCATCCAACTGCTCGCCAACAACATCGCGAAGAATATATTGGCGGTGCGGGCAGTGGCAACACAAGGCCAGGCCTTCGGCGTGAACAGGCTCTACCAGGAGATCGGCACAGCCACGGCCGATACGTCGCTCACGGTCGACCTGGTAGCAACCGGCGTGGTGCAGAATGCCGGTGGGGTCGCTGTCGCCTCGGCACTGACCTCCATACTGGGCAGCCCTTCAGGCACAACGAAGGTCGGGACGTTTAGCGGCAAGCAGGTCGCCATAGGCTCTGGCGCGGCCAACGCCATGATCGAGATGCTGACGCAGGGTCACGCACTCTTCATCCCAAAAGGGACGCTCGGCAGTATCTCGCACTTTTCCAAAGTCGTCACGAGCGGCAACGCGGCCAGCGTGTTTCTGTTCTGGATTGAGTTTTAATAGATATGTCCCGGCTGCTTCCAGGCCAGCAGATCATCAACGGCGTCTCGAACTACATCTTTGGCACCAACATGGGCCAGGATGGCACCAATCCGACCGTCGTCCGAAACACGCCGGCGATCCAGGCGCAGGTGAAGGCCGCGAACTTCCAGATTATCCGTTTCGACATTCCATCCGGCAAGGCCAATAGCTGGATCGATGAGACGATGGCGGCGGCTATCGCCTGCGGCTGCCAGCTCTACGGCCTCTTGAGTGGCACCAATCTGTCCTGGAACGAATACGTCATCAGCTACATCGGGAGCCTTTGCAATATCTGGGAGGTGGGCAACGAACCAAACGGTGGGTCTGCTGGCTACCTGACCGGCTCGCAGTATTATACGCAGTGGTGGGCGCCCCAAATCCTGATCTTGCGGGGCCTGGCGCAGGCGGGCAGCGCCTTCATCGGACCAACCATCACCTACCGGGCAGGTGCTTTAGATGGGTCATTCGTCACGGACTGGCTGAACGCCTGCGTGGCATCAGGCAACCCGGCGATGCTGCCGGATGGCGTTTCGTTCCATCACTATCCCTGCACGTCGTTTCCAAGTCAGTCGAGCGCGCCTGCTGCGACGATCTTCGCCAGCGACTATAGCATCATGGATAGCGCCGTGCGTGGGGTACTCGGCTATTCGCTCCCGGTCATCATCAGCGAATGGAACGTGGGCGGTGGCTCGCCTCCACCTGCCTACTGCGACGATCCGACCTTCGTCACGCCCTGGGTGCATACCGCCATCGATACCTTCGCCACCTCCGGATTTGCCGCGGCCATGCAGTTCGAGGCCGGGACCGGCGAAGGCGCGGGCGGTCTTGACTTAATCCAATCGACGGTCGCCGGGTTCCCACCAGGGCCAGACTACCAGCCCATTTGGGACCGCAATATTCACTACCTGCAAACGCAAGCCGTCTCGCTTGTCGGTTCCGGTGCTGGTTCTGACCCGGAAAGCTCGACCGCGTGCAGTCGCGACGGCCTGGTAGAAGCAGACTCGCGAGATGGCCTGGTGATGCAACAAGTTGGCTCGCGGGATGGCGTGGTTCAGGGGCGGCAGGTTGGCTCGCGGGATGGCCTCTCTCCTGAGGCCGACTCGCGGGATGGCCTGGTCGCGCCTGCCGCTGATACGAGCGTCTAAGCGTTTCGATTCGATTCGATGATGTCAGGAAAGGTATACTGAAAAAGATATGAGCATCAGTCCGTGGCCGGTGGGACAGCTCTCGCCGATCAGCATTCCGCTCTCGCAGGAGAGCAAGATCGTCGACCTGACATCGGTGCTGAACAGCCAGGTCAGCGTCAAAATCTATAGCGTCGCGCAGTCGTCATCGAGCGGCGCGCTGGTCTACACGCTGGTTGGCACATCGACCGGCGTGTGTGTCATCACGCAGGCCAAACCCGGCATCATCCAATGGTCGCCCGCCAGCGCGGACGTGGCGGCAGCCGGAACATTCGCGCTGCGCGTGGTGGTCAACTTTGGCGGCACGACGCCGCAAATCTTTGATTATCTCCCCTGGACAATCCAGGTGTAGCCAAAAGACAAGAATGGAGAACGACAAACATCATGATGGATTTAGCAGAACTGACCTGGGGCCGCTACAACAGCAACCAGGTCGCCCCTATCGGCAGCTACCTCAACCTGCGCACGCTCGACATCGTCCAGCAGGTCGCAGACGGCGCGCTCCCAGCAGACGGCACGTACTTCCGCGTCGGACCGCTCGGCACCGAAACCTTCGCGACTATCGCCACCACCGTCAACGGCGTGCTTGGCACCGCCTACACGAGCGCCAGCTTCCACGCGCGCACCAGTACCGACGCCGAGCAGGTGGCCGGTTCCGCGTCGGACGATGCCTAAAATCTGGCTTAAAGCTCATCCATATCGAGCACGATGACGGGCGATTGTCGATTCGATATTGATGTGGATGGATAGGAAAACGGGGGCGTAACAGGCGTGGCACTCACCATTGAGCGCGGCATCTTCCAATCGTTTAACAGCAGCACCTACACGGCGACGGTGCTGCTGATCGAGGCGACCTCCGCCACGCTCATCGGCGTGCCGATTGCCACGCACATCGATGGGACGAGCGCGCAAAGCGGGGCGCTCTGCGCGGTCCTCTTTTTCGACGAGGCGAACTACACGGACGCCGTGGTGATCGCCATTTACCCGAACGCCACGCAAGGCATTCCAACGCCGCCGCCTGGCCGGGTTGTCTTCGTGACCGGCTTCCAGCAGGTGAACGCCGCCGCGCTCACGAGTGGCGTCACTGCCACTTATACACTGACCGGTGGGGGCAGTGGCATCCCTGGCGGTGTGCTGGGCGTGCTGTGGAAAGCCTACTTCACCAGCCCGACGGTCGGCGCCAGCGTCACACTCTGCCCGCACGCAGCCGCCAACAATAACGCCTACGCGTCGATAGGCAATATCCAGGTTGCCAATCAGTATGCCAACGCTGATGGCGTCTTGCAGGTGGATGCCAACGGCCAGATCGACGTGAAACCAACGGGCGGCAATGTGACCTTTACGCTCTATACCTACGGGTATGTGATCTAATGCAGCTCTAATCACAGATGATGGGAAAGGTACGGTATCATTGATGGACGACCTGACCAGAATTGAGCAATGGTTAGAGCGCCTGGAACAACACGCGCAGGCGTGGCTGCTCTCCGCTAATCCTGAGGAGATGCCGCCCGATAAGGCAGCAGCCTCGGCACTCAAAGGCATTGCACTCATCGCGCGACTCATGGAGCTGCGCAAGCAGTTCGACCCGCAGAACGGCGCCGGGGACAATGACGAGGTGCGGCAGATCATCGCCGCGCTGCTGGATCGGCGAGAACGAGAAGAAGCAACAGGAACAGGAACAGGAGTAGAAGAAGGGAGATTTGAGGAAACGCTATGAACATTGGCATTTTAGAAGACCACGACGGCATCGCCGAGATGCTGGCCGCTATGCTCTCCATCGCCGGGGAGCACTACACGAGCGAGAGGTTCGCCACGGCGCAGGAGGCCATGCGCAGCGTGCTCGACGCGCAGCAAAACAACCAGCCATCTTTCGACATGATGCTGGTAGATCTGATGCTGCCAGGCTCCATAGACGGCGCGGAGTTCATCTCCCGCGTTCGAGCAGCGCTGCCGAACACGCCGACCCGCTTTATTTTGATGACCGGCTCCGGCATCTGCTACGACGCGCTGATGAGAAAGCACCTGCTCGACATCCCGTTGTTGAGCAAACCGTTTAAGCTGGACGCCCTGATGCAACTGCTTGGGAAAGAACAAATCCAGAGCCATAGCCAGAGTCCATCGCTACCGGCACCTGAAACGGCTGGCACCACCCAAACGGCTTCAGCCGAGCAACAGGCGCAGCCGGGCGAAAATCGCGTCGTAGCGCCAGAGAAGCAAACCATCAAGCATCCGGCTCCAGTCGCGCCAGCCGTCCTCCCGCGAAAGCGTCACTAATCCATGTCGCGCTTCATGGACGCCGCGCTCACGACTGCCGTCTCTGCTATTACGCGCATACCGGCGGTGCAGCTCTCCATCGATGATCGCGTGCAGCACTTCACGCTGTACCAGTCACCGGCCAACGCCGACGCCTGGCACGATGCCTGCGTGGCCCCCGATGGCTCTATTGTCCGAGTCCAACTGGTGCGAGGCGGGAGCGGCTTCGCCAATAACTTCAATCACCAGCGCGTGACCGACCCGACGCAAGCCTCACAGTGGAACACCTGGGGCACCTTCGGCGGTGGCTCCGGTACCATGTTTCAAGATGGCGGCTGCTGCGTGGGAGTCGCTGCGGACGGCGTGACGCTGTGGGCCTTCGCGCAACAAGGGACGGGCGGAAACGCCGTCTACTGGTGGCACTCGTCCAATAACGGCTCGACGTGGGTTGGCCCTACCTCGGTTATCAGCCCGCCAGGTTCCGCGCTTACCAAGGGCATTGCGACCGATGGGGCCAATAACGTGTGGTTTTTGTACGACGTCTCAGGTGGCGAAGACATCGGGTTCTGCTCGTGGAACGGCAGCGCCTGGTCGGGCCTCACGACCTGGACGCTTTCTCCTATCGCGGCAGGCGCGGGCCTCGCGGTTACCAAGCTGGGCAGCATCTACACCATTATCTACAGCGACTCTTACACGCTCTATAGCGTGACCTACAACGGCGCGAGCTGGACGGCGCAGCCCAACGTCGCCAGTGCGACCAGCACCGCGGTAGGGCGCATCTCTCCGCGCCTGCAACTGATGAACGGCGTCTACAATCTGATCTGCACTGAGTTCGATAGCGGCGCGCTCACCGGCACGGTCTATTCGTACCCGCGCGTCAGGCAGTCGAGCGACCTGCTGCACTGGTCGAACGGCTACATCCTGCACCCTTTGACGAATAGCTACGGCGCGGCGCTGGTGATGGACTCCGCGCCTCCGAGTGGGAGCGCGGGAGGCAGGTATTACGCTATCACGATGGCGGCGGTCTTTAGCGCGCCCATTTTCCTGTCGCTCGCCAACCAGCACTTCGCCGCCGACGCCTACATCCTCAGCTACAAGCGCGTAGATTATGGCTCCTCCGGACTGGTAGGCAAACCTTCTACGCTGGAGATCATCTTAGACAACAACAAAGGCCAGCTCAATACGCTTGTTTGCACCACCGGCGTCGGCGCGGCGTGGCAACCCATCAGCCTCAACGCCTCCCTCACACTGAATGAAGGCTACAAGGTCGGAGGCCCACCACCTACCACCATAGATACCATCCAGACCGGAACCTACAGAATCACCGAAATCGAGTTCGAGCGCTCTCCGCAGCAGAATAGCATCCGGCTGCTTGCCAAAGACGTGTCGCGTGACTTAGATAGGCAATGCAGGTGGCAGCAGACCTACACCAATCAAACGATTGCCTGGCTGGTGGCCGAGGTGTGCGCGCGCGCCGGCCTTCTTTCGTACACTATCCCTGCCACCACCAACACCGGCATGCTCGTCCCGACCTTCATCTTGAAAGCAGGCGCGACCTATCGCGCAGCGCTGAAGGAACTGTGCGCGACGTATGGCTTGTGGTACTTCTGCAACCAGGCCGAGGATATGATCTTCTACGAACTCTCGACGAGCGATCCGGTGGTGTGGAGCTACGAACCGGAGGTCGAAATCGTCACCTTTGGCACGCAAGATGAACGCGCGAACCATATCATCGTGAGTGGGAAGCCGCCTGTTGGTGGCACCTCTTTCAGTCTTACCGTCGGCGAGACCTACGACGATAATAACGCGGCGCTGGTGCAGCGCGAAATGCTGCTGCATCATATCGACGCGAAACTCACGAACACGGCCGAAACGGCGGACGCGGCGGCGAGCTTGCTGGCCGAAGAGCAGCGCCAGGCTATTAAGCATACCTGCACGATTCCCGTCAATCCGGCGCTGCAGGTCTACGACGTCGTGACCATCATCGATTATGTGGCCCCCACGGGTAGCGGCCAGAATGGCAACTTCCATATCCTGCAACAAGAGGTGCAGTACGAGGCGCAGAAAGCAGTGTATGAGCACCATCTCATACTGGAAGCACAGTAGAGTAAGGAAGCATGCAAGTCAGGAGAGGAAACGGTATGACGGAGCAGGAGCAGCAGCAGCAGCAGCAGCAGCAAACAACATCGGAGGCCAGCGCGCAGCGCGCCTATCACGCGCGCAAGCACCGGCCTTCCTCTTCGATACCTGCCACGCCTGCCCTTACGGTGGTGAGCACCGGCGAGGCGTCGAGCTTGCTGGGCATCCACCGCACGACGCTCTGGCAATGGCTGCGCCGCGCCAGGCCGGAGATCGCGCCGGTGCAGGGCGTCTTCGACCGCAGGTATTGGTTCCTGACGCGCGCGCAACTGGCGCAGTTGGCCCGGCAGCATTACCGCGTGATCGTGCTATCAGGCGTGGCAGGTAGCATTGAGAGTGAAGAGGAAGAGGAAGAGTCTGATCCAGTGCGCAATCCGTCAGGAACGAGGATGCGAACGCCTGCGCCTCGAACGCTTTCGCCCGTGGAACAAGCAGCGCTGGAGGAGAAGGTCGCCGAACTCACGCGCCGCATGCACGTGCTGGAAGAGGTGGGGCTACTGCGGAAAGACTAGACTGAGGCATTCATCCCAAAAAAGAAAACGACGGCGCGGGGTAGCTACTCCCCTGCCGTCGTCTCCCATGTTGCCCGGTCGCGCCCAGGTCTCCCAGGTGGCCTGCCTGGAAGCCGATCCTCTCGGATTGGTTGCGCCCGATGGGTGCTGGGCCGTTCCGAGAGGATCACAACACACTCTTTTAATTTACAGGGATCGAGGTCATTGTACTCGATTGATGAAATGGCATGAATAAAACCTCACAAGCCGTTCTGAGAAACATCAGAACGGCTTGTGAGAAAAGCGCGATACCCGGCGACCTGGTTGCCCTGCTCGGCCTGGTAGATCGCTCGCCGGACGATGTTGATCCCGGCGCGCTCCAGTGTGGAGAGGTCGCGGTCGAGCATCTTGCGCCTGGCCTGCTCGCTCGCACTGGCGCGTGTATAGGCGTCGATATGCGTGTAGATGCCGGCGCGTGTCTGCTCGGCATCGAGGAGCAAGACGAGCAGTGCCAGGATGCGCTCCGTCGAGGCGTTGGAACGTTCCGCTTTCATGATCGCTTTCTCCCGCGCCTGGGCTGTAGGTGGTTGCTGCGCGCGACAGCCTGGCCGCGCTGTGTCGCACCGGCGTCGCTCATCTGCTTATACTGTCCGGTGGCCTTGCGATGAGCGATTGCGCAGTCACGATTGCAGTAAAGCGGACGCAGATCATCCTGCGTTCTATGGCGCAGTTGCCAGATATCCTCTGGCAACTGCTTTTTGCAAAATGCGCAAGTAGCCATGTTTATTGCGACGCGCCTCTTCTGCTTCAAAGAGATCGTCATCCAGGCTGCCCCAACTCCAATCGAGGTCGGGCAGGTCGCACGCGGCTTGCCCGCCTGTCGCGCGTGGTTCGCCAAGCCAGGTCGCGACTTTGTCACCTGGCTGCAAGATGCGCGCCTGGTACGTGCCGCCTGCATGCATGCTGGTGGATATTGTAGATCGGTTGCGATGCGCGAAACTGCGCGCTGGTGATGTTGGGCTGCTCGTCGTAATCGTCGTAGGCGATTTTCAGTTCTGCCATGATGGTTTCCCTTCCTTGCGGTTATCGGTTGTCGGTTGTCGATAGTGTTCTCTCATCTGAGATTGAACTAATTGTACCAGATGACCAGGGACAAAATCCGTCCCTGGCTGTGTGAATTTTACTGCTTGTGAAAATGCAATTGATTGCTATTTGCTGACCTTGCGTTTCGCGTCGTTGTACTCCGCGCTCAACTGCTTGATGAGCCTGGATGCTTCCTCGTAGGAAAGAGCCACGCCATTGTGAGAGAGGCTCGTTATCTCGACGCCGAGTAGTCTTGCCAGATTCGCCAGGCTGGTGAGCTGCGCCTTGCTGGCCGGTAGCGCTTCCTGTACAGTTGTCTGCCCCTCGCCATCATCATCTTCCTCTTCGACGAAACGCGCCGCCTTGCCATTACCGCGTGTCATGGCTTCCGCGTATCCTGGGTCTTCCTCCCAGGCTTCTCGATCCTGCCCCTTTGATATCCTGGCGCTGGTCTCGACCGACCACTGCACGGCCTTACTTACCAGGCCTTGCGCGTGGATCAGTTCGGCGGCGGCGCGTGGGATGAGGTGCGCGCGTAGGTAGTCCGGGTCGATCTGTCCTGCCGGGACGCGGGCGAGAATGGGGATAATGGGCGATTGCTTGCCGTTGTTCCCGACCATCTTTGGCTCGCCGGCTGGCGTCATCTCCAGCGCGAAGCCCCAAAACGGCGCTGTCCGCGTCCCTCCGCTATAGCGCTCGAACGCATCGAGTACTCTGAACTGCTCGGCGAGTGCCTGTAGAAACAGGTCGGTAATCATGCCTTCCAGGGTGACAACGAATATTTCAGTGCAACCGGCTTCCACCAGTTCTCCTACGAGGACGCGCGCCTTGAGCTTGCTGTGATTCTTCTCGGCGATCCAGCCATAGGCGATGCCGTCGCGGGCGTCCGGCAGGGTGCGCATCTCGTAGGCATCGCCGAATCCATTGCAGAGGACGTACAGCCGCGCCGATCCCAGGCTCCAATACTCCACCTTCTCGCCGGTCATCTTATGCTGCACTGTCAAGCGAGGAATGCCTAACCCTGCGAGGGCGGCGGCTACCTTCTCGCTGCACTTGCTGCATTGGATATGCCAGCCAACGGCCAGTTGCCGGCCTGCTGGCAGGCCATTGAACCATTGCAGGAGCGTCGGGTTCCCGGCTGGTCTCCTGATAGCTGGCGCATCTGCCTGTGTAGGAAAGTGCGCTTCTTCTGCGATGAATGGCACGATGGCCGTTTCTGTGCCTGGCTGCTCTGGCTGCTCTGGCTGCGCTTCTTCGTTGGCGGGTGCTGTTGTTTTCTTCATATGATCTTGTATCCTTCCTGGTCTGGTCTGGTCTGGTCTGGCCGCGCCGATCTACCGGCGCGGTCGCTATCAAAACTAACTACTACACTATTCCTGATGCGTCAAAAGATCATCTTCTCGCATTATTGCCCCAGCGAATACGCCAGGCTCTTATGCATGAGTAGCGCGCACTGCGGGTCTCCCGCGTCGCGCTCGATATGCTCCACTGCCGTAATCACGCAGCCCGACATATCATCATTCCACCAGGCGCGTACCGGCCTGGTCAAACAATGCTGCACATGCAGGTCTTCAATCTGCGCGTCCAGCGTGTGCCGCAGGTCGTCGAGCTGGGCAACAATGGCCACACCGTCGCTGTTGATCTCGCGGATCAGCCAATCTTCGCCGGTGCCTAGCCCTGGCTCGGTCAGTAGGCTGAGCAGCGTGGTCGTCTCGCAAAGGTTCCCTTCCATGATATAATCCTTTCGATGTGAGAGTAACTCCCGCGCCTGGAATACCTCAAGCGCGGGGAGGGCATCCGTTCAAATTTGCCTCTCACTCTATATAACGTTTGGCATTGCCAATAGTAACACGAATATGTTACAATTTGGCAGAGTCAAACGTTATTTCTTTTTGAGAGAACTGTGTAAAAATCAAAGTGAGGGCAGAGAGGAAGAGAAAAATGACTGAACATTTTAGCGAGCGCTTCGACCGCACATACCAGGATAATGACCTGCTGGATAAATACGAGGCGGTGGCCGTGCTGGTCGCCAATTCGCATCATCCCATTTCGCCGGAATACCTGAGCAAGCTCAGGCAGCGCGGGCGCGTGATCGGCGTCAATTTCAAAGATGCCGCGCACCCTGAGCGAGTGACACGAGAATTTTATTACCAGTACGCACAGCTCAGGGATATGGTGATCTCGACCGAACCAGGGCCGCCGCGCTCTTCGGAGAGTAGCAACGCGCAGCGCCAGCGCGAGTGGCGGCAGAGGCAAAAAGGGAAGGGGCAGTCGCGAGAGAAGCGCCTAAAAAAAGCGGGCTAGCTGGGGAATGACTCTCCAGCTAGCCCGCTTTCGCGTCTGCCTGCCGCCTACCACCACGATCCGTCGCTACATTGCTCGGTCGCGTTGCGGCGTTGCGCCTCCTGGCGTTGTGCCTCTATCGTCGCGCGCTCTAGTGCGCTTACCGGCCTTGTCTGCTCTACCATCTTCCACACATTGACTTCTGCCTGGAAGTCAAGCGCTCCATTTTTGCGCGCTCCCATTGTCGACCAGGTGCAAAAGGTCTTGAGCTGCTTTCCGATATACTCCATCTTCTCCAGGTCTGCCATAATCCACGGTCCGCCGCTTGCGTGGCTGGCGGTCATGGGGAAGATGAAAGGGGCGTTAAATGGATGGATACAAACCATCATGCCGCCTGCCCATGATGCATTCTCAAGGTGACCACTGCTGGCGATGATCTCGCCAGTTGCGCGCTCGCATATGACAATATCTCCATCGGTCGGGGTTGGCTGGCGCTCCTGCATGTCGCGTTTCCGTTCGATCTCTACGATGAGGGCGTTAACCTTCTCGATGTCTGCCGCGCGAATGATGAAATGCTCCGCGAGATAGCCGCTATTGATGGCTGCCAGGGTTTCCAGTGTGTACATCTTGTATAATGTCCTTTCTGTCTTGTGTGAGATGATCGGCCAGGCCTTATCACGTAGCCTGGCCGTCTTGTGTACAATTATGCTGCTACTGCTATAGATTTCTGTATGCCGGCGAATACCTGCGCGTTGGCATCCTGGTTGCGCGCGCGCTCCTCTGCGCGGTGCGCGTATTGCTGCTTGCGTAAGCTGCCGGCTTCCTCCGCCTGCGATGGATAAAGCGGCTTGAGGCGTGGCTCGCTGGTATACGCTTCAAACGTGACTTTCTGGAAAAAGCACATGCTTATATCTCCCACATGTTGATATTGACGAATGTTCGTACTTCCATTTCGACCAGCACGCCGGCAAAGCCTGCGCTATCATGCTTGCGCGCGAATGCTGCCGCTTCGCGGCGCGTGGTCTTGCTCGTGCGTGGCTGCCAATCCACCTTAACCGGGCTTCCGTCTTGCAGGTCGATCAGCACCTTGCGATAGTTGCTATGGTCTTCGCCGGTCTTGATCTCCGGCGTAAAGATAATGAGTATACCGGCGATGTCGAATGTCTTGGAGGTTGCCATTACTCTGCCTCTAATCCGGCGGCTATCTGCTGCGCGCGCGATTCGATGCTCCTGCGGTTTATGTCGCCGATATGAAGTCTAGTCACGCGTTCCATATACTGCCGCGCGCGCTCCGCGCTCTCTGCTCGTCGAGCTGCGCGTTCCTCTGCCGTGATGCGTGCCTGTCGCTTCTCCTCTGCCTGGGCCGCTTCCTCGCAAGCCTGCTGCTGCTCGCGCGCGCACCGTCTCCGCGAGCAGCCGTGCCTGTGCCTGTGCCTGCGCGCGCTTCTGCTCGGCGATCCAGGCGCGAAAAGCCGTGATATGCTTGCAATGGGGATTGTACCGGTTGCCTTGCGCGTCCGGGCAATTGCATATCCACCGGCTATACTGGCCATTCCATTGGAGGTCGTACCATGTGCCAGGGTGCGTAAAGCTGCCGATTTGGAAGTGATCGCGGGCGATCCGGCAAAACTTGACGACTGCGGGGGCTTCTACTATACTAATCATTGGTGGTTATATTCCTTTCGGTTCGGTTTCAATGGCCAGGCGCGAATTTTGCGGATTCGCGCCTGGCTGCTTTTTGGGCAACTACGCTACACGGGCATCGATGACTGCCTGCAAATAATCAGGCTCGTCATCGTCCGTGAGCTGCTCCGCGGCCATGGCTTCCATATCCTCGTTGGTCGGGATACTTCCTCCAAGTAGATCGGGGCATTCCTCAAAGTCGGCGGCCATCAGCGCCAGCGCGTGATCCAGCGCGTCATGATGCGCAATGGCGCGGCAGAGTCCGCAGCGCATATCGGTCTCGACCGGTTGCGCAATGAGGGCCGCGTGCTCCTCTGCCGTGTGGACGAATCCCACTCCGCAAGCATGGCAGTTCATATCGTAGGGAAAGTTGGCCGGGTCGGCCTGAAACGCGCGTTGCTGTGCAGGCGTCCAGCGCGGGCTAGCTGTCTTGATGCCTGCAACGATGGCGTCCAGCGCGTCCAGCGCGTCCAGGACGTCTTGCTCGTCTTGTGCGAGCTGGCAAGCCGGGCAATTAAAAACGGGCTTGCGCTCCTCGTACTCCTCGCGAGGCATCTCGAAGCGCTTTGCGCAAAGCGCGCAAGAGAGGATTTTGACGGTCTGGGCAGTAGTGGTAGTGGTCTGATTGTTCATCGGTTCGGTTCCTTTCTGAATTGATAGATCAAATTTCTTGTGTAAGTAGGGCTAGCCGGTTGCGAGTCGGCTAGCCGGTTTGAACGGTTAATCCTCGTCAGGGTCGGAGATTTCGGCGGCCGCAACCTCGTCAAGATCGAGAAGATCGTTCGCGAGATTGAAAGCCTCTTTGAAAGACTGCGCGTAGTAGACGCCTTCCGCTTTGCCGTTTTCGTAGTAGGCGGTGACTTTGTAGAGCACGGGTGATTCCTCCTCTGGATGTCGATTTCTCTGAGAAGCTCCATTTTTGCCTCTCATATATTAAAACGAATGGCTTAGCCAATAGTAACATGAAAAAGAACGAACTTTCCAGGCTCTTTGAAAACTCGTAGCTGCTCCTGGCTCCCGGTCCCTGCCGTAGCCGGTAGATGCATGCAGGGGATGAATCTCTTGTGCAACAAGCGAGCAAGCAAGCAAGCGAGCCAGGGAAGCGAAAGCCTGCCGCTTGCGCGGCAGGCCAGGACAGGCGGAGGGGCTAGCCCCAGAGCGAGGGAGCAACAACCCCGGCCGCCGCAGCGCAACCGCAAGGAACGACGACAACAGGGACGCCCAGGCGGCGCGCCAGGGCAACGGAGGCGGCAGAACCAGCCGAGCCGCAGCACGAAAACACAACGGCAGCCGAGCAGGAACGGAGCAGCTCGCCAGAGCGAACCACGCCAGCCGCCCGACCCAAACGCGCCCAGTCGGCCGGGACGACCGAGACCGCCAGCCCACGCGCGCGAGCAGCAGCAGCAGCGAAGGAGTCGGCGCCGCCAGCGCCGCCAGAAACGACGACAACGCCAGCCGGCAGACCAGCGACCAGGGCAGCAACCGCGGCGCGATCGGCCCACGCGCGAGAGCCGAGCACAGCAACGCGAGCACCGGCAGGAAGGCCCGCAACGAGCGCGAGAGCGGGCGAGAGAACGGCGAGAGCGAGAGCAGCCATAGCGAAAACCCCTAGAGAGAACGCCCAGCGCGCGCAGGACGGGCCGCGCGCGCGAGCCAAGGAACAAAAGAACCATCTACATATAGAACGAATGACGGAGCCAATAGTAACATCCGGCGCAAGCCGGCACGGACCCAGGGCCAGCCAAACGGAAGCGGCGCACTCGGAGCCCAGGCGGCCAGCAAAGCCACGGCCACCCACCAACCCAACCGACCCCCCTCTGAGTTAACCTTGTTGGCGGAAACAAATGTGTTTAAATGACTTGACAACCAAAAAAAGTGGAGAAGAGTAGACGCGCGGGGAAACAACCAAAAGGAAAAAGGGGCAGCAAGCCGCGGGGGCGCCGGGGGGGCGCGCGCGGGGGGGGGGGGGGGGGGGGGGGGGGAGGGTGTGGGGGGGGGGGGCGGCGGGGAGGTAAT
>VFSW01003441.1_pt1 | contig 23736 bp, 28 predicted proteins | sample 5358111 | NCBI WGS metagenome assembly VFSW01 (sample SAMN11554181, study PRJNA540505) | mine drainage metagenome | isolation source: sediment from site ElyBrook_90M | place: USA: Ely Copper Mine, Vershire, VT | collected 2017
CTAAATGCCCATCGCCCAACCGTGGCACCATCTACAATCCTTACTCAAATCGCAACGAATGCGCTGCGTGCGGCTTCCCCAGTGCCACATTTCAGGGTGTAACTCTTCCCGATGTGGAGGTGATGAGATGACCGTAGCAATTGCACCGTTCCCCTATTATGGCGGCAAACGAGCACTCGCCAGTCAAATCATTAGCCTGTTTCCATCGCACGATGTTTTTGTGGACGTGTTCGGAGGCTCAGGCTCAATCGTGCTGAATAAACCACCAGCAAGCATCGATGTCTACAATGACGTGAATCAACACATCGTCAATTTCTTCCGAGTGCTGAGAGATCCGGTGATGTCGCAAAAGCTATTGGATCAATTGCGACTTACACCAACATCCAGAGACGAATACTACGATGCCTACCACACGCTCAAGTCGAATGTTACAGATCCCGTCGAGAGGGCGCGTGCATGGTTCATGTATGTTCAACAGTCGTTTAGCAGCACGCCACGCATGAGCAGCGCGTCAGGTTGGGGATATGGCACTACTAAGAGCAACAATGTCGCCACAGCATTTGTCAACGCAATCGAAAAGTTGCCGGCGATCATCGACAGAATGCGAACGATACAGGTAGACAATCGCTCATTCGAGACGATCATCAAAACATATGATTCACCGAACGCCTTGTATTACTGCGATCCTCCATACGTCATGAGCACACGCAAACGCGGCAACTGTTATCAAGACGAGATGACCGATAGTCAGCATTCAGAGCTTTTACAATTACTTGACCGGTGTCAGGCGAAGGTGATTTTGTCAGGCTATCGCTCAGATCTTTACGACAGTCACCTTGCTGACTGGCGACGGATCGACATTGATTTCAGTGTTGGTCTTCACAAAGGCAAGCGAGATTATCGCCAGGAATGCGTATGGGTGAAACCAAACTCAGAGCGGCAACGAACATTATTTGATGGACTACTGGAGGTGCAAGGATGGCAATAAAAGGCGGACGTTCGCAACTGTTACATCCCCAAAAGGACGTAATCGATTTGCAGGAGTATCGCAAGCTCCAGCAAGAGACGATGCTTGAGAATGACTTTCAGAACAACGTCATCGATGCTGCGCGAAAGTTCGGATGGCACGTCTATCACGTCTATGACGTGCAGACCGCAACGGAGCGAGGCTTTCCGGATCTGGTGTTGTTGCGAGAGGGCGAATGTATCTACGCTGAGCTGAAGAAAGCTAATGGACGGCTGAGCGATGAGCAAGTCGAATGGCTACGATTGTTCAAAACGATTCAGGGGAATGAGGTGGTTGTGTGGAGACCGGCTGATTATGACGGTGTGATTGCACGCCTGGCAAGGAGGAAAGCGGTATGAGTATCTTTCGCGACATTCTGGTGGGGGTATTCATACTGGTGACATCTCAGGCGATCATTGAATTTCGGCACTACTTGAAAAGGAGATAATGAGGGTGTAATCATGCCAATGGATCGTAAAAGATATCCAAAAGACTGGAAAATCATCTCTCTAAAAATTCGCGTTCGGGATGGATGGAAGTGCAAGTTTTGCGGCATCGAAAACGGCGCGCTGAGAAATGGGCATTGGGTTGTGCTGACAGTGGCGCATTTGCATGATCCTGACCCGATGAATTGCAGTGATGATAACCTAGCTGCCCTCTGTCAGCGATGCCACAATCGCCTTGACATGCCCATGAGACAACGACATGCAAGTGAAACACGCCGACAAAGGAAAATTGATAGTGGACAGCAGGAGCTTTTTGAAGAGGAGGTAAGCTATAGCTAGCTAACAAAAGATGAGCATGATAATAAATCTTATCATAAACAAAGAGGATGAAAGAATGATAACAGACATTCATACGGTTGTAATGGGAGGATACATCTTGAAAAAACGCTGGCATAAATGGCCGTCCAAATTGAAAAAGCACAGAGTCTTGCTATCGAAGGGTAATCATGAGCGTCGCTGGTGCCGGTATGAGAAGCGTTTGAAACATCTTGCCAGAATGCGCTGGGCTGAAAAACAGAAACGGGAAGATTTGGGGCGATTGAACTCTATACATAATAGGTAATTTCCCTGGAGGCATATCGTATGACCGGAACGGATATCCGCACAATCCGCCAGCGTGCAAACCTCACGCGCCGGCAATTCGCGGCAATGCTGAATTATTCCATCGCAGCAATCAAGAAATTCGAGCTGAAGGATCGGGTCTCGAAATCGTTCATTGCGGCGTTTCGCATTGCACGGCAAAGGTACTTTGCAATCTTGTCAACATGCGTGGTATGATGGCTGTGATAGGCAAAGTCTCTGCAAGCCGGATACAGATATAGGACATTCTTCCTATATTTCGTATCCGGTTTTTGCTTGCAGCTCCTCAGATTTCCCTTTACACTAAGAGTAAGCTGATAGCCACAAAGAATGAGCGCATCATAGCGATGCCATGCGGCACAATGCCGAGAATAGTGGCAAGGAAACAGCAGATGGAACTAGTCAAGAAATCCAACGAATCGAGCGCGGCCAGACAAGCATATAACGTGTATGAGGCGATGGGGGCGGGGCGTAATCTCAGCAAGTTGGTTTTTGCGCTGTATGGCTACACTCCGCAGGATACTAATTACCAGGCAAGATATAATACGTGCAAGCGATGGCAAACGACGCATTCATGGTTAGAGCGGGTCAGGGAATACGATGATGAGCAGACACGCCAGACTCGCGAGCAGTACGAAGCTGATCTTGCTGAGATGAATGAGCGACACTTACAGATTGCAAAAAAAGCGCAAGTGTTAGCAATACAGCAGATTCAAACACTCATGGAAGAAAGCAAATTTACCGCGCCGGCAGCCGTGGCATTGTTGAAGCTGGGCATTGATTTAGAGCGGATGCAGTTGCCGCAAGTGCAGCAAGGTCAGGAGATCACGGTTACTCATGGTCAACCAATCACGATCCGATTCTTCGACTATCGCGCTACAATTGCCGAAATTGCGCGAGGATCAACTGAGGATAGCGAGAGCATCGGCTGATTATCAAACTGTCGTTGTGTGCATGGGGCGCCGTTGGGGGAAAACAATCCTGGGCGGTGTCATTGGCATAGCATCGGCGGCACAGGGCGCAAAGGTCGCATGGATTGTGCCGGTATACAAAAATGGGCGCCCGTTATGGCGCTGGGCACGTCAAGTACTTGGTGATTTAGTTGCGAGTGGCAGGGTACGCAGGAACGAATCAGATCGCACATTCGAGTTTGAGAGCGGTGGTTTTTTAGGCATCTACTCGACAGACAATGAAGACTCGATACGCGGTGAATCGTTTCACGTTGTGATACTGGATGAAGCTGCAAAGATAGCTGAAACGGCCTGGACAGATGCGATTTTGCCGACGCTGGCCGATTTTGGCGGTCATGCGATTTTAATATCGACACCGCGAGGCCAAAACTGGTTTGCAACTGAGTGGAAAAAAGGCAACGATCCTTATGAACAGGATGTAGCGAGTTTTCAGGCACCATCGAGCGATAACCCGAATCCGAGGATTAAATTAGCGGCGCTGAAAGCGCGGGATAGAGTACCGGAGCGAACATATCGGCAGGAATGGCTAGCTGAATTCGTAGACGATGCCGGAGGCGTATTCAAAGGTGTTCGCGGTTGCATTCGAGGGCAGTTAGAGCAGTGGCCAGCGCATCCGGCAACACGCTATATCATGGGTGTTGACCTGGCGAAGTACAACGACTATACCGTGTGTGTGGTCATTGATGAAGTTGCCCGGCAAGTGGTGGATTTTCAACGCTGGAATCTGTCAGACTGGCCAGTGCAGAAGGCACGGATCGCGGCGCTGGCTGAAAAATGGAACGATGCACTTGTGTGGATGGATACCACAGGCTTAGGCGATCCGATCTTTGATGATTTATCTCGCGCAGGGATGCGCATCAATAGTTACAAATTTTCAGCGACATCGAAGCGTGAGCTGCTCGAAAAGCTCATGCTACTCATAGAACAGCAAAATATCTATTATCCCGAAATCTCAGTTCTTATCAACGAATTATCAAGCTATGAGTATGAGCGGTTGCCGAGCGGAGGTTTACGAATGAATGCGCCTTCAGGAATGCACGATGATACGGTCATTGCGCTTGGGTTAGCGTGCTGGCCTCTCTTGGCAGAAGGCGCGCAAAGTGGCATATCGAGCATGGCAGTCGAGCAATTGCGAACGAATTTCACCGATCTCAATACGAGGTCGTTGCTGAAAAAAGTGTTCTGAAATGGCTACAGTTTGTAGTCATTTGAAAATAGAGTTGGGTGGGGTGGAGCGATGGCGAATTATGGATACCGTGGCGAGCAGATTGTTGGCAACGGTAAGTGGAACGTCATTATTGCAGGTGGTGGCGGAGGCACAGCAGGACAGGTGAAGGCGCCGTCGGGAACCAGTACGGCGCCAGCATCAGCGGCATTCGATACAACCGGAGGTGTGGCTGGCGAGACATTGCGGCTTACTGAGATTCTGGTCAGCGCTGGCACCGGCGCAATCAGTGTGTATGATTCGATAAATGCAGCCGGCGCAACATCGTCAACGCTGCTCTGGTCAAAAGCATCAGTAGCGGTCGGTGATATTTATCAGTTTAACTTGCCGTCAACGAACGGCTTATGGATAAGCGTTGCGGCAAGCACAACAATAACGGCGGTAGTGGGATGAACCATTTTTTTGTTACTGTTGGGCTGATTGTTCACTATGTGGCATATAACGGCACATGCCTAGCGGCTATCATTATTGGAATCAATGAAGATGGATCGGTTGATCTTGCGCTGTTCACAAGTATGAAAAATGTGAATGGCGATAAGAATTTTGGAATGCAGTTCCATCAGAATATTGCCTATGATGAGGAGAAAAAACCAGGGACTTTTCATAACATCAACATTTGTGCAGAATCATGGGAATAAGCAAAGCAAGGAAGTAGAGGGGTAGGGGATGTCAGCAATAGACATGTGGTCATATTCGCGAGTGCCGACACATTTCGGCATCAACGTGAGAGACCACGGAGCGAAAGGCGACGGATCGACTGATGATACGACAGCGATCCAAAACTGCATCAATGCAGCCGCGGCAACGGGCATTGCAGGCGCGTCGGTGTTTCTGCCGTTTGGCACGTATATCGTTAGCGCAACGCTCATTCTCAAGAATCACGTGCAGCTCGTCGGCGAGGGAATGCACGCGACAATCATCAAACTCGCCGCGGCAGCTAACGTTGACGTGATTCAAAATTACGTTAGCAGCAACGGAACAACAGATCCGAACGCTGAGTATTGCGCTGTGCGTAATCTGATGATTGACGGCAACAAAGCAAATCAAACAACTGCCGGCAATGGCATCAAATACAACACGAATCCGCTCACGACGAAAGCATCCGGTGATGATACGTTGTATCCCCGGCAATACGTTGAAAATGTGTTTATTTTGAATGCGTATAGTGAAGGATTCGTCAGCACAGGACGCGGCTTCTCAAAATTGCACAATGTGCATGTGGAAGGCGCCGGAACGCACTCTTTTGATCCAGGTCCAATGACTGATCTTTCAGGCTGCACAAGCTATAACAGCGGCACTGAGGGCTTTTATGTAGCCGCGGCTAACGTGAGGCTTTCAAACTGCAAATCGAACACATCAGGTCAAGTGACTGCCGCGAGTGGTCATGGCTTTCACTTCACCAGCGCCGCGAATGGCGTTTCGTTAGCAGTGTGTGAAGCGCAGGACAATCTCGCACACGGATTTTTATTTGACGCATTAAATGGCGCAGTCGCACAGGGACTTGTTGCTGACTCGAACAGCACAACCAGCGCCGGCACGTATGTCGGCTTTGCTCTTGCCGGCACAACGAACAGCGAGATATCCGGCGTCGCATTCGAGCGAAAAGCCGATGGCACACACAGCTACCAGACGCATGCACTGGCATTAACCTCAACGCCAACTGGCAATGTCATCAATGTGACACATTCGGCGATAGGTGGAGCGACGATCAGCACGGTGATGACATCAGCATCGACGCCAACCGGCAACACTGTCAGCGCCAACCAACAAGGTGCAAAGCAAACATTCACATACGCCGCGACGATGGCGCCAGATCCATTCTCCGGATCAATCGTTGCTATCACATTGGCCGGCAGCCCGACAATCAACGTACCGCCTAATGGGCCGTATTCGCCCGGCACAACGATGACGATGATTCTCACGCAAGATGCGACCGGTGGTAGGGCTATCACATGGGGAGCTGGCTTTGTCGTTCGATGGCAACCGGATCTGGCAGCCAATGCCGTGAACATCATTCACTTTGTTTATGACGGCACGAACTGGAACCAGATCAATCCTTCGCCAGTTGCAGGCTCTCAGAATGTGGCATACGCGGCGACAATAGCGCCTGATCCAAATGTTGGATCAACGGTGATTGTCGGCACACTGACAGGGGCGATAACAATTAACGTTCCGGCAGCGGGGCCATATGCAACCGGCACAACAATCACGTATATCTTGACTCAAGACGCCACTGGCGGACGTGTTGTCACATGGGGCACCGGCTTCAAGGAAGTTTTGACACTCAACACAACAGCCAGCAAAGTTACGGCAATATCGTTTGTGTATGATGGCACGAACTGGGATCAAGTCGGCGGAACTGGAATGTAGTCCGGGTAAGGATGGGATAGAGCATGTCAGGAAGATCAGCGCGTCGCCGGAAATATATCCAGCGTGGATCGCAGGGCAACGGAAATCCGAACCCACAGCGATCTGCAAATGCGGATAACATATCAAGATCGGTACAGCAAGGACAGGCACAATGGCCTGCGCAAATGCCGACCGGCAAGCCCTACCCTGACATGCCCGACATCTCAGCGGCACAAGCGCCGCTTGATACCATTGGCGCAACCGGCACGGCAATCTTTAGCGGTATTATCACAAATGAGGAGTATAATCCTGATTTCTACTGGCGGGATGCGCAGAAAATCTATGATCAGATGCTCAGAAACGATGGCCAGATCAATGCTATTCGCCAGATGATTGAATTGCCGATTCGCCAGGCGACTTGGAGTATTGAGCCAGGATCGGATGATCCGGCAGATGTGGAAATAGCGTCATTCGTTGAAACGTGCCTGTTTCACGATATGACTTACACCACGTCTGAAGGCCATAAGATAACGCAGAAGTGGGATGATATCTTGCGACACGCTCTGATGAGCTTGTGGTATGGATTCATGCCGTTTGAGATTGATTATAGGGTTGAAGACGGCTGGACGAAGTGGGCGCGTTGGACACCATTACTGCCGCGTACTGTATGGCGCTGGTGGGTAGGCGAGGATAACGAGCTAGTCGGCATTCAGCAATGGACCTTCAAGGATTACGGCTATCAATTCGTGAACATTCCGGTAGAAAAGCTGCTCTTGTTTGTCTATCGACAGGAAGGCGGCAATTTTGAAGGATTACCGCTCTTGCGAACGGCATATAAGCATTGGTTCTATAAGACACAATTCGAGAAGATCGACGCGATCAGCATGGAGCGCGATGCGGTTGTGCCGCCAGTGATTTATCTTCCAAACAATTTCACCGCTGCCGATTTGACGCAAGCTCAGGCGATTGTTCAGAATATGCGGGTCAACGAAAGCATGGGTGTGACGTTGCCGCCAGGCTGGGATCTGATGTATCCGAAAAACTTCGCGAAATGGGCCAGCCAGGTGATGCCGAGCATTCAATACCATGACACCATGATTGCCAGGAATGTGTTAGCACAGGTCATCAATCTTGGTTCGCAGGAAACCGGATCATTCGCGTTAGGCGAGACATTGCTATCAATCTTCTTGCGTAGCCTGCAAACAAACGCGAAATACATTGAGCAGGTGATCAGCCTTGACGCGATACCGAAGCTCGTTGACTACAACTTTGAGAATGTGTCAGTCTATCCGAAGCTCAAATGCTCACGGATTCAGGCTGACGTAACTATTCTGAGTGATGCTTTGCAGAAGCTCGTCAATATGCCGACACCATTGCTCACACCGGATGCTGAAACGGAAGACTTCCTGAGATCTGAGTTGGGTTTGCCGCAAGCACCATCTGGCGAAATAGAAGGCAGGAATCCGACGAAACCGCAACAATCCGCGAAGGCGAGTGAACACCAGGCAAGGCTATTGCAAGAGGCAATGAGTCAACTTCAGGCAATGGACGCGATAGAGCGAGGGGTACGCTCACCTGAGAGGCATCGTCATGGATAAACGCCGGCGACGTGAGACGGATCGTGAGTTCGCAACGCTGAAGCAGACGATTGTCACGCGCTTGCGAAAATCGCTGATTAGCTATTTGCGAGACTTGCGCAGCGGTGATCCGCACGCGCAATCGGCGTTTGTGGCGCGGCACAGCGGGTTAGTGAGAGAGGGGTATCTGTTGGGATACCGCCTCGGACAATCGCAGTACTGGGAGCATGTGAGCCGCAAACAGTGGCACAAAGAGCAGACACAAGCGCCGTTTCAATCGTTGCAAAAACTCTTGTTCTATGTGAACAGCATTCCGAAAATGGCAGTGGAACTAAAGAGCGCTTTCGAGGCACCGACACTGAGCGATGAGGATGCGAAGAAGTGGATAGAGCACGCTGATGTACGGGTAACGCTACAGGCAGATATTAGCTGGTCGGGGGCGCAAGATGGATACAAGGACATGGCTCTTGGTGATCCTGCTAGGCCCTACAACTGGATTTATTGGACGCTTGATCCATCTTCACGTCATTGCCCGGACTGTCCATCATACGCAGCGGGATCGCCATATGGATACCCAGGCAGCGGACAAAACGAACTCAACGCGACGCCAGGCGATGGCTCGACAGAATGCGGGGCGGGGTGCAAATGCGATCTCGAATATGGCGCAGGCCCGGACACCGACATTGCCGACTGGACACCGATATTGCCCGCGAATCCGACATTACCAGACTATGCGACGGCACCGCTTAAGATTCGCCAACCAACGACGCCGGATCTGAGTGATAAGCAAATTGAGGCACTCGACTATTTTCGTAGCGCCGCGAAAGATTGGCAGAAGCTCCAGCAAGTTGATCTGAGTTTGCCAGATATGGGCACGATGTTCGAGCCTGATAGCGATTTTCTGAAGCAGAATTTAACGACGCTGACACCACGGCAACGCAAAGTTATTATCGACATGATAGACGCGATGAAGATGTGGCAGGACGCCACGGGAGGCAAGGCAGTGAGTGATTTGGGAGTAACCAACGACCATGTGGCGAGGCCGATAGGCGCGGTGAAGTCAAAGCCGCAAGCAAAGCCACCGGTGAAGCCAGTTAAGAAAACGGTCCGCAAAGCGCCCCGGAAGGGATAAAGCGATGAATCTAGCACAGATTTGGGCGCAACCGGTCAGGCTCGCTGAAGGTAAGAGAACCAGTTGGATCATGCTCATGCCGGAGGGCGAATATCATCATCCGGTCTATGGCAAGCTGAATTTCAGTCATGCGAAGCTCGCAGAATTCAAACGCAATTTCGACAATCGCGTGCGCAAGATTGACATTTCATTGGATGTCGATCACAAGGCTGCTGGGCATGATTCACGCGCTACCGGTTGGGTGAAGCGGGTCACGTTGCAGGGCACACATGGCGATATGCCGGCCGGGTTATGGGGCGAAATTGAATGGACGCCGTATGGACGGCAATTATTGAGTGATAAAGAGTATAAATATTTCTCGCCGGAGTTCGGGACACATACCGACGAGGCGACTAAGAAGAAATATGAAAACGTATTGATCGGGGGCGCGCTTACGAATAGACCATTTCTCAAAGTCATGCCAGCCGTTCAACTGGCAGACAACGTATCCTGGCGACCGTGGGGTCAGGTCAATAAATCGAAGCTGCCGGCAGCGTGTTTCTTGTGGATCGAGGATATCCACAAGAAATCCACATGGCATCTACCGATATATGAATCGCCGGATGGCATCAAACGCGGGCGACTCAACGGCAACGCTGTGAAAGCAGCATATGCAGCACTGCACGGCGCGCGAACAGGGAAACCGATGCGTGTACCGGCAAGCGTTCGGGCAAAAATCGAACGACTACACAAAGAACTATTTGAGGGGGACAAGGACGTGGGGAAGAAAGCTGCTGAATTAGCAAAAGAAGCGGCGATGCAAGCGTATCGTCTTGTTATGGCGGAGGCAAGCAAATCATCTCGTTTTGAAGAGGAAGAAGACGAAGATGAGGATGAACTTGACGAATTAGCGAAAATATTCGCCGAACGCAAACGCAAAGCCGCCAAATCGTCCGATGACGACGAAGAAATGGACGAAGAGGACGGCGACGGTGAAGACGGTGATGATGAGGAAGATGACGAAGAGGATGATGACGAAGAAGATCAGCCAAAACGCCGCAAAGCATCTACTCCCAAAGCCAAGACGGCCAAGACAATGCCAAAAACAATGGCACGCAAAACAGCGGAGCGCAGCGCAAAGAAAGCCACTGAGCCAACACACCTGACACGGCTACTGGCTGAGCAATCGCGACAATTGCGTGAACTCGAAGCGCGTGATTTCGAGCGCGATGTTGATGACATTTTGCGAAGCTGGGAAACTGGCAAAACACTGACATTCGCCGCCACGGAAAGCGGCACATTGCCACGAACACGCGATGTGGCCGGCCCGAAGTCATTGCGCAAAACACGTGTCCAGTTGACGCCGAAAGCAGCGCGCAAAATCAAGGAATATCTCCTTGATGAAGGCTTTCAGCTCAGTGAAGAGTCGCGCGAGAAGACGCTGGATATGATCCAGACGCTCTTGAGTGAAACCGCATGGGTAGAAACTGGATCGCGTAGCTCGTCATTCGATCAGGAAGCGCGACACACAAAAGTCAGCAAAAGCGACGCGGCAGTCGATGGCATCGAGCTTGATGATTATGCCCGGCAATTGGCGCGACGGGATCGCAAGGTATTGAGCGAATTGTCGCCGGATGAAAAGGTCCGCTATTACGTCGAAGCTGAGGCAGCCCTGGCGTCATAGTTTTTACTGAGATAAGTAAAAACCTGAAATAACAAATCTTTAGGCAATCACCTAAAGATTGGAGGATAAACACAATGGCTTTTGAAGTCAATACCTATAGTGATATACCTGGTGTAGCATCGTCAAACGTGAGCGCGCTCACCTGGACAGGCAATCCGCCCGTATATTCATCTGGCGGCATACCACAATACAGCGTCGTCACACCAGACACCGCGACCGGATACACAGAAGATGTGATTCTGGCAACATCTACAACAGTAGTGCCATTAGGCATTTCGCAAGATGGCCCGTCGGTTGGACCGGGCGGATCGGTGCGAATACGCACAGCAGGCGTTTCTAAAGCAATCGCAGGCGGGGCAATCAGTTACGGCGATTTGCTGATGGTCAACAGTTCCGGTCAAGTTGTCACAGCGACCGCTGCCGGTGCAACAAACTTTTTCACAATCGGCAAGGCATTAAGTGCCGCGACGGCATCGGGGGATGTCATCAGCGTGCAGGTGATGATCGGTTCTTCGCAGTACATCAACGCATAGTTTTTTGGCGCTCTCAAGGACGGGAGCGCATAGCATACATCTGGTAGTGAGGTGGGGGAATGGCAGGGACAAATCCGGGGAATTTTACAGTTGGCGGCTTACACGTCAGTGCGCCGCTCACAAATTTGAGCATCGGCTACCATCCACAGGGATTGGTAGCTGAAAAAGTACTCCCAGTATTTCCTGTGAAAAAGGAAAACGATCTGTACTATTTCTGGGACAAAGGGCAATCATTCCGTGTAGATCGCACGGATGGCTACGGCTCAATGCGGGCCGATAAAGCGAGACCAAAGCGCCGCAACTATGGCGCAACGACCAAAGGCTACACGGCGCAAGAGTTCGCGTTAGAAACTGAGGTCTCTGATCGAGAATATGCGAACGCTGATAGCGCATTGCAGCTTGAATTGAGCAAAACACGCCGTGTGCAGGATGAAATTCTGATTGATCAGGAAATTCGCGTAGCAACGATTGTGACTACAGCGGCAAATAATACCGGCACGATCACACTTTCAGGCACGGCGCAATGGAACAACGCCGGCTTTACGTCGACAAGTTCCGGTCAGCAGTCGGTGATCGTTGGCGAATTCCAGGCAGCAATCAAGGCAATCATTCAGCAGACCGGTGGATTAGCGCCGAACAAATGTGTTATTCCTTACGATGTCGCAGCGGTCATGAACAACGATCCCGGCATCGCGGATCTGTTGAAATACACGCATAATGACATTCTGGAAGCGGGCTTGCTGCCTTCGCGTTTGTGGGGCATGGATGTCATCATTCCGCGCGGTCAGTTCACCAGCACGAACGAAGGTGAGACATACAGTGCATCCGACATTTGGGGCAAGAATGTCTGGATCGGCTATGTGAATCCGCAGCCTGGCCTCGACATATTGACCTATGGTCAGATATTTCGCGCGCGAGAATGGCAGACCAAGATCTATCGTGAAGAGCAGATCAATTCAGCGGTCATTCAGCCGAGTATCGTTCAGACGGAAAAATTGATAGCGGCTGATTGCGGCTATCTGATGATCAACGTCATCGCATAACAAATACTACGTAGAGAGCCGATCCGTTCTTGGATCGGCATCGACGGTGAGGATTGAAACAACTATGGCAGATATGTATGTGCAGCATCCCATCAACCATAACGGGGTCACGTACAAAAAGGGCGATCACTTTCCGGTTACTGATGCTGCAACATTGGAACCGTTGCTCGCAGTTGGCGCAATTGGCACGGCAGCGGCAGTAATGCCGGAAAAGCTCGAAGCAATCATTGCACGGCTTGAATCGGAAAATGCCGCGCTAAAAGCAGAGCTTGAATCGCTGCGAACACAAGCGCAGGGACGCGGCAAACGCACAACAGAAGCGGAATAGCGAGGTGTCATGATGCCAGGGGCAGCACCAACAATCACAGATGCATCGGTAGCACTCACATTTGGCGGCGCAGGCGTCTACTATGGCTATTGCACAATAGCGGATGTGTTATTCGAGTTTCCGAACTCAGCCGCATTCACGACGCTCTCACACAGCGCCGTTGCGCAGGAAATCACATATGCAGCAAATGAGATGCAGCAACGTTTAGACACTGTGTATGTGATGCCATACACCGGCACCGATGCGGGTATTTTGCAGACACTCAGGGAAATCAATGCGAAGCTCGCGACAGCGAATCTGATTGATCGGTATTTTCAGGGTGCTGAACCGGACATGTCACCGGCAGCGGTAGAACGTCGATCATATGCTGAGCTGAGGATACTAGATGTCGTCAATGGCATTGATCGCTGGGGGCCGGAGGTTGGATCGGACGCTGTGCCAAGGGGAATGCTGCCGGTCTATCAGATGAGCACAGGTGCAACAATATTTCCAGATCCGAACTCACTTGATCCGTATCAAGCGAACCCTGTGTTTAGCATGGGTCTGACGCGCTATCGGCATGGGGACATCATGTAATTTGAGGTGATGAGCAATGGCGAAAAAGACACATAAGACACCGACACATCATGCACACTCATTGCACGGCCACACGACGCGCGTGGCAGCCGTTGCGCATCACGGCCACAAAAAGACCGGAACGACACATCACGCGGCACCGGGAATGCACGGACAGATGAGAGATACACTACTGCACGGCTCGGCGATTGATCCCTTCAAGCATAAGGGTGAGGCGCGGCAGCGGCGAAGTGGGAAGGTCTGACTATGGGTGATTTTGGATTCGTCACGCTGGAAGTCACTGGTTTGCAGGCAAAGCGCAGGCGGTTCGCGACGTGGGGACAGAGCATCACAACGCTGGCGCCTGCCTGGGAGAAAATCGCCGACGATTTGCGTGATGACGTACTGGAGCAGTTTCGCAATGAAGGCGGCGTATTTCGCAAGAGCGGGAGATGGATGCCGCTAGCACCATCAACAATCAAGGATCGTATGCGGAAGGGATATCCAGGCGATCACCCGATCATGTTCCGAACAGGGTATTTACTGGCTTCGCTGATGTATCCATTCGCTGACAAACACATTGAGGAAGTCACTGAAACATCGCTGACGTTTGGAACAAGTGTACCCTGGGCAAAATATCACCAGTTTGGCGGAAAAACAGTACATACCGGATGGCGCATTGCTAAGGGGCGCAAGAAGGCTAATGAAACACTTGGGATGCGTGGTGGTGAGAATGTTTTCAACTCCTGGTCAACTGAACGTCCACCACAAAGGCCGATTCTGGGCATCTCATGGGAACGCTCATCAGGCATTGTGCAAAGGCTCAACGAGTACATACAGCAGACGGTGAGGGATTCGGGACTATGACGATTAAAAAACTCTCGCCGGCAGTACAGGTAGCAGTCGCGAATACGCTCACGACGTATGTCAACGCGCAGATAGATGCCATTAGCGCAGTCTGGAATGATGGTGTTCCGTTGCCGCATGTGGCGCAGGTCTATAACGGCTATCGCGAGATGGTGCCCGAATATCCGGTGATCCTGGTGTCGTCGCGAGGCGGAAAGCAGCGCACGAATGGAGCTACTGTCTGGGCTGAGATTGATCACCGATTGGATGTGTCGATCCTAGTACAATGTGATGATGAACCGACGCTCGACCAACAGATGCAGCGGTACCTGGTCGCAATTTGGGAAGTGCTGATGGTAAATCAGGGACTTGACGGCTCGCTGAGCGGATTAGCAGGTGTCGATCCGGTGGAATATGGGCGATCTGGGATGTACAAGCTGGAGAAATCAACGTTGCTCATGGAAGCGGGCGGGTGGTCTATTGTGGTTCATGTGGTGGAAAGCGTTTAGGGGAGGGTAGAGGACATGGCACTAACAGCATTCAGGGAAAATCTGTATTATATCGGCTTCGCAAAGCAATCCGGATGGAATACACCGGTTACGCCGACGAAATTCTGGCGGTGGCTGGGTGGATCGGACGCAAATCCGAAAACCAAGATGCAGAAAGAGCGTGAGGGCGACACAACACCGTTCATCACGCTTGTGTATAAAAAAGATCAATACTGGGAAATCAAAATCAAGCACTATATCCGTCCGCAGATGGCCGGATATGGCTTGCAGGGATTGCTGGGAACTGGCTCAGATACGTATACAGCGCCGACGAAATCAACGACACTGAGCGCGGCAATTACTGCCGGCGCGACATCGTTTTCATCGGTTGCAAGTTTGGGCAATACTGGCACAGGATACGTCAATTTCACGCCTGGCTACAGCTCAACGACGTATGAGGTTCAGAATGTCAATCTGGCAAGCCAGACTGGCACAGGTCCATATACCTACAATCTTGTTTCTGGTGGATCGTTCAAAAACGCTCATTCAAGCAGCGACGCAATAACGACAGTCTCAACACACGTGCTGACACGCCAACCAACGACATACGATCCATACACAATCGAAGTCGCATTCAACACTGCCAGCACCGGCAAAGCATTCAGAATTCAGGATTGTGTCTGCACGCAGGTCAAAATCACGTCCGAAGCGGGCAAACCGGTCATCTACGAAGAGACCTGGTTCGGATCGCTGGCGACAATTCAAGCGGCATTGCTGACACCGACATTCGAGGGTACATCGGTCATTGGGAATGCCGGTAGTCCATTTATGCACTATCAGGCGTCGGGCAACTGGTCAGTGGATGGCTCGACAACAGGGAATGCGGCGACTGTCAAAAAGTTTGAACTGACACTGAAAAACTCGACAGCATACGATGAAATGATTGCGGAAGCGCTGAATCCGACGTACTTCACACTCGATAATTTCGACATTGATCTGACGTTGACGGCAATCTTTCAAGCGTACAATCAATATTTGAACATGTATTTCGGGTCAGGAACCGCGCCGGCAACGACTGTTGATAGTTATTTAGTTGGTACAGGGGCGTTCTCGACAGACTGGGCAACCGATGGCATCAATGAGCTACTGCTATCGCTGCCATACCTGAACTACACGGCCGGTGTACTAACACCCAAACTTGACGGCAAACCGTTGACACAAAGCATTGCCGCATCTGGCAGCGCGAATGCCACAAATCTGACGCCACTTACAGCAACGGTCTACAACAGCCTGGCGTCGCAATACTAATAACTTTCCCTGGTCGGGGAAAGTTTCACAGAAGGAATCTGTATGAACGGAATCAATTTTGATGCAGTAGCATCGACGACATATGAGTTTACCAAGCAAGGACAGACATACCTGCTCAGTGATGCGATACCAACCGAGGTCATGGTCGAAGCAATGCTGGTGCAAGCGTTGCCGGAAGAGCTGAAAACACTGACAGACACGGCACAAATAGTGCAAACGTTCGAGGAGATCAAGCAGAAGTCGCTCGAAGTGGTCAAGAAGTTCGTCAAAGTGAGCTACAGCAACAAAACAGATCAAGAAATTGCCGAGATTGCCGAGACATTCGATCTCGATGAGCGAATGCAGTTGATCGCTTTTTTTTCGAGCCGGGTTGGGAAGCGGTACGAAGCGCGGCTGAGCGTGTTGCAGACATCTGGTCCGAAACAGAGAACGAACCGGCCATCTTTGACGAATCAGCAGATGCAGAATCGGAATCGGTACCCGACTCGGCAACATTAGATTTTTTAGCAATTGTTGAGGCGATGAGCGAACGCTACCATGAGCATCATCGTGAGATTATGTCATGGTCCTGGAAGTTGTTTTGCGCGAAATGGGTGAGGCTCATTGAGTGGAGTGCGAAGGAAAAGCAGAAGCAGGATAAGCGCAGGGAAGATCAGGCATTCGAGGAACTGAAGCGGGCACACAAGGAACGTGTAGGGTAGTGGGGTGAGGGAATGTTTAGCGGTGGTAGTGATGATGTAACAGTTAACATAAACGGCAATGCGATGGGGCTGCGCGAAGCGGTAGCGCAGAGTGATGCGTCATTGCAATCGTTCGGAGACCAGGCGCAATCGACAAGTGAAAAGCTCAGCAGTACCGGCGACGGTGTGACAACCTTTGGCGACCGGATCAAGGGCCTGGGCGGTCATCTGCTGAGTCTGTCCGGCAATTTCTTGAGCACGTGGGCAGCGATTGAGACATGGCAAGGCATCAACGACATCACTCAGCAGGTGAAGAATTTTGCTGATGCGATGATCTCGCTCAACATCAATATGGAAAAAAATGCGACTGCTTGGGAATACCTGTTTGGCGGTGGTAATACGCCGCAAGGCAAACAGACAGCACAGCAGATCGTTGACTGGACTGCACAGGAAAGCATCAATATTCCGTTTACGCGCCAGGATCTTGTCTCAACGATATCGACACTCGGATCGAAAGAATCAGCATCGCAAGTTGAACAGTTTATCCCGACGTTGGCTGATATTACGAGCACGTTAGGTGCAACGGCGTATGGTGGGCAAGGGCTCACGTTACAGCAAGGCGCGCAGGCCATTGTCGACTTCATGGAAGGGCGCAGCATGATGCTGAAGCAGGATCTGAAGATTGATCCTGCGGAATTAGTCAAATATGGCCTCGATGCCAGCGTGAGCAAGAGCGGCGCCGTTTCGATTCACGATCCATCGACGATTATTCCAGCGCTGGAGGCGTTCGCGAAAGGCCGCGGACTCGCTGGCGCCGCGAAGGACATGAGTACCGACACCGTGTGGGGCGCATGGTCATCGATGATTGACCGCCTCCAGAACGCCGAAATGGCGAGCGGCAAAGGGCCATTTGCGGTGATCAAGGATGATCTCAACGCCATATCGGCATGGTGGGACTCACACCAGGATACGATTGACAAGATTACCACATTTATCTCGAATGTGGCCGGCAGCGCGTTAAAGGATGCCGGCCAGAACTTGCAAGATTTTTTTGCAGGGTTGCAGGGAACTGGACCGGACGATCTGTTTGGTAATTTAGGTGGGCTAGCAAAGAGCTTAGGCGGTGATGTTGGTAATCTCTTTAGTGGTTTGGCAGATGGACTCAGTAAACTCAATGCGAATACGAGTGTCAACGATATTATCAAGAATCTAGGGAAGATCTTCGGCGATCCGATGGTACAGACCGGGGTGAAAGAGTTTGGCACAGTATTAGGCATGGCGCTGGGTACAGGGTTATCAGTTGGTGCGACGTTACTGGGAGATATTGCATCAGCAATGCAGTACCTGGACACACACAAGGAGGCGGCAAATACACTCAAGCTTTACCTTGAGGTACTAGCCGGTGTTATTGCAGTGACATTGGTGCCGGCATTCTGGTCCTGGGCAACGGCAGCGGCAGCGGCGGCACTTGCACAGGCAGCAGCGTTCTGGCCGATTTTGTTGATTGCAGGCGCTATCACTTTACTGATTATTGGCATCAAGGCATTAGTTGAACACTGGAGCGAGGTCACTGGGGCATTTGAGCGATTTGCGGCATCGGTAGGAAACTGGACAGATCAGATTGATCCGCAATTGTCAACGCTGAAGAAAAAGTTCGCCGACTGGGCTGGTGGTTTGGGCGCTGACCTCGAAATGTGGGGCGCGGACATGATCCAGAGCTTCATCACAGGCATAGGCAGCAAAGCAAGTGACTTAGGGTCGATGGTGCAGAGTCTCGCCGGGCAAATTGCATCATTCTTCCAGCATTCAACACCGGTGGCAGGACCTCTGCACGGTGATGATCAATGGTTTGTCCATATGATGCAGGGCTTTGAGCAGCAGATCCTACAGGGGACGCCGGCAATAGCCAAGGCATCGCAGAATCTGGGACTGGCGGTGCAGAGCGGTATCGATGGATCGGGCAATGGCTATATATCGAACACAAATACCAACTACTCCACAAGCTACGGTAATTCGTCGAACAGCATCACCTTTAACAGCGCGAATGAAGCGGCGATTGAGCGCGTGATTAACCGTGTGATGGCGCAGAATAACGCGAGCGCGAATCAAGACCTGCGCCGGCCAGGGGGATACATGGTGTTCGGAGGGATCGGGACCTAAATGAGCAATCTTACTACATTACAAGTCTGCACATATAACGAGCAGACGCATGTCTATACATCCGTGTTCGATCTGAATGATCGTGTCACGACATTTCTTGTGACGACGCATCTCGACCAACCGAAAAAGGTGCAGGTGCGGAATTTCAACATTCGCACACCGGGCCAACCAATATCGAGATTTCAATATCAAAATCGGCACGTGCAATTATCAGTAAATCTGCATGGCGCGTCAACGACAGCGCTTTTAACAACAATTCGATCATTACTATCAGCAATCGAGAAACCGCCTTATTTTCTGAGAATCATGCTGCCGCAAGGCACACAATACAGCTATATTCAAGTGCGAGCAATCGCGCACAATATACCCACAGAGACAATGCCGCTCCTCGCAGGTGTCATTCGCCAGGTGCAGCTTGATTTTGAATGTGCGCCTTTTTTTGCCGGTGACTGGCAGACGCTCCAGAATCTGGTCGCGAATCCGGGCTTTGAGGCGACGGGCAACATATCACCAACAGTATTCAATGACAACTATGCAACCATCAACGCCTATACGACGGTCTCCGGCTCAGCGCCAACAGTTTCAGCGAACGCGATGACCGTCGCGGTCAACTCCATCATTACCTTTGGTTCGCAGGCATGGGGACCATTTGCATCCTGGACCTTCCGCTTTCAATACCAGACGAATCTGAATTTATCGGCGTTCTATCATTTCAATTCGCCGGGCAACTACATCATGGCGACGATGAACAACAATGCGCTCTCGATTGTTAGTGTGACCGGCAACGTATCTACAACACTGCTTACCGCTGGTTTCTCGTCATTCTCAGCCGGAGGCTACTACTGGGCAGTGTTGCGCCATATGCCGAATGAATCACAATTGCCGCAAAATCTGCACCTGGAAATCTATGGAGATAGCAGCGGCGTCATGGGAGCGCAGATTGCGCAGATTACCGGTGTGACCAGTGCCAATGCGTCCTGGTTAACGGGTCCGATGGGCTTCGCGCCGGGTGGAGTTGGTGTCGTATTAGGTGGTGTCGCCAGCAATGATTCTGTCGTCACACTGTTCGGACCGGCGCCGTGGTCGTACAACTCAGCCGGCACAGGCTGGGCAAGCGGCGTCTGGGATCGCAGCTACAGCAACAATTATCAGGGGGGACCTGTTAATTCGCTGGGAGCGGCGCGGGTGGATTTTTGCGCACAGGGCACCGCAGAAGGCTACTGGCGATCATGGAACAACACATCTGCCGCAACAGTGAAACAAACGGCCTCGCCATGCCAGGGAAGTACGACATACAGCTTTTCGGCTTGGACACGCTCAACAGGACTCAGCGCAGGAGCAAAGACTTATTTGTTGATCTACTGGTTCGACAATACCGGCACGGTGATCAGCGGCGCGTATGAGGTCACACTAACCGGCAATAACACATACTGGACTCAGATGACCGGAACGATCACTACTGCCTCGAACGCGGCATACCTGGGCATGATACTGATGGCATATGACGGCACAGCAGGCGCGTCAGCCAACGCCTCGATCTGGTTCGATAATGCGCAGATCTGGCTTACATCGCTGAATGCCGCTATGCCGTATTGCGAAACGACCTTCGAGACCGCGCCGGCAACAATGGTACTGAGTGGGTTGCTGGGAGATGTGCCAGCGCCAACACTACTGAGTATTGGAACATTGCCGAATGGCGGATCGATTGCGGCGAATCACAGCATTAGCGCGTATATTGGCCGCAAGTCAGCGATCAGCAACAATATGCCGATGGTGTGCAGCGCGCAAAGCGGATCGCTGAATGGTGGAACAATTGCGCAGATTGTTGACGCCACAGCATCGAACAATGTGACGCTGCAATATCGCACAGTTGGGGCGGTGCCAATGACAGTGCAGGGAACCGCGGGCGATGTAGTGGGGGTGTATCACCTGTTCGCACGCATTCGCATGTATGATTCTACTTTTGCCACGCAGACGGCGCAGATCACCATTTACGAGACGCCGAATCTGTGGTCCGGCGATATGACCCAGGTAAGAGGCTACGCGCAATCACCGGTTATTACACCGTGGACAGGCAACTTAATGCAGGTGATCGATTGCGGCTTGTTGACATTGCCGCCATTCGCAAAAGCCACAGAAGCGAATCTGAGCGGCATTTATGAGACGCCATTCATTGCTATACCCAACACGACCAATGGCGTCGATGTGGATTGGCTGGCGCTGGTTCCAGTGGATACCGAGATTGCGATTGCGCAGTTTTCGACGGCGGGTATGTCGGTGAGTCTGACTGGCTGGGTCTGGCTGTACTTTGACGGCACGTGGCAGATGCAAGGACAAGGATCGTCAATATCGTGGTCATTAGAGACGGCAGCGGCGCCGGATGTGGCACTCGCTGGCGGTGGGCCAGGCGCGGCAACCGGATCGGTGCCGATTCCGAATGGTGACGGTGGGGTGTGGGTCGATCCGTCAATCAGCAGTGGCGTCAATCAATTCGTCGTCGTACTGACCGATGATCTCGCCAATGTGCTGCCGTTAGCGACGCAGGTGGAATACCAACCGCTGTATTTATATCCGAGGTAAATGATGTTAAAAAGCGGCTTGCAAGTCTTTTGCTACAATCTCACATCACACAAACTTGTCGACTACTCGCAATTCGTGCAGTCGTTGACATTCACCACGCTCTCGCCGGGCGGGTGTGGACAGGCGACATTCACACTCAATATCAAAACGCGAGATACGCTGATCTATCGTGATGAGCTGCAACTGTTCGCACGTGTTGCGATTATGGCTCCGAGTATGGATGCAAGTCAGGGGCGATGCTTGTTTGTCGGTGAGATCATGGACGTACCGGAAACGATGGATCAATCAGGTGATTACATCAACATCACCGCGCTTGGGCTAGGTGCATCACTGAGAGATGATCCACAAACAACGAGCTATGCAGCGCAGACCGGTCAGCAGATCATCGATAACCAGATCAGTATTCGCTCCAGCTACATCGTCATTGATACCGACACCAGCCAGGTATTTCCCGACAATCCAGCAAGCACATTCTCGCCGGCATACACAAACCGCACGATGGAAGAGGTCATATCGGACATTTCGACTCTGGATGGTCTCTATAGTTGGGGAACGTGGCCGCATCCGCAACACAGAGACGCGCTGAATTTCCCGACCGGCCAGCTCGTCATTCATCTGAAAAACACATCGACGATCAACTATCGCGCGAGTGTTATTGATATTCAAAGCTACAACATTCAGCCGAGCGCGGAGCGGGCTTACAACGTGATCGACATCATGTATAACGATCCGAGCCAGTCGCCGCCTGTAGGTCATGCGACCTATACGGATTCACGCATAGCAGCAGGAAATGCGCCATTTCGACGCCGCAAGTATGTGCGCGATCTGACTTCGATAACCACGGTGACAAAAGCGCAGGCACAGGCAATCGCGAACACGTATGGGGCGCAGATGCAGAACATCACCTACAAAAACACGGTGGTGTTGACGACAGCGCGAAACGCGGCCGGTAATGAGATACCGTTATGGAACGTGATGGCAGACCAAAACATCGCGATACCGGAGATGGCGAGGAGAAACAACACACTTGCTGCCGTGCCGACAGGCGGAGTGAACATGTGGTATATCGTGCAGACAAGCTATGCGGAAGATGCCAGTGGCACAATGACACAGACGCTGCAACTCGACAACTATGTGGATAGCGCGAATATGCGGATAGCGCAGTTGCAGCTCGCGAGCGACACATTGCAGCGCAGCCGCACAACGACAGGGATTGTGCAGACTGCCGGAGCGCCGGAGTATGGGCAATGCGGCTTGTCACTGCCATCAGTCGGGGCCGGCAATACATCGAGCGTTGGGGTCAACTTCAAAACGGTTATGACAAACGTGCCAAGCAGCATATCACTGACAGCGCTGCAATCGACGAATGTCGGCAGCACGTCGATCAGCAATATTACAGCATATGGATTTGTGCTGAACGTGGTAGCGACGGCAGCGGGGGCAGTCACATACTTTGCAACATACAAAACGGTGGGGAACTAGCTATGAATCCACAAAAGAATCAGGGAGGCCGGTTGTCCATGCAGGAAATCGTATCTGGGCAAATCGGTGAGTTGACAAAGCAGATATCGCGAGTGAGCGATATGGTAGAAAAGCTTACGACAACAAGCGCCGTCCATGCGAATGATATCGAATACCTGAAAGCGGAGAATAGCCGGCTGAGTCGGGAAATCAGAGATGTCAATAATCGCGATCGCAACCAGCAAAGCGTACAACTGCAAACAGCCAATACACAGGTACAAAACGTGCAGGACAGGATATTTCAGGGTGGGTTGACCTTTGCGCAAATGCTGAACGCCGGCATATGGGTAGTGCTCGGCTATCTCATCTATCACGCAATGCAGCACTAGCAAGGAGATATACCATGATTGTTATAACCGCACGGTTAGTAGTCAATCGTTCACGTGAGCAGTTACAGCACTTCTATGATTTTCTCGATAATCAATTGTTTCCGCGCGTGATTGCCTACACCACGCATCACCTGCATATCATCGCTCTAATGATGCTGTGGTTCTTGCTGCTTATTGGTGGCTCATTTACAGCCTTCGAGCTAGTTGGCGGCAACTACACCAACGGATTGAGCGCGCTGGCATCGTGCATTGTGCTCTTGCAGCAAATGAAGCACCAGAACGAGAACAAAGAGCTACATGCGCAGCACCGCGAACAGATCCGCGATCTGCACGCAAAAATCGATGCGTTGAAGTAAG
>VFSW01003442.1_pt1 | contig 23735 bp, 37 predicted proteins | sample 5358111 | NCBI WGS metagenome assembly VFSW01 (sample SAMN11554181, study PRJNA540505) | mine drainage metagenome | isolation source: sediment from site ElyBrook_90M | place: USA: Ely Copper Mine, Vershire, VT | collected 2017
TTGCAAATGGGGTGTTGCCGTGTAGACACCCTTGTATCACTTCAGCACACACGCACAGGTCGTGTTCTGCTCCCTCACGGACGATCAGACGGCGCTGTACCGAGCCTATCTCGCATCGGAGGAGGTAGAATGGGCCTTCAATCAGCACATTTGTGCGAGCCACTATGCATCTCCCCAACCGCCTTACGCTGAAGGTTGGCAGCATCTTGGCTGGGAGCAAGAACGCATTGGCGGGCATTGACGTGCTGCGGAAGATCTGCAACCACCCCGATCTGTTGGAGAGGGCCACCAATTCGGCGGCAAAAGACTACGGTCAGAGTCCGAGAGGGACTGGGCTTCATCAGAGGGTAAAAGCATGTGACTCCTGCAAATGACCAAACCCTGGCTCCTCGCAGGCAATGAGCTGAGAAGTGGGAAGCTACTGGTCACTCTCAAGCTACTCAAGGTATGGCGGGGAGAGAGATCAATTGTCTACTACTTGTTGATGAGGTCGAAAGCCCGTTGCTCCCCCCTCTCAACGACAGCACTTCCACGACGGCGGCCACAAGGCGTTGCTGTTCACTCAGACTCAGCAGATGCTCGACGTCATCGAGAAGGCGGTCCTGGGGCAGGGTTATTCATATCACAGGTGAGCCACACGACAGCTGATGACCTGGTCACTCGGTTGTGATCACTCTAGAGTGAACCTCTGCCCCGACTGCTCAGGATGGACGGCTCGACCTCTGTCGCGATGCGATCGCGCCTCATGGATGACTTCAACAACAACGCGGACGTCTTCCTGTTTCTCCTCACGACCAAGGTGAAGAAGGAATGCTTGCGTCCCTCTCCGTCACCCTCAGCTTGTTTGTTCATGCTCGTGATCCGTGCCTCTCTATCTAGGTTGGTGGCTTGGGCGTCAACTTGACAGGAGCGAACCGCGTGTTGCTCTACGATCCGGATTGGAATCCATCGAATGACATGCAGGTGAATGGCGAGTGATGGGAAAACTCTCTCCTCCCTCGTCTTCGCCTTGCTCCACCTCTTCCTCCCCCAAGGCTCGGGAGCGAGCCTGGCGGATAGGGCAGAAGAGAGATGTTGTGATCTACCGGCTCATCACTGGCGGCACAATCGAGGAGAAGATTTACCACAGACAGATCTACAAGGGATACTTGACAAACAAGGTACTGAGTAAGGGCTCAGACGGTCACGAGGGAGCAGAGAGGAGAGGAGGCAGGGGGAACTCATCGTTTCAGACGACTCCTTACCAGCTGACACTCTCCATCCTCATCAGATCCTCCAAGATCCCCGGCAAAAACGGTTCTTTGCCTCCCGCGACATTCGCGATCTGTTCACGCTCGGAGAAATGTGAGCGGAATTCCTTTCAGTGTGGCTATATATGAAATCACACCCCGGGGCCTGCATGCACACAGGTACTCATCAAATCGGGTCAAGGGAGGAGATAGAGGTCAAGGGCTTGGCGGTGAAGATGAAGATGGGGACCCGATGCCGGACTCTGGGATAGAAGCTCCGACCGAGACGGCGCGCATCTTTGGCGCGCTCGGGGGCAGGGGCGTGGAGGTGGCGCCTCGGCTGTCATCGTCTCCGCCACGGCCCCACCCGGCTGCTGATGGCGGTGGGGTGGGGGCCGAGAGGGGCCCGCAAGGCGAGGTCTCGGAAGGGCTGCAGGAGCGGGGCCGTGGAGCGCGTGCAGGTCCCTCTGCAGAGGCTGAAGGCAACGTCCCGGATCCCAATGGTGACGACGGGAGGAAGGAGAAGAAAATAAGGAGGGGTGTCGCGGCGCAACGGCCTTCCTCTTCTCCCAGCGCTGCTGTCGATGCTGCCAATGGCGAGGCAGAGGGACCGCCAGAAGATGACTCGAGAATATTGAGAGATCTGTTTGACGGCACCGGGGTTGTCTCACTTGTGGACCATCATCGCATCGAGACCGCCAACGATCCCGAGGTAAGTGGTGAACTAACCCACTCATGATGCCTCTTTTCGGACATGTTATCAGCCCTTCGCTCTCATTCTTCATGCAAGAATCCTCCTGATCTCTGCGCCCAACCTCGCCTCAGGTGATTGCGATTGACCGGGAGGCGAGGAGGGTGGCTCAGCGCGCGGCCGAGGCCTTGAGACGAAGCCGCGACGCATGCCTCACGGCGCCCGTCGGAGTGCCGACGTGGACCGGGCGGAGCGGCGGAGCGGGGGCGCCACCTCAGCAGCAGCAGCGCAGGCCGCGCTTCGGGACCGTCGCCAACTCCTCGCTTCTGGCGGCGAGGAGCAGGGCTTCAGCGAACCCTGCCGCCGCCGCCGCCGGAGGACTGCAGGGCTCTGCAGTAGGGGGAGGGGCTGTGAGCTCTGAAGCGCTGCTGGCCCGCATCAGGCAGCGAGGGGGCCCGGTCGCAGCCGAGGGCAGCAGCAGAGCGAGGGCCGCGATGAATGGGACCGCCGGAGGTACCTCGGCAGGCCCGTCTGGAGGTACCTCGGCAGGCCCGTCGGCTGCGGTGACGGACGCTGCTGATTCGCTGACTCGGGAGGTCGTGTCTTTCCTTTCGTCGGCGGGAGGTCAGGCCAGCACGAGCACACTGGTTCAGGGCTTCAGAAACAAGGTATGTTTTAATGCATTTTCTGAATTCATGTTGCTCTCCTTGCGACACCGTCCTCACATCACCCTCGTGTGTCGTCACCGCAGGTGTCCGAGGCGCAGATGCCTGTGTTTCGTCAGGTGCTACGTCAGGTGGCTCTGCGTAAGGGCAGCTTGTGGAGCCTCAAGGTCGGATTTTGAAGGTCGATTGGATATTCAAACGCTATTAAGAACGCTGAAGCTGAATCATCTGAGCTACTAGCTGATCAGCTGATACAAAGGCTTTGAGACCTAGGCATCCGCAGTGAGGAAATCAGCACCAAGCTGCACCTTCTTCCCAACTTCGAACGCCGGCAGGCCCTTGTAGGGACAGGTGGCGCAGCGGAACGCATCGCCAAGGCCGCACTGTCAAGAGGAGAGCGAGGAGGAGGGGGCTGCATAAGAGAGAGTTCAGGGTCTCAAACTGTCCTCCTCAGCCCCTTGCGCGCGATGATTGATCCGATGACTCACGCTGCCGCACGCCGACTGGGGGTTCTCGAGCATCTCTGTCGTCAGCGTCACCGCCTTGCCGCCCGCCTCCTGCGCGGCCTCCTGCTCCGCGCGCCCGCAGCTGCAGTTCTTGCACGCCTTCTTGCCGGCGCCGACGTCGCAGTCACCTGTGTGGCAATGCATTCGTGGATTGTGCGAGATTGAGCGTGAGAGAGAGGCCATCACGTGTGCGCTCGGATGACAAGATGAGTTCCCAAAAGGCAACAGCAACGCGGAGTCTCTAGATCTATGACGCCGCACGTTGCTGCAACACAACGAAATCGTCATGGCAGCCGCCCCCTTACTTGCAGGGGGAGCCGCCGCCGCCGGCTTCTTGTCCTCCTCTGTAAGCAGCTCCTCCTCGTCCACCAGCTCGTCGCCATCCTCCGCCGCGTTCACCGCCCACTTGTTCGGCGGTTGCATTGCGGAAGCAGAGGCGATTGAGGGCTTCGCCTTGGGCTTCAGCGCGGCCTTGGTGCCCAGCCACGCCGGCTTCGAGGCCGAAACCTGCACACATAAGATGCCGGCGATACTTTTACTTACATGGCCACGGATGTAGAATCCTCGTCACGGTCTATCTCATGCTCTTCTACATGCAACGGAACGAACGCTGAATGACATTCACTCGCCATTTGCAGCCCGGCCTGATTGACCACCTTGCTTTCCACGAAGCCGGCGAGCAGCAGCTCCTTGCTCATCTGCTGCTGTCTCGCGGCATCCTGCATGGCGATTTTGCATGGGATCCCGATTCTTCCGGAGGCTTCTCTCTCTGTCTCACCGTCGCTTCTGGGTCGTAGATGTAGATGCGAGCGCCCGGAGGGAGTGTGCTGGCGACCGCGGCCAGCGTTTCGCGCTCGTTGCTCTGTGATACCGAGCACAGAGCCGCGGTGAACGACGAAGCTGCGTTGCTGACGATCGGAAGCGAGACGAGGGTGAGGGAGCTCGGCGCCAGGCGTTCCGCAGCCAAAAAGGCGTCAACGGCGGACCACGGGAGCGCAGAGCTGCCCGGCGAGACGGTCACGATCGCGGACATCGCGAAGTTCTGATCTTCTGGATCTGCAGTACACCTTTTTATCCAAGCAAAAAAAGCAAGAATTCGGAACCAATCCGAATTCCAATTCCGGATGCAGCTCGAGTTCAACGAAGACGGAAGCGCCAGGGACCCGGCCGCGCTCAGGGCCCTCATCCGTGCCGACCCCGAAAAGCTCAAGGCGGTGGAGGGCGACGAGGAGGTTGCCCAGGCGGTGCTGGGAGGGGACGATGAAGCCCTTCAGGCCCTGCTGAGGACCATCTTCCAGGTCAGAGTCTCAGAGTCTCAACAGGGAGCAGAGGGATCATCATCTTTCATCAGGACGAGGTGAAGCGCGTCAAGAAATTCCGGGCCAGGATGGCGGAGCGCACAATCGACGCTCAGAGGGCCTCGGCCACGGTCCCGAGGGACACCGTGCAGCTCTACAAGCAGCTGTACGAGGCCGGGCTGCAGTATGGACCAGCTTTCCGCCTGCTGAGAAACGTCCACGTGCCTGACGCTGCCTGAAGCAGCAAAAGCAGGACTTCTCCTCACACTGATCTTGTTTTTCAAAACACAAGACTACTACCTAATCAATGCCCTCCAACAAAACAATCCTCAAGTCATAAGAAGCCCCCCTCTGTGATGACCGGATCAAACGACGGACGCCGGATCGTCAGCGTAAGCGTCGTCGACCATGATGAGCACGTCGGTCATCGGCAGGCCCTCCTGCATATCCGCGTGCATGATGCCCGCCGCGTCGACGAGCTGCTCGTGGTGCGCGACGTCAGAGTAGAGCTTGACCTCGAGCCCGGCCAGGAAGCGAAACTCAGAGAGCCTCATCAGCTGCTCGTAGCGGCCCATGCTCGGCGTCGGGCTGATGGACAGAAGCCGCAACTGCGTGAGCACGAGCAGCCCGTCGGTGCTGAGGTGCTCCTCGTAGGGCGTCACGAGCAGCAGCTTGCGCAGGCGCGTTAGCCGGCCCAGCGCGGCGAGGTCGTCGGGGGCGTGGAGCAGCCGCCACTCGTCGTGCGTGTAGGTGATCTCGAGCCACGAGAGGGAGGGCCACAGCAGCGCCAGGTCCGGCGCGTACACCGCCGCGTCGCAGTTGTCGAGCGACAGCCATTCGACCGCCGGCGCCGCCGAGAACGTGGGCAGGTCGGGCATCGAGCAGCTCTTGAGGTGCAGGTGGCACAGCAGCGGCAGCGAGTGCGTGCTGCCCAGCGGCGGCGGCGCGATGCTGATGTTCTGCAGCGTGAGGCTGGTGAGCTGCGAGGGCAGGCAGTGGATCCCAAGCCTGGCCACCGGATCATCCTGGTTCACAGACAACGTCAGGCTCCGGAGTGAGGTCAAGCCCGACAGCGCGCGGAGGGACGAAGGGTGTGGAGAAACGAGGAGGCCCTGTGAGAGGCAGGGCAGGGCAGAGCAGCGAGTGTTTTAGAGGCTGAAGACAATTTAAAGTTAAACATACGGAGGTGTCGGAACGACAAATCTCAAGCGAGGTCTCACCTGCCACTCGAGGTGCGCGAGGTGCCTCAAGCGGCGGGCGAGGAACTCGACGCCTGCGCCGTTGAGCGAGCAGCTCTCGTGGCTCGCAAACGAGCCGTCCTCGTTGCTGGTGTTGGCCGGGATCTCCTCGCGCACGGTCAGGTGCGTCAGCGAGCTGCAGCCGCCCGCGGCCGCCGGGCCGCCCCAGCCGAGCGAGCGCAGAGCCGCGAAGATGTGCCTCGAGCCCAGGGTGGACAGAAGTCGGTCGCCGCCGTCGGTCAGTCCAGCTGTCGGAGTGGCCGGCGTTGCCGGCTGCGTGGCCGTAGCGGAAGGAGAGGGCGGCGTGGCCATCAACGAAGACAGCAGGAACGCAGCGGGACCGGCCAGCAGGGGGTCGGGGCCCGTGGCGACCACGTTCCCCGCTGTGGGAGTGCCCGGCGGGGAAGAGGCCGCCTCGTCCGTCGGGAGCAGCAGCGGCGGCGGGGCGACAATGTGAGCGAGGCCGACAGAGGCGCCTGAGGCGGAGGCGTCGAAAAGGGCCGCCCCCGATTCTGCCGCCGAGGCACCGGCAGCCGACACGCCTGGCTGTTCCTCCTCTTCGCCGTCCTCGAACCGGTCGTCGGCGTCCTCCTCCTCGATCGCCGCCACCGGGTCCTCGGCGTCCGAGTCGGAGTCGCCGTCGGCCGTGAAGCACACGACCACGGTGAGCTCCTGCAGGTCCCTCAAGTGCCTCAGCCGGTGCAGGCCCGAGAAGTCGGGATTCTCGAGGTACAGCCTCAGCGTCGACAGCCTGGCGACGCCGGCGTCGACGATGCCGAGGCCGGGGTGGAGCCGCAGCATCTTCTGCCGGCGGCGCTCGGCGGCAGCAGCGGCGGCGGCCGAGAGGGCGGCGCGGGAGGAGGGCGACGGGGAAGAGGCCGCGACGGGGCTGAGCGAGGGCGCCTGGAGAGGCTGGAGGTTCGGCGGGACGGAAGATCGGCGCCCGCCGCCGCTCGGGGAGGGAGAGGCCGAGACACCCGCCGCCGCGCACGAGCCCCGGGGGGGCGAGGCGCTGATCGTCGAGCCAGCAGCCGACGCGCCGACCGAGGCCGACGGCGAGGCCTTTGGCGGCGGCGCCGCGGCCTGCGCGATCGCGGCCAGGTGCCTGACCGCAGACCGCGTGTCCTCGGCCGTGTCGCAGTGCAGCGAGATGGCCAGCACCGCCGGCGCCATGGCCAGCGTGGCGGGGTCGCGGTGCACCTCGACCTTGAAGCTGGGCAGCGAGGGGCCGTACACGTCGTTCAGCCTCGCCTCCGCCCAGACCAGCTTGAGCTCGGTCAGGCTCGGCAGCGCGCGGAACAGCCGGGGGTAGCGCTTGGCAAGCCCGGCGGGCGCGCCGCGCAGCTCCAGGCGCTGGAGGCACTTCAACCCCGCCCAGTGCGTGGCCATGTGCGCCAGGAGGTAGTCCGACGACGAGACGGAGACCGAGAGGCGCGGGAGCGGCGGCGGCGCGGCTAAGGGAGCGGAGGAGAAGGGAGGTCCGAGAGGGGACGGGGATGATGGGAAGAAGGGGGTCGCGGTCGCCGAAAACGCAAACGGGGGAGAGCCGCCTGATGAAGCCTCCGTACCGCCGTTTTCGTCCTCTCCCCGCTGCACCTCCTGCTGCTGATTCGGGTGCAGAGAGAGCTTCTCATCACCACCACCCGATGGCCCGGCCGCCTCGCTACTCTCGAAAAAGGCGAGCGAATAATTGCTTCCTCCTCCTTTGGCCAGAGGCTGGAGCGGGTTTCCGGCTGCCGACCGGGTTTCCGCGTCTCCCTCTTGTCGCCGGCGAGGGCTAGCAGGGCAGAGACTGAGGTCGCACGTGGATGCCCCCATCAGCTGCGTGTCTGCAGCCTCGTTGCTGCTGGGACCCGCCACCCCGTCCGCTGTCTTCTGGCGCTGGTCGTTGCTGCCGTCTCTGTTTGATGCCGCTTCTGTGCTGTAGGGAGAGGTATAGCTAGGGGAAGGAGAGCCGTCGCTGTCATCCTCTTCGGAAGATGAACTGACGGAGATCGGAACACTGAACGGCGGCAAGCGGGCACGATGCGAGGCAGAGACGCCGAACTCTTGATGCAGGCTGCTATCCTCCCCTCGGATGACACCTTGCGACAGCGTCAGGCCTGCACCCACCAACTCAGCTGTCGCTGCTGCTGTCGCTGCTGCTGCTGCTGCGGCGGCGGCGGCGGCGGCGGCCATCAGCTCATAGTGAGAGGATACCGTATCGGCGACGAGGTCGAGCGAGGGCACCGGCTCCGATGAAAACCCGATCGACTGCCCGGTCGCAATCACCGACAGCATCCAGTCCTCGTCAGCGGGCGAGAGGCCCCCGGGGCCAAGAGCAGCGGAGGTGCCGGCCGCGGCGACGGGGCGAGGGCCGGGCAGAGGGGCGGAGAGCGATACCAGCAGCGGTCCTGTGACGAACGACCTGCGGATGAGGTATGATTGTATGAAGCATTACTCTGTGCGCTTCTTCAATCCCTTCCAAACAAGGAGGAGCATGCCCGCAGCCCCTCACCCGTGCAACGAAAGCTCCAGATGCGTCAGTCCCTGGATCTGCCCAATCGATTGCAGGTCGGGCGTGGCCGTCCCGTCCTTGTACTCCACAATGAGGTGGCGCAGGTGCGGCAGACCCGCGAGGCAGGCCAACGAGGCGCTGGCGGGCATCAGGTCCACCAGCTCGAGCTTGGTCAGGCCCCTGTGCAGCGAGGGTGTAGGGTGAGACAGCGCGCGTGTGGGCTCGAGGGTCACGCGAGAACAAGGCAGGCAGCGCTGCGGTTCGGTTTCAGAGAGAGAATCGCGTCGCGCACCTGAGCCTCGTGATGCCGGACACGGGGCAGACCAGGTCGTCCAGGTAGTGGGCGGTCAGCGCCCGGACGCCGCAGCTGGAGAAGAGGTCCATGTACCGGTCAAAGGTGCTGCCGTCGGTGCCCATCATCTGCCGCACGGGCCCTCCAGGGATCCAAACTGTGTCGTTTTGAGTGGTTCAGTTCAGCACTCAAAACGAGCGACCTCGCTTGACTCACAGTGCAGGTGATGGAAGTTGGGGTAGGCGGTGGTGAAGTTGAGGGCGAGCTGCTTCGCTCTCGAAAAGTCGGCGCACATGGCCTGCGAGACATGATGCGACGGTTCGCATGCGGTGGTTAGAGAGATGCATGGCGAAGGCGTACGCATGTGGCACATGGCCTCTCTCACAAGATACATGTCAGTGACGCTGGCCGAGGAGAAACTGTGCTTCCATTCCTTGCAAACGAGCCTGCACTGCTCTATGTCTGCGTGAGTGAGCAGCTGGCAAATAGCCCTGACTATCGCCGTCGGCAGAGAAGAGAGCGAACGAAATTGCCCTGCGCAATCGACGGCGCATGTCTCACGCGTTGCGTTGTGCGTGCATGCGTTCAAGAGGCACTCGCCCGTCGATGCGGTATTGTTCCGTTTCTGCAGGAGCAGCAATCTCTCGAAGGCGAAGGTGCCTGCGCCACCGCCAAACGCCGCAACGAGGTCCCTCACGATGCCAGCACCGGACGCCTGCGCACGAGGAAAATCATCGCGGTGGACGATGAATGCGTGTCACGCTCGACGGCGAATGCGGGCATGCGGTCTAGGTTAGTGGCCAGACCTGTTGCCGGCTAGCAGAGCTGATTGCATCTCCATCGACGTGCGTGTCCATCGACGCACGAGTCGAGTCGGAACCAAGGGAGGCGCGTGCGAGGGGACGCATTGCCGTTCTCTCACGCACGCTCGTCGGTCCCACACTCCGTACCGCCATGCGCTCGCGCAGAGTTGATTTTGCTCCTCGCTTTCACCCGCATCGATGGTCGACCTGGACTACTGGTGCGCATGCGATCGCCGTGTGTGATTGCAGACCTGATCGATCGTCCTTGTGCGCCACACAGGATCGAGAAGGTCAAAAAGTGCGAGAGCTTGCAAGAAGACGAGCTCAAGGCGCTGTGCGAGTTTGTCAAGGAGATTTTGGTCGAAGAGTCCAATGTGCAGCCTGTGAACGCCCCCGTGACGGCGAGTGCTCCGCATGAATGAGTTTGCACACCGCATGCCCACATGGGGGCGGCATGCACCGACGGCGCTCCATGTCCCACGATTGCAGGTGTGCGGAGACATCCACGGGCAGTTCCATGACTTGCTGAGGCTGTTTGAAACCGGCGGCGAGGTGCCCTCGACCAACTACATCTTCATGGGGGATTTCGTCGACCGAGGGTACAACAGCCTCGAGGTCTTCACGATGCTAATGCTGCTCAAGGCCCGGTACCCAGCCAACATCACTCTCCTTAGAGGGAATCATGAAAGCAGACAGATCACCCAGGTGCTTCGCCCTGACTCACGGCAACTCTCATGGGGGGAATCTCCAGATGAACAGAGGAGCGATGGTTAAAGCGTGACGGACCTCGCCGTCCCCTCCCTGCCATACAAAACTTCCCCATCCCAGGTCTACGGCTTCTACGACGAGTGCCAGCGCAAGTACGGGAACGCCAACGCCTGGCGGTGGTGCACCGAGGTCTTTGATTACCTGACGCTCTCGGCGCTCGTTGACGGCAAGGTAGTCCTCCGACCCTCTCTCTCCCCTCTCTGGGCGCTGACACACGCAGCTCCCACCCATCTCCTCTCAAGGTGCTATGCGTGCACGGCGGGCTCTCGCCCGACATCCGCACGCTGGACCAAATCCGGACCATCGACCGCGTGTGCGAGATCCCGCACGAGGGGCCGTTCTGCGACCTCATGTGGAGCGACCCGGAGGACATTGAAACATGGGCCATCAGCCCGAGAGGCGCCGGCTGGCTCTTTGGCAGGCGGGTGACCAGCGAGTTCAACCAGATCAACGGTGAGTGGGCCGGCGGAGGAGACCCAAAAGATGACAAGTAAGTCGCTCTCTTTGCTCCTCCTCCGACCTGAGCCACCAGGTCTCAGGCTCTCTCCTCTCCCACCACCCCGCAGGCCTGGAGCTCATCTGCCGCGCCCACCAGTTGGTGCAAGAGGGACTCAAGTACATGTTCCCGGACAAGTCCCTGGTCACGGTCTGGTCGGCGCCCAACTACTGCTACCGCTGCGGCAATGTGGCCTCCATTCTCATCTTCGACGACAAGCTCAACAGGGACGTCCGGTACTTCACCGAGACACAGGAGAACAGCAGCATGATGGCGCCGAGGACCACAACCCGATACTTCTGGTGAGGGAAGCCACTCGACGCCCTGACGGCTTGGCGAGTTATGTGTGTGATCGGGAGCAGAGACAGCGACAGGCTCGATGATGCACGCTGCGACCCATGCTAGATAAGGTCATTTCAATGATTTTTAACCAAATCAACGCCTGGCAAACGTCCTTCTGCCGGCCGTGTTGCCCCGTCCCGCATGCTTCAGTGCAGTTCGTTGTTTGCTCTTGTAGTCCGCCGCAAGGGACTCCCTTTGAGCATCCCACTCGGCCCTCAGCTCCTCGTCGCTCTTGTCTCTTGGGCGCACAAAGCTAAGGCCGAAACTCATCGAGGCGGCCGCTCTAGGGCCGGGCGAGCCTTGCGCGAGTGATGGCGCTGCGGACGCCCTGCTGCTGTGCACAGCAGCTGCATTGGCGATGACTGCGTCAGCTGCGCCTCCGACAAAGCTGAAGCTGAATTCGATGGGCGCGGCCGGCAACTTCAAAGCCGCCTTGGCCGGCCGCATGAGACTCCCTCCTCCTTCCCCGCCCCTCTGATCCTTCTTGGCCTTGGGCAACTTCAGGGCATCCGCAGCGTCGATCCCACTGGCCGCGACCTTACTCAGCCCTGTACCTCGGTCGAGCTCACTGCTGCTCTCACGACCCGGTCGGACAGAAGCCTCGGTCGAGGCCTGTTTGCCCCCGATGGCCGAAGCGTTTGCTCGCAAGCCTTCGTCCCTCATCATCTGAGCAGGACCTCGTGGCGACGAGCCTTTTGCCGATGCTCTCACGACACGCGCCGAGCGATCTGAGGCTTTTGCCGCTGGATCCCTGGACGGCGCAGATCCAGACGCAGCTGGCTTCTTGACGCCGCCTGACGCCAAGACCCACTGCTGGGGCGCCGCCGCCGCAACACTCACATCCTCTGCCCTCATCCTTGCATCGCCTCGCTCCTCCTCGTCGCTGCCAATGTCTCGGAACTCCTCGTCGCTGTCGGAACCAAAACGGCTGAGGTCGAGCTGCGGCTTCTTCCTATTAGGGCCTATGAGGTCCACGATGCCACCGCCTGCCACGGGAGCAAATGCTGACCGGGGCTGAGAGGCACCTGCTGCTGAAGGACCGGCGATGGCTCGCGGAACGCTGCCGGACGCCTCCGGCTTGAGAATGGCATCGCCTCTTCTGCTGCTGGGTTGGTCGGATGAAAACGATGGCAATTCCTTATGTCTCCGGTCCTTCGCTCCGGCAGGCTTCATCGACTCCTGCTGTCTCTCCTTCATGTAATCAATAGGGTCGGGATAGCTGCGATCTGCTTCAGCAAGCGATCCTGCATCTGAGCCCTTGATATCCAAGCCGTCTCCTTTGGGCACATCCTCATCCTCATCACCTCCCAGTTCGCTCCACGTCATTGCCTCAGCCAACTCCTCTTCCGCCTCATCGATGTCCAGCTTATCAAGCCGCAGACGAGGCAGGTCGTCCATCTCATCAGAGTCGTCAAAGCGACTCAGGTCCGCTGCTGCTGCTCCTCCTAGATCCTCCTCTGGATCCAAGAACTCGACGACACTCTTTTTCAAGGAGACCTTCCCCGCCCGCTGCTGCTCTTGCTTCTTGACCGAAGGCTGCAGCTTCTCGGTAACCATGGCCTGCCTCTGGCTCAGTGAGTCGATCGATTTTAGCACTTTGAGGTAATTATGTGTTTCACGCGGCCGCATCGTTTGCGTGGCCTGTGGTATATTGACCAAAAGGTTTAGTTAAGAATTGGGGGGATGTCAAACGATAGCTCGCATCTTGCCCTGCCAGTACTCACCTTCTTCTCAGCAGCCAAGGTCTGAACGCTCTGACTTTTGGGGTAGGCAAAAGGCACGGCCGCAGCTCGCCCGGGGCCATCCATCCCCACCGATGCCCGCGGGACATAGGCCGTATAGGGGGCGCTTGGAAGCAGCTGCAGCTCGTTGAGGTGATGGATTGCGCTACAACAAAGCAGTGTGATTTTGCAAAGGACAAAGATCACGATTTCAGACTTGTGTCTGCACCATCCCAGAGAGCTGCCCACCTCTTGTCGCTGACACTCCGTGCGAGGCTCCATGTCATGCTTTCGAGCGGAGTCTGACCAGCGGGAGGAAAGAATGTCCTCTTGCTCCTCTTTGTTCCATCGGGGAGGCTGCCGTCGAGCGGGGCTCTGAAAAACTGTATTGGCAGCAAGTGTGCGAGACGGTCATCGTTAATCCTCTGATAATGCGCCTCCTGACCCCATAGAGTATCTCCACCTTGCGCTTGCGGCCCGGGATGGGGAAGTACAGCGGCTTCTTCGAAGGCGGCTCTCTCTCTGCCTCCGTCGCCTCTGCTTTCGCCTCCTCTGCCGCCTCAGTCTCTTGCGCCACTTCCCACTCGCGCTTCAACCTGGCCAGGTAGTCCGGATGCGCCATCTCCACGCGCAGCTGATGACCCTTCCACTTGCTGTGTTGGTACTGTCGGCGGCGGCATGGGTGGCCAAAGGTCGCATGCATGTGCTGCATGACAGCCCTTACCACGCTCAGGCACTTTTTGATAGCGCCGTCATCAGCGTCGAGTTCCACGTATGCGAAGCCACGGCGCACCGGAGGGAAGTCCGCAATGCCTTGGGGCTTGGGCGCTAAGAACTCGCATGCGATGACGGCGCCGAAGGGAGTGAATCGGGCAGCCAGCTCCCGCTCGTCCACGCTGGTTGGTAAGCCCCCGACGTAGAGCCGCACCATGAGGCCGATTGATCGTTCGCGTATTCGCCTATTCTCTGATGAAGTGTTGAAGTGTGAATCGCAAACGTAAAAAAAAGAAACGGCCTCTGCATTAGGAGCTAGGAGCTCTCTCCAAGCGCCTCATACGATCGCCTCCTCGTTCAATTTGAAAGCGAGAGCTGTGCGACGACAGCTGCCGGCATGGGACCGCGGAAGGACCAGGAGCCGCTACCGTCGGGTATTGGACCTATGCGGAAGGGTCTAGCTCGGCTGCAGAGCAGCAGCATCAGCAACAGCAGCATGTGCGTCTTTAAAGCGGGCCACGACCGCGCATACCCGCTCTGATGCCTAGTGTTCTGCGCACGCAGGTTCTTGATGATGCCTGTTGCTCAGCAGCAGCATGCGACCGTCAAAGCTTCCAGGGCATTGCAGCTCGAAGGCATTCCCGAGGACAGCGGCGGTTGGCAGCAGCGACCTAGCATCAGGGCTGACAGTGCCGCCCAGAACATGGCAGTGCAAGCCAAGGTCATCAAGATGCCTGATTTCCTGAAGCAGCACGTCAAGATGAAGAAGGCGGGCAACGAGGGCGGCAAGGTCGAGGGAAGCAACGGCGGAGATGCCATCCCTTTCTCTGACAATCCCTTTGCGGACAACCCCTTTGCGGAGACCTCTTACACGCCAGCCGCGCCAAAGGCCTCAATGGGAAGGCCCATAAGGAGGAGCGATGGGGGATCTGCGACACAGCATGAGGAAAAAGTCGTGACAGCCGGCCGTGTTGCAGCGGCTCCGAGCCGCAGAATCAGCTCAGGGGAATTGGCCGCTTGTGCGTCGGTTGGTGCCAAAGCAATGGCCCAATGCGAGACCCGGGTGCAGCAGCCAGATCGCTCGGCCTCCTGTGCACAAGTCGCTGCTGCTGCTGATGTGGCGTCGTTGAGTCCCTCGAGCATCAGACTCAGGGAGGTCTCAGGCAGCAGTGAAAAGGGTACATCTCCTCCCCGAGCCCCGGCCGTCGCAGCAGTAGCCCTGCTGGCCTCGCCAGGCTTCCCGGCCTCGATCTGCTATGTGGATCCTCCAGCTGACGCAGTCGGCGGTCTCCCGCTGCAGTCGACGGCGATTGTCGATGGGCGAGGCCAGGAGGAGGAGGAGGAGGTCTTCCTGTACCGCCCTCGCCGAACGCCCTCGTCACTGTCGTCGACCTCTCTGTTCCGGGGCGCTTCGGCGTCGTCCCTTGCCGCTGCCGAGGCCACGGCCACGGCCTCCACAAAGCCGCTCTCTTCTGCTGCTACTTCCATGGAGGCGGAGGTCGAGCGCCAGGCCGTGCTTGGCCCAGCCTCTTTGCATCCAACATCCAGTGGCGAGGGCTCGATGGCCCACTGTGATGGCAGCTGCGCCGAAGCTCCGCAGGCGCATTTGCTGCCCGAGGCATCCAGCGTCGTCTCATCCCTCGAGAAGGCTGCTGCGGCAGCTGACCATTCTGTGGCAGATGAACACCCAGCTGCTGGAGATAGGTTCAGCATCGGAGGGGTGCCAAATCCTATGCAGCACGTCTCTCAATCGAGGTCGATATCGCTCCCCGGCGGTGCGTCGAACGATGCGTCCGTCCCCTCATCTATGCTCCCAGCGGTGCGCGCAGGCCCTCAACCAAGAGGGAATGCGTCGACGCAGCAGCCCGGCCGCTTGGGCTCCGCATCTCGAGCCGGGCATCTCGGGGACAAGCAGTCGACGTGCCATGTCGGTGGCTGCGGCAGTCACCCGGATGTCGTGAGGAGCAAGTGCGGTCCCGCCCTGGCTGCTGTCCCCATCAGCAGCAGAGCCGCTGCAGCAGGCGGCTACAATCCGTTTGCGGAATCCTTCGAGAGGCCTTCCAAGGCGAGCCCGGATGCTGAGGATAATCCTTTTGCGCCTGGAGTTTATGCTGCCATCGTTCAGGAGTTGAGGACTCCTCCTTCAGCGAGGCAATGAGATAGCAACCATAAACTTTAAGCTAATAGTGGCAATAGATTTTGTTGATGAGAAGATGAACGTTCAACAGACAGGCGTCATAGGTATGGCATCCCTGCCGACTTGAGAGGGATGTCCCAGGGATCGTCGTCATCGCGATCAAGGCTGGAATCATCTCCACCAAATCTCAACATCGAGCCCCTGCGCTCTGAGTCTCTCGAGTCATTCCTCGTCCCCAGCCTGTCGATCAAGCGGGTGCGGACTTCCGGCATGCCTGCTGCAGCGCTCTGCCTGCCAGCGGCCTCATGATCAACACAGGCATGACTGTTCTCGGCCTCTCCTACAACGGCGCCACGCCTGCTGGCTATGACCTGCGAGACGATCTGAAAAATGTCCTGCGCTCCACTGACCCGAGTGGACGTGGCTGGTGCGGCGGCCGAAACCAAAAGATCCCTCCCGACTGGCCGAGAAGGCATCGATGGCTCTTTCGACTGAGGCAATCGGGGCTGGGTTGAGGCGGGCTGCTGCTGCTGACCCGACGCAGCGACGGATGGCATGATTGCCTCTACGCCCTTTGGCATGGAGGCTGTGGACGGCTGCCGCGGAGCAACATCCTGCCGCTGTGTCTCATCGTTATTACCGGCCGAGTCAGACTCGTCCTCCTCCTCCTCAGCGTGGAGTATGGCCTCGATTTCGGCCCTGAGGCGATCTCCGGGCGCCTCTTCAAAACCCACCCGCGCTCTCGCAGCAGCCGCAGAGACAGCATTGCTGAAGGTGTTGCTTTGAGTGGGTGCCGCAGCAGCAGGTGCAGCTGCAGCAGCGCTCGACCCCTGCGTTGTACTGTCCCGCTTAGGCTTCCCCGCTGCCTCCTGGTCGCCCTCCTCCTCTCGGTCCCCTCCTCCCGGCCGCTGCTGCCCGCGACTCCTGCGCTGCCCCTCCTTCATGGCCATCCAGCCCGCGAGCACGCTCTCGGCCGCCTGGCTCCGCCGCCCAAAGTTGCGCCGGTACATGCGCTGCAGCTCGCAGTACGTCGAGTCCTCCAGGCTGTTGGCAGCAGAGATGCCCCTTTCCGGGACTACACCCGGTATGTCAACCGTCGCTCCCTCCTCCTCGGATGGCCCCGAGGCGGATCGGGCAAGGGCAGGGCGGTCAGTGACGGGGGTCGTTTGTCCCTCTTCTCCTCCAGTTCTCTCCGATGCAGCGGCTGCCCTAAGGGATGTGGTTGGAACTGTCGGTGATGTCAGAGACGGAGGGGGCAACGTCAGCGTCGCGCACAGCTCCGCGAGGATGCTCGAGACGATGCGGTTGGTCGAGATGGTCGAGGGCACTGAGAGGCTCGGCAAGGTCATCGGAGCAGCAGCGGCAACCTGGTCGCCGCTGCCCAAGGTGGCTGCATCAGACGGCCGTCCATCGTCGTCAGTTGCCGAGGTACCTTGGACATTTATTGGACCAGCTGCAGAGGGCGAGGTGATCGGGCTCACAGGGGCGTGATGCGGTGAGCTGACGGCCACTGCCGCCCGGCATGTGGGACAGGTGGCGCTGAAGCCGGTGAGCCACTGCCGGATGCACCGCTCGTGGAAGACGTGAGAGCACTGCAGCCAGGTCACTCGCACCCCCTCCTGCAGCTCCTCGCTGCAGACCTGAGGATGGGCAACGGCATTGAAAAGGTTGAGCATCCACACACCGTTTGGGACACATGGCTCAATCAATCGTTGAGCCCAGAAGGTTACTCCGTCGCTTGACTCACCACGCACTCCTCGATCATTGGCGCCGCGGCCTCTGAAACAGGGTTGCCCTCCAAAGTGCCATGCTCCATTCGATCAAATAAAGCACCAGCAGCTTGGTCGGCTGCAGGCAGGCAGCCTCTCTCAGCCACGTCGTTGCCGCCAGCCACCGCCGCGAGGTCCAACAGCGGTGGCGGGAGCCGGACGGCATCGGCCTCACAGGTCCCCCCCTCCTCAGCACCCTGCCTTCGGGCAGCAGCTTCACCCTGAGGGCCTCGTGCCTTGACACCAGCCACTTGGCCTGAAGGTCTCGCGGATGGCGGCGGAGGCGAGGCGCGGTGGAATGGGCCCGAGGTCAGCGTCTCCAATGCCTCAGGGGGCAGCGTCGTGGCGCGGGTCTCGCCGAGCATTCTGGCCACCATCGCGGGCACGCTGTCCGCCTGAAGCAGCATCAGGGTCGAGAGAAAGAGGTCCAGTGGGAGGAAATATTTGGTTCGGTGGTACACAACTGTGAGCGCCTATACCCTCCTACTCCCTCGCCTGCAGAGGACCCTCCAACATGCCCATGATCCAGGACAGCTGCTCGTCATTGTCAAGCAGTCCTGATTCAGAGACAAGTCGTCAAGAAAAGAGTGTCAATGTGGCCAACGTCATCGAGTGGGCTGAGAAGACACAGACCCTCATCCACCTGAAATCTCGCGCAAGACCCTTCGCTGCGCCCTCTCCACCGCAAAAGTGGCCGTGGTCCTCTTGCTCCTCTTCCGCCTCTCCTCCCTCCACGCCTGCCGCGCCGCCGCCTCTGCCGCCCTGCCTCCGACGGCCCAGGCCTCGCACCCGCACCTCTCCAGCTCGTCCACTGGCTGGTCGTCCAAGTAGGACAGCTGAGGGATGGAGGAGATGAGGAGCCGGCGGAAGTTGGCGCTCCTGGAGCATGGGTTGTCCGTCGCGTACAGGACGCGGAGCGCTCGAAGGGTGCACAGCGCGGGCGTGGCCGTCGCATCAAGCCGGTTGCGGGAAAGGTCGAGAACCTGAGATAAGGGAAGAGAGGAAGGTGAATGTGATGCAACCTCTCCCTCTCTAACACGACAAACCTGCAGGCTCGGACACATCTCTGCGAGGCCCGACAAGGCCGCGCTGCTCTCCAAACCGATGTTGGAGGCGTGCAGCGTGCCGAGCGAGGGCGGCAAGCCCGACAGCGAATGGATCGGGTTGCTCGAGAGGTCGAGGTGCTGTAGCTGCGTGCAGCCCTCGAGCCCTTCGAGGCTGCTGATTGCGTTGGATTGGATGTACAGAGCTCGTAGCGAGCTCATGTGGCCCAGGCCTTGGACGCTCCGCAGGCAGTTGCCTTCGAGGTGCAGCACCTTGCATCCGGTGTACTCCTCGAGGCCCTGAATGTTGCCAAACATCTGATCTGCACAGGGAGGGAAGGACATTCTCGTTTTTGCAGCATGGCACATGCGACCGCCTGCGCACTCTGCAGATAGAGAGTCGTGTTGAACTGCGGGGTGACGTAGCTGCCGCGTTGGTTGGAGGTGCGCAGGAGCTGCTGGACGGCCTTGCGTGTCATGATCCGTGCGCCATGCTCATCGAACCCATCTGCAGCCTGCTGTCCCGAGGACGAGGCGGAGGCAGAGGCACCACCGTGATGCTGCTGCATGGCCGTGTGTGTGTGGCCAATTTTGCGGGACGACGAACGCGAACGGTTGGCCACCGTATTTACCCTCGAAACATGGAGGCTCATTCGTGGTGTTCGTGGCTCGATCGCGACGTTTACAAAATTTCCAGCATACTGGCAAGCTCATGTGGCTGCTGTCATTCACATGTCATCAGTCTGGCCCGTCAGCTTCATCAAAGTCTGATCAAGCATTCTACAGATCCTACAGTGCCGACGCGAGGATCTGCTGAAACCACTCCCTGCCTCTAACCGCTGAAAAGTCCTCGTCTGCCGCCAGGTCGGAGGCCAAGAGCCCTCCCACCGCCGCCAGCCGAGAGAGCACCGCAAACGCCTCCTCCTCGCGGCCGCCGAGCGCTAAAGCGCACGCAAAGTTGAACCTGGCGTCGCAGCGGTCTCTCAACGCCCCCAACTGCAGAGGGTGGGAGATTGACTCGTCGCTCGAGATCACAAGAGATCACAGTTATCGTGCCCTTGCCTTTTCTGGCCTCTGGAGAGCAGCAGAGTAGGCCTCGAGAGAGGATGCCAAGTGCTGCCGAGCCGCCAAACCGTCTCCGGCCGAGTTGGCCAACTTGGCGAGCGCGGCGTAAGTGTCTGCCGTTCCGAGCTGGAGAACAGGGCAAAATAATCAGCAAGTGTGTCGACAGCCATTAATACCACTCATTTTCTCACCAGAGCCTCGACGTCCGCCCTGTCGATCGCCAGCGCTCGGCCGTACCCCTCTGCCAGCGCGCGCAGCAGCAACGCCGCCTGCTGCTCCACGCCCTGCTGCGCCGCCTCGGCCAAGGCCACGAGCACGTCGCCGAGGCGGACCAGGGGCTGGACGTCGCCGCGGGAAAAGTCGGCGCTGTGCTGCAGCCTCGCCGCGGCCTGCTCCAGCAGAGCCACCTGAGAGGGAGGGCAAGACGGTTACAGGCTCGCGGGTTTCTGAAGGACTGCCCGAGTCAGTCGCGTATGGGCGCATTCGAGCCTTCACCTGAGGTGGTCGAGTCATCTGTGCGATCGCGAGAAGACCGCTCCCCCAATTGCACAACATCCCCGGCAAGTCGTCGCCGTTTGCAGAGTCTGAGATGGTGCAAGACCTCTCGTAGGCCTGCTCAGTAGGGGCGTTCAGGGTATGAGTCAGGGGACCCGGCATCAAAAACGCATAACCATCTGTCCCTAAATAGGCCCTTGCGACCTGCAAAGCCGCCTGGCATACTCCCGGCACTTCTGCCTTGCGCTCCGGCGGCATCGGCCCCTCGGACAGCAGCTGGGCATGAGCGACCAGGCAATCGGCGAGGTTACTCCATACGTCTGCGTCGTCCTCGTCCTCCGCTCTGCCTTCCCCTTCCCGGTCGGCTCCCGAACCCTCAGGCCGACTCCCCCGAAGAGCAGCCTCGTACATCCCTCTGGCTTCCGCAAACGCCTGGCTCGCCCTGGCGGCCGCATCGGGCGTCAGGGAGCGTGCTCCGCTCACGTCGCCTGCGCTCCCGACCATCCCATCCGGCTCGGCCAGCAGCTCGGCCATGGTGCAGAGTGCGTTACCGGCGTTGACTGCTGCGTCAGTCCGCATCTGGCCTCCGTGAACTATGACCTGGACGGTGCGGAAAACGATGCAACGATGGAAGCCTTGTCACTCTACCTATACTGATCATTTCTTTTGGCTAGGAGGATGTGCCCACCTGGCGATACGTCTCGGCAGCACGCGAGTACAGGTCGCAGGCCGTCAGCCGGGCTTGCCTCTCGACGTCCCACGAGAGCTGTTCGTCCGGGAGTGCTCGGACCGCAGTCGTAACCGCCTCTGCAGCCAAGGCCGTGCACCAACCGACGCCGAACCGGGCCTCGAGGACGTCCTCGCTACCACCCACACTGCCCGGCTGCTGCTGCTGCACAATCATCTCGTGTAGCGCTTGCCGGTACTTGTCCTGCAAATCATGATGTGAGATGTGATGCAACGTGTTGCTGGTGGTGCATCAGGCTCACTGCTGCTTGGAGCAGGAGATTCACCGCCTCCTGGCCCTTTCTCCGCTCGCCTCGCTGCTGCAACGTCCCGGCATCTGCATGATGAGCGATTGCATGAGCGCTCGAGCGGTGCGTGCGCTGCATGGTGAGACCTGCGAATGCCTGTGCGCCCGGCTGGGGTGGTTGGTGCTGCTGGCGGCGTGGCATGTGAAAAAATGGAGTAAAGTGTTGAACGCAATAATAATACATCGCATGGATCAGGAGAACGGCGACGGCTTCATCGCGATCGAAGAGGCCTACGATCCCACAGCAGATGCTGCCACAGCGGGCAATCAGGAGCCAGAGCAGCAAGCGCTCCCTCCTCCGCCCGTCAAACGGCATAGATGGGGACCTGCGATGAACGAGCCTCCCCCGGCTGCAGCGGCAGACGGCGGGGCGGATGGCCGAGAACATGGAGGAGGGGAGAAGAAGCGCAAGCGCAAGAGCCGATGGGAGACGGATGACTCGAAAGCATTGGCGATCGTCCCATCGGATGGGAGCAGCAGGGCGCTCATCGCTGTGTTTCCTAAGGAAGTCACGCTGTCGAACGGGATCACGGTGCGCGCTCTCTCTCTCCATGCGGCGGCGCCCGATCGATGATGATCGCGCCTTATTGATAATAGGTCGTGATGCCGGCGACCGTGACCGGAGAGATCGCTCTGCTTGACCCCAAGGTCCGGGGCATGCGGGAGGAGCTCGAAGAGGTCAATCGCAAGCTGGCGACGGGCGAGATCACCATCCCGCCAGAGGGCCAGCGATCGCCCTCGCCTGACCCCATCTACGACGCCAACGGCACCCGTCTCAACACCCGGGAGATCCGAGCGAGGGAGAAGCTGGTGGAGCAACGGCACAAGCTTGTCGAGGAATTGATCCGCGAGGACCCGACGTTCAGGCCGCCCTCGGATTACAAGCCGCGCAAGTTCACGCACAAGGTCTACATCCCGATTAAAGAGTACCCGGTGCGGTACCGGGAGCAAGGCGTCGTGATGTTTCCATGCGTTGGTTCATGACCCTTACCCGACGGCCTTCCCTTGCACGATCGCAGACGTACAACTTCATCGGCCTCATCATCGGGCCCCGCGGAAACACGCAAAAGAAGATGCAGACCGAGACACGGACCAAGATAGCGATCCGCGGCAAGGGCAGGTACGGGGGGCGCAAACTGTCGCCTGAAACCCCCTCTAACAGCGTCACTCTCTCCCTCTCTCGCTGCAGCCTCAAGGAGGGCATCATCAAGAATCCAAACTATGATTACGGAGAGGATGAGCCGCTGCACGTGATGATCACCGGCGACACCAAGGAGGACGTCGAGAAGGCGACCGAGATGATCGAGATGCTGCTGCGGCCGATCGACGAGACGCACAACGAGCACAAGCGAAAGCAGCTGCGGGAGCTGGCGCTCATCAATGGCACGCTCAAGGACGAGGACGCGTGCGTGGTGTGCGGCGAGTCGACGCACCGCTCCGAGCACTGCCCCAAGAAGGTGAGAGAGGCGGGCTTTGCTTTACACGTAGGCAATGCAGTTTCACAAGGACGAACAGCCAGAATTTCTGAGTCTCGAAATCGAATTTGAATCGCATCAGGCCCTGGAGGTTTACCAGCTGCCGACGGACATCAAAGCCAAGGTCAACGAGCTGTACGAGAGGGACGTGCTGCGCATGGGAGGCAGCTCGGCCGGCATGGAGAGCGAGTACCGGTCCTTCCTCAAGGTCGGTGGGGGTCGGTGGAGGTCGGTCGAGGGGCAGTTGCGACGTGCGGTGGAAGAAGTTGGGTGCTCTTAGCAATACCGCGTGAGGGAGGTCTTAACGCACGTGCGAGAACGACACGGATTCCATCGCAGGAGCTGGGCGGCGCCCCTCCTCCCGAGCTGATGGGCGAGGACTTCTCCAGCCCGCGGCCCGGCCTGGGTCTGCGGCGGGGCGGCCCCGACGGCGGTCTCTCCGATGACTGCAAGCTCTACGTCGGAAGCCTTCCCATGGGCTTCACTGAGAGCCAGGTAGAGGGGTGAGGCGAGAGCGAGGTTGCGCATGACTACTTGAGACAAGTTTCACATCGTCATCAGTCTGCTTCTTTGACGTGGACATCGACCATCTTCTCCCCCTTTTCAGCTTCGGGCCGTGTTCGAGCCTTTCGGCACCATCACGCACGCGGTCGTGATGATGGATCAGGCGACCGGCCAGAGCCGCGGGTTTGGGTTCGTGCACTTCCCGGACGCGACATCGGGTGCGATTTGATGATGCACCTCTTCAAGAAGGCTGCTCCTCTCACACACCACACCGACCCTCCCTCCAGCCGCCGCGGCCAAGGAGGGCATGAACGGCAAGATGGTGGACGGGCGGTCGCTGGTGGTCAGGCTCAGGTCCGAGTCAGCGGGCGCCGGCGGCGTCGGCGGCATTCGGCCGGGGCTCGGCGGCGCCTCTCAGCCGGGGGCCATCGACGAAGCCAAGCTGTACGTTGGCTACCTCCCGCCCTCGATGAACGACGAGGGGCTCAAGTGAGGAGGGAGAGGGAGAAGAGGAGGGGCCTCCACCTCGTGCGCAGTGCACCCTCTCACCCACCCCCCCCTGTTGCAGGGCTCTGTTCAACGCCTTTGCGCCCGTCGTGGAGGCGCGGGTCATCACCGACAGGGCCACGGGGTTCAGCAAGGGCTTTGGCTTCGTGACCATGGCCAACGCCGAGGGCGCGCAGACAGCGCGGATCGGTCTGGATGGGTACCTGGTGGGTCTGGTTGTCGGAGGCCTCTCTCTGCTCCTCCCTATCCTCCCTCTCCACCTCGATCCTCCCCTCCTCGCCCGTTCTGGTCTTCAGCTGCCCGAGGGCAAGAGGATCACGGTCAGAGTTGCCGGGGCCAAGGGAAGCGAAGGCGGCTTCGGAGGACCGCGCCCCATGGGCATGGCCGGCGGCTACGGCATGTCCTCTTACCCCATGGGCGGGGGGCCGAGGGGGCCGCCCTCGGGAA